>TARA_R100001244_G_scaffold96522_6_pt1 | contig 58786 bp, 60 predicted proteins | sample TARA_R100001244 | Tara Oceans TARA_R100001244 (sample SAMEA2621564) | marine metagenome | biome: marine biome (ENVO:00000447); feature: mesopelagic zone (ENVO:00000213); material: "saline water (ENVO:00002010), including plankton (ENVO:xxxxxxxx)" | depth 790 m
CAGGGAGGAAAAACTGGCTCCGAATTTCGTCTGCACGGCCAACATAGCCGCCAGCGATGGCGGCAAGGCAATTATCGCGGGGAATGAAAAAGTCCTCGCCGCACGGCTCTCCGACGCCAAATTCTTCTGGGAACTTGACCAGAAGACAAAGTTGGAGGATCATGCAAAGAAATTGAGCAACATCGTGTTCCACGAGAAACTGGGAACGGTTGCCGACAAGGTAGAGCGTGTGGCCAAGCTGGCTGAGTGGTTGGCGTCTTTAGAAGGGACTGGGTTACTCCGTGCCAACCCGGAACAGACCGAGCAGGCCGCACGTCTCTGCAAAGCCGATCTCGTCACCGAAATGGTCGGCGAGTTCCCCGAGCTGCAAGGCTTGATGGGCGGTTATTATGCAGAGAAACAAGGACTTCCGATAGAAGTCTCACATGCGATCAGAGATCATTACAAGCCTGTCGGGCAGGGCGACGATGTGCCGACCGATCCGGTTACGGTCTGGGTGAGTCTGGCGGATAAGCTGGATACGATTGCGAGCTTTTTTGCGATTGATGAGAAGCCCACCGGATCGAAAGACCCCTTTGCTTTGCGGCGAGCAGCGCTTGGTATCATTCAACTAATAACTTCAAATGAACTTCGCTTCGGTTTGGAGGGCGCAATTGCTTTTGCATATATCAATCTGCTCCAAGATCATGTCGAGCGCATAAAGGGCTACGAAGAAGCTGAAATCGCGCAACATCCGGAATGGAAATCGCCATTCAAGATGAACGAGGACGGAGAAGAGGAGTTTTTCCGCTCCATTATTGATTTCTTCGCAGACCGCCTCAAAGTTCAGCAACGCGAAGCAGGCGTCCGTCATGACCTCATCGACGCGGTGTTCGCGCTAGGCGGCGAGGATGATCTGGTGCGCCTGCTCGCCCGGGTGAAGGCTTTGCAGGCCTTTGTCGAGACCACGGACGGGGTAAACCTGCTCGCCGGTTACAAGCGGGCTTCGAATATATTGAAGAAGGAAGGCAATAGTGCTCCGCACTTGATGCGGAGCGAGGCAGGAGGCGCTGGTGGTGGCCAGGGCTCCGCATCAAGTGCGAAGCACGATAGTGCAAAACCCCTCTCCTACACCCCCGAAACAGCCGAAAAAACCCTCATAGACGCGCTCGACGCCGCCCGGCCGCAAGTCACCGCGGCGATTGAGGCGGAACAGTTCGAAGCCGCAATGACCGCGCTCGCCGCGCTGCGCGAACCGATCGACCGGTTTTTCGAGGATGTCACAGTCAATGATGATGACCCTGCAAAACGTGAAGCCCGGCTTGCCCTGCTCGCACGCTTTCGCAATGCCGTTCATCAAGTTGCTGATTTTTCGAAGATAGAAGGATGATATCGGGCGCTTTTCTTGCCCGCATCGTCGCCCCAGTGAAGGCTGGGGTCCAGTCCAATTTTGAGTTGTTCCGGAAGACTGGTCCAGATCCCAGCCTTCGCTGGGATGACGTTTTCGTTTTAGCGAGATAGATTATGACCCAATATGTATATCGTTTCGGTGGCGGCATGGATGCGGACGGGGCGCCGTCGGACAAGATCGAGGCCCGCAATCTGCTCGGCGGCAAGGGTGCCAATCTCGCGGAAATGGCCAATATCGGGTTGCCGGTGCCCCCCGGTTTCACTATCTCCACCGAAATGTGCACTCGCTATTATGCCGAGGGTGGCCAGTATCCCGCCAGCGTCAGGGACGAAGTGGCGCAGGGCGTCGCCCATATCGCGGCGGTAACCGGCAAGTCATTCGGTGATGCGGCCGATCCGCTGCTGGTTTCGGTCCGTTCCGGCGCCCGCGCCTCGATGCCCGGCATGATGGACACCGTGCTCAACCTCGGCTTGAACGACGATACGGTCGAAGGTCTGGCCAAGACCTCCGGCGACGAACGTTTTGCCTGGGACAGCTACCGTCGCTTCATCCAGATGTATTCCGATGTGGTCCTCGAACTTGATCATGATGCTTTCGAAGAGGCATTAGAAATTATCAAGGAAGACAACGGCTTCTTCACCGATACCGAGATGGAGTCTAAGCACTGGAAGGCCTTGGTCGCCGAATATAAGGGCTTGGTCGAGCAGCTCTGGGGCAAGCCATTCCCGCAAGACGTCAATGACCAGCTGTGGGGCGCGGTCAGCGCCGTTTTCGGCAGCTGGCAGGCGGAACGGGCCAAGGTTTACCGCCGGCTCAACGATATTCCGGGCGAATGGGGCACAGCGGTCAACGTCCAGGCGATGGTGTTCGGCAATATGGGCGATACCAGCGCCACCGGCGTGGCCTTCACCCGCAACCCGTCGACCGGCGACAGCGCTTATTATGGCGAATGGCTGATCAACGCGCAGGGCGAGGATGTCGTCGCCGGGATTCGTACCCCGCAATATCTCTCGAAAGCCGCGCGCGAGGAGGCCAATGCCAAGCCGCTGTCGATGGAAGAGGCGATGCCGGAGACGTACAAGGAACTGACCGACGTGTTTGACCTGCTCGAGCGCCATTATCGCGATATGCAGGATATCGAATTCACCGTGGAGCGCGGAAAACTGTGGATGCTGCAGACCCGCGCGGGCAAGCGCACCGCCAAGGCGGCGCTGAAAATCGCGGTGGATATGGCCCATGACGGTCTGATCACCGAGGAAGAAGCGGTCATGCGCGTCGATCCGATGGCGCTCGACCAGTTGCTCCACCCGACGCTCGATCCCGAAGCCGAGCGCGACGTGCTGACGTCCGGCCTGCCGGCGTCACCTGGCGCGGCCAGCGGTCTGATCGTGTTTGACAGCGACACCGCCGAACGACGCACCGAAATGGGTGATGACGTCATCCTTGTCCGGGTGGAAACGTCGCCCGAGGATATCCACGGCATGCATGCCGCCAAGGGTATTTTGACGGCGCGTGGCGGCATGACGTCACACGCCGCCGTGGTTGCCAGAGGCATGGGAAGACCCTGTGTTTCCGGGGCTGGCACCATTTCGATCAACAATGAGACCAAGATCATGAAGGTCGGCGACCGCGAACTCAAGGAAGGCGATATGCTGACCATCGACGGCAGCAATGGCCAGATCATGGCCGGCCGCGTGGCGACGATCCAGCCGGAGCTGGTCGGCGATTTCGGCGTGCTGATGGTCTGGGCCGACAAGGTCCGCCGTCTCGGCGTGCGGACCAATGCCGAAACACCGCTCGATTGCCAGGTGGCGCGCGATTTCGGCGCCGAGGGCATCGGCCTCTGCCGGACCGAGCATATGTTCTTCGATGCCGCGCGGATTACCGCGGTGCGCCAGATGATTCTCGCGCCCGACGAGAAGGGCCGCCGCGAAGCGCTGGCCAAGCTGCTGCCCGAACAGCGCGACGATTTCCGCCAGATATTCGAGGTCATGGTCGGCCTGCCGGTTACCATCCGCCTGCTCGATCCGCCGCTGCACGAATTTCTGCCGCATCACCAGTCGGAGTTCGAGGAAGTGGCGAAAGCCGCTGATGTCGGCGTAGATACGCTGAAACAGCGGGCCAATGAACTGCATGAGTTCAACCCGATGCTCGGCCATCGCGGCTGTCGTCTTGGCGTCACCTATCCCGAAATCTACGAAATGCAGGCGCGGGCGATCTTCGAGGCGGCCTGCGAAGTGGCGGAAAAGAGCGGCGAGGCGCCGATTCCCGAAGTCATGATCCCGCTGGTCGCAACCGCGCGCGAACTGGAACTGATGAAGGATGTCGTCGACCGTATGGCGAAAGCAGTGTTCGCCGAAAAGGGACGGGAAATCGAATATCTGGTCGGCACGATGATCGAACTGCCACGCGCCGCGCTGATGGCGGGCGAGATTGCCGCGCATGGCGAGTTTTTCAGTTTCGGTACCAATGACCTGACCCAGACGACTCTGGGCGTCTCGAGAGATGATGCCGGTCGATTCTTGACCCAATATGTCGACAAGGGCATCTTCCCGCGCGATCCATTTGTCAGCCTTGATATCGAGGGCGTCGGCCAGCTGATCGAACTGGCGGCCGAGCGGGGCAGGGCAGCCCGCCCCGGCATCAAGCTCGGTATCTGCGGCGAGCATGGTGGTGATCCGGCATCAATTACCTTCTGCGAGAAAACCGGCCTCGATTATGTCAGCGCATCGCCCTATCGGGTGCCGATTGCAAGGCTGGCGGCGGCGCAGGCGGCCCTGTCGCAAAAATAGCGTGAGTGCTCCGCACTTGAAGCGGGGTCCTGTGCCAAGCAGATATCTCTCGCCGCCAGAGCTCCGCATCGAGTGCGGAGCATGGATGGCCCAGGAATGTTCAGAATGTTGGTCTGGCAAGGCAATTATGGGTTGCCAGCGGGGCCTTCTCCCCCTATCTGCACCGTCTGGTTAGCGCCCATAGCTCAGCTGGATAGAGTACTTGACTACGAATCAAGGGGTCGGGAGTTCGAATCTCTCTGGGCGCACCACCTTTTTCCTTTTCAGACATGCCCCTAGGTGCACTTGCGCGCGGTCCTTCGCTGGCGTAACTTGTTGGCATTCCACTTGCTGAACCGAAGGACCCGACTTGGCCGATTATTCAAATTCCATTGCCGACGCGCTTGCCGAGCGTGAATCCCGAAAAATTCCCGTACCCGACGAGGTCCAGGAAGCCGTGCGGACATTGCTGCGCTGGGCCGGCGACGATCCGGAGCGCGAAGGCCTTATCGACACCCCGAAACGGGTCGCGCGGGCGTGGAAGGAATATTGCGAGGGCTATGCCGAGAATCCGGCGATGCATCTGGCCCGGACCTTCGAGGAAGTCGGCGGCTATGATGAGCTGGTCCTGCTCAAGGACATACCGTTCCATTCCCATTGCGAACATCATATGGCACCGATCATCGGCAAGGCCAGCATTGCCTATATGCCGACCGACAAGGTGGTCGGCATATCCAAGTTGGCCCGCGTTCTGCACGGTTTCGCGAGGCGTCTTCAGGTGCAGGAGCGGCTGACCGCCGAGGTTGCCGAATGTATCTGGGACAATCTCAAGCCGCATGGCGTTGCTGTCGTGATCGAGGCGAGCCACAGCTGCATGACCGCACGTGGTGTGCGAACGCCCGGTGTCGGCATGATCACCAGCCGTTTGCTCGGCTGTTTTCTGGATGACGCCCGCAGCCGCAAGGAAGTCATGAGCCTGATGGGCTACTGATCGGCCTTCAGGTCAGCGCATCCATTTGCGCATCAGATTATACTGGATCGCTTGCAGGCGCGTATAATTTTCGTGCGCCATGTTGAGTCCTTCCAGCGCCGCTACCTCATTCAGTTCGTACAGCAGATTGCGCTTGGTCACGTCGGGAAGCTTGCTCTGGATGAAGGTGATCGCGACCATACGCTCGCCTTCGGTCACCGGTTCGACTTCGTGAAGCGTATAGGACGGGTAGACGATTGCGGACCCCGGAATGCCCTTGAATCGCATGCCCGCTTCCCCCTGGGTGACATGCAGGGCACCGCCCTTGCAGTCGTTGACGTCGCTCAGGAATATGGTGCAACTCAGGTCGGAACGGAGCGGACCGTCGGGCAGCGGAATGATCGCGCTGTCGGCGTGCAAACCGTAATTCATCCCCGGCTTGTAGCGTGTAATCAGCGGCGGTGCCACGCGCTCGGGGAAAGCAAAGTCGACGAATTCGCGATTGGACATCAGTGCATCGTGCAGGATTTTCGAGGACTGCTTGTAGCCCTCGACATCGTGCAGTTGCAGATTATTCTTCACCTTGCTGTGCGGATTGCTGATCTTGCCATCCACAAATTGCGCCTTGCCGGCGATTTTTTTCAGTTCGTTGACCTGACTTTGGTCGAGTAAGCTCAGTTGCTTGAACATTATCGTCTCGATTCCGCTTTTGCTTTTGCCGCGGCCACTTCGGGAAAGCGCCGCGCCATTTCATCGACCCATAGCAGCGTCTGCCGGATATCGTCAGCATGAATTTGCGCCGCCTCGGCCAGTAGCTCCGCGCGCAATGATGCGCTGTAATCAAATTCGGGAGCCTTGGAGTATTGCTTCATAATCGGTCCCGATACCAGGGTCTGGGCGTTTGGGGGAGAAAGCTCGTGGCCGAAATGCCTGGCTGCGGCCTGCAATTCGTCCTCCGGATGATCAAGGAAATTGTCGAAATCCAGCCACGCAATCTTGGCACCGGGACAATGGATTTCCGCATCACACAACGTGACCATTTCGCACAGCCAGCCGAGGGCAGCGGTTTTGGCGAAAGAGAGTGTTTCTTTATCGCCAAAATTCTCGCCGCAATGCTGCCCGAGCCGTAACAGGCGGATATCGGACAGCGCGGCGGCTTCCTGCTTGGAGGCGTCTCCAGCCAATATGGTCTGCAAATAACGCTCAAGGGAGGTGAACAGGAAAAGTGCCATGCCCTCGGCGGCAAGCAGCGGGCGCGCCAGCGGGCTTACGAAACTACTGGCCTTGATCATCACTCGCTGTTCGGACCGAAACGTACGGGACAGCCAGCTCTCCATCTGATCCAGTCGTTCGGTCTGCTCTTCGTCGGTCCAGCCGATCTCCGCAGGCATGGTGACCCGGACGTCGGCCAGTTGCCGCAATATCGCCGGCTCTCTCAGGGCCAGCACGCTATCCAGTTCGCCGAGAAGGCGCGAAATCAGGGTCGAACCGACATGGCCGATGTGGAAAATATACTGGGGTTTCGCGAGCGGGGACAATGGCACCGATGCGACATCGGCCCATGACACGACCTGACGTTGCAAGTCGGGAGTAAACAGGCGTTGGTCGAGAAAGCTGGCCTGTCGGAAGGCCGCCTCGCTCATCGTCGACAGCAGGACCTGATCCTTTTGCAGATCAGCAAGATGCGGAAAGAGCGACGCATCCCCTGCAAAGTCCGATTGCCAGTCGTTGTTCAATCCATCCTCCAAAGAAAAAGCCCGGATCTGGAGCCCCGTCTTGCAACGGTCCGGATCCGGGCTTTCAGTAGCATATTCGGAACGGGACTATTCCTTCGATTCGGTATCGTCCTGCTCTTCAGTTTCTGTGGCTTCCGGAGTCTCTCCAGCGCCCGCTTCGACGGTTTCTTCGAGTTCGGCCTTCGCTTCTTCATCGACCTCAGCATTTTCGTCGATGACTTCGAGCGCAGCGGCAGCCAGTTCGGCCTGATCTTCTTCGAACATCTGGGCGATCACGTCGACCCCGTCCTTCTGCAGATCGGCTTCGTCATCCGAACGGGCGACATTCGCCTGAATGGTGACGCTGACTTCCGGGTGCAAACGAATGCGGACATCGAAAACGCCGAGCGTCTTGATCGGTTTTTCCATGATGACCATGCTCTTTTCGACCACGGCGCTTTTGCCATCGGCGTTAAGGGCTTCGACAATGTCACGGACCGACACGGAACCGTATAGCTGGCCGCTGGCGGACGATGCGCGGATCAGAACGATCTGCCTGCCATCGATGCCGCTGGAGGCCGCTTCGGCTTCCCCGCGCTTCGCTTCATTGTCCGCTTCGATCTGCTTGCGATTGGCTTCGAAAACCTTCTTGTTCGCCGCATTGGCGCGCAAGGCTTTCTTGTTCGGCAGCAGGAAATTCCGGGCATAACCGTTTTTCACGGTGACGATGTCGCCGATGCTTCCGAGATTCTCTACCCGTTCGAGCAAAATAATATCCATTGTTTCGCTCCTATTTCACGAGATAAGGCAGGAGGCCAATATGGCGAGCGCGCTTGATGGCTTTGGAAAGCTCGCGCTGCTTCTTGGCGGAAACTGCGGTGATACGACTTGGCACGATCTTGCCGCGTTCGGAAATGAATCCCTGCAGCGTCTTCACGTCTTTATAGTCGATGGGTTTTGCGTTCTTGCCGGAAAAGGGGCAGCTTTTGCGGCGACGGAAAAATGGACGTCCCATGTTTTAACTCCTTCTCTGGCTTAATTGTCGTCGCGGCGCGGTTTGCGTTCGCGTTCGCGTTCGGGTTTGCGCATCATCACGGACGGGCCTTCTTCATGCTCGTCGACGCGGATGGTCAGAAAACGGATAACATCTTCGTTGATCCGGGTCTGGCGCTCGAGCTCGAGGACAACACTGCCCGGTGCATCGAGACGCAGCATGACATAATGTGCCTTGCGGTTCTTCTGGATCTTGTAGGCGAGCGTACGCAAGCCCCAGGTTTCGGTCAGAACGACCTTGCCTTCATTCGATTCTACAATCTTGGTGGCTTCCTGCGCGAGAGCATCAACCTGAGACTGGCTCAGATCCTGCCGCGCAAGGAAGACATGCTCATACATTGGCATGCAATCATTCCTTCATTTACCGCCGATCGCTGACGCCGCACCATGCAGACACGCCCCTCCGGCTTTCTTCATTTTCCAGGTGAATCAGACAGGGCCGATCACGCGGAAGCGGCGCCTATGGCGGAATTGATAACCGAATGCAAGGGCGGTTTTGCAGTGGCCGGCGATCAGGAAACTGTCTTGGGCTGACGCCATATCATCACAAAGGCATTGTCGGCCGACGTCGGCCGACGATCTTCCTGGATTGCGCAATTTGTCGAAGCCTTAATGTCTGCGCGTGTTTACCAATATGCAATGACTCCGGCTTAGGATTGTTCGGGGAACAGTGAAACGAAAAGAATTAACAAATGAATGCGCATTCTTCGATCGGCAGTGATAGCCCCGACCCGAACGGAAGTCTCTCCGAGGGGCGCGGCTTTTTCGACAAGATCAGTTCGCGCATCGGGTCGCAGAATTCGACTGGATCACGCAATATCAAGCCGGCCGAAGCTTTGCTGCTCCTGCAAAATTATGAGGAAAGCCGGCAGGGCTGGTTTTGGTCAACGGATGCTGCAGGAAACCTTACGTATATAACCGAGTCCATCACCGAGATATTGGGTACCAAATCTGCCGATCTGATCGGCAAACCCATGGTTTCCTTGTTTCTTAAACCAGCCGACAACCAGGCCGGTGCGAGGACGCTGCCGTTCATTCTGACAAAAAAGATGAAATTTAACGGCCTTGAAGTGCAGGCCGCGAACTCGGAAGATGAATGCTGGCTATCTATTTCGGGCCGACCGCATCAGGATAAATCGGGTAATTTCCTGGGATTTCGAGGCAGTGGCAATGATGTGACCGCGCAGCGGAGGATGTCTCTGGATACTTCCCGTCTGGCGATGTACGACTCGCTTACCGGCCTTGCGAACCGCGCGAGCATGTCAAAGAAGCTGGAGACAACGCTCGCGGCTTACCGGCAGCAAAAAAGAGCCTGTGCGGTCATGCTGGTCGATCTTGATCGATTCAAGCAGATCAACGATACTCTGGGCCATCCTGCGGGTGACGCCTTGCTGAAACAGGTGGCAGAGCGCCTTCTGAAAGTGGTTGGACAAGCCGGTGAAGTTTCTCGCTTGGGCGGCGATGAATTTCAGATAATGCTGCCCGATTGCGATGATCGCGGGATTCTTGGTGACCTGGCGAGCAAAATTATAAGCAGCCTGTCGCAGCCCTATTCGGTTGAAGGCAATCGTTGCATCATTGGTGCGTCTGTCGGGGTGGCGATCAGTCCCTTTGATGGCCTGACCAGCGAGGATTTGGTAAAAAGCGCCGATCTCGCCCTTTATGAAGCGAAAGGAAATGGCAGAGGCCGGTTCCGATTTTACTCAAAAGGCCTGCAACAGTCTGCCGAAGACCGGCGCGTGCTGGAAGAACATTTGCGAGACGCGATCGGAAAGGGCGAGCTGGAACTTGCCTATCAGCCGGTTGTCAATGTGAAGACCAACGCCGTTGAGGGTTTTGAAGCTCTTATGCGGTGGAACCACCCGGAACGCGGTCAGATTTCTCCGGCGCTCTTCATTCCGATTGCCGAAGAAGCCAATTTGATTTGGGAACTGGGGCAATGGGCGATAAAGCAAGCGTGCAAGGACGCGGCGGGATGGCCTGGCAAAAGCAGAGTTGCCGTGAATGTTTCGCCGATTCAGTTTGCCAATGACCTCCTCCCCGTCGTGATTGATGAGGCGCTGAGCGGATCGGGTTTGTCTGCTTCCCGGCTTGAGCTGGAGATAACCGAAGGCGTGTTCATGGCCGAAACCAACGAAACCAACGCGATGTTCCAGGCTCTCAAAAGCCGTGGCGTGCGTTTGGCTCTCGACGATTTTGGAACGGGCTATTCGTCTCTCAGCTATTTGCAGACGGCACCCTTTGACAAGATTAAGATTGATCAGAGCTTTGTTCGCGGAGCAACGGAGCCCGGCTCGCGCAACGGAGCGATTATCGCCGCGATTGTTGCACTGGCGGAAGCTCTGGCCATGGAAACGACCGCCGAGGGCATCGAAACGCTTGATGAATTCGCATTGATCAAGAAACTGAACGTCAGCCATGTGCAGGGCTATGTCTACAGCAAAGCGGTAGGCAACAAGGAGCTGATCGAAAATCTGGAAGGTGGCCGATGGGTGATCGAGCCTGCCGGTCCCGCCCATCATCGCAATGACCGGCTTTCGATGTACCGAAAGGTGCGGATGATCCATGAAAATCATGTCTATTCGATTGTCATCCGCAATCTGTCCAAGACCGGCGCACTGGTTGACGGACTTTACAATGTTCCCATTGGTACGAAATTTGTAATCGACTTTGGCGATGGCCAGCTTGCCGTGGCAACGGTTTCCCGTTCCGACGGGAATCTTCAGGGTATAAAATTTGAGACGCGTCTGGTCGACGACGGCAACGGCGGTCTGTGCACCAGCCGGCGTGTGTCACCCTATTTGATTGCCGAAGCCGGACTCGATGTCCCGAATCTGCCAGCAGGTTACGTGCCGACTGCAAAGATCGACAAGGACACGCTGTCATTGCCCGCTTTCAGTACCGTTGCCGACTGGAAGGCGACAAAAATCAAGCCAAAATAGTGGCGATGACGATGCCAGAACCCGTTTCTGCGATACATATGACAAACTAAAAAGGGCGCCTTCCGATCGGAAAGCGCCCTTCAAACGATGGTAGGCTGGCGACCGGGTCGCAATTATCGCAAGTCTTCCACCGAAACCCATCCCTTCGTACCATATTTGTCGCTGACTTCGACGAACAGTCCGGCCTTGCTGCCGGTTGGCACCAGTTCCGTGTCTGCCCGCAACGCGCGCACCGTTTTGGCGTTGGCATCGGCACTGGCATAAAGATTTGTGTCAACCGCGACGGTATAGGTCGTGCTTGTCTTGGCCGCAGGCGCTGCGGTCTGGACCGCTGAAAGGGCACCGGCCTGAGAGACCACGCTGTTATATGCAAGGATGAACGCTTCGGTCAGCATCTTGCCATTTTTGGAGGCCCTATAGCCGGCCGCATCCGCGCCCGCGACCCAGGGGGTTCCGCCGGCAAAGGACAAGGTCGATTTTTTCACTTGTCCGGTACCCGCTATCAGGGTCTGGCCGTTGGCGGGACTGACGACGCGAATGCCGGCGGCGACGATTTTTTTCTTGCCGCCAAGCCCCCCAAACATGCCCATCAATGCGCCTGCGCCCGGAACCCGGCCCAGAACCTGGCCAGCGGCGCCGGAACGGACGAATGCGTCAGTCGCCAGTCCCTTGGCGGCCTGTACGCCCTGATCGACCTCTTCCTTGTCACCGGCAATAACATTGACCAGAAAATTGGCCGGCGTCCCGCTTGCGGCATTGTGGATTTCGAAACAGCCGGATTCGCGGGCGATCGCGGCGACCAGTTCGCGGGGGCTGCCAAGTCCGAACTTGCTCCAGCCCTGCGTGTCGCCATCGACCACGGCGATCGTGCCATAGCTTGCATCGCAATGAGTGAGTTCAACCGGCGGGCTTTTTGCCGATGCGGCTGATGACCACAGGGCGATGACAGCAGCAGTGGCGATTGCGGATGTGGAAATTGAATGTGACTTGATCATGATATTGATGCTCCCATTGCGATTGAAACAGGGGCTCCCAATGAGGGGCCGTGAGACTGTTCATGTGCCGGGATGCAAGTTGATTCATCATTCAAATGAATGACGATCAGCAAATTTTCTGATTATCGGTGCAGGATGACAGCGGCGCTCGCCTGTCTTCAGATTTGCAACAGAGGTTCAGTTTTCCTGGGTCACGTCGCTTTGGCCCAGCGCGATATTGGCCAGCAGCCCGACCAGTTCGGCCTGGCGGCCGCAACCCGTTTTTTCGAGTACGCTGCTTAATTGTGAACGAACCGTGGTGATCGACACGCTGCCGTCTGCGGCAATTTCGTTCAGCGTCTGGCCTTTCATGAGACCCTTGGCAATGCGGGTTTCGGCAACCGTCATGTCAAACAGGCTTCTCATCAACGCTGTCGATGGTGCCCGGGACTGGTCGAGCGGCGTGAAAAACAGCAAGGCATAGCTATTTGCAAATATATCATGAGCAGCCAGCTTTATCGGCATCACATGGCCCACAAAAACCGCATGGCCATCCTCGTTGCGGATCGGGAAGGACAGGCTGTCGGTGGAGGATACCTGACCCAGTGTCTCCAGGGCGCTGGACAAAAAGGCCCCGGAACGCCGGTCCGAAAAAGCGACAGGCCGACCCGGATCGTTGAATTTCACATAGTCTGTGACCGATTGCGCGCGGTCATTGGCTTCGACAAACTTGCCCTGAGCATCCAGAACCAGTGCGGGCAGTCCAAATCTGGACAAGGTTTCGCCTGCACCCTGCGCCCGCTGCAACCCAAGTCTCGCCGAGACAAAGGCACTGCGGAGCAAATGTGGGCGCAGTTCGTTCAGCCGCTCGACATGGCCCCGTTCGATCGGTCCCTGATCCAGCCGGCGTTCAATGCTGAACACGATATTGTCTCCGGTCGGCATTTGCAGGAGCGTTCCCGCCGACCAGCCGAGGCCGCGAGGATGGAAAAAATCCCGATAAAAGGGATTGTTGGCCAATTCCTCTTCGTTCCAGAAATCCTGCTCGACAAAAAAAGTTGGTTGGGACTTCTCGATCATGCACATCCGGCGGGGACATTTCCCCAGCCAGCCATCTTTGACATAGGTCTCGAACGCATCGTAGACATTTTCCGACGCGGTCCAGTTCACCGCCTTGCGGGCCGAAAACAGCATTCCGCCGGTGGAATCCGTTATCTGGGCAAGCTCGTCGAGAACGTCTGGCCAAAGCTCCGGAACCACGGAACATTCATAAATGCGGTCGATCAACTGTTCCTGCATTGTTTCAACTACCTGATTCTTTGAAAGACTCCGGATGGAAATCGCATGCTCAATTTAATCATCAAACCTCGGATTGCTACTTTTTTCGGTTCAGAAAGCCGAACATGTCTCCGCCAATCTTGCGCATCTGGATTTCTTCCGCTCCCTCGGTGATCCGGTAGCGGCGATGGTGACGGTAGATATGTTCGAACGGTTTGTGCCGGGAATAGCCCATGCCACCGTGGACCTGCATCGCGCGGTCGGCGGCATCGCAGCACAGGCGGTTCGCGCGATAATTGCACATCGACACCTGGGCGGAGAGATATTTGGCCACGTCGGTCTTTGGCATTGTGTCCATCTTGGCGGCGGTGGCATAGATCAGCTGCCGGAGCATCGCGGCTTCGGTGTGCAGCTCCACCAGCGGGAACTGGATCCCCTGGTTGACCGACAGCGGCTTGCCGAACGGCTTGCGTTCGCCTGCATATTTTACCGACTCATCGATGCAATATTGCGCCGCGCCCAACGACGAAGCTGCCTGCCTGATCCGGTTCTCATGGACGAAATGCTGCGCGCAGGCGAGCCCCATGTCGAGATCGCCCAGCACCGCATCGGCCGGTATCCAGACATTGGTGTAGGAGCATTTCGGATGGTCGGTGGGCATATTGAATGTCCACATATATTCACCGACTTCAAAGCCTTCGGCATCCACCGGCACGATGAAACAGCCGATACCCCGGGCATCGCCATCCTTGCCACTGTGCCGGGCAAAGGTCATCACGTGCGATGCCTTGTGCAGGCCGGTGGTCCACATCTTGTTGCCGTTGATCAGCCAGCCATCGACCCCGTCACGGGTTTCGCGCACCGCCGTCGTGTCCATCCAGGTTGCGTCAGAACCATGATGCTCTTCCGTCAGGCCAAAACACCAGCCCATTCGCCCGGCCAACATCTCGGGAATATAATCGCGCTTCTGCTGCTCGGTGCCGAAATCGCGCAGCATCAGCGGCTGCACCAGATTGCCGACAATCGAATTCTCGTTCTGCAGGTCGTTGTGCAGGCCCAGGCCTTTGTGCGCCAGATGTTCGCGGATCCGCGCCATGCCGAGATTGGTACCGTTCTGGCCGCCGAATTCCTCGGGCAGGGCATAGCGGAAATGGCCGGCGGCATCGGCGGTCTGGCGCATTTCGACCAGTAAGGTTTCCCATTCCTCGGTCGGCAGGCCCTGGTTAACCCAGTCGGTTCGCGCATCTTCCCGGCGGTGGTCGAAGAAGCGGATATTATCGTCGCGCTGCTCGATCGGCTTGATTTCGGCCTCTATGAAAGCGTCCAGCACGTGCAGATAATCTTCAATCTCCTGCGGGATTTCAAAATTGGTCATGATGGACTCCATTTGTTGAGCGCGACCTTCAGGCCGGCATATTTGGGTTGGTCGATGGATAGTCGTTCCAGCGCGGACAGCCGCAGATGGTCCCAGACACCCGGGCTGGTTGCCGCAATCTCGCCTTTTGAAAGGCCGAGACAAAGCTGTCGATGATCATAACCGATAGCGGCCAGTCTCGCCTGTGCAGCCTCCCGGTATCCTGCCCCCCATTCCGCCTGCCGCCGTGCGATGCCGAGCGCATTGCCTGCAACCCGCGCCTGGAATTTGTCGTGTCCTTTCAGGCCAGGCAGAACATGCGTGCCATTCCATTCCTCCAGCGCCGTCAGCAGCTCGCCGTAACCGGTCTCGCCGGCGATGCTTTCCTGTTCCGGAATGGCCCAGTCGAGCGGAGTGGCGATCGTATCGGGCAAAATTTCCTCAAACAGCAACGCCAGATCGATTTCGACCTCGGATACACGGCGTCCGATCACCGTGCGTTCCAGCGAACGGTCGCCATGGCTGCGCCAGATCTGGCCCATGACCATGCAGGCAACACCCCACCAGAGCGTGGAATAGATCAGCCAGAAGCGGAAGCGGTCGGGGTCGACGTCCGCGCCGCTGGCTTCGGCATAGGCGGACAGGAAGGATTTTGCGCTGTCGAACCCGCCCGCTTCCTTTTCATAATGGCCAAAGCGCCAGCTTGGTGTGCACAGATAGGCAAGGTCCTGCACCGGATCACCCAGCCGGATCAGTTCCCAGTCGAGCACCGCCGACAATCCGTCATGGTCGATCATCAGATTGCCCATGCGGAAATCGCCGTGCACCAGATATTTGTCACTGGCATCGGGCGCATTTTGTTCGAGCCAGTGAAAGGCATATTCGTAGATCGGAATCTGGCCACCGATTTCGTGATACTTGTCCTTCTGGACCCGGATCAGTTCGGCGGGAGAAAAATATTCAAGGGACTGGAGCAGCGGATTCATAGGGATCTGGTGAATGGCCGCCAACTCGCGGGCGCAATGCTTGGTAAGCCGGCTTTCGGCTTCGGCAAACTCGGGATTGCCCAAAATTTTGTGGGGCAGGGTTTCCCCCTCCGCCTTGGTCATGATGAACCCTTCGCCCAGGTCATCTTCCGGCTTCAGCCGTCCACGCACTTGCGGTGCGGTTACGCCCGCAGACCGGGCAAGGTCAATGACATCCGCCTGGGTGGCGAGGGGGACGCCGCGGAGCCCGTCATCATCGGGTGACAAGCCAGCGGGCAATCGGCGCAAGACATAGTCTTCGTCGCTGTAGGAAAAGGCCCAGCTTTCCATGCTCGCTCCACCGGATAGCCGCTGAACTTCGGCGAGTGTGCCGCCTGCGGAGAAGGTTTTGGCGCAATAAGCTGCAAGCTTATCCCGGAATGTCTCATCGATCATGCACATGGTTTAATCAGACGATTAAAAATACGCAATGCTTTTGCTGGATAACAGCGACGCTTGCATGACCGGGCAATCGTCCCTAATTCCGCACCATATTTTTAAGGGGGTCATCATGCGCGCATTTATTTTTCCGGGACAGGGCAGTCAGGCAGTTGGTATGGGCAAGGCGCTGGCCGACGCGAGCAGCACCGCTCGGGAAGTTTTCGAAGAAGTGGATCACGCGCTCGAGCAGAATCTGTTCAAGCTGATGTGCGAGGGACCGGCCGACGAACTGACCCTGACCGAGAACGCGCAGCCTGCGATCATGGCCAATGCCATCGCGACCCTGCGCGTCATGGAAAAAGACGGTGGCAAGTCTCTGGAGGATTTGTGCCGCTACGTGGCTGGCCACAGTCTCGGCGAATATACCGCGCTTTGCGCGGCTGGTGCGCTGAACTTGACCACGACCGCCGAGTTGCTGAAGCTGCGCGGCCAGTCGATGCAGAAGGCCGTGCCGGTCGGCGAAGGCGGCATGGCTGCCTTGCTCGGCGCGGATATCAAGAAGGCCTCGGCGCTCGCCAACGCATCGGCACAAGGTGAGATCTGTACGGTAGCCAATGACAATGATCCGACCCAGGTTGTGATTTCAGGGCATATGGGAGCCATCGAACGCGCCATAGCGGCTGCAAAGGATCACGGTATCAAGCGTGGGCTGTTGCTGCCGGTATCGGCCCCGTTTCACTGTTCGCTGATGGCTCCCGCCGCCGAAGCCATGGAAGAAGCGCTGGCAGAGGCCACGATATTGTCGCCTGTGGTGCCGGTTTTTGCCAATGTCACGGCAGCTCCGGTCTCGGATGTAGACGAAATTCGTGATCTGCTGGTTCAGCAGGTTACAGGCACCGTGCGCTGGCGGGAATCGGTCGCCCATATGGCGGAATCCGGCGTGGAGCAATTTGTCGAGTGTGGCGGCAAGGTCCTGAGCGGAATGGTTGGACGGATTTCGCCAGAAGCGGAAACCGTGAGCCTCGTGTCGCTTGCGGACATCGAAGCCTTTTTGAAGAGTCTCTAGGCGCACAGGTATTCAATCTCTAACAATTGGCTCTACCGTCTGGAATTTTGAAGGAATTTGGAATGTTTGATTTAAGCGGAATGACCGCTCTGGTAACCGGAGCATCGGGCGGAATCGGTTCCGCAATTGCCAAATCCCTGGCCGAGCAAGGCGCAACCGTTGCGCTTTCTGGAACGCGCGAGCAGGTTCTGATGGAAATGATTCCGCAATTGGCCGGCGAGGGGCATGTTGTCATGCCCTGCGATTTGTCCAAGCCGGACGAAGTCGATGCGCTGGTACCGGATACGGTTGCCAAGCTGGGCAAGCTCGACATATTGGTCAACAATGCCGGGATCACCCGCGACGGCCTGACCATGCGGATGTCGGATGAAGATTTTTCGGATGTGATCCGGGTTAACCTGGAATCCGCCTTTCGCCTGATCCGCGCCGCCGCCCGGCCGATGATGAAGGCGCGTCATGGCCGGATTGTCTCGATCAGTTCGGTGGTTGGGGCCACCGGCAATCCCGGACAGGCCAATTATGTCGCGTCCAAGGCCGGCCTGGTTGGCATGTCCAAGGCGCTCGCGCAGGAACTGGCCTCCCGCGGCATTACCGTCAATTGCGTGGCCCCGGGATTCATCGAATCCCCGATGACCGATGCGCTGACCGACGCCCAGAAGGAAGAGATCAATCGCAAGATTCCGGCGGGCAAAATGGGAAGCGGCGATGATATCGGTGCTGCGGTGGTCTATCTGGCCAGTCAGGAAGCGTCATATGTGACCGGCCAGACCCTGCACGTGAATGGCGGTATGGCGATGATTTCTTAGGCCTTCTGCCAAAAATATCATTTCCCGTGCGATTTCGACTTCACGGACACTTGCAAGCCGCGCGCCACCGCACTAGGACGAAATTGAAATTCAATCCTAACAAAAAGGACCTCTCATGAGTGAGACTGCAGACCGCGTAAAAAAGATCGTTGTTGAGCATCTGGGTGTTGAAGCCGACAAAGTGACCGAAGAAGCTGCTTTCATCGATGATCTGGGCGCTGACAGCCTCGACATTGTTGAGCTGGTGATGGCGTTTGAAGAAGAATTCAGCGTTGAAATTCCGGATGATGCCGCCGAAAAAATCGCTACTGTCAAAGACGCGATCGATTTCATCGACAAAAACAAGGGTTAATTGATTTTGAGGTGCTGCCAGGGAAATGGGCACACCTCGGGGCCAATGATCGCTAAAAAAATTGTGAAGCGGCTCACCGGCCCGGGAGGAATGTCCCGAACCGGTGGCCGTTTTTGATTTAGGGCATGGGAAGTCCGCAAGGAGAGGCATGATATGCGCCGTGTAGTTGTAACCGGAATGGGCCTGGTAACGCCGCTGGGCGGAGATGTTGAAACGACCTGGAGCAATATATTGGCTTCCAAGTCGGGTGCGGGAAAAATTACCCGCTTTGATGCGTCCGATCAGAAGTGCCATATCGCTTGCGAGGTCAAGCCGGCCGACCATGAATATGGTTTCGATCCGAACCTGCGCGTCGATCACAAGGTCCAGCGACAGGTCGATCCCTTCATCATCTACGGCATCGATGCCGCCGGCCAGGCGCTGGAGGATGCCGGTCTTACCGACATGTCCGACGAAGCCAAATTGCGTGCCGGTTGTTCCATCGGGTCGGGGATCGGCGGATTGCCGGGAATCGAAAAAGAATCGATCGTTCTGTTTGAACGCGGCCCTGGCCGGGTCAGCCCGCATTTTGTCCACGGCCGGCTGATCAACCTCATTTCCGGCCAGGTTTCGATCAAATATGGCCTGATGGGGCCGAATCATGCGGTGGTGACCGCTTGCTCGACCGGTGCGCACAGCATCGGCGATGCAGCACGGATGATTGCCCTTGATGATGCCGATGTGATGCTGGCAGGCGGCGCCGAAGCAACCATCTGCCCCATCGGAATTGCCGGTTTCGCGCAGGCAAAGGCTTTGTCGACCAAGCGCAACGATGATCCGACAGCCGCTTCCCGTCCCTATGACAAGGACCGCGACGGTTTTGTGATGGGTGAGGGCGCTGGCGTGGTTGTTCTGGAAGAATATGAACATGCCAAGGCCCGCGGCGCCAAAATTTACTGCGAAGTGATCGGCTATGGCATGTCCGGCGACGCCTATCATGTCACTGCCCCGCATCCTGACGGCACAGGTGCCTATCGGTCGATGGAAATGGCGCTCAAGCGCTCCGGTCTGAGCACTGCCGATATCGATTATGTCAATGCGCACGGTACTTCGACCATGGCCGACACGATCGAGCTGGCTGCGGTGAAACGTCTGTTTGGCGACGATCTCAAGACCATGTCGATGAGCTCGACCAAGTCGGCGATCGGTCATTTGCTTGGCGGTGCGGGCGCTGTTGAAGGTATTTTCTGCATCCTCGCCCTGCGCGACCAGATCGTGCCGCCGACGCTCAATCTCGACGACCCGGATGAAGGTTGCGAAGGTGTCGACCTGGTTCCGCATTTCGCCAAGAAGCGCGAAGTGAAGGCTGTGCTTAGCAACAGTTTCGGTTTCGGCGGCACCAACGCCAGCATCATCATGAAAGCCGTCTGATATCATGCGCCGGCTCGGTTGCCTGATCCTGGTGGCCGCGGCGGTCATCGCAGTCTTGCTGGCCGGGAATTTCCTCTATGGCTGGAACGCCAGCGGACCGCTCGAAAGCCAGCGTACGATCGTGATCAAATCCGGTTCTAGCCTCGCCATGGCTGCCGATGTGATGGAATCCGAAGGCGTCATCAAATCGGCTGATGCTTTCCTGACCCGAGCGAAAATTCTCGGCGGATCGGAGCCGATCAAGGCGGGAGAATTTGAAATCCCGGCAGGGGCCAGCAACGCGGTGATTTTGGATATCCTGCAGGGTGGCAAGTCGGTGCAGCGGCTGATCACCATTCCGGAAGGCACACCGTCTATCATCGTCTATGAAAAATTGCTGGATGAAAAACTGCTGAAAGGCGAGATTCCGGTACCCGCAGAGGGTTCCATCCTGCCGGACAGTTACAGTTTCGAACGCGGCGAGCAGCGCGCGGCGGTGCTGCTGCGCATGCAAAAGGCGATGAGCGACACGATCGCGGAGCTCTGGCCGCAGCGGTCGTCGAGCACGATTGCCAAAACCCCGCGCGAAGCCATCACCCTGGCGTCGATTGTAGAGAAAGAGACGGCATTGGCGCGGGAAAGGCGAACGGTCGCGGGCGTCTACAGCAATCGATTGCGCATGAATATGATGCTGCAGGCAGACCCGACAATCATCTATCCCATTACCAAGGGCAAACCGTTGGGCCGCCGCATCCGGCAATCGGAAATTGCCCAGGTCAATGACTATAACACTTACGCTATGGTCGGCCTGCCCAAGGGACCGATTGCGAACCCCGGACGGGCTTCTATCGAGGCGGTGTTGAATCCTGCGAAAACCAAGGCGCTCTATTTTGTCGCCGATGGGAAAGGCGGCCATGTGTTTGCCGAGACGCTGGAACAGCATAATCGCAATGTCGAGAAGTGGTTCGCGCTGCGCCGTGAGCGCGGGGAAATGTAGGAAGCCCGGGACGCTCGCATTCCGGTTCAAGCCATTGACCAGATATTTCAGCCAAGCGATTGGAATCTATTCTGCCGGACCTCGGCCCTGCAGCAGTTTCCGCGCTCCCTGATCGATTTTTGCGATCACCTCTGCCGCCGGCGGCAAATCGTCGATCAAACCGATGGCCTGGCCCACCGTGATATGTGCCCGGCTATAATCTTCCTTCGCGACCCCATCCAGATAGTCTTGCACCGCTGGGACCGGATCGGCCTCCAGGCTGGCGACCCGATCCTCCCATTTCCTGTGGAGCTCGTTTCTGATGGCGCGGAAGTCGAACGGTTCGGGCCAGTTCTTTTGCCGCAAAATATCGAATACACGACTCCGCGCGGTATCGTCACCGGCGGCGAGCCGCGTGATTTCCTTGGCTTTTTCTGCAGCCAGGGACTCTTGCGTCGCCCACAAACGCGATCCGACCAGCGCGCCGTCTGCACCCAGCATCAGTGCAGCGGCAAGACCGCGACCATCCGCGACTCCGCCCGCAGCCAGCAGCAGGGTATCGGGAGATTGTCCGGCAAGCCGGTCGGCTATTTCCGGGACCAGGGTAAAGGTGCTGCGTCCCTGCAAATCGTTCATGCCGTGACCGCCTGCTTCGGTGCCTTGCGCGACAATGACATCGGCACCCGCATCGATCGCCTCCGGCAACTGGGCCATTGTCTGGATCTGACAGATTAGCGGAATGGAATGGCTCTGCAATATGCGGGCGACGGGCGCGGGGTCTCCGAATGACAGCATGACCGCCGCCGGTTTTTGCGGTTGATCGAGCAGCCAGTCCAGAGCGCTTTGGTCTTCTGCGAGTTTCCAGGATATGAATCCGCAGCCGAGACGGGAGAGACAGGCTTGGTCGCCTTTGAGCAGGGTCGCCGCCGTCCGATATTCCCGTCGGGTCCATTCGAGATCGCCATAGCCGCCGCCCACGAGAGCCATGGCTCCCGCCCGAGCACAGGCCGCCGCCAACGTGCCGCCCGTTGCCAGAGCCATGGGCGCGAGAGCAATTGGTGTGGAAAGAGAGAATGCGGCGGTGAAGCGGTTATCGGACCAAGACGTTAGCATATCCGAACGATGTCATCCTAATAGTTGAACCGTTCTTTCAGGCTCTCCCGTGCTTCCCGATATTCACGGGTGAACTGGTCGACCATGTCCTGGACGCTCATCACATCGTTGATCAGTCCGATACCCTGGCCGCAGCCCCAAATATCCTTCCAGGCCTTTTTCTCTGTATTGCCGCCGGAACCGAAGTTCATCGTCTTGTAGTCGCCCTGCGGCAGATTGTCGGGGTCGAGACCGGCATTTTCAATCGACTGGCGCAGATAATTGCCCTTAACGCCGGTAAACAGGTCGGAATAGACGATATCGGAGGCTTTGCCCTCGACAATGCCGTCTTTATAGCCCTGATCCGCATTGGCCTCTTTGGTCGCGATAAAGGCGGAGCCAGCATAGCCGAGATCGGCACCCATTGCCTGTGCCGCCAGTATCGACGCCCCATTGCCGATGGAGCCCGAAAGCGCCACGGGACCGTCGAACCACTCGCGGATTTCCTGCATCAGCGCGAACGGAGAAAGCGTGCCTGCATGGCCGCCAGCACCGGCCGCCACCGGAATAAGGCCGGTTGCGCCCTTTTCGATCGCCTTGTGGGCAAAGCGGTTGTTGATGATGTCATGCAGGACAATCCCGCCCCAGCCTTTCACCGCGGTGTTGAGATCTTCAATCGCGCCGAGCGAGGTGATGACGATTGGCACCTTCCATTTCGCGCAGGTCGCCATGTCCTGATCAAGCCGGTCGTTCGACTTGTGGACGATCTGGTTCACTGCGAATGGCGCTGCAGGCTTGTCCGGATGTTCCCGGTTCCAGGCGGCCAGTTCCTCGGTGATCTGGTGCAGCCACTCATCGAGCATGCTCTGCGGCCGGGCGTTGAGGGCAGGGAAGCTGCCGACGATACCGGCCTTGCATTGCGCAATGACCAGCTCGGGTCCGGATACGATGAACAAAGGGGAGCCGATGAGCGGCAGGCGAAGATTGTCGAAAATAGCTGGTAACGTCATGGAACCCCCGATGTGAAAAGCAGTGCCACCGCATTAGCCGATGCGGTGGCATATTCCACTGTTATTTTAACCGAGCACTTAAATCCGGTTGACGGCGCTAAGCAGGGCCTCGACGGAAGCTGTGGCGACGTCGCTGTTGATGCCGACGCCATAGAATTCCTTGCCGTCGCCGGTTTTGCATTCGATATAGGCTGCGGCCTGGGCGTCCTTGCCCGCGCCGATCGCATGTTCGCTATAGTCGATGATTTCGAGCGAAACGCCCAGCGCCGACGACACCGCGTCGACGACGCTGGAGATCAGGCCGTTGCCGCGCCCGCTGACCGATATTTCGCCGTCCGGCCCCTTGATCTTGCCGACAAAAATGCGCTCGCCGCCGGTCGCCCGCTCATCATAATCGACCAGGCTATATTGGCCGCTGCCATCAAGATGATAGCGTTTCCGGAAAGCGTCCCAGATATCTTCGGAAGACAGTTCGCGGCTCGTTTCGTCAGCCAGCTCCTGCACCGTCCGGCTGAAATTGGCCTGCAGACGCTTGGGCAGCTTCAGTCCGTGATCCTGTTCCAGGATCCAGGCGATGCCGCCCTTGCCGGACTGGCTGTTGACCCGGATGACCGCTTCATAGTCACGGCCAAGATCGCGCGGATCGATCGGCAGATAGGGTACGTTCCACAGCTCGTCATTGCGCTGTTCCTGTGCCGCAAAACCCTTCTTGATCGCATCCTGATGCGAGCCGGAAAAGGCGGTAAACACCAGTTCGCCGGCATAAGGATGGCGGGCGGGAACCGGCAACTGGTTGCAATATTCCACGGTCTTGACGATCTCATCCATATTGGAAAAATCCAGTTCAGGATCAACACCCTGCGTGTAGAGATTCAGCCCCAATGTCACCAGATCGACATTGCCGGTGCGCTCGCCATTGCCGAACAGGCAGCCCTCGACCCGATCCGCACCGGCCATCATCCCCAGTTCGGAGGCAGCAATGCCCGATCCGCGGTCATTATGCGTATGCAGGCTGACGATGACATGCTCGCGCTTGCTGATATTCGTGCACATCCACTCGACCTGGTCGGCGTAGATATTCGGTGTCGCGGCCTCGACCGTTGCCGGGAGGTTCAGAATCAGCGGCTTTTCCGCAGTGGGCTCGATAATCTCCATGACCGCTTCGACCACTTCCAGGCTGAAATCCAGTTCGGCAGTAGAAAAGGTTTCCGGCGAATATTCGAAATGCCAGTCGGTATCGGGATATTTCTCTGCCTGTTCGCGCAGGATGGTGGCGCCTTCGCGGGCGATATCCTTCACACCCTGCTTGTCCAGCCGGAACACGACATCGCGCCACGCCGGAGACACGGCATTATAGAGATGGACGATCGCTGCCCGCGCGCCTTCCAGACTGGCAAAGCTGGTTTCAATCAAGTCACGGCGCGACTGGGTCAGAACCTGGACAATGACATCGCCGGGAATCTTGCCGGACTTGACCAGACCGCTGATAAAATCGAAATCGGTGGCACCGGCAGACGGAAAACCGACCTCGATCTCCTTGACGCCGATCTTGACCAGCAGATCGAAGAAACGCTGCTTCTTCTCCGCGTTCATCGGGTCGATCAGCGCCTGGTTGCCATCGCGCAGGTCGGTGGACAGCCAGCGCGGCGCCTTGTCGATGGTGCGCGACGGCCATTGCCGGTTGGGCAGGTCTATTTGCGGGAACGGACGGTATTTTTGCGACGGATTCTGGTGCATGGCTTCACTCTTATGCTGCTGGGAACTGCGCGCAAGGCGCAATTTCCCGTGATTTCTGGAAATGTTCTGGAAAATCGTCCCTTAGGCGGGGCACTGCGCGTTTCGGGCAGCAGTATTGGTACGCCTAAGGGCGTGTAAGTCGTAGCAGCGAGAGAGCTTTTAACCTCGTCATGCAAAGCGTTTTATCCATAGTGACGCAGAAATCAACTCCGGCGATGTAATTTTTTCAAAATCGCCAGCCCGACAGTAGGTGTGATCATTCTGTATCGGATATCATATTTTAAGATTGCCGGCTTAAAGTGCCATCGAGCCATCAAAGGAACCATCGGATTGTATTGCCTGGTATACATGAGCAGTCCCAGCCACGAGATGAACCCAGTCGAGGTTCAGGCTCTCTTGCGACGCGCCAAGCATAACAATGACCGCGATGATATTACCGGTATATTGATCCATGATCGCCGCCGCTATCTGCAGTATCTTGAAGGGGGACAGGCGGAGGTCGAGGCAACCTTTGCCCGGATTTCCGCCGATCCGAGGCATTACGCTATCCTTCGATTGCACGGTCTGACGATAGCTCGTCGGCAATTCCCGGGCTGGGCCATGGCCAGCAAAATATCCCGACCGGACGACAGTTTGAAATCCTGCGTAGAACGTCTGACGCAGGATTGTGACGCCCAGGTTGCGGACCAGTTGCTAAAATTCGCGGAAGCCCGCGACCGGGCGGCCTTTCAACAGACCGCCCGTCTCGGCTGAAACGTCTAGTTTTTGTCCTTGTCGACCAGCTTGTTGGCGCCAATCCATGGCATCATGGCGCGGAGCTGGGCACCGGTTTCCTCTATCGGATGCGCCTCTGCGGCCTTGCGGGCAGCCTTCAGTTCAGGCTGTCCGGCGCGGTTGTCGAGCACGAAATTCTTCACGAAACGGCCTGACTGGATGTCCGCCAGTACCCGCTTCATCTCGGCCTTGGTTTCGGCGGTGATGATCCGCGGTCCGGTGGTGATATCGCCATATTCCGCCGTATTGGAGATCGAGTAGCGCATGTTGGCAATGCCGCCTTCATAGAGCAGATCGACGATCAGCTTGGTCTCGTGCAGACATTCGAAATAGGCCATTTCCGGTGCGTAGCCGGCTTCGGTCAGGGTTTCGAAACCCGCCTGGATCAGATGGGTGATACCGCCGCAAAGCACGGCTTGTTCGCCGAACAGGTCGGTTTCGCATTCCTCGCGGAAGTTGGTTTCGATGATGCCGGAGCGACCACCGCCGACGCCCGAGGCATAGGCGAGGGCGACGTCGTGGGCATTGCCGGACACGTCGCGGTCGATGGCGATCAGGCAGGGGACACCGCCGCCGCGCTGATATTCGCTGCGCACCGTGTGGCCGGGGCCCTTGGGCGCGATCATGATGACATCGAGATCCTTGCGCGCCTCGATCAGGCCGAAATGGATGTTGAGGCCGTGCGCGAAGGCGAGGGCAGCACCCTCTTTCATATTGTCGTGCAGGTCATCGGCATAAATCGCAGCCTGATGCTCGTCGGGCGCGAGAATCATGACAATATCGGCCCATGCGGCGGCTTCCTGATTGGTCATCACCTTGAAATCCGCGGCTTCGGCCTTCTTGGCGGTTGCCGAACCGGCACGCAGCGCAATGGCGACATCCTTGACGCCGCTGTCACGAAGATTCTGGGCATGGGCATGGCCCTGGCTGCCATAACCGACAATCGCGATTTTCTTGTCGGTGATGAGGTTCATGTCCGCGTCTGCGTCGTAATAGACTTTCATTTGGGCGTCCTTTGTATTTTGGTGATTGGCTATGAGAATATTTTAACTGGCGTTCGGCCCGCGGCCTACCGCAACCACGCCGGTCCGGCCAACTTCAACCAGCCCGACTTCACGCATTAGCGCGACGAATGTCTCGATCTTTTCCGGCGCGCCGGTAATCTCGAAGATGAAGCTCTCGGTCGAGGCATCGACGATCCGCGCGCGATAGGCATCGGCGAGCCGCATCGCCTCGATCCGGTTGTCGCCCTTTCCGGCCACTTTGACCAGCGCCAGCTCGCGCTGTACGTGCGGGCCGGATTCGGTCAGGTCGCGCACGCTGTGCACCGGCACCAGACGGTCGAGCTGGGAAATGATCTGCTCGATGACATGTGGCGGCCCGTTGGTGGCAATGGTGATCCGGCTGATCGCGTGATCTTCGCTGATATCCGCCACCGTCAGGCTTTCAATATTATAGCCGCGCGAGGTGAACATCCCGGCGATGCGGGCCAGAATCCCGGCTTCATTGTCAACCAGGACAGCGAGAACGTGCCGCTCGACAGCTTCTTCATGAATATGCATCAGACAAGGGCCTTTGCTTGGTCGTCCATCGTACCTTTTACATCCTCGGGCGAAAGCAGCATTTCGGTATGCGCAGCACCGGACGGGATCATCGGGAAGCAGTTGGCGAGCTTTGCGACGCGGCAATCAACCATGACCGGGCCATCTGTCTCCAGCATTTTCTTGATCCCGGCCTCCAGATCAGCCGGATCTTCGATCCGGATGCCGGTCCAGTCGTAACTTTCGGCCAGCTTCACAAAATCTGGCAGACTATCGCTGTAACTATTTGAATAACGGCTTTCATAGGTCAGCTCCTGCCATTGCCGAACCATCCCCATATATTCATTATTGAGAATGAAGATCTTGACCGGAAGACGATATTGGGTGGCCGTCCCCAATTCCTGGATGTTCATCTGGATCGACGCTTCACCGGCAATGTCGATCACCAGGGCATCGGGATTCCCAAGTTGCGCGCCAATCGCGGCGGGCAAGCCATATCCCATGGTGCCGAGACCACCGCTGGTCAGCCATTTGTTAGGGTTTTCAAAATCGAAATGCTGGGCTGCCCACATCTGGTGCTGGCCAACTTCGGTGGTAATGATCGGCTCGCGCTGGTGAGTCGCTTCCCACAATTTGCGAATCGCTTCCTGCGGCATGATTTCCTGCTTGTTTTCAGGATAATCGAGGCAATTTGTCGCCCGCCAGCCCTTGATTCTTGCCCACCATTCCTCATGGTCAGGGGTGGCATAGCGGCGCCCTTTGAGCAATGCGAGCATCTGTTCCATTACCCGGCCCACATCCCCGACAACCGGCAAATCCACCCGGATCGTCTTGTTGATCGACGACCGGTCGATATCCACATGGATTTTCTTGCTGTTCGGCGAAAAGGCATCGATCCGACCCGTAATCCGGTCGTCAAAGCGTGCTCCGAGGCAGACGACAAGGTCAGCCTTGTTCATCGCCATGTTGGCCTCGAACGTGCCGTGCATGCCCAGCATGCCGAGCCATTTGTCGGAAGAAGCCGGAAAGGCGCCCAGCCCCATCAGCGTGGATGTAACCGGACACCCCAGTAATGCGGCCAGCTCCCGCAAGGTTTCACTTGCCTTGGGTCCGCTGTTGATGATCCCGCCCCCGGTATAGAGAACCGGCGCCTTTGCGTTCATGATCATTTCGACGGCACTGTTGATGGCTTTGAAATCGCCCTCCGTCTGCGGCTGATAGCGGTAATTGCTGTTTGTCGCGTGCCGGGAAAATTCTGCGGCCGCAACCTGGACATTCTTGGGAATGTCGATCACGACCGGACCAGGCCGTCCCTGGGTTGCGATATGAAAGGCCTCCTGCACGACATGGGCCAGGTCGGAGGGCTTTTTCACCAGATAATTATGCTTGGTGCAATGGCGGGTGATGCCGATCGTATCCGCCTCCTGAAAGGCGTCGGTGCCAATCAGATTGGTGGCGACCTGGCCGGTGATGACGACCATCGGTATGCTGTCCATCAGCGCGTCGGTGATACCGGTGACCGCGTTGGTGGCGCCCGGACCCGAGGTTACCAGCACGACGCCGGGTTTGCCGGTCGATCGCGCGTAGCCTTCCGCGGCATGGGTGGCGGCCTGTTCGTGCCGCACCAATATATGCTTGATCTTCGGATGTTCATAGAGCGCATCGTAAATCGGCAGCACAGCGCCGCCCGGATAACCGAAAACGGTATCCACGCCGAGGTCCAGCAGGGTTTCTACCAATATGTCGGCGCCGCTCTTTTCGGCCACATCATGCTCCATCAACTGTCTGTTACGCGCTGCCCGCCCGCCATGATGCACTGCAACACGATACGCAAGGCTTTGTTATTCGGGGGCTCGCTACATATCTCAATATATTATGTCAAGGCCTAGATACGTAATATAGTTTCAAAAATATCATCAGATACGTTATTTAATGACCGCTCTATCCGTTTCCATTCGGCAGGGCTCTGGTTTCGAAACCAGGTATATTGGCGCTTGGCATATTGCCGGGTAGCGGTTTGCGCCCGCTCTATCGCCGTTTGCTCGTCAATATTTCCTGCCAGCCAGTCGCTGAATTCCGCGACGCCGATAGCCCGCATAACTGGCAGATTCGGGGATAGGTTGCGCGCCACAAGTCGCTCGACTTCCTGCCTTGCTCCGCGGTCCACCATTTCGTGCAGCCGCAGGTCACAGCGCTGGTAAAGCCACTCGCGGGGTGGCAACAGCACAAGCGGGTGCAATTTTATGCTCCCGCCAATGCCGCCAACCTTATGGCTATGCCAATGGTCGAGCGGCTGCCCCGTTGAGCGCACTACTTCCAGGGCGCGCTGGATTCTCGTCGTGTCTGCCGCATGCAAGCGGTCGGCGGCAACCGGGTCGAGATGCTGCAACGCCCGATATGCTTCCAATGTTTCCAGTTTCCTGATTTCCTGCCGGATATCCGGATCAATTTCCGGAATCGGCGCGATACCGTCGAGCAGTACGCGAACATAGAGTCCGGTGCCGCCGACCAGTATCGGCAGCAGGTCGCGATTCTGCGCTGCGTCAATGGCAGCCTTGGCGTCCTCGGCCCAGCGTGCGGCAGAACAGGCCTCGCTGCCGTCAATATAGCCAAAAAGCTGATGCTCGATGCCATTCATCTCTTCTTCTGTCGGGCGCGCACTCAGGATGGAGAGATCGCTGTAAACCTGGGCGCTGTCGGCATTGATAATCACCGAGGGTTGCTTTTTGGCAATTTCCAATGCCAAGGCGGACTTGCCGCTGGCCGTCGGTCCAACGACCAGCGCAACATTTCGGTCTTGTTTCGGAGAAATCATGTTCATCGCGACGCTCATAGCAAAAGATTCCCTGGATGAGAGAGATATTAAGGCGGCTATTGCCGGTCTCTCTGCCTCCGGCGCCAGCTTCTCCCGTCAATCCCGCATCATTGACCGGCGAGCGCTGGACATCTTTTTTGCCGGAGACCCGGTTGCCGCCCGCCAGCATCTCGAAGCGATGGCAGGCGAAATTGATATAGCGGTGCAACCGGAAGCCAATCGGCTCAAGAAACTGCTGATTTCCGATATGGACAGCACGATGATCACCATCGAATGTATCGATGAGCTGGCCGACTATGCCGGAATCAAACCGCAGATTGCAGAGATCACCGAACGTGCCATGCAGGGTGAACTTGATTTTGAGGAAGCGCTGCGGGGCAGGGTGGCGCTGCTCAGGGGGCTGGATACCGCCGCTATCCAGCAATGTCTCGACGAACGGGTAAAGATCATGCCGGGTGCCGAGATACTTGTCCGGACCATGGCACACAGTGCCGCCGAGACCATTCTTGTGTCCGGCGGATTTACAAGATTTGCGAAGCCTGTTGCGCAAGCCATTGGTTTCGAGTCCTTTCATGCCAATGTCCTTGGCGAAGCGGATGGCCGCCTGACGGGCGAACTCGACGGCGCCATCGTGGATTCCACACGCAAGGATGAATTGCTGCAATCAGCGGCGCATGCGGCGAACCTGTCTCTGGATCAGTGCATTGCGGTCGGTGACGGTGCCAATGATATACCGATGCTGCAGCGCGCCGGACTTGGCATCGCCTATCATGCCAAGCCAAAGGCGGCACAGGCAGCCGATGTGGCCATCAGATATAATGATTTGACGGCGCTGCTTTATATCCAGGGTATCGCTGCAGACCGCTGGATTACCAATTCATAGGGTTCTAGCGCCGCTTGCTAATACAATCATTGCCGGACGCCTTGACGTTGCTGCACATCGTATCTGCTTGCGCCTTGGTTGCAAAAGGGCCGGCCTGCAGCCGGGTGATACCGCCTGCCTTGACCAGATAGGGCTGTAATCCGGCCAATGCGGAAACCCGGCTTTCCAGGCTGTTCCAGAGGTTTTTGGCCTTGTTCTCATCGCTGAACGCTCCCAGCTGCACGCGCCAGTCGCCGCTGACGGCGGTTTGTACGGGTGCAGATGTCGCACCCGGTACCACCGGCACAGGCCGGGACGGTTCTGCATAGGTGACGCCGGGCGTGATCGGCGCGGGCGTAGGCGATGGTACAGGATCGGGCAACGCCGGGCGGGATGGCGGCAATTGGGCCGTTTCCACTGCTCCGGTTGTCTGGCTGGGCCGGAGCCCTCCGATCTGTGCCGTCCTTATCCGTTTTTCGTCCTGCTCCATCTGACCTGCGAGTTGGATTGCACGCCGCCGGTCTTCAATCGGGATGAAGCGATCCATCTGGGCCAGATTGGTTGTGGCCTGAGGCAATTGCTGCGCTGATGCGCGGGTCATCAGGGCGTAAGCCTTGATCCAGTCCTTCTCGACAAAATCGCCGTTGAAATGGCCGGTACCCAGAACATATTGTGCCCGGGGCTCCCCGCGCTGCGCCGACGCCTGCAGATAAGGCAAGGCCTCTGTCCGGCGGTTGCTCTGGAAAAGCACAAGTCCATAATTGTCGCTGGCCTGCAAATGACCCTGGTCTGCGGCTTTCTTGTACCAGTTTTCGGCCTGCACCAGATCCTGGGGAACGCCGCGGCCCAGCTTGTAGGCCTGCCCCAGATTGAATTGCGCATCGGCATCGCCCTTGTCGGCAGGTCCCCGCCATTCCTTGATCGCGGTCTGAAAATCGCCGCGGCCCCAAGCGTCCACACCGGCCTTAACATCTGCCAGAGCGGGTGTTGAACCCAGAACGAGCGCCATGCCGAGCAACGAAGCGATGGAATGGTGGACCTTTTTCATGGAATATTCCTTGGTAGCCAATAGTCAAAAGTGAAGCGATAACAGTTGATTGCATATTGCTAAACTGTCGTGACTCTCCAAGTCTAGCAAAAACTGGAGAGCCCGTTCGGACCTCCCTTGCCAGATCGCTGTAAAATAATCCGCAATCCGGCAAAATTGCCCTAAACTTGTTAACCCTATTTTAGCCCTGTTCTGTCACAAATGCATGCGAATAGAGATTTTCGGGCAAATTCTGCCGTGATTGAATAAGGGGAAGAGCGTGCGAGTTCTAGCGATGGCTTCGCAAAAGGGTGGCTCCGGCAAGACTACATTGTCTGGTCATCTGGCTGTACAGGCACAATTGGCCGGGGCTGGCCCTGTCGTATTGATTGATATCGATCCACAGGGGTCCTTGGCCGACTGGTGGAATGAACGGGAAGCCGAATTGCCGGCCTTCGCGCAAACCACCGTTTCCCGTCTCGCCTCCGATCTGGCGATATTGCGGCAACAGGGGTTCAAGCTGGCCGTGATTGATACACCTCCGGCTATCACCATGGCGATCCAGAGTGTGATTTCCGTGGCAGAGCTGATTGTTATCCCGACACGCCCAAGCCCGCACGATCTGAGAGCTGTCGGTGCTACCGTCGATCTATGTGAGCGCGCTGGCAAACCTCTGCTTTTTGTGGTCAATGGTGCGACGCCGAAAGCCAAGATTACGGCTGAAGCTGCGGTGGCTCTATCCCAGCATGGCACAGTTGCTCCAATCACCGTTCACCACAGAACCGATTTTGCCGGTTCGATGATCGACGGACGGACCGTGATGGAAGTCGACCCCAAAAGCCGGTCAGCACAGGAAATCGTCCATCTCTGGTCCTATATTTCCGACCGGCTCGAGAAAAATTTCCGCCGGACAATCTTCAGCGCTCCCGCGATGGCACAGAATGTCAATCCGGGCGTACAGCGGCCAGGCGGCAATTTTGGTCGCCGGGTCGTGGGTTCGTGATGGGAGAGGCTGAAAAAATGCGCGAACCGAAACCTCTTGCGTCCCTGTCGTCCAGCCTGCTGGCCCGAAAAGGTGGTGCAAAGCCTGCGATGCGTCGCCAGGGCTTCTCGAATTTTCCCGATCATTCTTCCGATCACCTCGGTGAGACGCATGAGGATCTGGGATGGAACGACATGGGCTACGACGTCGATCCCGATCACGCAGAGCATCCGATCGAACATCTTCACCATAATCCATTGGCCGGAGCAATTCCGAATCCAGGAGCCGCCGTGCGGCAGCAACAGGAAGAAATTGCGGCCAAGCTGGGCACGAAACCTGCTCAGGAATCGGCGATCGAGCCGGCGGAAACAGAAGCCGAAGCCATAAAGGCACCATCACCGGTTTCCCGCGAAGTTCCGCCGATCACAGAGAATCCAGCGCTGCTGGCAGCGGACAATATTGACGCGCTCGAAACCGAGAAACCGCGGCCCGCAGTAAAATCACGGACCCGCAAGGCGAAAACGGCTTTCACCCTGCGTCTGGACCCGGAACGACACCTGAAGTTGCGGTTGGCTACGGCTGTGAAAAACCTCTCTGCGCAGCAATTGGTAACCAAAGCTGTGGACGAATATTTGAAGTCTATCCCCGAATTGGATGACTTGGCCGAGCGGGTTCCGGCGCGCGGAGCGGCTTGAAACAGGTGTGAATAGTTTTTTTGACGGAAACGACTGACTTTTATTGCGAGGGCATAGAAATGAAACGCGATGTGATTTTGAAAATGGCTGCTTCCTCCATGGTGTTCGCCACCGTGTTGACAGGTTGCGGTCCCTTTGGAGGCGGTTCAGTCGCGTCCATGTCGAGCAAACCCGCTACGGCGAAAGACGCAGCGAAATATGCCAAGAAAGCCGAAAAGGCGATGGCGAAAGGCGATTTCGAATCCGCAATTGCCTTTGCCGAGCGTTCGGTAGCCGGCGCCGGCAGCGATCCTGAAACACGGGCTCTGCTGGGTCAGGCCTATCTGTCTGCCGGTCGCATGGCTTCTGCAGAACGCAGTTTTCAGGATGCGATGGACCTTGGCAAAACCGACGCCCGGACTATTCTGAGCCTCAGCCTGGCGCAATTGGGTCAGGGCAAGGCGGACAAGGCAAAAGCGCTTGTTGTCGCTAATCGCCAGTATATTCCGGCAGCCGACTATGGACTGGCTCTGGCGCTGACCGGCGACAGCAAGACCGCGATAGAGGTGCTTGAGCAAGCCATTCGCGAAGCCAATGTCACGGGCCGCACACGCCAGAATCTGGGTCTTGCCTACGCCTTGGACGGTCGCTGGAAAGAGGCGAAGCTGATGGCCGTTCAGGATGTCGCACCGGCAGCTGTCAATGAACGGGTCATGGAATGGGCCCAGATGGCGCGTCCCGGTGCTTATGAAACGCGCGTTGCGACATTGCTCCAGGTGACCCCGGTTGCAAATGACCCGGGCCAGCCGACCCGCCTGGCGCTTCAGCCAGCTTACGCTCCGGTTGATGTCGCGGTATCCGCGGACAATGATTATAGCCGGGAAGTTGCAAGCTTTGACCGCAACACTCCACTGCCTGCCATCGGGCCGGCGCCAAAAGCCGAAGGCGATGTCGATTTTCTGGCTGCGGAAAATAACGTCAAAGTGGCTTCTGTGACCGTTCCAGCCAGCACAGCCACGGCAAAGGCACCGGCCAACATCCCGGCAGTCAGGGCCCAATCCAAAGCGACAAAAGCCGCTCCATCCGCTAAATTTGTGGTGGAAGGCGCCAAGTCGACTCCGGTAAGAACCGCAGCGGTTCAGACCACATCTTCGCCCAAGCCCGTACTGCAGAAAATCGCCTATCAGCCAGCTGCAAAAATCGCCGGCTCCTCCACCGGCACGCATCTGGTCCAACTGGGTGCCTTTTCCTCCGCTGAGGGAGCCAAGCGCGCCTGGGGGATTTTGTCATCTAAAAACAGCGATCTGAATGCTTTTGAATATGCAAGTTCGCGGATCAGCGTCAAGGGCCGGACTCTTTACCGCCTGGCTGCTATTGGTTTTGGCAACGCGCAGACAGCCGAAGCCATGTGTGCCGGTATCAAGGCGAAGGGCGGCAATTGCATCGTGCGTCATGCCACCAGCGTCAACAAGGTAGCGCCATCGCGCATGGCCAATCAGTCGGTTACAAAACTGGCGTCACGCTAGTCCATCAAAAATGGGATGAAGGCGGCGGGCTAATAAGCTCTGCCGCCTTTATATATGGCCGTCACCCGTCCCTGCACGGGAAGCCCGTCAAATGGCGTATTCCCGGCAGCGGCGGCCATTTTGCGGGTATCGACCTGCCAGGGGCTGTCCTCGTCAATCAGGATGAAATCCGCTTCATAGCCGGATTGCAGCCGACCGGCCTCGACCCCCAGGATTTGCGCAGGATTTGCGGAAAGCAACTCGAACAGGCGGCCGGTTGAAATCGTCCCGTCGCGCACGAGCGTCAGCGACAGCGCCAGCAATGTCTCTGCCCCCGCCATGCCCGGCGCAGCTTCGGCATAAGGCAGCCGTTTGTCCTCGGGGCCGCGCGGATCATGACCGGATGAGATAACGTCAATGGTTCCGTCCTTCACTGCTTCCAGACAGGCCAGCCGATTGTCTTCGCTGCGCAGCGGCGGCGAAAGTCGGGTAAAGGTCCGGAAATCGCTGATCGCGATATCGGACAAGAGCAGATGGGCAGGGGTGATGCCGCAGGTTACCGGCAATTTCTCTTTCTTGGCTGCGCGGATGAGGTCCAGGCCGTCCAGGGTGGTCACCTGACGAAAATGCACGTGGCCGCCGGTTTCGCGGACCAGCGCAATATCGCGCGCAATCGAAATGGCTTCGGCTGCCGGGGGAGCGCTGGCCAGACCGAGCCGGGTTGCGGTCTCGCTGTTGGTCGCGACCGCGCCGTGCGTCAGCCCGGCATCCTCGCTGTGCACGATCAGCGGCAGGTCCAGTGATTTGCAATATTGCAGCAGCCTCAGCATGGTACCGCTGTCCGCGATCCATTGCCGGCCCGTCGCGACCGCCTTTGCTCCCGATCGCTTCATCAGCCCGATTTCGGCCATATGCCGGCCTTCGAGACCGATGGTTGCCGCCGCGATCGGATGGGACCACAGGTCCGGTTTTCCTTCGGCGGCGCTTTGCTTGATCATCGCCGGCAGATCGAGAACCGGAGACTGGTCGGGCATCAGGGCCGCGCGTGTTATCCCGCCAAAGCGGAATGCAGGCTTGTCGATGGCGAAAACCCCGAGATCGACGATGCCGGGCGCCAAAATCCTGCCCTTGCAGTCTATTTCTTCGCCGGGTTCATCATCCGCCGCCGCGATGCGGTCACCATCCACATTCAGACTGCCCGTTTTGGGCTGGTCCTCGTTCGGCAGAATCACGCGTGCATTGGTAAAAATCCGTTTCATGACCAGCCCTCCACGCCGCGCGATTCTCGGGTCAGGATATCCAGGCAGGCCATCCGTACTGCGACCCCCATCTCGACCTGTTCGATGATCGCGGAGCGGTCCGGATCATCGGCAACGTCGCTGTCGATTTCGACGCCTCGGTTCATCGGGCCGGGATGCATTACCAGCGCATTGTCGCTGGCACGGGCAAGGCGCTCCCGGGTCAGGCCGTAGAGATAGTGATACTCTCTTGGACTGGGGATAAAATTGCCGTTCATTCTCTCGTTCTGGAGCCGCAGCATCATCACGACATCGCTGCCCTCGAGGGCCTGGTCAAAATCGGTGAAGACTTCGACATTAAACCGGTCCAGTGCCGCTGGCAGCAGCGAAGGAGGAGCGCAGACCTTCACCTTTGCACCAAGGGTGGTCAGGCAATAGATATTGGATCGCGCCACCCGGCTGTGCTTTACATCGCCGCAGATGGTCACCGTCAGGCCGCTGATATCGCCTTTGCGGCGCTGGATCGTCAAGGCGTCGAGCAGCGCCTGCGTCGGATGTTCATGGCTGCCGTCCCCGGCGTTGAGCACCGGACAATCGACCTTGTCGGCGATAAGCTGTACCGCGCCGGAGCTGCCGTGCCGGATAACAATCGCGTCGGCTTTCATCGCGTTCAGGGTCATTGCCGTATCGATCAGCGTCTCTCCCTTCTTGATGCTCGACTGGGCGGCATGCATATTGACGACATCCGCTCCCATGCGCTTGCCGGCAATCTCAAAGGACAGCAACGTTCTCGTGCTGTTTTCGAAAAAGGCATTGATCACCGTCAGGCCGTCGAGCCGGTCGGCGTGCTTGCTGGACTTCCTGTTGAGATCGACCCACTGCTTGGCCTCTTCCAGCAGGAATAATATCTCCCAGGGCTGCAGCCCTGCGATGCCCAATAGATGGCGATGTGGGAAAGCATCCGATCCGGTGGGAAACTGATGCGGTGAACCTGTTTGCTGCGATGTCATTAAAGCGGGTGCTATAGAGGCATCACGCCAATGCGGCAAGCCTGTCTATGGCCCCCTGCAAAATATAGGCGGCCGCCATCTTGTCGACCACCTTGGCCCGTTTTTTCCGGCTGACATCCGATGCGATCAGGTCGCGGGTGACGGCCTGTGTGCTCCATCGCTCGTCCCACAGCAGGATCGGCAGGCCAAGAGGCTTCAGATTCTGCGCAAAAGACCGCGCTGCCTGGGTCTGCTGGCTCTGGCTGCCATCCAGATTGAGCGGCAGACCAGCGACGATCCCGACAATATGCTGCTCGGCAATCACCGCCTTGATCCGCTCGAGATCCTTGGAAAATTTGCGCCGTTCGATCGTTTCTGCCGCGGTTGCGAAGGTCCAGTGGGAATCGCACAGCGCCATGCCCACGGTCTTGGTACCGATATCGAGCCCCAGCAACCGGCCGCCATCGGGTAGTGCCTGACTGAAAGCCTCCACATCAGCGCTGATCAGCGTGCCAGAAATGCTGTCATCCTCCTTGCAACATCCGCCCGGATATTGGTCCAGAACAGGCTGTAATCATAGACATGATAATTGTTGCCGGGCAGGGCATAGGGGCCCATCTCCGGCGGATCCCCGATCAGCAGAAAGCCCCGGCGATCGCATCTTGCCGGAACACCGCCGGCAACCAGTGTGGCGTCGCTCAGGTCCTCATTGGGTACCAGTGTTCCAAGATTGGCCGATGCCACAGCCACCGAATCGACGTCGCCGTTGATCGGATTGGAGCACAGCAATTTGCTGTCTTTGCGCGGCTTCCCGTTGAAACCGATGGTCCGGTCGTAGACGTTGACGATCCGGCGATAATCTGCAGGTTCGGCAAAGCTTTGCCAGCTCAGGATGCAACGTGTCTGATCCGATGCCTCGCAGATGTCGAGACCCATTTCAGGAACGTCGGTGTCGACCGAAACCGGCCAGCCGACGACATAGGCGGCGACAATCCGGTTGGCCAGCGGGGTCCCGGCAACCCGGTCCTTGAGCAAATTGGTCAGATGCAGGCTGCCCTGACTGTGCCCGGCTAGGATGATCGGCTGATCGGCCGGCACTGCAGCGACGAAATAGTCAAAGGCGGCCAGAACATCCTGATAAGCGGCATCCAGTGCCCGCTGGCCTTCGGGCTTGTCGGTAAGAAACGCGCCCAGCGTCGCCTGCCGATAGCGCGGAGCCCATACTTCGCTCACGCCATTGAAAGCGCTCGCCTGACCGCGCAGGAATATCCGCGCACGGTCTTGCGATTCCTTGTCATCAAGCGGCGCATTCCAGCGATCCTTGTTCAGAAAAGACGTCGGATGTATGAAAAAGACAGCGGCTTGCTGACCTTCGGGCACCGCGACATCGCCCTCCGCCAGATCTTCCGGAAGCCAAAGGGCAGGGTTGTTCTCGACCAGCTCCGGTCGGGCCAGCCACATGCCGGGATCCGCATAGACGTTGGTTTCCAGCATTTCCTGCGCGGTGAATTCGGTGTCTGGTACAAAAGCTACCGCCATCAGCTCTTCGCCATAGACGCGGTACACGGCCGCGCCGGCAATCACCATTATGACCATGGCGGCGACAAAATAGAGAAACTTGCGGGCCAAATGATACTCCAACCGGTTAATTGCCGCTTCAATCCGCTTGAAGCCGCTTCGCGCCGGTGCTAGCGGCGCTCGGTACACAAATAAATTCCGAAATACCCGAAAAAAGATGAACCTGAAAAGAATGAGTCATGTCAATCGATAAGGAAACCGTCAAAAAAATCGCCAGCCTTTCGAGAATCGCGATTACCGAAGCCGAAGCGGATGCCTTCGTGCCCGAACTGAACCAGATATTGGGATGGGTCGAGCAACTGGGCGAAGTGGATTGTTCGAAGGTCGAGCCGATGACGGCGGTGATCCCGAACAAATTGCGGCTGCGCGACGATGTCGTGACCGACGGCGAAATCCGCGACAGGATACTGGCCAACGCACCGATTGCCGAACACGGCTTTTTCGCGGTTCCGAAGGTGATCGAATAATGATTCTGTCGAAAGAAACCCCGTTCGCCCAGAGCCTGTCGAAGGGCCCGGCGGCACGAACCAAAGCTTCGACACGCTCAGCCCTGACGGAGCTATCGCTATGACCGCAATATTTGAACTGGGTATCGCCGGCATCCGCAGCGGTATTGCCGATGGCGATTTCACCGCGAAGGAAGTCGCAGAGACTTTCATCGCACGGGTCAGTGCAGCCAAGCCGCTGAACGCTTTTCTGGTCGAGACACCGGACCATGCGCTGGCGGCGGCAGAGGCCGCCGACAAGGCCAAGGCCGCAGGAGAAACGCTTGGCAAGATGGCCGGCGTGCCGATCGGTATGAAGGATCTGTTCTGCACCCAGGGTGTGGCGACGACAGCAGCCAGCCACATTCTCGAGGGCTTTGTCCCGCAATATGAATCGACCGTATCCGCCAACCTGTTCCAGGCCGGCGCCGGTATGCTCGGCAAGCTCAACATGGACCAGTTCGCGATGGGCTCGTCGAACGAAACCAGCGCCTTCGGCAATGTCATCTCGCCCTGGCGGCGCAATGACGGCGGCAATGTCGATCTGGCTCCGGGCGGTTCGTCGGGCGGCAGCGCGACCGTTGTCTCCGGCCGTATCGCGCCGGCCGCAACCGGCACCGACACCGGCGGATCGATTCGCCAGCCGGCGGCCTTCGTCGGCATCACCGGTTTCAAACCAACCTATGGCCGCTGCTCGCGCTGGGGCACGATTGCCTTTGCCAGTTCTCTCGATCAGGCAGGTCCGATGGCCCATGATGTCCGCGACTGCGCGATCATGCTCGAAGCCATGGCCGGTTTTGATGCCAAGGATTCGACCTCGCTCGATCTGCCGGTTCCCGATTGGGAAGCGGCGCTCAATAGCAATCTTGCCGGCAAGAAAATCGGTATTCCCAAGGAATATAGCGTCGAAAACATGCCTGCCGCAATCGACGCGCTGTGGCAGCAGGGCATCGAGATGCTCAAGGATGCCGGGGCGACCATCGTCGATGTCTCGCTGCCGCACACCAAATATGCATTACCCGCTTACTATATCATCGCCCCCGCCGAGGCATCGTCGAACCTGTCGCGCTATGATGGCGTGCGCTATGGTCTGCGCGATCTGCCGGACGGGGCAGGGCTGCAGGACATGTATGCCGCCACCCGCGAAGCCGGTTTCGGACCGGAAGTGAAGCGCCGCATCATGATCGGCACCTATGTGCTGAGCGCCGGTTATTATGACGCTTATTATACCCAGGCGCAGAAGGTCCGCACGCTGATCGCGCAGGATTTCGACAAGGCCTGGAACAGCTGCGACCTGCTGCTGACTCCGACCGCACCCAGCGCCGCCTTCGGACTGGGCGAGAAAAGCGACGACCCGCTCGCCATGTATCTCAACGATGTGTTCACCGTGCCCAGCTCGCTGGCCGGACTGCCCGCGATGTCGGTGCCTGCGGGACTGGACGGCAAGGGACTGCCGCTCGGCCTGCAAATCATCGGCAAGGCACTGGACGAACAGAGCGTGTTCAACGCAGGACTGGCAATCGAGGAACGCGCGGGCTTTGTCGCGAAACCGGAGCAGTGGTGGTGAGTCCAAGTAGTTGGCAGGAATGGATAGCTTGGGCGGGGATCGTGATTCCTCTTATCGCTTTGGCTTGGTCCGCTGTCTTTTACGTTAGAGCCAAGCGAAGAGAGGTGCATCATCAAGAATATCAGCGATTTTTTGAAATCACCGATCATCTTGGTCAGCAAGGTGGTAGTATCGCCTCGAAAATGGCTGCCGCATATGAACTTCGGAAATATCCAGAGTATAAAGAAGTGATTTTGAATATCTGCGAAAAAGCCCCAGTAACCGGCGGAGCTGCAAAAATGTTAGCTGAAGAGATGGAAGCCACTGCTTCCTTTTTGAGTAAAAAAAATGACTGAATCAACCTACAGAATCCAGGGCGGAACGGGCGAATGGGAGGTCGTGATCGGCCTCGAGGTTCACGCCCAGATCACCTCCGAATCGAAGCTCTTTTCCGGGGCGTCCACCGAATTTGGCGCAGAACCGAACACGCAGGTCAGTCTGGTCGACGCCGCCATGCCCGGTATGCTGCCAACGCTCAACGGCGAATGCGTCCGCCAGGCGGTCCGCACCGGTCTCGCGATCAACGCCCAGATCAACAAATATTCGCGCTTTGACCGCAAGAATTATTTCTACGCCGATCTGCCGCAGGGCTACCAGATTTCCCAGCTCTACCATCCGATCGTCGGCGAGGGCGTGATCCAGATTTCGCTGGATGAGAAAGATCCGGATGCCCACGGTAAGGCGATTGGCGTCGAGCGCATCCATATCGAGCAGGACGCGGGCAAGTTGATGCACGATCAGCATCCGACCATGTCCTATGTCGATCTCAACCGCTGCGGCGTCGCGCTGATGGAAATCGTCTCCAAGCCAGACATGACCTCGCCGAAGGAAGCCGCGGCCTATGTCCGCAAGCTCCGCTCGATCCTGCGCTATGTCGGCAGCTGCGACGGCAATATGGAACAGGGCTCGATGCGCGCCGACGTCAATGTCAGCGTGCGCAAGCCCGGCGGCGAACTCGGCACCCGGACCGAGACCAAGAATGTCAACTCGATGCGCTTCATCCAGGCCGTGATCGAATATGAAGCCCAGCGTCAGGTCGACCTGATCGAGGATGGCGGCACCGTGGTCCAGGAAACCCGGCTGTTCGATCCGGACCGCAACGAAACCCGGTCGATGCGCTCGAAGGAAGATGCGCACGACTATCGCTATTTCCCCGATCCCGATCTGCTACCGCTGGAACTGGAAGATGATTTCATCTTCGACTGCAAGGCCAGCCTGCCGGAATTGCCGGACGAAAAGCGCGCCCGCTACAAGAATGCATTGGGTCTGAGCGCTTATAATGCGGCGGTTCTGACCGCTGAGCATGAAACCGCTCTATGGTTCGAGGAGCTTCTCGATACCAGTGACGAACCTGAAAAAATCGCCAGCAGCGCCGCCAACTGGGTGACCTCGGAACTGTTCGGTGCGCTCAACCGTCTCGGCGTGGGCATCGAGAACAGCCCGGTTTCTCCGGCGCAGGCAGCTGAACTGCTTGGCCTGGTCGCCGACGGCACCATCTCCGGCAAAATCGCCAAGCAGGTGTTCGAGATCATGCTCGAAAGTGGTGACGGCGCGAAGAAAATCGTCGAGGAACAGGGTCTGGTCCAGGAATCGGACACCGGCGCGATCGAGAATGTCATCGCCGAGGTCATGGCCGCTAACGAAGACAAGGTCGCTCAATATCGCGACGGCAAGGACAAGCTCTTCGGTTTCTTTGTCGGCCAGACGATGAAGGCGATGCAGGGCAAAGCCAATCCGCAGGTGGTGAACGAACTGTTGAAGAAGATACTGGGTTAAAACGTTCGCAAACCCTACTTGCCCTCAACGCGCCTTTACGCTAGGCGCGCGGGTCAATCGTACTTCGATAGAATTTTGACGGCTTAGCTGGGCGGGCGTGGCGGAATTGGTAGACGCGCCAGATTTAGGTTCTGGTATCTTCGGGTGTGGGGGTTCGAGTCCCTTCGCCCGCACCAAGTTAGTCGTAATATCTAACGAAAAACACCGAATATGAAGGCATCAAAGGATAGTCATGCAGATTGTTGAAACGCTGAACGAAGGTCTGAAACGGGCCTATGAGATCAAGATCACCGCGAAGGATATCGAATCGCGGGTCGAAGCCGAGGTGCAGAAACTGGCACCGCAGGTGAATATGCCCGGTTTCCGCAAAGGCAAAGTGCCAGCGAACCTAGTGCGCAAGATGCACAATGACGCCCTGATGCAGGACGCGCTGAGCAGCACAGTCCAGGAAAGCATTGAAAAGACCATGGCGGACAACAAGCTGCGTCCTGCGATGCAGCCGAATGTCAATCTGGATGAGGGCTACGAGCCTGGCAAGGATGCGCTCGTCAAGCTGGATCTGGAAATTCTGCCGGATGTCCCCACCCCCGATATCGATGGCCTGAAACTGGAACGCCTGCAGGTCGAGGCCGACAAGAAAACCGTCGACGAGGCGTTGCAGAAATTTGCAGAAAGCCAGAAGCAGTTTGCAACCGCACCGAAGTCCTACAAGGCACAGGTCGGCGACCAGTGCCTGATCGACTTTGAAGGCAAGGTTGACGGCGTGCCGTTTGAAGGCGGCAAGGGCGAGGGCATGGCGATCGAACTGGGCTCGGGCCGTTTGATCCCGGGCTTCGAGGACCAGCTGGTTGGCAAGAAGGCCAATGACGAAGTGCTTGTCAAGGTCACGTTCCCCAACGACTATAATGTCGAGGACCTGAAGGGCAAGGACGCCACTTTTGATGTTGTCATCGGCGAAGTGCAGAAACCGAAGGAAGCCAAGGCTGACGACGAAATGGCCAAATCCATGGGCCTGGAAGGAATCGATCAGCTCTCCGAACTGCTCAAGGGGCAGATCGAACAGGAACTGAACGGCCTCACCCGCACCCATATGAAGCGCAAGCTGCTCGATCAGCTGGCGTCCAGCCACGATTTCGAAGTGCCTCCCGGCATGGTAGAAGCCGAGTTTAGCCAGATCTGGCAGCAGCTCGAGCAGGAAGCTGCCCAGGAAGAAGATCCGGAAGCGGCGAAGAAGGAAATGGAAGACGAGAAAGACGAATATCGCGATATCGCGGTGCGTCGCGTCCGTCTCGGCTTGCTGCTGTCAGAAATCGGCCAGGCCAATGGCGTTGAAGTCAGCCAGCAGGAAATGTCGATGCTGATGCAGCAGGCAGCCCAGCAATATCGCCCCGAAGATCGGGACCGGTTCATCCAGTATATCCAGCAGGATCAGATGGCCGCGGCCCAGCTTCGTGCGCCGATGTACGAAGACAAGGTAGTCGACTTCCTGTTCGACAAGGCCGAGGTAACCGATCGCAAGGTTACACGTGAAGAACTGGAAGCCGCGATCGAGGCGGAAGACGAAGCGGAAGCCAAACCGGCGGCCAAGAAAAAGGCTCCGGCGAAGAAACCGGCTGCGAAGAAAGCTCCGGCCAAGGAAGAAGCAGAAAAGGCACCAGCCAAGAAGACGGCTGCAAAGAAAGCGCCAGCCAAGAAAGCCGCTGCCGACAAGGCACCCGCCAAGAAGCCAGCTGCAAAAAAGCCGGCTGCCAAGAAGGCGCCGGCCAAGAAATAATATATTTGGATTGAGCGTTAAAAAAAGCCGGGCAGGGCGGACCTGTCCGGCTATTTTTATGCGCTGATAACCGCCAGCTTCGGTCGGCGACTTGCGGCTATTGCCAGCGTCAGATCTTAACTTCGCTGGCCTTGTTGATCACCGTGCCGAGAATGCCATATTCCTTGGCTTCTTCCGTGCTCATCCAGTAATCGCGATCAATATCCTTGCGGACCCGCTCGACATCCTGACCGGTTTCGTCCGCGATAATCCGCGCCAGTCGTTCGCGCATCTTGACGATTTCCTGCGCCTGGATGGCGATATCAGATGCCTTGCCGCCGGCGCCACCGGACGGTTGATGAATCAGAAACCTGGTGTTGGGCAGACAGAAACGCTGTTCCTTGGGAACGCCGAGGAAGATATGCGTGCCGGCGCTCGCCACCCAGCCGGTCCCGATCATCGCGACCGGCGAGCTGATATAGCGGACCAGATCGTGAATCGTGTCTCCGGATTCGACGTGGCCGCCAGGAGAATTCAGGAAAATGCGAATGGGGTCGTGATTGACATGATCGAGATAGAGCAGTTGCGTAGACACGCGCTCCGCCAGCTTCTGGTCAATGCCGCCGAAAATCATGATCGTGCGGGCTTCGAGAAATTTCGTCATCATGGCGCCGGGCAGGCCACCGGACTTGTTCTCTTCGTCGTCCTCATCATTGGAAAAAGGGGTGATTGGGCTGTTGTTGGTTATCATTCTTGACTCCGCAAATGGAAATTTGACCAGCACCGATCACGGAATGATCAGCATTGCCTTGCAGAACATGTAGGGATAGCCGGGATGGTGCGCAATGATCGTCATGCCGGCGATGTTATTTTTCATGGCAGCAATCATTCTGGGCCAACATCGTTAAAGCCCTTGAACAATTCGGCGATAATCCCGATGTAGTGGCGACGCTGAAGAGAAGCGCAAAAGAGATAAAAACAGGACGACCTACAACATGCATGACCCGATCACAGACGCTCTAGTCCCGGTTGTTATCGAACAATCCAATCGTGGCGAACGCAGTTTTGACATTTTTTCCCGACTGCTGCGCGAGCGGATCGTATTTGTAACCGGTCCGGTAGAAGACGGGATGGCATCGATCATCACCGCGCAATTGCTGTTTCTGGAATCCGAAAACCCGAAAAAAGATATCTATCTATACATCAACTCGCCCGGCGGCGTGGTGACTGCCGGCATGGCGATCCACGATACCATGCAATATATCCGGCCGCGCGTCGGCACCGTCTGCGTCGGTCAGGCCGCCTCCATGGGCAGTTTCCTTCTGGCTGCCGGTGAACCGGGCATGCGGATGGCGACAACCAATGCCCGGGTCATGGTGCATCAGCCATCCGGCGGCGCGCAGGGCATGGCTTCGGACATCGAGATCCAGGCAAAGGAAATCCTGCGTATCCGTTCCAGCATGAATTCGCTTTACGCCAAATATACCGGGAAATCGGTGGAAGAAATCGAAAAGGCCATGGATCGGGACACGTTTCTGGAAGCCGACGAAGCCAAGGCTTTTGGCATTGTTGACGAAGTATACGACAAGCGTCCGGTGCCGGTGGAAGATCCTAAATAAGCGGTTATCGCCGCCCTAAATGAAATTTAAGCCATATTTGATAGACTTGTCTATCCGCCAGAAAACCCGCGAAAAAAGCGGTAGCATTTTGCAATTTGACGGTTAGATTACAATAATGGCCGGTTTAAAGGACTTTTTATGACGAAACTGACGGGATCTGATTCGAAGAGCACTTTATATTGCTCCTTCTGTGGCAAATCCCAACATGAAGTCCGCAAGCTGATTGCGGGACCTACGGTATTCATCTGCGATGAATGTGTCGAACTGTGCAACGACATCATCCGCGAAGAAACCAAGGGCGCCGCTACCGGTCGCAAGGACGGCGAAGTGCCGACGCCACAGGAAATCTGCGACGTACTGAACGACTATGTGATCGGACAGAGCCGCGCCAAACGCGTTTTGTCGGTTGCTGTGCACAATCACTATAAACGTCTCAATCATGCAGCCAAATCTGGCGATATCGAGCTGGCAAAATCGAACATCCTGCTGGTTGGTCCGACCGGTTGCGGCAAGACCTTGCTGGCGCAGACGCTGGCGAAGACCTTTGATGTGCCGTTTACTATGGCTGATGCAACGACGTTGACCGAAGCCGGTTATGTCGGCGAAGACGTCGAAAACATCATTCTGAAATTGCTTCAGTCTTCCGACTATAATGTCGAGAAGGCCCAGCGCGGCATCGTCTATATCGACGAAATCGACAAGATCAGCCGCAAGGCGGAAAATCCGTCCATCACCCGCGATGTGTCGGGTGAGGGCGTTCAGCAGGCGCTGCTCAAGCTGATGGAAGGCACCACCGCCAGCGTCCCACCGCAAGGCGGCCGTAAGCATCCACAGCAGGAATTCCTGCAGGTCGATACCACCAACATATTGTTCATCTGCGGTGGCGCGTTCGCCGGTCTGGAAAAGATCATCGGCGACCGTCTCGAAGGCAAATCGATCGGTTTCGGCGCCCATGTTGCCGCTCCGGAAGAACGCCGGGTTGGTGAACTATTGGCCCAGGGCGAGCCAGAGGATCTGCTGAAATTCGGCCTGATTCCGGAATTTGTCGGCCGTCTGCCGGTAATCGCGACGCTCGAGGATCTCGATATCGATGCTCTGGTGACGATTCTTCAGGAACCGAAAAACGCGCTGGTGAAACAATATCGCAAGTTGTTCGAACTGGAAGATGTCGGTTTGACCTTTACCGATGACGCGCTGGTCGCGGTTGCCAAGAAGGCGATCGAACGGAAAACCGGCGCGCGCGGTCTGCGTTCCATCGTCGAGAATATCCTGCTCGACACCATGTTCGACCTGCCCGATTTTGAGGGTGTGGACGAGATTGTGATCGACAAGGATGTCGTCGCTGGCACCAAGGAACCAGTGAAGGTGATTGCGAAGAGCAGCAAGCCGAAGAAGGAAGACGCGGCTTAGCGTCCCTGTGCCCCGGCAAAGCCCGGGGTTGATTCCTGACATCTCTCGATAGAGCGTTACGGTCAGATCGTGCCTGCAGCCGCCTTCCCATGGATTCTATACAAGATTATTTGGCGGGCCGATCACGCCCCAGTATCCTGCCTTCGCAGAATTACAGTCACTTATAGATACAGCTGTCGAGCTTTTCGTTCCGCACCACATTGATCCGTGCCGCAATGGTATTGCCATAGCGCCGGGTGAAGCCGCTGGCTCCGTTCACGGCGCGTTTTTTGGGGAGGGGAAGGGCAGCCGCGATCCGCGCCGCCTCGATCTTGGTCAGGTCTTTGGCGTCTTTTTTGAAATAGCGCTGCGCGCCGGCCTGCACGCCATAGGTGCCAATGCCCGTCTCGGCGATATTGAGATAGACTTCCATGATCCGCTTCTTGCTCCAGATCGTCTCGATCAGAAAGGTAAAATAGGCCTCCAGGCCCTTGCGGAAAAAACCGCCACCCTGCCAGAGGAACGCATTTTTGGCGACCTGCTGGGAAATGGTCGATCCGCCCCGTATCCGTCCGCCCTGGGCGTTGCGCTCGATCGCCTTCTGGATCGCTTCGGTGTCAAAACCGTTGTGGTTGCAGAATTTGCCATCCTCGGCCGCGATCACCGCGCGTACCATATTGGGGGAAATATCGCTGAATGCCGTCCAGTCCTTGGTGATGCCGTTTTCGTCGAGGATCATGGTGGCGGTGACGGGTGGCGGCACAATGGCATAAATCCCGACCCACGCGACCGTGATCAGAATGAAATACAACACAAATTTGAAGAGAAATTTGATTGCCCGCATCGCGGCAGCCTAAATGGAAAACGCCCCGAAAACAAATCCTGTTTCGGGGCGTTTTTCAATTGTTTCCAGACCGGTGTCTGCCAGTCAGCCAGTAGCAAGAAGCTGCTTTTCTCCTGCAATGCGCAGCATCGCCTTTTGCAGCTTCTCAAAGGCCCGGACCTCGATCTGGCGAATGCGCTCGCGGCTGACGTCATAGACCTTGCTCAGGTCTTCCAGCGTCTTGGGGTCTTCCGACAGGCGACGCTCAGCCAGAATATGCTGCTCGCGCTCGTTCAGCGAACCCATCGCTTCGGACAGCATTTCATGCCGGAAGTCGGCTTCCTGGGACGCCGCAATCGCTTCATCGTGCAGCGGGACGTCATCTTCCAATATGTCCTGCCACTGGCCACCATCGCCATCTTCGGACGAAAGCGAGACGTTCAGCGACGCATCACCACCCATGGACATGCGGCGGTTCATATTGACCACTTCATGCTCGGCAACGCCCAGATCAGTCGATATTTTCTTTACGTCTTCCGGCGACAGATCACCATCCTCGAACGCGTCGAGATTATTCTTCATCCGGCGCAGGTTGAAAAAGAGTTTCTTCTGGGCAGCGGTCGTCCCCATCTTGACGAGGCTCCAGCTGCGCAGCACATATTCCTGGATCGATGCTCTGATCCACCACATTGCGTAAGTCGCCAGGCGGAAGCCGCGATCGGGTTCAAATTTCTTCACGCCCTGCATCAAGCCGACATTGCCTTCGGAAATAAGATCCGAGACCGGCAGGCCGTAGCCGCGAAAGCCCATCGCGATCTTGGCGACGAGTCGCAGATGCGAGGTGACCAGCTGGGCGGCGGCTTCCTGATCCTTGTGTTCAGAATAGCGTTTCGCCAGCATATATTCTTGTTCGGGAGTCAAAAGCGGAAATTTACGAACTTCCGAGAGATACCGGTTCAGGCTCGCGTCCCCCCCTAAGGCAGGGATTTTTGCCGGAACATTGCTACCATTAGCCATTTTCGTTCCTTCTTATGTTGTGCCGCCGGGCCTCATTAAGCACCCATTGGTCAAAAGCGAATATAGGGTGTGTTACTTATATGCGCAACTTCATGAATAGTTCCTGCATATCGTCAGGAAAATCGATAGAAAACATCAATTTCTCATCCGTTATGGGGTGAACAAATCCAAGACTAGCAGCATGCAGCGCCTGGCGTCCAAATCGAATATCTTTTCGCCGGGAAAGCAATGATTTTCGACGAGTGCCATAGAGCGGGTCACCGATCAGGCTGTGACCGATATGGGTCATGTGCACCCGGACCTGGTGTGTGCGCCCGGTTTCCAGCGTGCATTCCACCAAAGCGGCACCGTCGAGCATTTCCTTGACCGTATAATGGGTCATTGCCGCTTTGCCCCTATCGTCTCCCACAACCGCCATTTTCTTGCGATCAACATTGCTCCGGCCAATGCTGCCCTCGATCGTCGCCGAAGCGGGATTCGGCCTGCCGTTGACGATCGCCATATAGCGTCGTTCGATATCATGCTTGGCAAACAGGGCGCTCAGGCCCTGGTGCGCGGCGTCTGTTTTGGCTGCCACCATCAATCCGGACGTGTCCTTGTCGATGCGATGGACAATCCCGGGTCTGGTCACACCGCCAATGCCCGATAGCTGGCCCCGGCAATGGTACAGCAAGGCGTTTACCAGCGTGCCGTCCGGATGTCCGGCCGCTGGATGGACGACGAGTCCTGCCGGTTTGTTGATGATGATCAGGTGCGTATCTTCGAAAACCACATCGAGCGGGATATCCTGCGCCAGAGCGGGGCCGGTGATCGGTTCGGGTATCGTAAGCGTAAAGGCTTTTCCGGCCATTTTCTTGGCCGACGCATCGGTAAAGACAGTTCCGTCGATTGCAAGATTTCCCGATGATATCAGCGATTTTACCCGCTCGCGGGAGAGGCCATCGACCGCTTCTGTCAAAGCGGCATCGAGACGCTGTTTTTTTTCTGATTCCGGTAATATTCCGGATATGGTGGATTGCCCTGCATTCATCGCGTAGATGTGGGCCATGCAACTCCTTATATCAAGCGCGATGTTGGCGGATCTGCAGCAGTTGGCCCGCGCGGCCGAGCAGCAGGAAATCTGCGGAATCCTCTTTGGTCGCGAGGGCAGGGTCAGCGCCCGCCGTGCAGCCAAGAATGTAGCCGAAGACCCGTATCGGCATTTCGAGATAGATCCTCGGGCGCTGATTGATGCCGAGCGGGGAGAACGAGACGGTGGCGAGCCCATCCTCGGCTTTTATCATTCCCATCCCACAGGGGCGGTGCGTCCTTCCATCATTGATGCCGGCAGCGCGGCACCGGATGGCCGGCTCTGGCTGATTATCAACGGGCAGGATGCGGCAGCATGGCAGGCGGTTCCGGATGGCGAAATTTATGGCCGTTTTGACGCGATCCCGCTTGATTGCTCGGTGGCAAAAGGCCAAACAGCCGCGGAATAGAAATCACAGTTTGAAAGCGCGTTTATATGTCGAATAATGAAGTTGACCTTGCATCTCTGCTTTGTTCGAAAATCTGTCACGATCTGCTCAGTCCGGTCGGTGCCCTCAATAACGGCCTGGAATTGCTGGAAGGCGAGGACGATCCGGTGATGCGGGACCGCTGCATGGACTTGCTGGCGGACAGCGCCAGAACTTCGGCCGACAAGTTGAAATATTTCCGGCTCGCCTTTGGCGCAGCAGGCGGCTTTGGCGACACAATCGATCCGGCCGAGGCGCGGCAGCTGATCGAGTCTTTGCTTGGCGATTCGGGCAAGATCACGCTGGGCTGGGCAGTCCAGGGCGGATCCTTGCCGAAAAAGGCGATAAAAATTCTCCTCAACCTTGCCTTGATCGCAAAGGAATCGCTGGTGCGGGGCGGCAGGCTGGATGTGGGAGCAGAGCAGGGTGATCTCGGGATCGAAGTGGTGATCCGGGCAGAGGGTACAAAAATCGCGCTGGATGACGGTATCCGCACGGCACTGGACGGCACGATCGCCACCGCCGATATCAGCGCCAGAACCGCGGCGGCGTGGATGACCCGGGAACTGGCGCTGCAAAATGGTGGAGATCTGCGGATTTCACCGGAATCAGGGACAGAATTGCTTTTGGGTGCTATCGTGACTGCCTGATTGGGAACGGCCCGGTGCGAGAAGGAAGTCTGATATGGATGTGATATGGACGCCATCCCCCAATTATGACGACCGCAAGCAGCCGATCAGCATCCTGGTCATGCATTACACCGGTATGAAGGACGCGGCGTCGGCGATTAACTGGCTTGCCAATCCCGAATCCAAGGTGTCCGCCCATTATGTCGTGACCGAGGACGGTCAGGTGGTCCAGATGGTCGATGAAGGAAATCGTGCCTGGCATGCAGGGCGTGGTTACTGGCGCGGGATCACCGATGTAAACAGCGCCAGTATCGGCATCGAGATCGTCAATCCCGGGCATGAATGGGGCTATGTCCCGTTTCCGGAAGAGCAGATGGACGCGGTGACCCGGCTTGCCCATGCAATCGTGAAGCGGCACAATATTACGGCGTCCAACGTCATCGGGCACAGCGATCTGGCCCCGGCGCGCAAACAGGACCCGGGGGAACTGTTCGACTGGGAACGGCTCGCGCGTCACGGGATCGCGCTGAAAAAACCGACTCTCAAACTAGGCGATCCGCCCTGGACGGATGGCGGTTTCATGCTGGCGCTGGAGCGGTTCGGCTATGATATTTCCGACCAGACGGCGGCTGTGGTCGCCTTTCAGCGGCGCTTTCGTCCGAAAACCGTTGATGGTGTGATCGATGGCGAATGCCGGTCGCTGCTTTTGTCTTTAATGTTGGACAGAGAGCGCGGAATCACTAAATAGGGCGCACCAGAGGGTCGGCCAGCCGCCCGCCGAAGCTTCAGCGGAGGTGGGAGGAAAGTCCGGGCTCCACGATTAAAAGGTGCCGGATAACGTCCGGCGGGGGTAACCCTAGGGAAAGTGCAACAGAAAGCAGATCGCGCCGACTTCGGTCACGTGACAATGAAAGGGTGCGGTAAGAGCGCACCGCGGGTCTGGCAACAGGCCTGGCACGGTAAACCCCACCTGGAGCAAAACCAAATAGGGGCGGCATATGGCTTTTTCGGCCTGCAGCCCGGGTTGGTTGCTAGAGCCACGCAGCAATGCATGGCACAGATGAATGGCTGGCTATTTCGCTTCGGCGGATGGACAGAACCCGGCTTACAGACCCTCTGGTATTTTGGAATTGATCGTTGAATCGCTGGCTGTCGGTGTTAAGCCGTGAAATGAAAAAATTTCTGCTCAGTTGCGTTGTTTTCGCCTGTCTGTTCGGCTTCGGTCCTCCCGCGGAGGCAAAATGCGTGTCTCCACAAGGGAATCGCGGCGTTGCGCTGCTCATCGGCATTGGTGCCTATGATGGTCTCGATTGGCCGGCATTGGCGAACGCGGTCAATGATATCGATCACGTCTGCGAGGCCTTTGCGAAAGCGGGTTTCGAAATCATCGACGTACGCGATGCGACCATCGCGGAGTTGAACAGCGCGACCCAGGCCTTTGCCGCCAAGGCATCGGAGGCGGATAGTGCGGTTGTCTATTATGCAGGGCATGGTTTTGAATATAACGGCCGCAATTTCATGGTTCCCGTCGATGCGCCGGCATTTGCGTCCAGGGATGAACTGGATACGGAATTTCTGCCGCTGGAAAAAATGCTGCAAGCCGCCTCAAAGGCCAAGAAATTTAGCCTGTTTTTTATGGACGCCTGCCGGACGCCCGACCCGATTGTTCGACTGAAAGACTTGAGCAGTGACGACCCTGAGGGCGGTATTTCCCCGATGGGACTGCTGGAAATGACGCAAGGTGCCGTTTTCTATTCTACCGCCAAGGGAAAGCCCGCGCTGGATGCAGCCCCTGTGGATTCCAAAACAAGTCCCTTTGCCAAGGCGATCGCGGACAAGCTTGCTATACCCGGTCTTGAACTGTCCGACTATTTCAAGGTCGTATCGCGAGAAGTCTATACCAACACCCGGGAGCTGGATTTGGGTCCGCAACAGCCGTTTCACTATGGCAGCTGGTTTGAAGATTTTTATCTGAATCTGCCAACAGATATTTCTACCGGTCCGGATACACCAGCGTCTTCTGGGTTAACAAAATCGCCATCGCCAATCGACATTCCCATGGACCGTTTGGCTATCGAGGACGAGACCGTATTGGTTGGCGAGGTTCTCGGCGGGATCGGTATCGTCGGTCTGACTCAGCTTGCGACAAACGGAGATCCGTTGGCGCAATCTTTCTTGGGATATATGTACCATCTCGGTGTCGGGGTTCGCAAGGACCTGAAGCAGGCGAAGGACTGGCTGGAAAAGTCAGCGGCGCAGGGACATCCGGCAGGACAGACGGAACTGGCCTGGTACTTCCAGGAAAATGAGCCGGATCAGGCCAGCCGCGCATTGGAGCTCTATTTGCTCGCTGCTGCGCAAGGCTATGCCAAAGCGCAATCCCATCTCGGCTTCGCCCTGTGGGAAGGAAAGTTTGGTATTACCGATAAAAAGCGGGCGATCGGGCTTTTTGCTGCCGCATCCGATCACGGGCATCCCTATGCAACCTATGCACTGGGCATTTACGGCAATCAGCTCGGGGAATCTCTGCGAAAGCTGCGATCGCTGGCCGATGAGGGAAATATCGAAGGCAATAACTGGATATGTGAACTGCAATATCAACTCGGCCAGGCGGATACGGTGGCGAAGGATTGTTCGCTTGCGGCGAGGGGCGGATATGCCGGTGCACGCGCGATATGGGCACAGCTTCATGATCGCGGTCAGGGCATTCCCAAATCCCCTGGCGAGGCGCGCTACTGGGCGACGCTTGCCAAAAGCCAGCCAGAGCTTGAACAGCGTCCGGATTTGGAACGCGTGGCTGCAAACATCCTGTCCCGCAACTAGCACGCTGAAGAAGCTGGTAGTCCGCTCCGGTTTTTGATAGAGTCTGAACCATGCCAAAAGCAAAACGATCCGACAACTGGGGCTTTCCCCGCTGGGGAAGCTATGAAAGCTCCCGCGAAACGCAGCAGGTCAAGATTTGCGACCGTCACGGCTGCCAGGAAGCGGGCAATTGTCCGGCTCCGAAATCTCCCAATAGTCCGGAGCGCTGGTATTTTTGCCAGACCCACGCCGCGGAATATAACCGGGGATGGGACTATTTCGAAGGACTCGACAAGGAAGAGCGCAAGAAGCGCGAAGCCGACGAGCAGCGCGATGCCAACGCCTATCAGGAAGCCGCCCACTATAGCTGGATGGGATCAGGCGATGGCAGCCGTTCGCGCGACGAAATGACCGCACTTGAAATTTTCGACCTGACGCCGGATGTCGAATTCGAGACGGTCAAAAAGGCATGGCGTTCCATGGCCAAGGAATATCATCCGGACGTCAACCCTGGTGATGAAGAGGCGGCAAAGAAATTTCAGACGGCACAAGCGGCCTTTGACGTTCTTCGCATTGCCGAAGAACGACGGGTCTGGAAACCGATCTAGGCTTGATCCAGCCGTGAAGCGGTATCCTGAATAAGCGCAATCATATTGGGAATACCCTGGGTACGGTTTGAACTCAGCTGGTTTTTCAGATCGAAGGGTTCCAGTACCGCGGCGATATCGGTTTGCCTGATCTGCTCGGTCGTCTGGTCCTGCACGGTTTCCAGCACAAGTGCGATAATACCCTTGGTGATCGCGGCATTGCTGTCTGCCAGAAAATGCAGCCGTCCGTCGTCCAGCTGCGTCGGATAGACCCAGACCGAGGCGGAACAGCCCCGGACCAGCGTTGCATCGGTCTTCAGCGCGTCCGGCATCACATCCAGCTGCTTCCCCAGATCGATCAGCAACCGGTAGCGGTCATCGGCCTCGAGAAATTCATATTCTTCGATCAAATCGTCAATTTTGCTCATGGGGAGGGCGGTTAGCAGGGGATGTGGGCAACGTCACCCGTTTTAACCGTTTGCCTCCAGCGAAGTCGAGAGGCGCTCGCATGTCTAGACTGTGCAGGACACGAACGGGACCTGGGCCCGGTTCGCTATAGCTCGACTCCGGCGGCGATCGCTTCCAGTTTGCGAATCCGCTCTTTCAGGTCCGCAACCTCGATGCGCGACGTCGCTGTAGGTGGATTGTCCTCGCGCTGTTGCTCCAGTTCGCGGGATTTCAGTGCGATCCAGTCGCGCCAGCCCCGCAGGCTTACCAGGGCCACAACGGTCAGGCCGATCAGCGAAAAGGCCGCAGTGATCATATAAAAGGCAGGTTCTTGCATCATGCTTGTCCTTCTATTCTCCGGACCGGGTTAACGGTCGCGCAATTTCTCGATCTCGTTTTGCAACTCGCGGGATCCGCGGTCATCGGTGGCAATTTTTTCGAGCACCGCCACGCGCTCCTTGAGATACTTTACTTCCTCTTGCAGGCGTTCGGTCTGCGGCTCGTTTCTGGCCTGGGATCCGATTGCGTTCCCCCTGCGGTCCTCGAGAATGCCGTGTTCGGCGCGATATTTGGAACGCATCACCCGTCCGATTGTCACAATGATGATGATGGCAACGACAGCTTCGGGCCAACCCATGTTCAGTCTCCTCAATCAATCCGGGTCAGCGATCCCGCAATTGCTCAATTTCATTTTCCAGCTGCTTGGTGCTGTGCCCGTCGGTTGTTATCTGCTCGAGAACCGCCACGCGCTCTTTCAGATACTTCATTTCCTCGCGCATCCGGTCCGTGTCTGCGTTTACCCCCTTGGGCAGATGGCCGTATTTTTCGGCCATTTTGCTCTGATGGCGGGTCCATATCCAGAGCGCACCAAGAGCGAACGGAGCCAGCGGAATTAACAGTGCAAATTCAAAACCCATCAGTTCAGTTCCTTCGTTTCCGGTTCGTTTCTCAGATTCTCGATCTGCCTCGAAACATCGAACCCTTTGTCGGTGACAATTCGCTCCAGCACACGCACGCGCTGTTCCAGCTCGTTGTTTCCGACTGCATATTGCGCCGCTTTTTCGGCAGAAATTTTTGCCTGCTTGTCCATCATTTTCTGTTGATGGTTGGTCCAGATTGCAAAGACGCCGATCGCCATGCCTGCAAAGGGGATCATCAGGGCAATATATTCGATCGGCATTGTTTATCCCTTCAGTTGGCGCGCTTGTCGCGCAATTGCTCTATTTCCTGGGTCAGCCGGTGGCTGTCGTCGGTGACGATCCGCTCGACATTGGCCAGACGGTCCTTGACCGATCCCAATTCTGCACGCAGCTCGGCGTTTTCATTTGTCAGCAATTTGACCCGTTCGACGGCTTCTTTGTCGGTTTTCGGGTAGACCGATTTGCCCCACTGGTTTTCAAGAGGATAGCCGTTCTTGATCCGCATCCAGGTGGTAGCGACCCAGCCGATGGTGATAACGATGCTGCCTACCGCCAGCATCGGGGCCAATTCGGTAAACAAAGCCACTTTATCCGGGTCCATCAGTTTTTCTCCCTCAGGGCTTCGATTTCTTCTGCGGTGCGTTTCGCCGGGTCGGTCGCGATCCGCTCGAGCACCTGAAGTCGTTCCTGCAGCCTGTCGATCTTTCCGACCAGCTGGCTGTTTTCATTGGACAGCAATTCGATCTTGCGCTTTTCGTCCGGGCTGGCCTTGGGCGATTTTCCGCCCCATTCATCTTCCAGTTCATAGCCATGCTTGGCTCTGATCCAGTTGTTGACGATCCATCCCACGGTGCTGATGGCGATGATCGCGATTACAAATCCGGGGCTTCCCCAATCCATTTCCATTCTCCCTGTTCAGCCGTTCAGCGCAGATTTTCGATTTCGTTCGACAGCGATGTATTCTTGCTGGTGTAATAGAGTTCCATATCGGCCAGCTTGCGATCGATTTCCCTGAACCGCGATTTGATGTCACGCGTCGTGCGGCGTGGTGACTGGCGTACGCCCTGCCAGAATTTCGTGTCTTCCGGGTCGCTCAGATACATGCCAACCGGCTTCGGTTCGGATATTCTGGCGGCGATCCAGTATGCCACGAGCGTCCAGGGAAAGGCGAATGTTACCGTGGCGATAATCGCTGCCAGTCGGACCCAGGCGACATTGATCCCGGTGTAGTCGGCGATCCCGGCGCAGACACCGCTCCATTTTGCGCGCTGCTTGTCGAGATAGAATTTGGTGCGAGAAGAGCTCATGATGGGTGCCTTTCTTTTTTCAGCAGCTCGTCAAAATTTTCGAGCGAGGGGGCAGGGGTGGAAGACGGATCGGGAAGTGCCGAATGCTTCCAGTCGGGGTTGTCCGCTGCCATGATCCGTTCGATCGTATCCATCCGGTCATCCAGACGGCGCGCCATATGGTGCAATTCTTCCAGCAGATTCTCGTCTTCATTGGTGATCGTAGCGGCGGTTTTCCATTTTGTGACATAGTGGAAAATCAACCAGGGCAGACCGATGAATAATGTTCCCATGACGATGGGAATGATGATTAGTTCTTCCTGCATTATGCGTCACCTTTCTTCATGGCCGCCTTCATGGCTTCCAGTTCTTCATCGACCTTGTCACTGGATTCGAGTGCCGCGATCTGGTGTTCCAGACTTTGCGGTTCGCCACCCATGCTCAGCGCATCGGCGCGGCCTTCGGCAAAATCGACCTGCCGTTCGAGATATTCAAACCGGGAAAAGGCATCATGCACTTTTTCGCCATTGTACATCTCGCGGAGCTTTACGCGGTTCTCGGCGCTTTCCAGACGATTGACCAGGCTACTCTGGCGGGAGCGCGCTTCCTGCAATTTCTTCTGCAATTTGGCGATATCGCCCTCCGAAGAGCGAAGCGCTTCATCCAATACCTGGATTTCTGCCTTCAGCTGGTCAGCCATATCGGCGGCCTTGCGCTTTTCAATCAACGCTGCCTTGGCGAGATCCTCGCGATCCTTGGAGAGCGCGAGCTGGGCCTTTTCGCTCCAGTCTTCGGTCAGATGATCAAGCTTGTCGATATGCCGGCGCATTTCTTTCTGGTCGGCAATTGTGCGAGCGGCTGAGGCGCGGACTTCGACCAGCGTTTCTTCCATCTCCAGGATGATCATCCGGATCATCTTGGACGGGTCTTCGGCCTTGTCCAGCATGTCGGTGACGTTGGCGGCGATGATATCGCGCGTTCTTGAAAAAATACCTGCCATGTACATACTCCGGTTGCGTTTGTGGTTGTTTCGGAACTTGTTCGAGCCGTCGCTCCAGTCCTGTTCTACATCAACCTGTTGAATTTCAAAAGGTGGCCGGGACCTGACTTCGGCAAGGGGGAAAGAAGGGGTCCCGGCCATTTTGTCTGTCATGCCCTGTAACCTGGGTTAACATAGCTGACAGAAGGGGAATTGTTCTGGCTGTTTTCAATCGTGCCTTCGGCCTGCGCGGGTCCGACAGCACTGATCAAAATCGTCACGCCAAAAAGCAGGATCGATACGATCGCGGAAACATCGGTGCGGCTCATTTTGTTCAGTGCGGGCATGATTTCCTCCAGAAATTCGTGTAATTCCAATATGAAATCTATATTGCAGAAGCCGTGCCAACTTATTTAAGTTATTGATATACAATAATATTCCACATTTTTCACATTGATGAATATGGTATTAATTGCTATTTAATGGGAATTGACACTATATATTGGCTATGGAACGCGAAACACAATTTGTCGGCGAATCGGGCGCCTTTCTCGACGCGGTGGAAAAGGCCAGCCGGGCGGCGCCGCTCAATCGTCCGGTGCTGGTCGTCGGCGAGCGCGGTACCGGCAAGGAACTCATTGCCGAGCGCCTCCACCGGCTCAGTCTGCGGTGGGACGGCCCGTTTGTCACGCTCAATTGCGCAGCGATGCCGGAAACCTTGATTGAAGCCGAATTGTTCGGACATGAAGCCGGTGCCTTCACCGGTGCCACCAAGGCGCGAGTCGGACGATTCGAAGAAGCGGACGGCGGAACGCTGTTCCTCGACGAACTAGGCACTTTGTCGAGCGGCGCACAGGAACGCCTGCTGCGGGCGGTTGAATATGGCGAAATAACCCGGATTGGCTC
>TARA_R100001244_G_scaffold44182_13_pt1 | contig 57976 bp, 53 predicted proteins | sample TARA_R100001244 | Tara Oceans TARA_R100001244 (sample SAMEA2621564) | marine metagenome | biome: marine biome (ENVO:00000447); feature: mesopelagic zone (ENVO:00000213); material: "saline water (ENVO:00002010), including plankton (ENVO:xxxxxxxx)" | depth 790 m
CTCCCTATCCCGCCACCGCTCCTGCGGGCCGTTCAAAGGCAACCGCGCGCCTGGCGAGCCAGTAGAGCGCCGCCCCCAGCACCGCCAGCCCGGCCAGCGACAGCACCGCCAGCGCCGGAATCTGCGCGGACATCCACAGAACCATCGCGCTGGCGACCGGCACGATCACCAGCCAAACGCCGCCCATGGCATCCCGCAGGCCGCGGAAATTGTTGCGCCAGAACAGGAACAGCGAGGCCAGCAGCAGCAGGAAGATCGCCTGCTCGACCGCGACCAGCAGCGGCAGCAGCGTGGCGAAGGAGCCGGACAGCGCGATGATTGTGACGATGCCGGCATAGGCCAGGATCGCATGGTCCGGGGTCCGGTAGCGCGGCGAGACATGGGCGAAAAAGGCGGGGAGCAGCCGCCGTTCGCCCATGCCGAACAGAATGCGCGGCATGACGACAAAGCTGCTCAGCTGGTTGGTGCCGATCGAGAAGACCGCGGCGATGCTGATCATCATCGCGCCCCAGTCGCCGAACAGCTTCTGGCCGGCGGCGGCGAGCGGCGTGTCGGCGCTGCCGACATCGGGGTCGATGGCGATATAGGCCCACTGGACGATCGCGTAGAAGACCGCGACGCCGCCGATCGCAAAGAGGACCGAGCGGAACAGGGTGGTGCGCGGATCGCGGGTCTCGCCAGCCGCCGTCACCGATGCGCCGAAACCGGAAAAGGCATAGGCGATCAGCAGCGCCACCGATTCCATCCCGGAAAAGCTCGGCAGGCTGATCGCGTCCGGGAAACCGTTGCTGCCAAAGCCTACCAGGCAAAGCAGCACCAGCGGCGTGAACTTCAGCAAAGTGCCGATCCAGATGCCGCCGAGCGACCGGCGGGTGCCGGTGATGCCAAGCAGGGTCATGAAGGCGATCAGCGCGATGATCGTCACCGGCCGCGCCACCGGCCCCTCGAACAGCGGGAACAGCGCCGCCAGATAGGAAACGAGCACGTGGAAATTGGCCGCCCGGCCGGTGGTGCTGGCGCAGATTATCAGCCAGCCGGTCTGGAAGCCGGCAAAATTGCCGAGCGCCGTTTCGGCGTAGAGCTGGATTCCCCCGGACCGCTCGAACAGCGTCGACAGCTTGGCGATAATCGCGGCCACACAGGCAATGGGAAGGGCGAACAGCAGGATGGCGACGGGGGCGAAGCTGCCGATGTTGAGATAGAGCAAGGCCGGCAGGGCGAAAATGCCCGCGCCGACCATGCCGTTGAGGTTGAGCAATATGGCACCGGCGGTGCGCACCACGCGCGGCGGGTCGACGCTGTCGCTCACCGCTTCAGTCCCGCGCCGGCGTCGCGCCAGGCGGCGGCACCGTCCTGCCGCCATCACCCGCCCGCGCCAGTCCCCCGATCTGCTGCTCCGGGAATTTGAAGAGCAGCAGCATCAGCACCGACGCGCCCTGCACCGTCATCAGGAACAGCAGCATCGCCCTCGGCTCGGCCAGCATCGCGATCGAGCCGACCACGATGCCGGCGAGGCTGATACCCATGTTGGAGACCGCCATGAAGATCGAGAACTGGGTCGCCGAGATCGCCGGCGGGCTGAGCCGCATGTTGATCACCACGTCGCTGATCCCGGACAGGAAATGCAGGCCGATCCAGCCGAAGACAAAGGCCATCAGCACTTTGGGATCGCTCCAGCTCTCGGATGACCAGATCATCCAGCCGAGCAGCGCGACCGAGAGCAGGCGCAGCATCCAGAGCGAACGCTGGGCACCGATCCTGCCGACGACATAACCGCCAATGGCGATGGTAGCGATCCCGGCCACCAGCTGGGCGGTGCCGTTGAGCGAGCCGAGCTGGTCCTCGGACCAGCCGGTAGCGCCGGTGGCGATCAGCGGGACCGCGATGATGCAGATGCCGTAGGTCAGTCCGGTAACCAGCAGATTGGGGAACCAGGCGAGGCTGTGCCCGGACAGCGAATTGCGCAGCGCGGCCCTGACCAGCGGCAGCCATGCACCGGCGTGCGCGATCCGGTTCTCGGCGTGCGCTTCGCCTTCCGACCAGGGCAGCCGGCGCTCGCCCACCCGTTCGCGCACCCAGATGATGTGGATGGTCACGAGCACCACCAGAAAACCGCAGGCGATATAGGCGGCGCTGGCGCCAAAGGCATAAACCATGGTCCCGGTCAGGGCAGCAGACACGGCGATGCCGATCACCTGCCCGCCGGACGCCAGCGCGCCACCCATCGAGCGCTCTTCCTCCGGCAGGATATCGACCGTCAGGCCATCGACCGCGACATCCTGAAACACGGTGGCGGTATTGACCGCGAGGCCGACGATGCCGAGGATCAGAACGTCGTCCGGCCCCGGATTGACGAGAGCAAAGGCGACCAGCAGGGCGATCATCACCGCTTGCGCGCCAATGATCCACACCCGCCGTCGACCCATCGACAGCAAAGTATAGCGGTCCATGACGAAGCCGGCGACAAACTTGAAGCTCCAGGGGATGCCCACCATCGCCACGACAAAGGCAATATCCGCCGCCGCAGCCCCGTTAATGGCCATCCAGGCAGGGATTGTAAAATCGAACAGGCCGAGCGGAATGCCCTGCCCGGCATAAAGAAGGAATATCGTGAACAGCCGCAGGTTGCGGTTTTCGGCCAGCGAAAGCGGCGGACGCAGGCGGGTCGGTACGGCGAGACTATCCATGCAATTTCTCCAGACAGGCATCAGGGCGACAACCGCCCGCTGCCCGAGCCCGCTGGTGCCGCGGGCGCTGGGTAAATGCCCGGCGAGAGTCGGGTCGCATAATCTCTCGCCGGACACGGGATGAACCCCGGCTCGCCAGTCCTCAGGACATGGCGGGCCGGGAAAACAGCCCAATCACTGTCAAGCGAGGATGCCTATTTGACCTCGACTTTGCGCATCAGATAATCACCGGTGATGGTGCGGATTGTCGGGTAGAGATCCTTGGAAATCTGCCGCGATTCCTTGACCTTTGTCTCGCCCCAGGCCTTCAGGAACGCCTCGTATTTTGCCTTGTTCGGCGCCAGGTCGGCGGTGTTGGCAAATTTGACGATGAGCAGCATGTTGAAGTCGCCGGACTGCGGAAAGTCGCTGGCATAGATCGAATAATCCTCGATCTGTCCGAGCTTCTTGGCGACCTCGTTGCTGGCGATCCAGGTCGAGCGCAGGCCCTCCAGATAATAGTCGCCCATATTGGCGTCGATCTTGACGGTGCTGATGCTCCAGACGGCGTCAGAGACTTCATAGTCGTCATATATTTCCAGCTGTGCCTGGGCCGGCACCGCCGATGCCAGCAATGTTGCGGCAGCCAGCGTGCCAAATTTGGTCAGAATGTTCATGTTCAGGTCCCCTGTATTTTCGGCGATATCGCCAGTCCGGGAACCTGCCGAAAATCCGATTTCAAGTCCTGATGAACAATATGATTTTTTTATGATGAACAATCGGTTGCTTTTGTGCCATGCTGCGCTTTGTCAAGACCAGGGGACGCAATTTACGATGCAGGAAATGCCTGACGCTGCCATTTCGGGGAAGGCACTTGCTCAGATTGAAGGTCGGCTTGTCGAGCCATTTTTCATCAATGCCATTGCGGTTGATATCGCCAATCAGTGCCTCGGTAGTGGACCGCAGATGGTAAGGCTGGAGCCAAAGGTCATGGCGCTTTTGGTCACGCTGGCAAGGCATCCGCACCAGCTGGTCCGCCGCGATCAATTGCTGGAGCATATCTGGCCGGATGGTCTGGGCGGTGATGAATCATTGACCCGTCTTGTCTATCAGTTGCGACGGGCCTTCCGATCATTTCCACAGCTGGCCGAGGCAATTGCGACGGTGTCCAAGTCAGGCTACCGGCTGGAAGCAACCGTTACAGACCTAGCATGTCCGTCGCCCGGTCCGGGATCCTCTCCCGACAGTGACCGAGAATATAATCTCTCTGTCGCGGTGCTGCCGATAACCGATCAGGACGATTCGCCTGACAATGGATATCTTGCCGACGGCATGAGCCGTGATCTGACCAGTTGCCTGGCGACCACTCCAATGCTTTTTGTCACGCCGTATAGTTCTGTTCTGGCGCTGCATGATCCGCCGCTTTCCCTGGACAAAGCGGCGCAAACCATAGGCTGCCGCTTCATTCTAACCGGCAAATTCCGGAGACGGAGCGATCAGATCACCTTGCGGTTCGAGCTTGTCGACACGCTGGACTCTTCGCTGGCCTGGTCGGGCAAATATAACACCGTTCTCGACCAGTTTTTCGATGTGCAGAATGATGTTCTGCTGAGCGTCTCGACGGCGATTTCCACCCGGGTCAGATTTCCGCTGTCGCCGCCGGAGTTGCGGAGCCAGCCCTTCAAGAACGACATATACCGCATATTGCAGATGACGGAGGCCCTGCGATATCGCTACGGGAAGGAAACGGCGCAGGAGATCGTGAAGCTTTGCCGGGAGGGACTGGCAATCGAACCCGACCATGCCGTCTTGCGAGCGTGTTTGGCGGTGCAGCTCAGCCAGAATGTGGTCAGCCAATGGGAAACGGACCCGCAAGCTGCCGAACTGTCGGCCTTCGACCATATCGAGCACGCATTGGCGATGGAACCAGCCAACCCGGACGTGATCGCCGCAGCGGGTGTCGTGAATGCCATGTTCCACCGTCCCAAGGAAGCGATTGCATTGCTGCGGCGGGCTTTGGACCTGGATCCGAACAAGGCTCACGCGCTGGCCATGCTGGGTTGGCAGATATGTCTGTTGGAGAACAATCCAGAAGGATTAAAACTGATCGAATCTGCCGAGCAACGGGCTCCGCATCATCCCCGTTATGGACTTTGGGCCACCTATCGGGCGACGGGTCATCTGTTCCTGCTCGACTATGTCTCGGCGGTTCCGGCGTGCGAACAGGCGATATTGCGGACCCCCAATTACTATCAACCCCGACTTTCGCTTGCCTGGGCCCTGATCGGTCAGGGCAAAGCCGATTTGGCAAAGAACGCTATTCGGGAAGCGCAGACGTTCGAGGGTCATCAGATTGCCGCGAAATTTGTTGATGAAATGAAGCAATGGTCCCGAAATTCTCCCAACGCTGCCGAATGCATCAAAGTACTGGACGCCCTGATCTCGCTATCGGACCACTAGTCTGATTTGAAACCCGGCACAGCTCCGGCCTTGAAAGCTCCAAACATGCGCACCCGCCTCGCCATATGTCGCAAGAAAAAGCGTTTTGCCACTGAAGCAGACGCCATAGCTGCTGCGCAGGGCGCGACCATTGTTCTCCACCCCTATCGCTGCGACCGATGTCGCCTTTTTCATCTGACCAGCCGCATGAAGGGTAAGTGGCGATCGCCGGGCACCTGGTAACGGTCGCCGTCCTGACAGAGCCGCATACTGTCACAAACATGAAATAAATTTGCCATCAAAAGGCAATGCACTGGTCATATTGCGCTCATCAACATGAAACGCAAATGCAACGGACAGACCATTTTATGAAACATCATCTGCTCAAGACAATTGGCCTGATGGCCGGAACCGCCACGATCGCCTTCTATCCGGCGGCGGCGATGGCAGCACCGATTTCCAGTGAACAGGCCGCGGCTCTGCTGGACAAGCTGAACGCGCTGGAGCGCGAGGTCGCCGACCTGAAGGCGCAGCTTGGCGACGTGCAGCAGAATCAGCAGATCTCGACCAGCGCGATCGCCGCAACCGATGCAAAAATTGCTGCCACTGAAGAGAAGCTGGCGCAGCAGAAGCCGGTCAAGATCGCCTTCAAGGGCGCGCCCGAAATCAAGGGCGAGGACGGCTGGAGTTTCAAGCCGCGCGGTCGCATGCTCTATGACTTTGGTACGGTCAACGCTCCCGACAGTATCACCGATGCGGGCCTCGGCTTTGCCAATGAAGCCCGCCGGATCCGGCTCGGCGTTTCGGGATCGATGCCGGGCGGCTTCGGCTACAAGCTGGAAGCGGATTTCGCCGGCAATGAAGTTGATTTGACCGATGCCTTTCTGACCTATGACAATGGCGGACTGACGATAACCGCAGGCCAGCATAATAATTTCCAGGGCCTGGAAGAATTGTCGAGCAGCAACGACACCAGCTTTATCGAACGGTCGGCGTTTACCGATGCATTCGGTTTTCAGCGCCAGGTCGGAATTTCGGCGCAATATGGCGTGTCGGATCTGTTGTTCCAGGCTGGCGTATTCACCGACAATATCGGTGATCTGAACAATGACGAAAACAACAGCATCGGTTTTGATGTCCGCGCCGTGGCGATGCCAAAATTCAGCGATGTGCAAACCCACTTCGGGGCCTCCTACCACTATCGCGACCTCGGTGACACGATGACGTCCCGCCGCTATCGCCAGCGGCCCGCGGTCCATTTCACCGACACCCGGTTCATCGACACGGGCAATATCGGCAGTGCCGAGTCAGAAACCAGCTACGGACTGGAAGCAGCCTTGATCTCCGGCCGCTTTCATGCCGCAGGAGAAACCCACTGGCTGAAGCTGAACCGTTCCGGCAATCTCGCCGACCCGACCTTTTTCGGCGGTTCGGTCGAGGCGGGCTTTTTCCTGACCGACGACACGCGCGGCTACAAGGAAGGCGTCTTCAAGGGCGTCAAGGTGTCCAATCCCGTCGGCGAAGGCGGCATGGGTGCCTGGCAGGTCAATATCCGCTATGACCGGCTCGACCTAAACGATGCCGGCTTTGTCGGCGGCACCCAGGATGCCTATCAGGCTTCACTGATCTGGACCCCGATCGACTATGTCCGCTTTCTGCTGACCTATTCCAAGCTCGATTACAGCAATGCCGCCATTCTTGCGGCGGGCAGCGGCGACTATAATGTCGATGCCTTTGCCGGACGCTTCCAGATCAGCTTCTAGACAGGATATGCGGCGGGCTCCGGCTCGCCGCCTTTCCACCCCCGGTCAGGCCTGGTTGGCGGCCCATTTCGGGCCGGTCAGATCGTCGCCCTTCGTGCGATCGGGCATCTGGCGTCCGGTTTCGGCAAAATAGCTGAGTTCGGCGATATTGGTGGCATGATCGCCAATCCGCTCGAGATTTTTCGCGATAAACAGCAAATGGGCGGACTCGCTGATATGGGCCGGATTCTCTATCATGTAAGTGATGATCGAGCGGAAGAAGCTGGTGTAGAAATTATCCAGCTTCTGGTCCCGCGCCCATACCGTGACCGACAGGTCGATATCGCCATCGGCATAGGCCCGAAACGAATCCCGAACCAGATCGGCAGCGATCTCGGCCATTGAAGGCAGCAGCGCTACCGGTTCAATCTGACGGCTCGATTCCGCAACCAGCGGCACCCGTTTCGCGATATTCTTGGCATAATCACCAATGCGTTCGGCAATGCTCGAAATCTTGAACGTCGCGATCAAGTGGCGCAAGTCGTCCGCCATAGGTGCGCGCAAGGCAATTGTCTGGATCGACAGGGAATCGATCCGGCGTTCCAGCTCGTCAATTTCCCGATCACCGGCAACCACGGCCCGTGCCATCTCCAGATCATTTTGCTCGAGCGCAGCAATCGCGCGGGTGATCGCGCGGGTACTCTTTTCCCCCATCTCCAGGACCATCGCCCGGAGGTCGTGAATTTCCGCATCAAAGGCGGTCACGGTATGCTGGGCGGTACTCAGATTCATCGGGTTTCCTTGTGGTGATTGCGCGGATTGTAACAAAAATGTCATATAAAAAGCAAGGAATTTGCATTTCGGAGCTTCGGGCAATCGGAAATACCGCTATTTTACACGGCCACACCGGAACCGGCATGATCCGGGGATGATCATGAAATCCTGTGGCGACCAGAGGGTCTCCCCCATGAAAAAGGGGGCCGTTGTAACCAACAGCCCCCGATAATTCCAATCCGAAGGCACAAGGCCTCTGGTGACCCGCTGGCGGGTCAGACGATGGACAATCGCCTATTTCAGTTCATCTTTCTTGAGAAGAGGCAGGTTTTTCGCTGCTTCCAACATGGCCGTCCGGGTCGCTTCAGGAGAAGCGATCAGACCGGTCTTGACCAGATAACCGTCGCGGGTACCGGCCTTGACGAACTCGGTCACATATTCCTGAATGCCCGGAATTACGCCCACATGCTGCTTTTTCACATAGATGAACAGAGGTCGTGCACCGGGATATTTGCCCGATGCGATGGCATCATAGTCAGGCTGAACACCGGAAATCGCAATGCCGCGAACCGTATCGAGATTTTCTTCCAGGAAGCTGTATCCGAAAATGCCTACAGCATTGGGATTGGATTTCAGCTTCTGGACAATCAGATTGTCATTCTCGCCGGCGTCCAGATACGGTCCGTCGGTCCGGATCTCATGACAGATGAGTTCATATTCATCCTTGTTGCTGTCTTTCAGCGCCTTTGTTGCCGGATCGGTCTTGCAACCCACTTCCATGATCAGCTCGGTCAGCGCATCGCGCGTGCCGGAAGTCGATGGCGGGCCGTAAACACTGATCGGCCTGGATGGCAAGGATGCATCAATATCCGACCATTTCTTGTAGGTGTTTTCCTTGCCGAACGGCTTGGCGGCAATCGCCTTGTATATCTGTTCGGGGGTCAGGGAGAAGCTTGGACCGTCATTGGACTGTGCCACTGCGATACCGTCGATACCGATATTGATTTCAACGATGTCGGTGACGCCGTTGGTCTGGCACAATTCAAATTCCGAAGCCTTCATCCGCCGTGATGCATTTTCAATATCGGGCGTGTCGGCACCAACTCCAGAGCAGAACAGGCTCATGCCTGCGCCGGTACCCGTGGATTCCAGAACCGGTGCCTTGAAACTGCCGGAGGTGACAAAGTTTTCCGATACGGCCTTGGCGAACGGAAAGACCGTAGAAGAGCCGACAATACGGATCTGATCCCGGCTTCCACCGCCGCCACCAGCCTGATTTTCACAGCCAGCCAAAGCCAGCGTCGCCATAGTGAGAAGTGCAAATTTGGTTTTCATCAAAATTTCCTTGTTGAAGGTTTCCCTCGCACGCAATTTCATGTGCGACCGTTCGAGCATGGCATCTACCGACGATCAATGACCGTAGGATTACATATATATTTCAGTATTATTGCAGCGAGCGTCAACCGATCCCTCAGCGCTATCGCGGCAATCTCTGCATCGCCTCCAGCGGCGGGCTTTCGGGGGTCGCATGGAATAGTTCGACACGCTCAAAGCCGAGACTCAGATAAAAGCGGTGGTTTGCCGGATTGCTGTTTTCCAAATAGGCCTTCGTGCCGGTACGATCACAGGCGGCAAGAACCGGTTCGAGCAGGCGGCGGCCCAGCCCCCTGCCCCGTCCCGCGCCGGCCACGCCGACTGTGAACAGATAGGCATGCGGTTCGGCCGGATGGTGCTTCTCCATGGCGTCGCCTGCCGCCTTGCCGCGCATCAGGGCACCGGGTCCGCCGCTGGCAAACAACCCCCAATAGGTTTTCAGCATGCCCGTACCCGTCGCCTCAGCCTTGTCACCGGGCAGCAGCCACATAGTCGCGGCAAGCCCCTCACCGTTCTCGTTCAATATCTGACAAAATCCGTTCGGCGCGTAAATGTGCTGCGCCAGATTGGCAAAGGTGCGATGCATTGGCGCCAAACCACCGAACAGCCAGCGGTTGAACGGATCATCGCGAAACGCATCGGCGGTGATATCGGCGAGCGCCGTGACGCTCTCGGCCCCGACGGTCTGGATGCCCGGCTGGGGTGCGATGTCCGATGCCTTCAGCACAGGGGCCGGGGCGGGACGCCGCTAATAGATACCGCCTTCGGCCTGCAGGAACTCGTCGTCGTTCCTTGCCGGACCGCGATTGCGATTGGCCTCCAGTGCGCGCGCCTGTGCGGCGGCTCTCTCCGCAAGCAATTGCGCCTTGCGGGCTTCGAGCCGGGCCAGCAATTCATCCTTGCGGATCGAACGGCGGGGCTCGGTTTCGGGTTTGAACACATCCCAGATGACTGGCGACTTGGGATCATCGGTCGGCCAACCGCCAAAGACCCGCTTGCCGGTCCTGCGATCGACGCGCACCATGCGCACGCCCTTCGGCGCAACAAACGGTGTTTTCGGCATTCCCGCCATCGCCCTCTCGGCAAAGCGCCGGAAGATCGGCGCGGCCAATGTACCGCCCTGGGCATAGCCACCCATATTGCGGGGCTGGTCATAGCCCAGATATACACCCGCGACCATGTCGGGAGATCCGCCGACGAACCAGACATTGGTCGGTCCACTGGTCGTACCGGTCTTGCCGAACAGCGGACGCTCGAGGCTTCTCAGGTTTTGCGCCGTGCCGCGAGTGATCACGCCCTGCAATATGTCGACCATTTGATAAGCGGTCATCGGATCCATCAGCTGTTTTCCGGAAGGACGCGGGCGCGGCATCGGCTGTCCGTCCCAATCGCTCATATTGCAATTTTCGCAAATCCGCTTGTCGGCGCGGAAAATCACTTCGCCTTTGCGGTTCTGGACAAAGTCGATCACCGTCGGTGTCAGTTCGCGCCCATGATTGGCGAGCATGGAATAGGCATTGGTGAGTTTCATCACCGTGGTGTCGCCCGCTCCGAGCGCAAAGGCCAAATAGGGCTTGTAGTCGCCGATTCCCATGGTCTTGATCGTTTTGACGACATTTTCCATGCCAGCGTCATTGGCCGCACGGACAGTCATCAGATTGCGGGACTGCTCGACGCCCCAGCGGAGCGTCTGCTCGCCCGCGCCGCGAGAATTGCCAAAATTCCGGAAGCATTTCCGCCCCAGTGACGCCGACTGATACACGCAGAATGGCGCATCCGCGATCAATGTCGCTGGTGTCATGCCATTTTCCAGCGCCGTGGCATAGACAAACGGCTTGATCGTCGACCCCGGCTGGCGCTCTGCCTGGGTCGCACGGTTGAACGAGCTCATCCGGTCGTCAAATCCACCCTGCATCGCCCATATCCGGCCGTTCCTGGGATTTTGCACAACCATGCCACCCGACACTTCCGGGACATTCTCGAGCCTGTATCGACTCCCGCCCAGCGGACTGACAGCGACGATATCGCCAGCCTTCAACGCGCTCGGAACGGAATTGACCTGACCCGTGGTGCCGTCCGGGAATCCGATTTCCGCTCCACCCCCGGTAGGACGAATGGCAACCGCTATCTGCCAGTTTGCATAGTCCGTGTTGATGAAGGTCGAGGCGAGGCGCTGGGCCCACTGGTCATCCATCTCGATCCGGTTGATCGGCCCGCTCCACCCCTTGCCGCTGCTGTAACGCAGCAATCCGCTGCGCAGCGCGTCCTTGGTATATTCCTGCAGTTCCGGGTTCAGCGACGTGCGCACCCACAGACCGCCCGAATAGACGCTATAGGGTCCGGCCTTTTCATTTTCGCCAAACTGCTCGATCAGCTGACGGCGTACTTCTTCGATAAAATAGCCCCCGACCCGCTCAAACCGGGGTCCGGCACCTGAAACCGCTCCGAGCGGCTGTGCAACGGCCGTTTCAAATTGCGCGGCGGTGATCCAGCCATTGTCGCGCATCTCTCCCAATACCCAGTTACGACGGCTGATCGCGCGCTGTTCATGGACTTCGGGCCGATAGTTGGATGGTCCCTTCGGCAATATCGCCAGATAGGCGATCTCGTGCAGGGCCAGCGCGTCGACATCCTTGCCGAAATAGGCCTGGGCGGCGGCCTGCACGCCATAAGCGTTGCGGCCGAGAAAAATCTGGTTGAGATAGAGTTCGAGTATCTCTTCCTTGGTGAGTACGTCCTCGATCCGGTAGGCCAGGATCGCTTCGCGCACTTTCCGGCGATAGGACACTTCGCTGCTCAGCAGCAGGTTTTTCGCAACCTGCTGGGTGATGGTGGAAGCACCAACCGGTCGCCCGCTGTTGGACAGATTGGTAACAATGGCGGTCGCGATACCGGGATAATCCAGTCCGCCATGTTCAAAAAAGGTACGGTCTTCGGCAGCCAGATAGGCACGCACGAGCAGCGCGGGATATTCCGAGAACTCCAGCTGCACGCGCCGTTCGCGTGCATAGCTGTGCACCGGCTCGCCATCATAGGCGCGCACCACGGTCGGCAATGGCGGCTCGTAAGTCCGCAGCGCGGCCGCATCGGGCAAATCCCGCGCAAAGATCAGCCAGACGAGGAACCATCCCAGGATACACAGGCCGAAAAATGCCACCAGCAGGCGAAACCATTTCTTCTGCCAGAGATTCTCGATCCGCTCGAAAAAGCTGCCCGTGCTTCGTTCCAGCTTGTAGGCGAGGCTTTCTCCAGCCGTATCTGACGCATCATTTACCATAGGCTCGGCTATCTAAACCGGCTCGCGTCCATTTTCCAGCGATTATCGATGAAAAACGCGCTGCGCTGCGCAACAGGGCAACCGGGCTAGCTTGCCGGCAATTTTATCCTAGCGCATGGCCAGTTTGCGAGCGAAATGCGATTCGATCGCGCTCGCGACTCCCGTCGCTACGCGGGCCCGGCCATCGCGGGAATTGAGGAAGGCCACATCATCCTTGTTGGTCAGATAGCCGGCCTCGAACAATACGGAAGGCGTGTCCGGTGCCTTCAGCACAACGAACGAGGCGAAGCGGTGCGGAATTTTCCGGAAGACCATCTGCCGGCTGCCTTCGCGGTGCAGCAATTTGGCAAAATCGGCAGAAACATTCATCGTTTCCCGCTGGGTCAGATCGATCAGGATCGACGACACATCCCGGGTCGCACCGCCCAGATTGATGCCGTTGATGATATTGGCCTTGTTCTCGCGCGCTGCCAACTTCGCCGCTTCGCGGTCGGATGCCACTTCCGACAAGGTGTACACCGTCGCACCGGAAGCCTCTTCATTCCCTGCCGCGTCAGCGTGAAGCGAGATGAAAAGATCGGCGTTAAGACGCCGGGCAATGCCATAACGCTCCTCCAGCACCAGATACTCGTCGCTGTCACGGGTCAGTGCCACCCGGACCCTGCCGCCGGCAACCAGACGATCCCGGATCGCCATGGCCAATGCCAGAACGACATTTTTTTCATATTTTCCGCCATGCGGAGAGACCGTTCCAGGGTCGTGTCCGCCGTGCCCGGCGTCGATCACCACAAGCGGGCGGTTCACGTCATTGGGGCCGTATATTTTTGGCAGGTTAACGGAATCACGGGGCTTGCCCAGCGGCATCTTCACGCTGTAGCTTTTCCTTGGCGGTTCGGCGCGGAAATTTGCCGGCGGCAGGAATGACTGCCTGCCGGAAGCAATCTGGCTTTGGCCAACCGGCTGCAGGCGCAGATTGAGCTTTTTGCCATCTTCCGAGAAACTGCCGGCGGTGACCATGGCCGGTCGTTCCAGATCAAAAACAATGCGGGCGGTATTGGGAGTATATTGACCCTGACGCACACCCTTTACAATGCCCGTCGCGTGTCCGCCCCGCCCGGCCTTGCCGCCCTGCACATCTATGGCGATGCGATCAGGCCCGACCAGGGAAAAGGCCGATGCCCCCTCGACCAGATCGTCGAACGAGATGGTGATTTGAGAACCATTGGCGTCTATCCGGCTGACAGATCCCGCATGGGCAGGATTGAACGTCATTAATACTGATGCCAGAATTGTTGCCAGAGCCATGAACGGCTTATGCATGCCGTGCCCCATTTTGGTCCAGTCAATTTTCATAGAATGCAGCTTCCTCGATGAATCACGCGATAAAACGGAGTGAAGATGCAATTAACGATGCTTTCGTAAGGCGTCGTAAAATGACAGGGTTAACGGTGCGTTAGCTACGATTTGCAGCGATACGGGACAGCAATATTTGAATCGCTTCGGTCATAGTTTGTGTTGCCGATCCGTACCAGCGGTGCTAGCAGCCTCGTTGAACCTTTCGGGAAGAAACCCGAAGCGGTTCGTCTAAATGCCGAAAATCATTCGGCATCTACCAGGTTGACGCAACATGAGGCATGAAATCTCCGGCTTTGAAGCTCTCCATTTTGGAGGTGCTTCCTTGGGCGGAAAGACTTTGGCTGACGGCCAGAGCCATGCGGTTGTTGCAGACACATTTTTATCCGAAATATTTGAAATCAACCGGATAACGCCGCCCGCCCCTTATCAAAGGAACGCGCGCACAGAAACGTTATCCCCATTATATCGCATGGCCCCGCCGGGCTCTGATCCGGCGCTCCATGCCAGGAGACTATTGAATGACTACGCGCATGCTAATCGACGCGCGCCACCAGGAAGAAACCCGGGTGGCGGTCGTAAAAGGGAACAAGATTGAGGAATTCGATTTTGAATCTTCCGAGCATAAACAGCTCAAAGGCAATATTTATCTAGCGAAAGTAACCCGCGTCGAACCGTCGCTGCAGGCTGCATTTGTGGACTATGGCGGCAACCGTCACGGGTTCCTGGCCTTTTCCGAAATCCACCCCGACTATTACCAGATTCCCCGCGAGGATCGTGAAAAGCTGCTGGCGGAAGAAGCCGAACATGCGGCGGAAGAAGCAGCTCTCCGCGCGCAGGAAGAGGAAGAGGACGACGCGCCCGCCGATATGGTGCGCAGCGAAGCCACGGAAGAACTCGATACCGCGCTGGTGGAAGTCGACAAGGATGACAGCGTCGACACGATCGATGTCACCGAAGGCGAAATTCCTCAGGAAAACGCCGGTGATGACGAAGATGATGACGAGGACGACGACGATTCGGATGATGATTCGTCCGAAGACAATGCTGACGACAAGGGCAGGAACGGCCGTCGCGGCCGCGGTGGCCGGAACAAGGGTCGCGGCAAGGGTCCGATGCCCAAGGCCAGTGATCAGGCGCGTCAGAAGCGCATGGCCCTGCGCAAGCGCTACAAGATCCAGGACGTCATCCAGCGCAGACAGGTCGTACTGGTGCAGGTCGTCAAGGAAGAACGCGGTAACAAGGGCGCTGCGCTGACCACCTATCTCAGCCTTGCCGGACGCTATTGCGTGTTAATGCCCAACACATCGCATGGCGGAGGAATCAGCCGCAAGATCAATAATGCCGGCGACCGCAAGCGGCTGAAATCGATCATTTCGGACCTGAAACTGCCGACCAGCATGGGTTGTATCGTCCGCACCGCCGGGCTTTCCCGGACCAAGCCCGAAATCAAGCGCGACTTCGACTATCTCGCCCGGCTGTGGGACGAAATCCGCGAAAAAACCCTGAGCGCAACCGCACCCAGCCTGATCCACAGCGACAGCGATCTGGTCAAGCGCGCGATCCGTGACATTTACAATCGCGAGATCGAGGAGGTGCTGGTCGAAGGCACCAACGGCTATACGGCCGCAAAGAATTTCATGAAGCTACTGATGCCAAGCCACAGCAAGCGGGTGAAGAGTTACGCCGATCCGGTGTCGCTGTTCCAGCGCTATGGCGTCGAAGATCAGCTTTCGGCGATGTATTCGCCGGAAGTGCAACTGAAATCCGGCGGCTATCTGGTCATCAATCCGACCGAGGCTTTGGTGTCGATCGATATCAACTCCGGCCGGTCGACCCGCGAGCACGGGATCGAGGCAACCGCGGTCAAAACCAATATGGAAGCCGCAGCCGAAATCGCACGCCAATTGCGCTTGCGCGACATGGCCGGCTTGGTCGTAATCGATTTTATCGACATGGATCGCCATGGCAATGTCCGCAAGGTCGAACGGGCGATGCGGGACGCGCTGAAAAACGATCGCGCGCGGATCCAGGTCGGACGGATATCCAGCTTCGGCCTGATGGAAATGAGCCGCCAGCGCCTGCGCACCGGTGTTCTCGAAGCCTCGACCAAGGTGTGCCCGCATTGTGAAGGAACCGGACTGGTCCGCACGGCATCCTCGGCGGCCCTCTCAGTACTTCGCCTGCTGGAAGAAGAAGCGGCGAAAGGCAAAGCAAGCCAGATCACGCTGCGCACCAGCCAGGAAGCCTGTATTTATGTGCTGAACAGCAAGCGTAACGAGATCGAAGACATCGAACGCCGCTATGGCGTCTCGATCGAAATCATCCCGGACGGCGAAACCGAAGGGGCCCGGATGGATATTCAGACGTCCGGCAGTCCGCCGAAAAACATGCCCAAATTCGAACCCATTGTTGATGACGACGATGATGACGATACGGATTATGCCGACGAAGCGGAAAATGCCGAAGCGGAAGAGCGCCACAAAGGATCGCGTGGCTCGGAAGGCCGTGAAGACGGTGGTGAACGTCCCAAGCGCAAACGGCGTCGGCGCGGCAGACGCAATCGCGGCGGCGACCGGTCGGAAACCGGCAACAGCGATAATGCCGGTTCTGAAAATGCCGGCGAAGCAGCCGCGACGTCCAATGATGATGCAGGCGAGCCGCAGGCAGAGCAAAAGCCACCACGCGCGCGCCGAAGCAGCGCCCGCAAGGCGGACACTGCACCTGAAACCGCAGGCGAAGCTGGTGGCGAAGAAAAAGCCGAAGCCAAGCCGCGCGGACGGCGCCGCTCGACCAAAAGTGAAGCCGAGGGCGAGCAGCCGGCGGCAAACCAGGCATCCGAAGCCGATGCAACCGAAGAGAAGCCAAAGCGGCGACGCGCGCCGCGCAAGACAAAGGCCGCAACCGCTGCGCCGGCGTCGGATGCGTCCGGTGGATCCACCGAAGGCACTGCCGATAAAAAAGCACCGGTGAAACGGGCTCCGCGGGCACGCGCCAAGAAAGCCGATACCGCGGAAGCCTCTGACAAGGCAGCTCCGGAAGCGGCCAAGGGCGCCAAGGAAAAGGCACCGGCCAAACCGCGCAAGGCAAAGTCGACTGCCAAGCCGAAAGATGAAGCTGTGGCCAAATCGTCGGACAGCGACGCCAGCGAATCGAGCGACGGATCGCCGCGCCAGGGCTGGTGGCAGCGTACGTTCGGATAACAGAATGGATAACGTCCCCGCCCTTTATTTCGGGCGGGGACGGCACCCGTTTCATCCGTGGTTCAGACGGAGCATGCCACAGGGAAGCGTTTTAACCGGAGCTTCATGCTGAGGATTTTCATGCGCATTTTTCTTGCTGTTCAATTTTTCCGCAACGGCGCGCGCGCGACTGGCCGACTGGCCGGTTACCTGGTCGCATTGCTGGCGATGTTTTCGTTCGTCGTCCAGCCGGTTGCGGCCCAGTCGATCTTGCGCGATGCCGAAACCGAAGCGCTGTTCACCGACATGGTGGCACCGCTGGTCGCGGTATCCGAACTGGATGCCGACGAAGTCGAAGTGGTGCTGATCAACGACAGCCAAATCAATGCCTTCGTTGCCGGCGGCCAGCGGATATTTTTCTATTCCGGTCTCATCGAGACCGCGGAATCCGCTAATGAAGTCCAAGGTGTCATGGCTCATGAACTGGGACATATCACCGGCGGCCATATCATCCGTTTCGACGAAGGCATGAAGACCGCCACCGGCATTACCATTCTCAGTCTGATACTGGGCGCTGCGGCCATCGCTGCAGGAGCCGGCGATGCCGGAATGGGAATTCTGGCCGCCGGCCAGCAAGCTGCCATGGGCAAGTTCCTTGCCTTCAGCCGGGTACAGGAACGGTCCGCCGATTCCGCCGGCGCCCGTTATCTCGGGGAAGCCGGCATCTCCGGCAGAGGCTCGATCGACTTTTTCAAGAAATTGCAAAATTACGAATTCCGTTTGGGTATCCCGCAGGAGGACAGCTACGGGCGAACCCACCCGCTGTCCGGCGAACGCGTCACCCTGCTTCGCGATGTCTACCAGCAAGATCCCGCCTGGGACAAACCCTCCGATCCGGAGATCGAAGCCCGGTTCCAGCGGGTCAAGGCCAAGCTGCTGGGCTTTACGGCCGAACCGACCGTAACCTTGCGCAAATATCCCGAGAGCGACCAGTCCATCCCTGGCCGCTACGCCCGCGCTTACGCATGGCACAAGAGCGCCTACCCGGACCGGGCGCTGTATGAAGCAAACAGTTTGCTCAAGTCTGCACCGAACGACCCCTATTTTCTGGAACTGCAGGGCCAGATTCTGCTCGAATCGGGCAAACCGGACGAAGCGCTCAAATCCCTGCGCCGTGCAGTCCAGTTGACCAACAACCAGCCGTTGATCGCGAGCCTGTTCGGTCACGCCCTGATCGCTACCGAAGATCCGCAATATCTCGATGAGGCGGAGCAGGTGCTGAAAGCCGCTGTCAACAAGGACAATCGCAATCCGTTTGCCTGGTACCAGCTCGGCGTGGTCTATTCGCAACAAGGCGACATTGCCCGCGCCCAGCTCGCCACCGCAGAAAGCTCCTTGCTGGAGCGAAATTATGCGAGCGCTATCCGCAGTTCGCAAATCGCAATGGCCGGAATAAAGGAAAATACGCCCGACTGGATCCGCGCGCAGGACATTTCCTTCATCGCCAAGGCCGAGTTTGAACGAAACAGCCGCCGACGCTAGCGCATGATGCGCTCGATCGCGCCATTTGGACTGGACAAGTCGCGCGGCCATGGCCAAGGCCGTCCTTCAACGAAAGAACCCGATTGTGGATGACAATTCGAACAGAAAGTGGATGATTATGGCGGGTGGCGTACTGGCCATAGCGGCAGCATTGGGCGTTTGGTTCTGGCAATCGGGAAGCACGTCCTCGTCCGAGGCAGTCAGTGAAGCGGCATTGGCGGCCGGCATTGATGCACAGGAACAACAGGCCATCGAGGCGATAGTTCGGAACTATATCTTGAAAAACCCGGAAATCATTCCGGAAGCAGTCGAACTGTTGCAGAACCGCCAGAAGGCGTCCGCGATCGATGCCGTTCGCGACCAGATCGAAAAGCCTTTTGCCGGAAACGCATTTGCCGGCAATCCCAATGGCGATGTGACGGTCGTCGAATATTCCGACTTCAACTGCCCCTATTGCAAGCAGACCGAGCGGGATATTGCCAAACTGATTGCGGAAGACAAGAATGTGAAAGTCGTGTTCCGCGAATTGCCGATCCTCAGCGAGGCTAGCAACGATGCTGCGCTAATGGCGCTGGCGGCGGCCAAGCAGGGCAAATATTATGCTTTTCACAAAACCATGTTCGCTACCGGTCGCCCGACTCCGTCGACGATCGACGCTGCCGCGAAGGAAGTCGGGCTGGATATGAAAGCCGCCCGTGCCTTTATCACCTCGCCGGAGGCCAAGAGGGAAATCCAGAACAATATCGCCGTCGCACAGCAGATGCGCTTCACCGGCACGCCTGCCTGGGTGATCGGCGATCAATCCGAAGTGGGGGCCGTGGGCTATGAAGGCTTGAAGGAAATGGTCGCCAAGGCGCGCGCGGCCAACTAGGCCGCGTCCGCCCTGCCCTTGAATCCCTGGGCGATCACATACCATTCCGATGATCCCTTGCGGCTTGCCGGCGGCTTGGCATGTTTCACAACATCGAAATGCTGCTTGAGCAGGGTCAGCAGGTCATTGTCGGTGCCGCCCGCCAGTACCTTGGCGACAAAAGCACCGCCCTCCTGCAAATTTTCGACGGCGAAATAGGCGCCCGCCTCGACCAGTCCCATCGTGCGCAAATGGTCGGTTTGCTGGTGACCAACCGTATTGGCAGCCATATCTGACAGCACCAGATCTGGTTTGCCACCAAGCGCGTCGATTAACAGCCCTGGCGCGGCATCATCCATGAAGTCCATCTTGAATATCGTCACGCCCTCGATCGGATCGACATCGAGCAGGTCGATACCGACAACCGCAGCCTTGGGTGCAAATTTGCGCATCACCTGCGCCCAGCCACCCGGTGCAATGCCCAGATCGACAACCGCCCTGGCATTGCGCACCAGTTTGAACCGCTCGTCCAGTTCCAGCAATTTATAGGCTGCCCGTGAACGATAGCCCTCGGCTCTGGCCTGCTTGACATAGGGATCGTTCAGCTGCCGTTCGAGCCAACGCGTCGAACCGATTTTGCGGCCCTTTGCAGTTTTGACACGCTGCTTGTTGCCCGATCTGCCCCGGCTCATCTGACCGAGCGCCGTTCGTTTGCGGACATCAGTGAGCGCAATATGCCCTCGCGAATACCGCGATCCGCGACCCCGACGCGAGTGGCGGGCCAGATATCGAGAATCGATTCCAGTATTGCGCAGCCGCCGACCACGAGATCAGCGCGTTCCCGGCCAATGCAGGGAATATCCGCCCGCTCGCTCGGCGACGCCTGCGCCAGCATGGCGCTGATGTCGCGCATCGATTCGGTCGGAACGATCAGGCCGTCGATCACCTTGCGATCATAATGAGGCAGCTTCAGATGCAGGCTGGCCAGCGTCGTCACCGTTCCACTCGTCCCGAGCAGCCGGTAGTCGCACCGGTCAAGCCGCGGCAGCCGGGATGCAAAGCCGGCAAAGCTGTCTGTGACCCGCGCTCGCATCGCCTGGAAAGCGGCGCGACGGGCGGCTGGGTCTTCGCCATCGAACTTCTCGCTTTCGGTGAGCGAAACAACGCCCCACGGCGCGCTCTGCCAGTCGATAATCTCAGGTGCCGAACCGCTGGTATCAACCAGTACGAGTTCGGTCGAGCCGCCGCCGATGTCAAAGATAAGCGCCGGCCCCTCGCCCGGTTCGAGCAAAATATGGCAGCCGAGCACCGCGAGCCGGGCTTCCTCTTCTGCGGTGATCACGTCGAGTGCAATACCGGTTTCGCGGCGAACGCGCTCGATAAACTTGTCGCCGTTGCTCGCCCGCCGACAAGCCTCCGTGGCCACCGACCGGGCCAGCGTCACATTGCGGCGTCGCAGCTTGTCGGCGCAGATCGCCAGAGCAGCGACCGCCCGGTCCATCGCCCGGCTGCTGATCTGGCCGCTTTCGACCAGCCCTTCTCCCAGGCGCACCACGCGCGAAAAGGCATCTGTTACAATGAAGCCGTCGGCAGACGGTTTTGCGACCAGCAACCGGCAGTTGTTGGTGCCCAGATCAATAGCCGCATAGGACCGCAATTTGGGCCAGCGCCCGTTGACCGGATGGACGGGAGACGCAACGCGACTCTGTCCTTTATGTGTCGCCGCATGTTTCGGGCGGGATTTCCTTGCGGATGATCCGCCTTTTGCATCTTGCGGCGATGGGGATGCTTGATCCGCCATGACCGTACTCTTATGTTCTCCGGATCGGATAATACCGCCGGTACTTGGCATTGAAGATAACGCTGCGGGGCCCCTGACGCAAGGGGCGGACACTGAGTCGAACGGAAAATATCATCTGCGGCCGCAAATTCAGCCATGAAGAACTGGCCTGGGCAGAATATCGGGACATTCTGACCATCATCGAGCCGCCGCCGAACAGCAATTTCCAGCCCAATTGTAACATCTGCCCGACCCAGAAAGTGCCGGTATGCATCGCCCGCGACGATCGCTGGAGCTTATGCGCTGGGGCCTGGTGCCACACTGGGCCAAGGACACAAAATTTACCGCCAGCAGGATTAACGCCCGTACCGAAATGCTAAGCGAGAAGCCTTCCTTTCGACCGTTGCTCGAGCACAATCGTTGCATCATCATGGTCTCCGGTTTCTACGAAGGGCAACGCGACGGGCAGGAAAAAATGCCTTACAAGGTCGAACGCGAAGATCTCCAGCCGATGCTGCTCGCCGGCCTGTCGGCCCGAAACGACCGGCTGGATATCGAGAGCTATGTAATGATCACCGCCGCCGCGCCATCCGCTTTCACCGCGATCACGACCGGGCCCCTGCCATTCTGGAGCAACCGGATATTGAAACCTGGCTGGACGGCGACTGGCAGGAGGCCCGCAATCTCGCAAAGACCTGTCGCAGCCCCCTGTCAGCCGTGCCCGTTTCGAGCCTGGTCAACAGCAACCGCAACAATGGCCCGGAACTGCTCGAACCGGTCAGCAGCTAGATGTCACCAAAGGGCTTGACCCAAAGCCGCTCCCTGCCTATTGCCCCGCACCGGCACTCCCCTGTCGTATAATGGTAATACCACGGACTCTGACTCCGTTAATTGAGGTTCGAATCCTCACGGGGGATCCAATTTTTCAGAAGAATCAGTTGCTTTCTCATTCAGCGCCTTGCGGCTGGCTCCATGACGATTCTTGAATAACCGTTGATCACCTGACGATCTAGTTCCATCGCAATCCATGTTGCCATTAATGACAGTGGATTGTGCGCCACCGAATATGGCCTACTGCGTTGGTCGATGGTGGGACAAAGAGACTCTATCGATTGACGGTCACGAGAGAGAACGAACAGTTCCGGATTGCGGCCGCACGTGTCTTCTGGGGAGGATTTTGCGTGGCAAACGGACAAACGAAAACATGTGATGTCGAGCGCGATCCCGATTGGGATGTGCTGCTGGAAAAGGTCACCATCCGGACAGCTGAAGACATTCGCGAGGCGGCGACTTTTCTCCACAATATCGCGCAAACAAGGGGATTCAGGGTGGCGCTGTGCGCCGATATAGCGTCCGGCAGACCGATGATGGATGCCGAGGGCAATTCACTGAACTCGGATGTTTTCGGATGGGTCAAACATAGCGAACGATGGTGGAAAGACACGCAATATGCGCTGCATTCTCCGGTTCCGCGCGCCTGCCGCTATGAAAGCGAGCCATTCTGGTGCGACGAAAGCGGGTTCCACAGCGCGACACCCAATGAATTTCTCCGTGAAATCGATCTGGGTGGCTATAATGCCCGGACGAAAAACCGTTATCCCAAGCTGATCATCGTACCGGTGCATCTGCCCTTCGGTCAGGTGTCAGCCAACAGCTTCCCGATCATCGCTCAGGATAGTGGCAGTTTTGCCGAACAGTTTGCGAAATATGGCAATCTGTTCGGTGCGCTGACCCGGCGGCTGATTTCGGGCTATGTATCTGTGTCGCGCACATCAAGCTACATTGCTTCGGATTGCCGCCTCTCGCGTCGGGAGGCGGAATGCATCCGCTGGGCATCGATCGGCAAAACGGACGAGGAGATCGGCGAGATCATTTCGGTCTGCCGCTCCACTGTCCGCTATCATATCAGCCGTGCCGGGGAAAAACTGCATGCAGTGAACCGGACCCAGACTGTCTTCAAGGCGACCCAGCTGGGCTATCTGGGCAACAGCCACTAACGGCTGTCCGGATGGTCAGCGGCCTATCGGTCCAGCCAGTCCTCCAGAGTTTCGTGGAAATAGCGCATGCGGCTCTCCTGCCCCGCCAGATAATCGCGTTGATAGCCTCTGGAATGCAGGCCTTGCTGTTGCAAAGGCCAGATCGCCAGATCCTCGTCGATGGCAGGACCGGCGGATATCTCGCCTGCCTTTCCCTGAATATGCTCCGCCGGCGTATCGATCGACACAAATTCGCGCATCACCCATGAATAATATTCGGTCTCGCCCTTGGGGAACAGCGTCATATACCACATGTCGAAATAGCATTTTTCCGGATCGCTCTCGTGCGGTCGGGCACGCAGCCAGATATTGCCGTCGGGCTTCAGGCTGAACGACAGGTTCGGGAAAATCGTATAGTGCCAATTATCGGTCAACTGGTCATCATGATAGGTTGAGAAATCATAGCCTTTGGCTTCACCCAGCTTGCGCTTCTGCCGCTGCAGGTCCTTGCGGATATTGCGGGTCTTGCCGCCGCGATAATCGTCCGGATTGAGCTCCCACCGCTTCAGTTCCTCGCTCAGTGATTCCAGCGTTTCCCGCTCGCCGCCCTTGACCGCTTCCGCTGGCCCGGCGCCGGGCATGAACATCCGGCAATGGCCTTCGGGATAATGATCAAACTGGCACTTGTGGTGGCTATATTCGATGACGAATTTGGAACCCGGATGGACGAAGGGAACATGATAGGATTCGCTGAAATTGTCCTGCACCAGTTTCCAGTTGAAATCGCCTTCGATCGTCACCCAGTGGGTTCGCCGCATGTCTTCCATCGGGTAGGAGTCAATCTGATCCGCGATCGGCCCCAGAAATTCTCTCAGCGATACGCAGTCCGGATCCATGTTGAACCAGACAAAGCCGGCCCAGCTCTCGCAGGGAATTTCGACCAGATTGAGCTTGCCGCACGGGCTGCCCTGCGGATAGTCCGCTTCATCCGGCACCGCCTTGAGCGTTCCTTCCAGATCATAGGCCCAGCCGTGATAGGGACAGGTAAAGCGACGCGTGTTACCGGACGCCCCTGCCACAAGCTGCAGGCCGCGGTGTTGGCAGACATTGTAAAAGGCGCGGATTTTGCCATCATCACCGCGCGAGCATAAGATCCGCTCGCGGCCAAGCGTGGTGGTAATAAAATCGCCCTGCTTCTGCAATTCGCGATCGAGCCCGGCAATCTGCCATGTCCGGGTCCATATCTTGTCCCATTCCCGGTCCATATACTCTTTGGAAAAATAGCGCTCCGGCGTAATCGGATTGCCGCGCAGCACCGGCTCGGGCTGCTTTGAAACATCCGCCCTTTGCCGGGTCATTTCGCCAGGGTCACGGTCAGCCATGAATCTCTTTCCCTTGTCATATGCGCCATCAGGAACCCGGATATTATCAACGGACCGCAAGGATTGGCACTATTCTATTGGCCAGCCCCCGTCATGCGGACGCCGGGCCGGTCAGAAAAGCATAAGACACATCGGCCCGACCGCGGACACCAAAGGTCATGTCACCCGGATCATCGCGATCATAGTTGTCGGTCATCGGCGTGCTGCTCCCCCAGTCATAGACCGCCTGCCGGTGCGATATTTTCCAGATGCCCTCACGTCGTTGAAACCGGTCCAGATAACGCCCGGCGACAACCATATGCACGTCACCCCCGGCGGCATTCATTGCGTGATGCGCCTCGAAATAGCTCTCGCCAGCGGCCTCATCTCCATCAACCTCGATCAGCACTTGGCCGATAATATGCTGGGTCCGCTGCATCGTGCCCAGCAGCGGCATCACCCAGTCGATGAAGTCCTTGGCGCTTCCCTTGAATATGCCGTGATCATCGGTCGCATCCGGATGGAACAACGACCTGAGCATATCTGCATCGCAGCGGTCGATCGCGCGGGCAACGCGGGAAACCAGTTCGGTACACTCCAGCTTGTCCGCGACCAGTTCCATGCGATCCATTATTGCTTCTCCCATCAGGCGGTTGCACACCTGCCTTACAACCCTCTGGCACATCAACTGACCTATTGAATAAGATCGCTGCCGAAGCCGGATGTCCTATCGCTATCGCCGGGTTCTTCGGGAAGTCCCGGAGCCGCTTGGAATAGCCGGGCACAATATTTCACATTACCGACATTCCGACCCTCTCTTGACCTTTTGGCCAGTTGAGCATTCGGCGGGGTCCGGTCATTCTCTGCATCTGATGATACCGGACAAACCGGTACATCGGGAGATTTCGCTACATCGCGGGCGAAAGCACAGGGGAGAGATTTATGGAAGACCGTTCACAGCGTCACGAATCCGCATCCGTCAACCAATCGGTAAGATGGCTATTGATGGGCACTGCAGCCAGCCTCGCCGTTTCCGGCCTTGCTACACCGGCGAGTGCACAGGAAAATGCCGAGGAAATTGACAACCGGGTAATCATCGTCAACGCGCGAAAGCAGGATGAAACGCTGCAGGAAACGCCGGTTACCGTCACCTCGATCAGCGCCGACACGCTGGACAATTTCCAGGTTAACGAAGTCGCCGATGTGGTCAGCCGGATCCCGGCCCTCAACGTACAGGTCGGCGGCTCCGGTGCCGGCGGCCAGATCAGCCTGCGCGGCATCGGCACAACCAATATTTCCGCCGCCTTTGACTCCGCCGTTGCCTTTGATTTTGACGGCGTATCGATCAGCACCATGCGGCTGGTTCAGGCTTCCTTTTTCGATGTGGCGCAAATTGATGTGCTCAAGGGCCCCCAGTCCCTGTTCTTTGGAAAAAGCGCCTCGGCCGGTGTGTTTTCGGTACGATCCGCCAATCCGACCCAGAATTGGGAAATGGGCGGCAAGGCTTCCTACGAGTTTGAGGAAGAAGGCTATACCGTGGGCGGCTATATTTCCGGTCCGATCAGCGATACGCTGGGCGTGCGCGTCGCCGCTCAATATCAGGACATCAGCAAATATGTCGAGCTCGAGGCTGGTACACCATCGGTTTTTCTCAACTCCGGAAAGGGGCTGAAGAATTTTGTCGGCCGGGTGACGCTGCAATGGGATCCCTCCGACAATTTCTCGGCAAACCTGAAGCTCAATTACAATCACAATTTCGGCGACAGCCTGCTCGGTCATTCCGATATCAGCTGCGGGGCCAATGGCGTCGCAGACGATGTATTTCTGGCGCTGTCCGGGGTGCGCATTGCGTCCAACGCAGTCTGCAACATTCAGGATGGTCTCTATCCCCATCCCGACGGCCATCCCGCGCTTCAGATTATCGCACCGGGAACCACCGGAGCGGACCGTTACACGGGACAATCCTATAACGAGACCAACACCTTCTTCGGGCGCCTGGCGATGGATCTGGAGCTGAATGACAGCCTGACCTTGTCGTCGGTAACCGGCATACTCAACCTGAAAAACGAACATGCCGACCATTTCAGCTATGTCGGCATTCTGCCCAATGGCGACCCGGGTGGACTCCCGGCGCCCTTTTCGGATGCGCTGAAACAATATACCCAGGAACTCCGTCTCACCAGCGACTATGACGGCATGTTCAACTTCATGGTGGGCGGCTTTTGGGAGAGCAGAAGCCAGCCGCTGCAGACATCGCAAAATGCCTTTATCGGTTCCTTCCTGTTCCCCGATTCCCGGGGCGTCGGCTATGACTGGGTAGCGAACAGAGCGACCAAGAGTGAAGCATTGTCCTTTTTCGGCAGCGCCAGCCTGGATATAACGGACCAGTTGGAACTGTCCGGCGGTGTGCGCTGGACCGATGAACAGAAGGTCCACAGAACGTCCTTCCCGTTTCTGCACAATGCTCTGACATTTCTGAACGGAATTGTCGGCGGCATCGGACTGGTGGTTCCGGAAGGGTTCCAGACCGGGCCGATCGAGTTTTCCGACAGCAATATCTCGCCGGAAGTGACCATCAAATATCAGGCCACGCCCGATCTGAACTTCTACGCATCCTACAAGACCGGTTTCAAATCCGGCGGCGTCGACAACAGCATTTTGCCGACCGCTGCCCTGCAGTTCGTCAAATCCGGCTTTGGCACCGAGGCCCAGCGCCAGGCCGCGCTGGACTCGATCATCTATAATTCGGAAACGGCAAAAGGCGGAGAGATCGGGGTCAAGGCGTTGCTGGCCGATCGCGCCTTCCGGATCAACGCCTCGCTCTACTATTTCGTGTTTGACGATCTGCAAGTGCAGAATTTTGACGGTGCGGCGGTCCGCTTCCTGACCGTCAATGCCGGCGAGGTGACGACCAAGGGCTTCGATATGGACTGGGCCTGGCAAACGCCGGTCGAAGGCCTGAGATTCTCCGGTACGCTCGGCTATACCGATGCCAAGTTCACCGACACGTTCATATCCTCGAACGGACCGGACAGCCTGCCGGGCACGGCCGATGACGTGAACCTCGACGGACGCAGGGCAGCCCGCGCGCCGAAATGGTCGGGAAACATTGCCTTTGACTGGTCGATACCGATGAGCGACAGCCTCGAATTCGGACTGAACGGCAACGCATTCTACAGCGGATCCTATTTCGCCTCGAACACGACGTTCAACGATTTCGTCCAGGACGACTATATCACGCTGGACGGCTCGGTTTCCGTCGGACACCCCGACGGCAAGTGGAAACTGTCGCTGGTCGGCGTCAACCTGACCAATGAAATCTGGGCCAATACCGCCGGTGACAGGCCCTTCCTGCCACCCGGAGGCGATGACCGTGTGGTCACCCAGAACCGCGGTCGCCAGCTGTTTGTGGAGGCGTCCTTCAAGTTTTGATCAACATTCTCCCGTTGATCATGATCGGACCGGAACGGCTGGGGGGCTGTTCCGGTCCGATTTAGTTCTGAACCATAGCCTGGACAGACCCGCGTCGGTCATTTGTAAACCGGATCTTCGGGAAAGCGCCCTGCCCTTGTCAGCGCCGCCAGCGCCGGGTGCTCGGCATCATGGGTTGTCGCGGCATTCTGGCTCCAGCTCATCACCGGCGTGCGCTGCATGATCTTCCACTGGTCATCGCGTTTTTCAAACCGGTCGAGATAGCGGCCGAGATAGGTCATCTCGCTGTCCTGCCCCTGCGGATCTTCCAGATAGTGAAAGGCGACCAGATAGCTTTCGACCGTCGCCATCGCCAGCTCGCTCTCGTCCGGGAAGTCCACCACTATATTGCTGACGACATGGTGGGTCTGGGCAAAGCCCTGTATCGCCTCCACCAGGTCCTCGCAAAATGCATGCGCAGCCGCGGGCTCTGCCCCGTAGGAGACACTGGCTTCCGGCCAGTAGCATGATTTCAGGGCGGCTTCGTCGGCCCGGTCGACTCCGCGGCAATGCATATGGATGATTTCCCGGATCGCATGCTCATCCGCCAGGCGCGCCGGGCCTGGCACTTTTCCAACCGTGTGGGTCACTGCAACTCTCCTCATCCTGCCATATGGCTTTGCTAGCTAAAAGGGCAATTTACGTGACAGCTGTGACGCATACTATTGTCGGAAAGAACAGGCCCGAACAGGGCGGAGCGGAGCGGATGACGATGGACGAGCACCTTTTTCAGATCCAGATGGACAAGCTGGCAATCATGGAACTGCCGGCCCGCTACATGCGCGCGCTCGACCGGCTGGACCGCGATCTGCTGCGCGCCCAATTCTGGGATGATGCCTATATGGACTATGGTATCTATGCAGGCGATGCCGACGGTTTTTCCGATTTCTGCATGACCGCGCTGGCCGATCACGACCGCAACCACCACATGATCGGCCAGAATAATGTCGAGGTCGAGGGGGACCGCGCGTTTGGCGAAGTCTATTTTCAGGCCTATCACCGGGTCCGGAACGAACGGGATGAACTCCGCGATATCTTCATCTGCGGCCGCTATGCCGACCGCTATGAAAAACGCGACGGCATCTGGAAATTTTCCTATCGCAGCGAGATCGTCGACTGGGCGCGCGACGACCCGGCAACCGATGCCTTCCTCGAAGGGTCGGGCAATATCTGGGGTGAACGCAAGCCTGATGATCCGATCTACAATCGTTCGGCGATGCGCAGACCGGGGACAGCATGATGGCACTGGATCTCACCAAAGCCGCCGATGCCGACTTGCCCAAGGGCGAAGCCCGCTGTCCCGGACCGTCCTATCAGGATATATTGGATGCCGATGGCGACCGGGTTCCGGACGCGATGCGGTCAGAGCAATATGCATTTCTCGGCGACGAGGATATCGGCTTTGAACGCTATGTCAGCGAAGATTTTGCCGATGCCGAGGTCGACCGGATGTGGAACCGGACCTGGCAATGGGCCTGCCGCGAGGAACATATTCCGGCCAAGGGCGACCGTTATGTCTATGATGTCGGCCCCTATTCGATCCTCGTCGTGCGCGGCGAAGACAGCCATATCCGCGCCTTCGTAAACTCCTGCCCGCACCGCGGCATGCAATTTGCGTCGGAGGGCAGCACCGGCGTCCGCCGGCCCACCATACGCTGCCCGTTTCACGGCATGACCTTCAATCTTGACGGCTCGCTCAACGAGATACCCTGCCGCTGGGATTTCCCGCATCTCAACGAGGAGGATTTTCGGCTGACCGAAATCCGGTGTGATCTCTGGGGCGGCTTTGTCTTCATTAACATGAACGCCAACGCCGGGCCGCTCGCCGACTATCTCGAGGTCATGCCCGAGCATTTCAAGCTCTGGCCGATGGATGACCGCTATGTCGCACTGCACACGGAGAAAGTCCTGCCGGCCAACTGGAAAATGGCGATGGAGGCGTTTCTCGAGGCCTTCCATGTGCTGGAAACGCACAGCCAGGCAGTCCACACCGCCGCCGATGCCAACGCGCAATATGATATTTTCGGCAAGAATGTCAGCCGCTTCATCCATGCCATCGGCAAGCCCAGCCCCCATCTGAAACAGCCGGTCAGCGAAAAACAGATTTTCGCCAAGCTCGGTCGGGACCCCGAAACGCTGCCCGAGGGCGCGGAGGCACGCGCCCATCATGCCCGGCTGCTACGCGAGGAATATAGCGAGCAATTCGGCGTCGACCTGACCGGCACTTCCACCGCCGAAATGCTCGACAGCATCGAATATTTTGTCTTTCCGAACGCCTTTTTCTTTCCCGGGATCAATATCCGCCTCTGCTACCGGTTCCGTCCGATCGACGTCGATCACTGCCTGCACGAAATCCTGCTGCTGCAACCCGTCCCGAAAGGAAAACCGCGCCCTGCTCCGGCCAGGCCGATCCGGCTGGAGGTCGACGACAGCTACACCACCGTGCCCGGCTTTGACCTGGCCGACATATTGGACCAGGATACCGACAATCTGAAGATGCAGCGCAATGGCGCCAAGGCATCGCTGAAGGGCGCCAAGGGCGCCCAGTCGCTCGGCAATTATCAGGAAGCCCGTATCCGCCGCCTGCATCTCACTCTGGACGAATATCTCGCGGGCTAGAAACTAGCCAGCCGAAGGCCGGTGCGCATCATCAGACCAGTCCTGCCGCGCCGCCCATTGTTCCAGCGTCTCGAATTCGACTTCGGGCAGCCGCCGCTGCATGTAATCGGTATCGACCTTGAACGGTTCGGTCGGCGATTTGTTGTTATAATGATAGAAATCGGCGATGCTCGCCGCCATCGGTGCCCGGTTTTCCTCGGGCATCGAATCGCCGAGTGCCTTGACCAGCAAATCCCCGAACTCTTCAGGTGTGCAGGGATCATAGCGGATCTCGCGACCGAATACGCGCGACAATGTGGCGGTGACATCCGTCGGTTTCAGCCGCTGCGGGCCGCCGATATTCATCCATGCGCCTTCCAGGTCCGGACGTTCAAGTGCCGCGGTCATGCATTTCCCGACATCGTCCAGGCTGATCCAGTTCGCCTCCAGATGCGGTTCATGCGCGTAGACATAGCGATCTTCGTGCACGATGAAGGGCCGGGCCCAATTGGTCAGCAGATTGTCCATGAACAGCACCGAGCCAAAGACCGTCGCCGGAACACCCGAACGGAAGAGCGCGTTGATCGCCGGGGTATTGGCGGCATAGCTGTTCGCCTCGCCCGGCTGATCCGGAATCCATCCCGACGTGTTCCAGACAAACCGCTCGGCGCCGACGGTGGCGGCGGCATGTCCCATCTTTCCGACCAGCTCCGAACGCGCGCCGGGCGACTGCAGCGGGTGGGTATAGAAAACCGCATCCGACCCCTCGAGCGCGGGGATGAAGGTCGACTCGTCGTCGAGATCGATGACGCGGGCTTCGCTGGCGACATTGCTGCCACCCAGATCGGGGTTTTCGCTGCGCGACAGCGCGCGAACCTTGTACCCCGCAGCGGCAAGTTGCCGCATCTGCGCCAGTCCTTGCCGCCCCGTTGCACCCACTACCGATACCAATGTCATCACTGTCTCTCCCTGTTCTGTTGCCAAGGATATGGGAGGGCTGGACGACCCTCAATACTCCTATTGGACAGGAAAGCGTGCTCAGCTCGCCTTCGGCGCAAATCCGATATGCAGCTCCTTGAGCGAGCGCAGCAGAAAATGCGGGTGGATGGCAAAATCATTCTTGCCCTCGACAAACCACATATCCTCGAACCGGTCGACCACGGCGGTAAAGCCCCAGATCAGTTCCCGCCGGGCCAGCGGCGCGCCAAGACAATGGTGGATGCCGGAACCGAAACCCATATGCGCGCCGGCGCGCTTGCGCTCGAGATCGATTTGCTCGGGACATTCGAACACGCTCTCGTCCCGGTTGGCCGCCGCGTAGCGGACATTGATCAGCGCGCCCCTGGGGATCGTGACTCCATGCATCTCGACCTCTTCCGCGGCAAAGCGCATCAGGCTCTGGACGGGCGATTCCAGCCGGACCACCTCCTCGACAAAGGTCTTCATATATTTGTCAGGATCGCTTTTCAGTTGCTCCCAGACATCCTTGTTCTCAATCAGCAGCCGGATGCCCGACGCCAGCGCGTTGGTCGTGGTCTCGCTGCCGCCGACAAATGTGTCGGCCATCATCTCCGCGTGCAGTTCATTGTCATTGAGCGGCCGGCCCCATTCCTCGATCACCCGGTTGACCAGCTCGCTCAGCAGGCTGTCATCGGGGTTTGTGCGCAGCCGTTCGAAAACCGGATGGAAATAATGCTGCCCCTCGATCTCGCGGTCGACCATCTCCAGCTCGGATTCCTGGTCCAGCATCATCGATATCCGGTGGAAGAAGGCATCGGTCCAGCGTTTGATCTTCCACATGTCCTCGCGCGGCGCACCCATCTGCTCGCCGATGATATACAGCGGCAAAGGCACGGCAAACTGGCTGACCCAGTTGCACTCGCCATCCTCGACAAAGCCGTCGATCAGTTCATAGGCCAGCGTCTCGACCAGCGGATCCATGGTCTTGATCTTGCTCGGCCTGAAGGCCTCGTTGAACATCGCCCGCATCTGCTTGTGATTGGGATCATCGCGGCTCGACAGGGTCGGCTCGGGAACCCATCCGTTCTTCTGGAACCGCTGCTGCACCAGCTGCTGGCGTTCGGCGCTGCCGGTCTTGTTAAACGAGGCGAATTTCTTCGGGCTGCTGGGGAAGCTTTCCGGATCGAGCAGCACCCGCCGGACATCCTCATAGCGCGTGATGACATAGATTTCGGTACCGGGCTGCTTGTAGACCGGTGCGTCCTCGCGCAGCCTCTTGTAGGCGTCATAGGGACATTGCTGCGTTTCCGCATCGAGCAGATTGATATCAAGATCGGCCTTGGTTGCCATGTCGTCTCTCCCTAGCGCACCTGAATTTTTTCCTCGCCCCATGGTGCAATGGTATCGGCTTTCTGAAAGGCTTCGGGCAGTTCGTCGACCATATGCCAGGTCGCGGCCAGCCGGCCAAAGCCGACAAAGAAGGCGCAGGTCATGCCCAGTTCGACAATTTGCGCTTCGCTGAAATGTTCCCGCAAACGGGCATGAGCGCTGTCATCAATTGCCAGATGATCGGTGGCCATCAGCTCGCCATAATGGATCGCCGCCTTTTCCGCCTCGCTGAGATTGTCCGCTTCCTGCGGCTTTTCCAGCGAGCATACCGCGCCTTCGTCGACCCCGTCATTGACCGCATCGGTATAGCGGATCGCCATGCAGCTCCGGCACTGGTTGAAAAAGGCGATGCGCAACCGGACCAGTTCGACCAGCCGTTCCGGCAGGCTGCGCCCCCGCTTGAGCGCGCCGCCGAATTGCATCAGGCCCAGCGCCTGCTCCGGACAATGGGCGAAATAGCGGGTCAGCCCCTGTTCGAGATCGGTCGCTGCATCAGGGTTGACGGCATTCCTGATCCGCGGATCCCAGTCCTCCGGCGGCAGTTTCGATATCCGGCCCATTCGGTCCTCTCCCATCCTTGCATGGATTTTATGAGAGAATAGGTTCTGCTACCGGCAAAGACACTGTCGATTTGAAGGAGGAGCGGCTCACGAAAGCAGGCAGCGTGACCCGCGTTCCGCGTTGAATGCGACCGCAAGCGTCGTTAGGAATAGCTATTCCGCTTCGGCATTCTTGTCATATTTGAGTTCAAGATACCGGCCGCGGATTGACAGGTTGTCGATATCGCCCTTGGCGATCTGCTGGGTCACCCCCGCGATTTCCTTTTCGATCAGCGTCAGTCCGCCGATCAGCTGTTCGTCCGGTGATTTGCCGCTGTCATTGCTTTTCGAACGCATCGATGCCGGAATCGCGCGATATCCGTTGATCAGCTCTGGCAAATGCTCGCCAACAAGCTTGCGCACCTCATAAGCGGCGGCATCACCCTCGTTCAGCTTGTTGAGCTGTGGCGACAACATGTCCAGCTGGACTCCGATACCATTGACAATCTGCACCGCCGGCGCCGGCAAGGCCGGTCTCTGGTTTTCCAGCCAGATTTCGGTCTTTCCGGCCAGCGACTTGAGATCGGATTTCATGATCGTTTCCGGTGTCGGCATTTTCATTTTCGGAAATTTCATCGATGCCCAGATACCACCGGCGATCAGCGCCGCGGAAATCATCACGCCCCAGAAACCGATGCCGCTCAATATGCCGCCGACGATGCTGGCGCCGACCAGCACGCCGACCGTCCACAAGGCAGCGCGGCCCAGTTTCTTGAAAAGATGCCCCTGCTTCAGCTTGTGCGAACGATGGCCGATCGAGCGCCGGAACTGGGATTCGCGCAGCGCCCGCGCCGCACCGTCATAGATTTGCTGATTGGATTCCGGCACCGGGTTCTAGCCCTCCAACGCGGACAGCGGATTTTCGGACGGCCCTTCCAGCTGTGCCTTGGCCTGCCCTTCGGACCGGGCAATATAGCCCTTCGATTTCTCGATCTCGCCGGACAGGCTGTTGACCGTCTGCTTCATATTTTCCAGCGCCTTCAGCTTGAACGTGTCGATATTGTCCATCGTATCATAGACATTCTGGAACGCCCGCTGCAGCGTTTCCAGCGGGATGGTGGCCGATGCCGCCTGTTCGTGAATCTGGCCGGTCTGGTTCTTCAGCATTTCGCTGGTGCTGTCGATCACACCCGCGGTCGTCGTGTTGAGCGCGGTAATCTGGTCGAGAACCAGCTTCTGGTTGGTCAGCGCCTGCGCGACGGTCACGCCGGTGCGCAGCGCGCCCACGGTCGTGGTACTGGCGCGGTCGACACCCTTGACCAGCTCGACATTGTTCCGCTTCACCAGATCCAGCGCGAGATAGCCCTGCACGGTGACCGCCATCTGCGTCAGCAGGTCCTGGGTGCGTTGCCGGACGTAGAAGAGCGCGCTTTCGCGGATCGCCTTGGCCTTGGCCGGGTCGGTCGCATCCAGTTCTGCGGCTTTGTCCTCGAGCCGCTGGTCCATCACTTTCGAAACGTGGATCATCTGCTCCAGCCGGCCCATCGCCGCCCACAGATTCTTGCGTTCAACATCAATCGCTGCATTGTCCATCAGCAGTTCGTCCTTGCCCGAGCGCAGCCGGTCGAGGATCGAGGCAATATGGCCCTGCGCGCTTTTATAGCCGTCGAAATAGTTGCGCATCTTGTTGCCGAACGGGATGATCCCGAAAATCTTCTTCTTGGTCGTCAGATTGCCGCGCTTGCCCGGATCGAGATCCTCCACCGTGCGGCGCAATTCGGAAAGATCGGAACCGATCCCGCTGGTTTCGTCCATCGACCGGATCGGACGGTCCAGAAAGCGGTTGGACTGGCCCGCTGCCTCGGCGATTTCCTTGCGGCCCATATTGGTAATCTGGTCCACTTTTTTGCCAAATTCGGGACTGTTTTCGTCCTGGGCGATCAGATCATCGATAAAACCGTCGACTTTTTCTTCCAGTTTGGACTTTACCTCGTCACCAATGGAGACAAGGCCGCCGGCCTTCTCGGGTGCGACAGGAACGACCGGATCGGGCGGGGTCAATTTCAGGTCGTCGGTCGCGGTGATTGTTTCGGTCGCCATGCTCTTCAGCCTCCCTGCCCCGGCACCAGTGCGGGGCTTTCTCTATAAATGGATGCAAATGCACCGCTTTTCAAGCGTTTCAACTGCTGTATTAATAAAATAATACAGTTTTTGTCAATCGGCGCAACATGCTTCCAATTCTTCCCATTCCAACAAGCCTCAATCCTTCAGCGCCGCGATGACCTGCGGGGTGATCTTGCCGACGATGATGTCGATGCCCTCGGCGGTCGGGTGGATGCCGTCGGGCAGGAAAAGACCAGGCCGACCAACCACGCCGTCCATGAAAAACGGATAGAGCGCCAGATCATATTTCTTGGCCAGAGCCGGATAGATAACGTTGAATTCCTTAGTAAAATCGGTACCGAGATTTGGCGGCGCCAGCATCCCTGTCAACATCACGGCAATGCCGCGGTCCTGTAAATTCTTGACCATCGCTTCCAAATTGGCGCGGGTGTCTGACGGCTTCAATCCGCGCAGCATATCATTGCCCCCCAACCCCAGAATCACCAGATCGGGCTTGCGGGAAAGACTGTCGAGGACGAAATCCATCCGCCGCAGACCCGCAGCGGTGGTATCACCCGAAACCCCGGCATTGTGCACCCGCACATCCTTGCCCGCCGCCCGCAAGGCAGATTGCAGTTCCGGCGCGAAACCGTCCTTCTGGTCAACACCATAGCCCGCATACAGGCTATCGCCATAGGCAACGACAAGAATTTCCGCTTCTTGCGATTCCGCCAATTGCTCGCCGTCGGTTTCTGTCGGCACCGTTTCTACGTCCTCGAGAACAGCTTGCGCGTCTTCCGGCGCGGGACCACAGGCTATCAAAAGTTGCAGAAATGCGAACGCGAACCCATATAAGACAAAATTCTTCAACATCGGATATCCTTACCCCCATGCTCCAAAAACCCGCCGCATCGAGCGACGCCGCCACAGTTGAACCCCATATTGCGATTGCAGCCCGTAATGTCACCCTCTCATTGGGGGAAGGAACGGCTCGCGTAGATATCCTGCGCGGCATCGATTTGTCGATAGAGGAAGGAAAGACCGTTGCTTTGCTGGGACCGTCGGGTTCAGGCAAATCATCTCTGATGGCTATTCTTTCTGGTCTGGAAAGGGCCACCGGCGGCTCGGTCAATATTGCCGGGGCTGATTTCGGCACGATGAACGAAGATCAGCTGGCGGTCGCGCGGCGCGGCCGGGTTGGCATCGTCCTGCAGGCCTTCCACCTCTTGCCGACGATGACCGCGCTGGAGAATGTGGCGGTGCCGCTGGAACTGGACGGCCAGCTCCAACCATTCGAAATAGCGGCCCGGGAGCTTACGGCCGTCGGTTTGGGCGACCGGCTTGGCCACTATCCCACCCAGCTTTCCGGCGGGGAGCAGCAGCGAGTTGCGATAGCCAGAGCGATGGCCTCGCGGCCGACGATCATCTTTGCGGACGAACCGACGGGCAATCTCGACGGGGCCACGGGAGAAAAGATCATCACCTTGCTGTTCGATCGCCAGAAAGCCACGGATGCGACGCTGCTGATCATCACCCATGATCCGGAACTCGCCAAGCGTTGCGACCGGATCATCGAATTGCGCGACGGTCTGATCGAACGGGACAGCAATGCATGATGACCGCTGAACTCGGCAAGGCCTGGACCATTGCGCGCCGCGACCTGCGCGGACGATTTGTCGGGTTGCGCCTGCTGATCGTCTGCCTGTTGCTGGGCGTAGCGACACTGGCCGCAATTGGCAGCCTGACCAACGCGATCACCGAAGAACTCGCCAATCGCGGCCAGGCCATATTGGGCGGGGATCTCGAGATTGCCGTAGCGCAGCGGGAAGCGACCAACGCCGAGCTCGCTTCCCTCAAACAAAAGGGAGACCTGTCCGAGACGATCCGGATGCAGGCGATGGCGCGGCTGCCGGACGGCAGCGACACACAGCTCGTGGAATTGAAGGGCGTCGATGATTCCTATCCGCTCTACGGCAGCTTCATGCTGGAGAACGGCAACAACGTCTCTGCCCCGGCACCGCAGGAAATCTATGTCACGCCTGCCTTGATGCAGCGTCTTGCGCTCGCCATTGGCGACAAGATTGCTTTTGGCGAGGCCAGCTTCACGATTTCCGGAGTCATTGCCGAAGAGCCCGACCGGCTCAGCGAAGGCTTGTCGCTCGGTCCCGTGGCCATCACCTCGCTGGACAGCCTCCGTGCCACGGAATTGATTCAGCCCGGCAGCCTGTTTGAAAGCAAATATCGGTTGAAGCTCGCGACTACCGCTGACCCCGGCACAATTAGCGACACACTGTCCGAACAATTCCCCAATGCCGCGTGGGAAATCAAGACCCGCGACGATGGCGCTCCCAGCACCCGGCGCTTTATCGAACGCATGGGCCAGTTTCTGACACTGGTGGGCCTCGCGTCGCTGGTAATCGCCGGCATTGGCGTCGGCAATGGCGTGGCTTCCTATCTGCGGGGCAAGCAAGGTGCGATTGCTACGCTCAAGATTCTCGGTGCCGACAGCCCCATGATATTTCGTATCTACTTGATCCAGATCATGACGGTGGCGCTGGGTGCGATCATTTTGGGCCTCGCGATAGGTGCACTGGCCCCGCTGGCGATCATCCAACTGGCGGGCGACGTGCTGCCGATCAAGCCGGAATTTGCCATCTACCCCTTGCCGCTGCTGGTCAGCGCCCTCTACGGGTTGCTGATCGCAGTCATTTTCGCCCTGCCCCCCTTGTCGCGAGCGAAGACCATTCCGGCAGCCGGCATCATCCGCGGCGAAGGCCGGTCATGGCGCCAGATTGATCGCCAGAGCTGGATGGGCGTTGGCCTCGCCATTGCTGCGATCATGGCGCTTGCTCTGGGCACGGCCAACGAACCACTATTTTCCGCATCCTTCATCGGTGCCGCCACCGCGATTTTGCTGCTGCTCGCGGCATTGGGAGCGCTGATCGGCTGGCTGGCGAGCAAGGCACCGCGTCCGAAACACCCCCTGTTGCGTCTGGCACTGACCAGTCTCCATCGTCCCGGCACCCAGACCGGGCAACTGGTCGTCGCCCTCGGGCTCGGACTGACGTTGTTCGCGACGCTCGCCGCAATTCAGACCAGCCTGACCAACGAAATCCGTTCCACGGTTCCCCGCGATGCTCCCAGCTTCTTCGTGCTGGATATTCCGGTCGAACGCGCAGACGATTTCCGGTCCAAAGTCGCCGAAACCGCCAGTGACGCGGAAATCAACATCGTGCCAACGCTGCGCGGCACGATCACCGAATTTGGCGGCCAGCGCGTTTCCGAACTCGAAACATTCCCGGAGGGTGCCTGGGTCCTGCGCGGCGACCGAGGTCTGACCTATAGCGCCACCGTTCCTGATGGCAGCGAAGTCGTAACGGGCCAATGGTGGGATGCGGAGTATGACGGCCCCCCCCTGGTGTCAGTGGATGAAGAACAGGGAGCAGCTCTGGGACTGAAGATCGGCGACAGCCTGACCGTCAGCCTGCTTGGCGTCGAAATACCGGCCAAGGTCGCGTCGTTCCGGAAAGTGAACTGGCGCAATTTCGGCTTCAATTACGTGCTGGTATTCCCGCCCAACGTACTTGCCAATGTACCACACAATGTCGCTGCAACCATTCAGCTCGATGCGGCAAAAGAAGATCTCCTGCTCGGTATATTGCCGAAAGAATTTCCTTCCATCTCGATGGTCAAGGTCAAGGAAATCGCCTCGCAGATCGGCGACATACTGGACCAGATGGCAAGCGCCATTGCCGCTGCGGCATCGATCGCTATTTTTTCCGGTATCGCTGTGCTGATCGGCGCCATCGCCGCATCCCGCCAGGCCCGGGTCTATGACAGCGTGATCCTCAAACTGCTCGGGGCAACACGGTCGCAGATATTGACGGTCCAGGCGATCGAATATGCGCTGCTTGCGTTTCTTTTGTCGCTGGTTGCACTCGGCCTCGGCCTGTTGGCGGGCTGGTTCGTCATCACTCAGATATTCGAGTTCACCTGGCAGCCGGATTGGGCAATTGTCCTGTTGACCCTCGGGATCGGCGCGATGGTGACACTGGGGATCGGCTTGCTAGGCTCCATCCCGGTCCTGTCGGCCAAGCCAGCCAGGGCACTGAGGGAATTATAAGCGTTCCGGCTCCTCGATCCGGGCCAATCGGACGGCAATCGGCGCCGACAGAAACAGCTGCGCGAGATGGTAGAATATCAGCGGGAGTATCACCAGACCGGCGCGTTCAGGCGCAAAGATGATCGCCGCCAAGGGCGCGCCAATGGCCACGCTTTTTTGCGCGCCCGAGAACAACAGCGTCTTGCGGTCCGGTCGCCCAAAACCCATCAAGCCGCCCAGCAGCCAGGTCCCGCCGAAAGCCAAACCCAGCCAGAGCATCAGCGCAGCAGCCAGCCAGCCGAATTCTCCGCCGCTGACCCGGCTCCACATGCCGGCAATGATCGCTGCGGAAAAGGATACATAGACCGCCAGTGCTATTGCTCCCCGATCTATCCACCCGGTCAGATCCCGATGTTGGATAACCCATGGACGTAGCCGCGACTGGAAGACCTGCCCGAGTATGAAAGGCAGCACCAATATGGCCGCCAGCCTGACGATCGTGTCCGAAGTTATCTCCACACCGGCCGCCTGCGCAAGCAGCGCAAACAGCAGCGGCGACAGAAATACGCCGACAATGTTGATGAAGGCGCTCGCGACAACCGAAGCTGCGACATTCCCCCGGGCGATGGCGCAATAGCTGGTCGCCGACTGCACCGTCGACGGCAATACACCCAGAAACAGGAAGCCGAGGGCCACATCGGCCGGCAGAACCTCACCGAGCATCAGCGACAGCAGCAGGCCTATGACCAGCATGACCCCGAAAACCCAGAAAAAGATGGTACCCTGCAGCCGGATATTGCCCAGCCCGGCTTTCACTTCATGACGTTCAAGGCGGATGCCGTGCAGGAGAAATACGGAAAAAATACCGGCATTGAACAGTAGTTCCGCGATATCTTTCGCCGACCCCCGCACGGGCAGCAGCGTAGCCAGCAGCACAGCACCGCTGAGCAGCCAGATGAATTTATCGGTGAGGATCAGACGCAAGGTTTGCATGTTGGAACCGCAAATGAATGGCCGAGAATGGTTTGGCAAGCTTTCTAATGTTGCGGTGCAGCAGCAAACAGGCTAAGGGCGCGGCAACTTGGGGCGTTGCTGATGGCCGCCCTTTCCTCTTCTTACGGTAGAATTTAATATGTCCCTTCGCAATATCGCAATCATTGCGCACGTTGATCACGGCAAAACCACGCTGGTTGACCAGCTTTTCCGCCAATCCGGCACTTTCCGCGACAATGAACGTGTCGAGGAACGGGCGATGGATTCGAACGATCTGGAAAAGGAACGCGGAATCACGATTCTGGCAAAATGCACCAGCGTCGAGTGGAAGGGCACGCGGATCAATATTGTCGACACCCCGGGCCACGCCGACTTTGGCGGCGAAGTGGAACGCATTCTGTCGATGGTCGACGGCGTGATCCTGTTGGTCGACAGCGCCGAGGGCGCCATGCCACAGACCAAATTCGTCACCGGCAAGGCGCTGGCTCTCGGTCTGAAACCGATCGTTGTCGTCAACAAGATTGACCGTCCAGACGGCCGCGCCGAAGAAGTGCTCGACGAAGTATTCGACCTGTTTGTCAATCTCGACGCCAATGATGAGCAACTCGACTTTCCTTCGCTTTTCGCCAGCGGCCGGAACGGCTATGCGGGCGAAACCCCTGAAGTCCGCGAGGGCGATCTGTCTCCCCTGTTCGACAAGATTATCGAACATGTGCCCGAGCCTGACGTCGATCCCGATGCCGAATTCAAATTTCTTGTAACTTTGCTGGACCGCGACAATTTCGTTGGCCGTATCCTGACCGGCAAGGTTGAAAGCGGAAAGATCGACATCAACATGCCGATCCACGCGATCGATATGGATGGCAATGTTGTCGAAGCCGGCCGCGCGACCAAGATCATGGCCTTCAACGGCCTTGAGCGGGTGCCCGTGGAAAGCGCCAAGGCGGGTGACATCATCTCTCTGGCAGGCCTGACCAAAGCGACTGTTTCCAACACCATCTGCGATATTTCTGTAAAAGAACCGATCGCTGCACAGCCGATTGATCCGCCCACGCTGTCGATGCGCTTTGCGGTGAATGACAGCCCGGTGGCGGGACGTGAAGGCGACAAGGTGACCAGCCGGGTGATCCGCGAACGCCTGTTCCGCGAAGCCGAATCGAACGTCGCCATCAAGGTGACCGAGAGTGACGACAAGGACAGTTTTGATGTCGCCGGTCGCGGCGAATTGCAACTGGGCGTACTGATCGAAACAATGCGCCGTGAGGGCTTTGAATTGGGCATTTCCCGTCCCCGCGTTCTCTATCGCGAGGAAAACGGCAAGCGCCAGGAGCCTTATGAAACCGTCGTGATCGATGTCGATGACGAATATTCGAGCACCGTTGTTTCCAAGATGCAGCGTCGCAAGGCAGAACTGACCGAGCAGCGCCCCTCCGGCGCCGGCAAGACCCGCCTGACCTTCTCTGCGCCATCGCGCGGCCTGATCGGCTATCACGGCGAATTCCTGTCCGATACGCGCGGTACCGGCCTGATGAACCGCCTGTTCGAAAAATATGACGACTATAAGGGCGTAATCGAAGGCCGCCCGGTTGGCGTGCTGGTATCCAACGGAACCGGCAGTACGGCCGCCTATGCGCTGAATATGCTCGAAGAGCGCGGCGTGCTGTTTATCGGTGCGCAGACCCCGGTCTATGAAGGCATGATCATCGGAGAAAATGCCAAGCCAGGCGATCTCGATGTCAATCCGATGAAGTCCAAGGCGCTGACCAACTTCCGTGTGTCCGGCAAGGAAGACGCGATCCGTCTGACCACACCGAAGGTGATGACGCTCGAACAAGCCATTGCCTATATCGACAATGACGAGCTGGTCGAGGTCACACCCAAGAATATCCGTCTGCGCAAACGCTATCTCGATCCGAACGAGCGGAAAAAGGCGTCGCGGCAGGCAGCGGCGGCTTAAAGACAGCAGCGTTACAAAAAAGGCGGCCATTTGGCCGCCTTTTTCTTGCTTTTCTGATTCAAAAATCGGCGACTAGAAACGGAAAGCCGCTGTCAGGCGGATGCTGTGCAGATCGAAATCCGGATCGCTGCGCTTCATGTCGGTTCCACCGGATGCCAGAAGAAACGGGTTTGTCGCCCCCGCAGTCCCCGGCCCGACATTCACGACATAGTCGTCGTCATTGTAGCGGGTGAAGAGATATTCGAGGCCCATGGTGATATTGTCGGTAACCTTGGCTTCCGCTCCTACACCGCCGGTCCAGCCGAAGCTTTCGGTCTTGCCGTTATCGGTAAAACTGTTCGCGCCGTTGGTGGTCGTGAAGCTGTTGTCGATTTTGGCGTAGGAAATACCGCTGGTGGCGTAGAAAAGTATGCCGCCCGGCGTGTAGCCGATCCGGCCACGGGCACCGAGAGCATAGTCCAGCTGGCGAGTGAAGGTGTAGGAAGCGGGCGTGGTGCTGAACCCGGTTACGCTATCAGTCGATTCACTGCGGCCGGCGTCAACCACGAAGCCAACGATCAGATTGCCATATTGCTTGTCCGCGCCTGCACGGATGTAATAATCAAAATCATCCTTGTCATTCCGACAGCCTGCGCTTGGCACACTGCCCTTTGCAGCGCCGTTACAGAAGCCGGGCGAAAACGCATTTGCCCCCGAAACAGTCCGTACGACATTGTTGAAGGCACCATCGCGGTCGGTATCGAATATGATCTTTTCGTTGATATCATTGGTCTGGGTACCCAGGCCAAACGATCCTCCGATATAAAGGCCGTCAAATTCCTTGTTTTCGACTTCCTGCGCATGGGCGGGAACCGCGCTCATGCTCGCGAGCATAGTAGCGGCAGCTAGGCTATATTTTACAGGGGACATATTAAACTCCATTTTTACTAATAACAACGATATCAACCAAGCGATCGCCTGCTCAATAAGTTCCATTACAAATATAAAAACATCCAAACGTGACAATAACGCCACACAGCTTCACGAATACGCAATTGAATAGGATTTTCCCGGTTTATGGGATGATTTATATTGGAATGACCCCAGCCCATCGGTTCCATTGGCTTTAAGCCTGCCGAAACTCGATCTCGACTTTCAGATGGTCCCCGGAAAGAGAGTGGACCGCAATGGCGACCATCGCTCTGCTACTGTCACAGGATGCTTTCAGCATAGCTTGGAAAATTGAAATGGTTGTGGCAAGGCGATCAAAATTCGCTTTCTTCGAGAGACAACACACATGACCGACAACAAATCCGAGACTTCGACCGAAACCCAATCTGGGCCGGACATTCCGCCCGACCATCTCGCCATCAATCCCCGCAGCCCGCATTATGGCGGCGATTTGCTCACCCGCGGCATTGGCATCAACTTTCGCGGTGCCCGCAAGCACAATATTGAAGAATATTGCGTGTCCGAAGGCTGGGTAAAGGTCCAGGCTGGCAAGACCATGGATCGCAAGGGCAATCCGCTCCTGATCAAGCTGAATGGCGAAGTGGAAGCCTGGTTTGAAGATCTGGGCGACGATGCACCAAAAATGGCCAAAAAAGGCTGAGCGGGAAAGAATATGACACCGCAGCGGATCCAATCATTTATCGCGCTGGTGTTTTTCATTCTCGGCGGCTGGGCCGCTCTTTTTCCGCAGCAGGTGATTGATACGGTATTCCTGCCGGAATATCGTGAAGGCGGTCGCATATTGCCTTTCGCGACGGCCTGCTTCGGAGCACAGGCGTTATTGTCGGGGCTGTTCGCCGCCTTTTCCCGTTTTACGTCGCTGACTTTCATGGTCTACGGCATTGCCCTGCTGCCCTTTTTCGCCTTCAACTATTATTTCACATTCCACGACCCGGTATTCACCAGCATGGGGCTGCTTGATGCAGTCGGAAATGTGATCATGCTGGTGTTGTGCTACATCGGGTGGAAGAAAAGCAAAGCGGTCGAACAAGGAATCTATGGATGAACTATAAAAACAAAACCGTCTGGATTACGGGGGCATCCTCCGGAATAGGCGAAGCACTGGCAAAAGCCTTTTCCGCACAAGGCGCCGATATCATCCTGTCCGGCCGGCGGACGGAAGCGCTGGAACAGGTCGCCGATGGCATCGCGACCGACAGCCTGATCCTGCCCTTTGAAACAACCGACTATGACGTATTGCCGGCAAAGATCGATGAAGCAATTCAGTGGAAGGGCAAGGTCGACATTCTGGTCAACAACGCTGGAATCAGCCAGCGCAGCCTGGCTCTCGACACCCATCCGGATGTGCATCACAGGATCATCAATGTCGATCTGCTTGCTCCGATCTGGCTGACACAATTGCTGCTGCCGCACATGATCGCGGCGGGTGGCGGACATATTGTCGGAATAAGCTCCGTCGCCGGACGGGTCGGCGTCCCATTGCGCACCGCCTATTGCGCCGCCAAGCACGGGCTGATCGGTTATATGGACGCCTTGCGTGCCGAGACCGAAAAACTGCACGATATCCATGTCACCAATATCCTGCCCGGTTCGATCCGGACCAATGTCTCACGCAATGCCCTGACCAAGGATGGTCACAGTCGCGGAAAGTCGGACGCGGCAATCGAAAACGGTATGGAGCCTGACGATTGCGCGCGACAGATTCTCGATGCCGTTTCCAGCAATATTCCGGAACTGATCATTGCCGAAGGACCAGAATTGATGATTGCAAAATTGCGCCAGAGCGATCCCGAACAATGTTTCGCCATGGCCGCCGCTATGGGCGCACAGATCGCCGAAAAATACGAAGCAGGAGATGACGGCTGATGGCATTGGTGCTGCTCGACAAGACGGAAGGCGTTGCGACGATCACGCTCAACCGGCCCGAAGCCATGAACGCGCTGTCAAAGGCACTGCGCGCGGAGCTTTGCGCTGCCTGTCAGGATGTCACGGAGGACGAGACTATCCACGCCCTGATTGTTACAGGCGCCGGAGACCGGGCCTTCACGGCCGGCCTCGATCTCAAGGAGCTGGGAGAGTCCGGGCTTGGACCGGCCAATGATCGCGACGCGAACACCAATCCCGTCTTCGCTTTGAGCGAAATGCCGATTCCGGTGATCGGTGCCATTAACGGGGTGGCCATCACCGGCGGGTTCGAGCTGGCCCTCGCCTGCGACATCCGGATAGCTTCGACCAACGCCCGTTTCGCCGACACTCATGCGCGGGTCGGCATAACCCCAGGCTGGGGTCTGTCGCAAAAGCTGTCCCGTTTCATCGGCCTGTCCCGGGCATGCGAGCTCAGCTTCACCGGACAATTTCTGGATGCGGGGACCGCCTGTGACTGGGGTCTGGTCAATCATGTTTATGACCCTGACCAACTCATGCCGGCGGCCCAGGCGCTCGCACAGGACATGACGACCATCGATCGCGATTTCCTGAAGGTCTACAAGGATCTGATCATGACCGGCTTTAACCGCAATCTGGCGGACGGGATGGCTTACGAAAACCAGATTTCATTGCCGTACAACGCCCGTGTATCGATGGACGAGGTCGAAAGCCGCCGGCTGGCCATTATCGAACGGGGACGCAAGTTGAAGGGATAGCATGAAACTCAACGCGCTCGACCATGTGAATATTATCACCGACGATCTGACCGGTACTGTCAGGTTTTTCGTTGACCTGTTTGATCTCGATGTCCGCGACGGTCCGGAACCGCTGCCACCGGAACATGTCCAGTGGCTCTACGATGACAGCGGTCGCGCCATCTTCCATATCAATTCCAGAGAGATGCAGCAGGCCTATCGCCGCGAAACACAATCCGGCCCGACAACCGGGGCGATCCATCATGTTGCGCTGGATTGCAGCGATCACAAGGCCTTCATTGCGCGTCTCGAAAGCCACGGACTCGATTATCGGCTCAATGACATTCCCTCGATCAGCTTGAAGCAGTTGTTTTTCAGCGAGCCCAATGGCGTGCTTCTGGAACTCAACTTTCGCGGCGAATAGCAACCCGGGATATGACCTGCAGGGCTAGCGGAAGATACAATTGGTACCGGCCCACAAATTGGTGATCCGGGCATCCGGTTCTTCGCTCTCAAACAAGCCGGAAAAGCCACCGGGGCCGTCTCCACTGGTGTAGAATTCGATACCGATCGTGCTGTCATCGTACATATCAAACACCATCGATTCTGCCATTTCGCTGCGCTTCGTGCCGATACCGATTCCGTTTATTGTAGTGAGCATCTTGTTCTTGTTTCGCTCGCGCAAATCCCAGCCTACAAACCGGTCATCCTGAAAATTGGTGATAAACTCACCGTAACTGGTAAAATCCATCGCGCCGGCACCGCATTCATCGTTGGACGAACGGCCTTCCGCAGCGCCGAGATGCTCGGCAACGGCCTGCTCGACAGCAGCTCTGCTTGCTCCGAAGGAGAGCAAGCTGGTGCTCCCCGTATCGCCATTGACCAGCCGAAGCCCTTCCCCGTCGAGAGCCATCACAGATTCCGCTACCGCTGAAGATTCCGGCTTGTCACCGGTTGGTTGATCCAGCAGTTCTGGCTGCGTGACCGGTTCCTGATCTGGCGCCTCTGCCGAGCACGCTGTGAGACCTGTCGCCAGCGTCCATAGCAATGCCCATCGAAAATATGAAATCATCCCGGATTTCCTTCGATCTGGGCAACGTTTTCGTCAATTTCGACCCACGGCTGTTTGCTTGCGGTCCAGAAATGGATTTGCGGATGCAGGACACTGGTGTCATCCAGCGTACCGGCCTTGATAAAGGTCATGCCCGGCTGGGTCGGGAGAGAGGTTTTTACGGGCGAACCACAGGTGCCGCAGAAATGGCGGTGGACGGCATTGCCGCTGTCGGCATGATCCTCATAGGTCGTGAGCGCGCCGTTAATCTCGATCTGGTCGTCTGCCACGGCGAACAGCACGGAATAGGCACTACCCGCCTGCCGCTGACAATTCTTGCAATGGCAGACGCCGCACATCTGCAAGTCTCCCTTGATCGTATAGCTTACCGCCCCGCATAGACACCGGCCTGTCATGGTCATTTCAACTCTCCCTAATCACGCAATTTTGCGTATAAAAACCGTCCCGGCCGAATAGCCGGCACCAAACGAGCAAATCAATCCGATGTCGCCGTCAACCAGATCCTCGCTATGCTTGTGAAAGGCGATAATCGAACCGGCCGACGACGTATTAGCATAGGTATCAAGCACGGTTGGGCTCTCATCCGCATTGGCTTCATGGCCAAGCACCCGCTGCGCAATCAGCCGATTCATCCCGGCATTGGCCTGATGCAGCCAGAGACGGCGCAGTGCCGTTGACTCAATTCCCAGTCGCTCCATCTGCTCGCTGATCATGGTAGCGACCATCGGGACCACTTCCTTGAATACCTTGCGGCCTTCCTGAACGAACAATTTGTCCTTGTCGTCGCGGCTTTCCGGATGCGTGCGGTTGAGAAAACCGAAATTGTTGCGGATATTGTTGGAAAACTGGGTCTTGAGTTTCGTGCCGACTATTTCCCAATGCTGCGCCGGTGCCATGTCCTTTGCTTCGACCAAAATAGCCGTTGCCACATCGCCAAAAATGAAATGGCTGTCGCGATCGCGCCAGTTGAGATGGCCGGAACAGATCTCCGGATTGATCACCAGAACCGACCGGGCGCTGCCCGAACGGATATAGTCAGCCGCAGTCTGGATACCAAATGTCGCGGAGGAGCAGGCAACATTCATATCGAAGCCAAAGCCGTCCGTCATTCCCAAAGCGTCCTGTATCTCCACCGCAATTGCCGGATAGGCGCGTTGCAGATTGGAACAGGCGCACAGAACCGCATCAACATCCTCCGGCTTGCGCCCTGCCCTTTCCAAAGCCTGTTGAGCAGCCTTTACGCCGATTTCGGCCAGGACAGATATTTCATCATTGGGCCGTTCGGGCAAACGGGGACACATGATCTCGGGATCGAGAATCGGTTGCTTGGAAAGTACGAAGCGCGACTTGATGCCGGAGGCTTTCTCGATAAACTCCACCGAACTATGCGGCACGGCCTCTAATTCGCCGGATGCAATCGCTTCGGAATTTTCGCTATTTGTCAGATCAGCATAGGCGTTGAAGCTGGCAACCAGTTCCTCGTTGCTGATGCTGTCGTCCGGGGTGAACAGGCCGGTTGCTGATATAACGGGAATATTGCTGTCGGTCATTGGGAACTGCTTTTCCTTCTGCAAGTGGGCGCTCTGACGGCGCATCGACAGAATGGTAATCGCCCTTGGTGAAACTGGCAAGCAGGGTTGATGATGCTTTGCCTATCAGCTCTGTCTTGCTATCAATCGCGGATGACCGATCGCCTAAAACTGGACGACAGCTGGAAAAAACCACTCGCCGGCGAATTTTCCAGTGATTATATGACCGGCCTGCGCAATTTTCTGCTCCAGGAGAAATCGGCGGGCAAGCAGATATTTCCGAAAGGCGCTGAGTATTTTCGCGCTCTCGACCTGACCCCGCTCGATCAGGTTCGAGTCGTTATTCTCGGCCAGGATCCTTACCATGGTGCGGGTCAGGCCCACGGTCTTTGCTTCAGCGTCCAGCCGGGTGTCAGGCCGCCGCCGTCGCTAGTCAACATCTACAAGGAACTGGAGAGCGATCTCGGGCTTGCTCGCCCCGCTCATGGATTTCTCGAGCCCTGGGCCAAACAGGGAGTGTTACTGCTCAATAGCGTGCTGACCGTCGAAATGGCTAACGCCGCCTCGCATCGCGGCCGGGGTTGGGAACAGTTCACCGACGCGATTGTCCGCCTTATTGCAGCGAAACCGGAACCGGTCGTGTTCATGCTGTGGGGAAGCTATGCGCAGAAAAAGGCGGCGTTCGTCAAAAGCGTCGAACAGGGTGGCCAGCATTTGGTATTGAAGGCCCCTCACCCGTCACCGCTATCGGCCTATAACGGATTTTTCGGATGCCGTCATTTCAGCAAAGCCAATGCCTTTCTGGTGAAGAACGGGCTGAAGCCTATCGACTGGAGTTTGCCGCCAGCGGCTTCCTGAACCGGTCGAGCGCGACATCCAGCGCGGCGATCAGGGCAGCTGCATCGGAGAGTCCGTCCAGCTTTTGGCTGGTTAGCAAGACGTGCAATTCTCCTGCGGTTTCAATCAGAATGGCCGGCAAGCTCAACGCTTCCACAACCGGAAAAAAGCTCGCCGGATAGGCGACGACAAAATCCTGTCGATGATGGAAATAGATTTCCAGGGGCAAACTGCGCAGATATTTTCGCCATGGGGGCTTCATGGTCACGGCACCATAGCTGATCATGCAAAGGCTGCATTGGTAGGTTTCAGGCCGGACCAGCTTGTGGGCAGCATCCATCAGCGCCGAAGCCCAGCCCTGATCGGCATTATAGACAATGATCAGGCGGTCGGGAGACGCAACTGTTTTGAGTTCGAGCGGATCAGTCATTAATCCGGGTTCGAACCGGACGCCTCCGCGGTTACATTTTCAATCCAGCTGCCAATATCCCGTGCAACCTGTGCCGGTGTCTCTTCCATCGGCAGATGACCTGCATCTGCGTAAGTGATCAATTGGCTCCCTGGAATCTCGGCTTTGAAGGCGCGCGCGTGGGACAGCGGTATCACCTTGTCCTGCTCTCCCCAGAGCAGCAGCACCGGCATTTTCAGACGACCGACCTCGGCCCATTTTTCTGGCTCCCGCGGGGTTTTCGCCCGGTCCACCGCAGCCTGACGATTACCGGGAAAGCGCAGCAACTCCCAGTAGCGGTCAACCAGTTCTTCGGTCAGGCGCTCGGGTCTGGCAAAATTTTCCTGCAGTGACGATTTGACCAGAAAGCGCGGTGTGATTTCAGGGAGCAGCATTTGTCCGATCGACGATCGTGCCAGTCTGGCGCCAAGATAAAGCTCGCCTTTTTGCTCGACCTGCGCGCCCGAAGCATCAATTAGTACAAGCCCGGCCGCGCGTTCCGGTACCGACAGGCCGGCGCGCCATGTCAGCCAACCGCCCATGCTGTTTCCGACCCAATATGCTTTCTCTACACCGACCGCGTCCAACACCTTCACTACCGCCGCTATATTGGTCTCTGCATCATAAGCTCCGACAGGATTGGGCCCGGTCAGCCCGTGGCCATAAAGGTCCAGCGAAATCATGCGATATTTGTCGCCGAGCAAGGCTACCAGCGGTTCCCACGTCTGTAGCAGGCTGTTCGACCCGTGGATCAGCAGGATCGCCGGTCCGTCCCTGTTGCCTTGATCCCGATAATGGATTTTCGCACCTTGGCCGTCATCGAGGAACCGGGATGCCTCGTTGCTATATTTGGCGATCATCTGGGTGCGGTCAGTGTCAGGGGTCCGAAAAACCAGAAAAGCGGCGCCGAGCATGACCAGCAGCAGCAGAATGATACGGATCGTCTTTTTTATAAACTTGCCCTTTCCCCTTTAACATTTTTGAATCCAAAATCGAAAAAACGCAAATGTCTATTCCGCGAGGCGCCATTGTGCGAGCTGCAATCCCTCAAGCGACCAATCACCGATGCTCCAGCGCACCAGCCGCAAGGTGGGATGATCCACAGCCGCTGTCATCCGCCGCACCTGCCGATTTCGTCCTTCTCTGATCGTCAGTTTGATCCAGCTGTCCGGGACGCTTTTTCGGACCCGTATCGGCGGATCGCGCGGCCACAGATCCGGCTCGGCGATTCGCTCGGCTTCGGCAGGCCTGGTCATGCCATCTTTCAGCTCGACGCCCCGCCTTAGCAACGCGAGACTCTTTTCCCCGATATCCCCTTCAACCTGCACCAGATAGGTTTTCGGTATCTTGTATTTGGGATCGGCGATACGCGCCTGCATCTTGCCATCATCAGTAAGCATCATCAGCCCTTCGCTGTCGCGATCCAGTCTTCCTGCCGGATAGACACCGGGCAGGTCGATAAAGTCCGAAAGCGTCGCCCGCTTGGCTTCGCTGCCGCGATCAGTGAATTGCGGGAGCACACCATAGGGTTTGTTGAAGAGGATAAGTTTTGCCATGCGTCCCTTTTGGCAGCGGCAACCGGAATGAGCAACGCACAACCAGAAACAAGAGAACTTGTGTCCCGGCCACTTAAACAATTCCGGTATCGCTACCGGTCGCGGTGAAATTTGTGTAACGCATGCCCATGCAATTCAAGAGCTTCAATACGGCAGCCTTCCTGCGCGATCATTGGCAGAAGCGACCACTGCTGATCCGCAATCCTTGGCAATGGTGGCACAATCCGCTCTCGCCGGACGAGCTTGCCGGTCTGGCGTGCGAAGATCATGTTGAATCGCGACTGATTACGCAATCCAGCGACGACTGGAACGCCGAACATGGTCCCTTGCCACAAACGCGCTTTGGCGAACTGGGCAAGTCCCCCTGGACACTGCTGGTCCAGGCCGTTGATCATCATGTCCCTGATGTCGCGGCGCTGATCGAACCCTTTCGCTTCATTCCGAACTGGCGGATCGACGATGTGATGGTCAGCTATGCCAGCGATGGTGGCGGTGTCGGGCCGCATTTTGATCACTATGACGTCTTTTTGATCCAGGGTCTTGGCCAGCGCCGATGGCAGATTGGCGAGATGTGCGATGATCAAACCGCCCTGCGTTCGCACGAAGACTTGCTGTTGCTCGCAAATTTCGACGCTGCCGACGAATGGATACTGGATCCGGGAGACATGCTCTATATTCCGCCAGGCTTTGCCCACAACGGAATAGCCGTAGGCGAGGATTGCATGACCTACAGTATCGGCTTTCGCTCGCCTTCGCGAAAGGAACTGATCGGCAACTGGTGCGACGACCTGTTGCCGGAAATGACCGATGATGATCGCTACAGAGATCCCGATCTGTCAATCCAGCAAAACCCAGGTGAGATATCCGCGAGCGCGATCAACCGGCTGCACGCCATGCTGATGGAGCAGCTGACCGATCAGCAGGCTTTTGCACAGTGGTTCGGCGAATATAGCAGCAGACCGAGATACCCGGAGACGGACTGGCGACCGCAAGAGCCGATCGAGGCAGAGCCGTTGCGCGAACTGCTGGCCGCAGGCCATCCGTTGCTTCGCAACCCCGCCAGTCGCTTTTCTTTCATCCGCGAGGAGCAGAACAAGCTGCTGCTGTTTGTCGACGGAGAATCGTTCGTGTGCCAGAATGCGGTTATTGTGCTGGCGGAAAAGCTGTGCGCGAACGACAGTTTGATAGTTGAATCCGAATGGCTGAAATCGGATGATATCGTGGCACTGCTCGCCGAATTTTACAATCGCGGCAGCGTCGCATTCGACTGGAGCTAGGGGTCGCGTTTTCTCAGAACAAAAAAAGGGCGGCAGTGCCGTTGCACTACCGCCCTTCCCGTTTATTTCAGACTTAAGCCTGCTGCAGGTTTACAGCGGCTTTCTTGCCATTATTTCCGGTTTCAACATCATATGTCAGACGTTGTTCTTTTTCGAGCGTCTGCATTCCGGCAGCCTGAACTGCTGTAATGTGCACGAAGCTGTCATCGCCACCATCTTCAGGAGCGATGAAACCATAGCCCTTGTCGGTGTTGAAAAATTTTACGGTGCCTGTAGGCATAGTCTTATTCCTATTCATAACTTAATTATGCCCGGTCATGCAGAATGCAGAACCGGACGGGATTGGCCAACTTCGAGAAATGGGAAAAAGAGTATGCGACCTTAGGGGTTGCGAAACCATGATTTCGTCGTAACGCGATTTATTAGCTGCCGGTTCTATAGCAGTCTAATCGTTAATAAGCAAACAGATGAATTTGCACTGTTTCAAGCTCTACATAAATTGTGTAGCACCGTCGATTATGAACAAAATCATACCAACCCGCATTGCGGTAATTTTTCTCTGTATCTCTCTGGTGGCCTGCGATTCAGCTCCGTCCCCGGTGCCTGAACCCGCTTCCCGGGATCTGTTTTTCGAACGGCTGAGCCTGCTTTGTGGCAAGGCATTTGCCGGCCTGTTGGTATCCGAACAGGAAGCCGATGCGGACATGGCGGGAAAGCCGATGATCATGCATGTGGCATCATGCGACCAGAACGAGATCAGGATTCCCTTCCACATTGCCGGGGATCGCGGTCAATGGAACCGGTCGCGGACCTGGATAATTTCCCGCACGGATCAGGGACTCCGGCTGAAACACCGGCACCGGCATGAGGATGGCAGCCTCGACAGCGTGACCAACTACGGGGGCGATACCGATAGCGAAGGCACGGCGGGACGGCAGGAATTTCCCGTTGATGCAGAATCCATCACATCGTTCCGTGCCAACGGCCTCGATCAATCGGTCAACAACATATGGGCCGTTGAAATTGCAGCTCCCGGCCAGTCCGACGCGCATTTCGCTTACGAATTGCGCCGCCCGCAATCCGCCGACGGACGTCATTTCCGGGTCGAATTTGACCTGTCCAAGCCCGTAGCCGTCCCGCCGCCGCCGTGGGGCGACTGAACCGCGATGTTGGCCCAGCTTTCCGTCAGTGCGTTCATGGTCGCGCTGACCGTGTTCATTCATGGCTCCGGAATTTATGCTCTGGGCCGGTTTCTGAGGATAGAGGCGAGAGAGGAAGCAGCAGAACATGTGCATCCGATGTCGCTGCGCGGCATCGGCGTGACCCTTGCGCTGGTGCTGGGGCTGATTGCGCTGCATGGCGTCGAGATATGGCTATACGCCTTTGTATTCCTCGCGCTCAATGCGATGCCGACTCTTGGCGATGCTATTTATTTCTCGACGATCACCTATTCCACAACGGGCTATGATGACGAAGGCTTTGCGGAAGCCTGGCGCATGGTGGCAGCGATTGAAGGGGTAAACGGGGTCGTCCTGCTGGGCTGGTCTACAGCCTTTTTCGTGACCGTGGTGGCGCGTATGGGACGCACGCGATGACGATCACCAACCGGGAGCAAAGCTTCAGGCGCAGTATATTCCGCTGGCTCCTGGCCATCATCTATCTGGTCGCTGGAGTGGCTCATATCCGTTCTCCCGGCGGTTTTCTGGCAATTACGCCCGAATGGGTGCCGTTTCCCGCGACGGTCATCCTGTTGACCGGCGCCGCAGAGATTGCCGGGGCCATCGGCCTGATGATCCCGCCAAAACTCATCCCCGGCGTCCGTTACGCTGCGGGCATTGGCCTCGCGCTATATGCGCTTTGTGTCTATCCGGCCAACATCAATCACGCGCTCAACAATATCGCGATTGGCGGCAGCACCGCGAGCTGGCTCTATCATGGCCCCCGCCTGGCATTCCAGCCCGTATTCATCTGGTGGGCGCTGGTAGCAGGTGGCGTTACCCACTGGCCTTTCCATAGAAAATAGCGGTAAACCTGCCCTTAATGGGGTATGTAAGATAGAGACGAGCCTGATAGGTTGATTCCAGAAAAGGAGCAGGACATGGAAAAACATGGCGAAGAGATCGAAGTAACCGAGCGCGAAGCGAGCAACAAGCCGCGGGGTCCGCATAATGTCAGGATCGTTCTGGCGGTCTCGCTGCTGCTCGCAGTTGTTGTAATGTCGCTGGTGTGGATTATTCCGGCCCTCAGCTAGGACGTGACCGCAATAGCAGAATCTGGGTCATATTTGCCTGTCAGACTACACCGGCAATTTATACCACAATCAGCGCCGACGGCAGCAACAGGGCCTGCGCCTTTTGCAATCACCTCGATCCCTATCATTCTCCTGACAAGGCCGCTCTGACGGGAGACAATTACCTGTCCGCTCGGTCCGATCCGGTCCAAAGCTCGTCAACGTCAGGCCAAGAGCGGTTTCTCAGTGAGCCCGACTGCGCGCAACCTTTGTCCGCTACCTGTTGCTTATCAGATATTTGCAGCCTCTTATTTGCAAGGCTTGCCGGCTTGCGCTGCGCAACGCGTTCCTCGCCTTCGCCGGTCCGTTCCTAACAATGCCAGTGAGGCAAATTTCCATCAATGATATTGGCAATTTCCAGCTCATCGTCCAGCGCGTCGGGTGCCAGCAATTTCTACCTGACCAAGCATATAAGTTGATGTAAAGTTTTTTACATTTCAACATGATTAATCTGCCAATTCCGACAACGAGACAAGAAAATTGACAATATTTACTCGCAAATCCCCCATTAATGGGGCAAAAACACTCCCAGAAGCTGAAAATATTGTGACAGCGCCACGGATAACCTCCCCAGTTCAAGGAAGCAAATTATGTCCTATCAAGATTTCAAATCCACTGCAGACAAGCTGATCAACAGTCAGGACGGAAAATGGACCGGCATTGACGCCGAATCCGTTGCCCGGATGCAGTTGCAGAACCGTTTCAAGACCGGCCTCGACATTGCCAAATATACCGCTGCGATCATGCGCGAGGATATGGCCGCCTATGATGCGGACAGCTCCAAATACACCCAGTCACTGGGCTGCTGGCACGGGTTTATCGCCCAGCAGAAGATGATTTCGATCAAGAAGCATTTCGGCAACACCAAGCGCCGCTATCTTTATCTGTCGGGCTGGATGGTCGCCGCCCTGCGCAGCGAATTCGGTCCCCTGCCCGACCAGTCGATGCACGAAAAGACATCGGTACCCGCGCTGATCGAAGAACTTTATACTTTCCTGCGTCAGGCCGATGCGCGCGAACTGAACCTGCTGTTCCGCGACATTGATGCGGCCCGTGACGCTGGCGATACCGCTGCCGAAAAGGCCGCTATGGACAAGGTCGAGAATTTCCAGACCCATGTTGTGCCGATCATCGCCGATATCGATGCCGGTTTCGGTAATGCCGAAGCGACCTATTTGCTGGCCAAGAAGATGATTGAAGCCGGTGCCTGCGCTCTGCAGATCGAGAATCAGGTGTCGGACGAAAAGCAGTGCGGTCATCAGGACGGCAAGGTTACCGTACCGCACGAGGATTTTCTCGCGAAGATCCGTGCCTGCCGCTATGCCTTCCTCGAGCTGGGCGTGGAGGACGGAATCATCGTCACCCGCACCGACTCGCTCGGTGCCGGTCTGACCAAGCAGATCGCGGTTTCCAACGAACCCGGAGATCTCGGTGACCAGTATAACAGCTTCCTCGATTGCGAGGAAATTGATCCTGCCACCGCGAAGAATGGCGATGTTATCCTCAATCGTGACGGCAAGATGATGCGCCCCAAACGGCTGCCATCCAATCTGTTCCAGTTCCGTCCCGGGACCGGAGAAGACCGCTGCGTTCTCGACAGCATCACTTCGCTGCAGAACGGCGCCGACCTGCTGTGGATCGAAACCGAAAAACCCCATGTCGAACAGATTGCCGGCATGATGGACCGGGTTCGGGAAGTCATTCCAAATGCCAAGCTGGTGTATAACAACTCGCCGTCGTTCAACTGGACGCTGAATTTTCGTCAGCAGGTCTATGATGCGATGGCAGCGGAAGGTCTGGATGTCTCGCAATATGATCGCGACGCCCTGATGGATGCAAAATATGATGACACCGAACTGGGTGAAGCGGCAGACAAGCGTATCCGCACATTCCAGGCCGATGGCTCCAAGCGCGCCGGCATCTTCCACCATCTGATCACGCTGCCGACCTATCATACGGCAGCTCTATCGACCGACAATCTTGCTAAGGAATATTTCGGCGATGCCGGCATGCTCGGCTACGTCCTCGGCGTTCAGCGCAAGGAAATCCGCGAAGGCATTGCCTGCGTCAAGCACCAGAATATGTCTGGCAGCGACATCGGCGATGACCACAAGGAATATTTCGCCGGAGAGGCCGCCCTCAAGGCCGGTGGTGCGCACAACACGATGAACCAGTTCGGATAGACTATAGAAGTTCGGGTGCCCTGCCCCTTCGGGGCACCCGATCAAAACCAGTTTTCCTGGGGAGGAAAAACTATCCGTCGGCAGCGATGCCGGCGGATTTTTTCTGTCTGGACAATCGTCTCCAACGCTTTCAGGGTTGGCACTGTCGGATGGGGCCGGTTGCCCTGCTGCCCTCGGAGTGTTTGGGAAGGCATATGTTTTTACGGAAATCCGGTTCGATTCTGGCCTTGGCCGCGCTGCTTTCCGCTTGCGGTGGTGGTGGCAGCGGCAGCAATGCCGTCAGCCTGCCACCCGGAGGTGGTGGCGCGACTCCGGCGCCCACACCGGCACCCGGCAGCACGACCTGTTCGCTGCAGAACCGGCAGAACTGGGCATTCGAACAGATCAACGAATGGTATCTCTTTCCCGAAACCCTGCCGGCGAGCCTCAGTCCCGCGCCCTATGGATCGGTCCAGGACTATATCGACGCGCTCACCGCGACCGCGAGGAGCCAGGGCCGGGACCGCTTTTTCACCTATGTCACGTCGATCGCGGAAGAAGATGCCTTTCTGAGCTCCGGCGCCACCGCCGGTTTTGGCATCCGTCTCAGCTATGACAGCCCGTCCTCGCGGGTGTTCGTAATCGACGCGTTCGAAGGTGCGCCCGCGCTGGCCGCCGGGATCGACCGCGGCACCGAGATTCTGGCGATCGGCACCAGCAGCGCCAGCCTCCAGACCGTCGCAGCGCTCTTTGCCCAAGGCGGTGCCGCCGCAGTCAGCAGCGCCCTCGGCCCGTCGACCGCCGG
>TARA_R100001244_G_scaffold132393_1_pt1 | contig 57728 bp, 57 predicted proteins | sample TARA_R100001244 | Tara Oceans TARA_R100001244 (sample SAMEA2621564) | marine metagenome | biome: marine biome (ENVO:00000447); feature: mesopelagic zone (ENVO:00000213); material: "saline water (ENVO:00002010), including plankton (ENVO:xxxxxxxx)" | depth 790 m
GCTTCGGCGTTTCCCGTCTCAGTGGGGTCGCATTATAGGGAGATTCGAGCGGGGGTCAATGTTTTATTTCAGCTTTTTGACAATTAAATGAATTTAGTATGAAAGCTATACAAATAAAGGGCTACAGGATACTTTTAGTTTAAAAAACACGCACAATATAAGTATCTATTGATGAGGTATTAGTAAGGTTTAAACTAAGCTGTATGTTAAACAAACAACACACAGCTTTATTTTAAATTAAAGGTTTATTTAGATGCTATTTCCCATACGGCAATAGAGCCTGATATTTCATTTCCAACGATTAAGAGTGGGTTTCCTGTGGCACTTTGCTCAGCTGGAACGAATACCATTCCTTCAGGCGCTAAATCGCCTGTAATATTAGCGTCTTTAATTAAGCCTCTATTATAGAAGTAGTCTTCAAACTGCACATTATATGGATTGGTAATATCATAAACCATAATCCCACCCATACGCTCAAGCCCTATAAAAGCAAATGTACGATCGTCAATTTTACCAATAGTCAGCGCTTCTGGCTCTGCGCCTTTATCATCTGAGCGTGAGTCACCTTTGTTTTCATCTTCATTGTTGTTAAATGCTTCACCATGAACCGATGCAGTAATACGACCTATATCATCGCCTGAATCAAACACCACCAGCCCATTGCTGTCCCAAATGGTAAACGAACGTGCACCATAAGCATAAAGCGATTCGTATTGACCATCGTTATTAGTATCGCCTTTTATTGTTGTTACTTTTAAGCGACCAATATCGTTATCGTCGTTATTTAAGTAATCAAAATTAGCTGCAAGCGTTAAGTCTTCAACGCGGCTCTCATCTATATAAGCTAAGCAGCCGTCGTCTTTATCGTAATCAAGTCCGCCCTTTGCTATACAGTCTGCTTCATCCGTTGTATCAAAAAAGTATTCTCTTGCGTCACCTTCGTTGGCAGTGACTATAAAGTTAGCGCCTTTCCAACTAAAGCTTGAGATAGTATCGGGCTGGTACATACCATAGAGCCCTGGGTATGATTTAAAATTAACGCCGCCATCTTTATCTGAGGCATCAAGTTGTAAGCTTGACCAATCTTTAAAGCCTAAGCCCTTTAGCTCAAGGCTGTTGTCTTGTAGGTTAACTATTGCAAGTGCATTGTTTTCTTGAATAGATACATAAGCGTATTTGTTATCTTTAGAAATGCTAACGTACTCGGGCTCTAAATCCATAGCTACTGTGGTATTTATCAGATTACCGTTAATAGTACGACCATTGGGGTTTGCAAAAACGACCCCTTGCGCTTCTAGTTCGGTTTGTTTGTTGTTATAGGCTTTAAAATAAATATTTAGTGCTGTATCGGCTATTACATTATTTGTTATATCGATAATACTAATAGAACCTTCAGGATCTACGCTGTAGTCGCCACTTGGTTCACCTTCGTTAGCAACCACTGCCTTTGCGCCATCATGGGTGAACGTCACCATGTCTGGTAAAAATCCGACTGTAACATTTTTAATAAATACAGGTGAGTCGCCGCTTATATCGTAAAAAGCAATTTGACCTGCATCACCCGTGCTTTTAGCAGCCATTGCGACCGCTAGTAAATTATTACTTTCATCAATAGCAATGCTGTTTGCATCGCCTTGGGTATGCTCGTTTAAAGATAACGTAATAACGGACGTTAAATTTGTGGCGCTGATAACCCCTTCGTTATCTTTAACAAGTGCGGCAGTATCAAAGGTGTCGGCGGGTAAAATATTAATAACAGAGTCATCGCCTGAACTGTTAATAGCGTAAATCCATTTTTTAGATGCTTGGTAAGCAACTATTTCAGCGGCACCTTCTGGACTTTGTGCATTTAATACTCCTCTTCCTACAAGGCTGATATTTAATACTGAATTAGCATTTACACCATTTATCCCATTAATGCCATTTGCGCCTTGTTCTCCCTGTAATCCTTGAGAGCCGTTTTGGCCATCGTCACCATCAAGTGAGCAACCAGTAAGAACAGATATAAGTGACAGCGCAATAATTGATTTTTTAAACATGTGATTTTCCTTAGTATTGTATTTGCTAAATATCAACACACAGGCATGACAAGATTATGGCAGTTTTAATACAGCCTCTTAGCCTAAGTAATTAGCTTATACGCTAGCGGAGTAATTAAAATTAAAGCGGCCGTATAACCAAGCATTTTTACAGTCGGGGAATAATCTCGTTTAATTGCAACCCCTAGCAAAGGTCTAAGTACATCAATACGTGTAATACCCCATGTAATAACGCCGCAAAAAGACCAAGTCCCTGTAATAATGATGAATGGTTCAGCAACAGGCCCTAAACTTAAAGGCTGTAGTAAAAAACACAAAATAATCAAAATGCTTTGATGCAATAAATAAAAGGGAAACACCCATACATTGAGCTGTTTTAAATAGTAAGTATTAAAATTTAAAAATCGGTGAGCGAGCGCAAGTACAAAAAATACACCTACAACACGTTGAATATTGTAGCTAGCGCTTAAAATAAAATGAGGAAGATTAAACACCTTCTGATAACTTAATATTATAAGTACAAACAAAACCGCAAAACTCAAAGCTAGTAATACTAATTTTTTATTTAAGCAGTTCCAAAAGTAAGTGTTTTTAGCAAGTATGTATCCTGCGAGTAGCAGTATTAAGCCGTTAGTCTCTCTAATTGAATCGCCAGTTAAGTAATGGCTTGTAAATAGTGTGGCAATAGTGAGCAAGGTAATTAAAAACCCAAATGACACACCCCCCTTAACAAATGTTTTTAAAGGCGCAATAAAGGGCAAGCGTGTAAAAAGAGTTAAAACAATAATGATCAGCATAAATTGCCACAACGAGCGCAAATACCACAAGTGATTTACATCCACATTCGGCCACACTCCAGACTGATAATTATCAAAAAGCGTATTGTTAGTCTCTATAAAAGCTAAATAGAATTGCCAATAACTAATATCAATAACATCGTGCTGCGACATTTCTGCAAACAGTTGTAAAGGCACTATTAACCATAAACCCACCAGCAAGGGTAATAGTAAAAAAATAGAGCGGTATAAAGTGAAATGTAACCAAGACTTAAAGCCACTTATTTTATCAATCATAAAACGCAGTGCTACACCCGATATAAACCAAATGAGCAACATACGCCAAGGTGAAAACACCAACATTAAATATTCAACATACTGTGATGTGTAATTACTTTTAAAATGAAATCCCCAGTTTTCGCTATACAACATGCCAATGTGATAAAAAATTAGCGACGCAAATGCGATTACCCTAAGCCAATCAAGATAATATTTACGCGAATTAACTAATGAAAGTTGTTGTACTTGAGTGCTCATGCTTTTATTACTTTATGAATTTTATGCGTTATTCATACCTAAAGATCTCGCTAAAACTATCTACAAGTGCTTATATTACAAGCAATAGTGATAAAAGGTGGTATACAGGGATAAGCGTGCCACGTCAGCAATAAGCATACATTTATGAACCTACAGCACTTTCAACGTTTTCAAAGCATTTACGCATCAGTATTACTGTGTGCTTACGTATTAATTAATAATACAGTAAACGCTACAACCCAAATAATGGAAGCCCAAAGAGAAGGGGCTTTAACTTTTTTAATGTGGGAGCCATTTGTTTGGGAGTATTCAAGTGCCTTGAGTACTTTGCTTATATTCCCTATTTTAATTTGGTTTTTAAGACACTTATCTTTTAATTGGCAAAATATTACGGCCTCATTAGGTATGTACTTTGCTGCTTCTATTATATTTAGCGTGTTACACGTTGGTATTATGGTAGGGGTTCGTAAATTCATATATTTGTTGAATGAGGGGTCTTACAACTTTGGACTTAGCTGGTTTGAGCTTATTTATGAATACCAGAAAGACGCTATAAGCTTTGTGTTTTTCATCGTACTTATCAAAGTATATCAATATGTGGTGCAGCAGTTACTAGGTGAAGCTTCTTCAATTGAAGAAAGTGAGCAGCAAACAACATCGACCATAAACCGCCTATTAGTTAAAAAGCTCGGAAAAGAATTCATTATAAAAATAGAGGATGTTGATTGGCTTGAATCGTCGGGTAATTATGTAAACCTACATATAGGCTCACGTATATATCCGTTAAGGGCAACGCTTACAGCATTAAGTAAACAACTTGAAGTGCAGGGGTTTTGTAGAATTCACCGCAGCCATGGCGTAAAACTCGATAAAGTGGAGTCTATTACACCACTATCCAGTGGCGACAGTGAAATAAAATTAACTACAGGTAAAGTACTAAACCTATCTAGACGCTATAAAGAGCAATTTAAACTTCAACTAAAATAAAAAAGGCTACCTAAGTAGCCTCTAATTGTTATTTTTTAACTGGGCGTTTCCAACCCGTTAAATTACGCTGTTTAGAGCGTGCTATTGCTAATTGGTCATCTTCAACGGTACTGGTGATCACAGAGCCTGCACCAATTGTTGCAGTTGCACCTATATTTACTGGGGCAACAAGTGATGAATTAGAGCCAATAAAAGCATTATCGCCAATAATAGTTTTTGATTTATTAACACCATCGTAGTTGCAGGTAATAGTACCAGCGCCAATATTCACTTTTTCTCCAATTTCAGCATCACCTAAATAACTTAAGTGGTTGGCTTTTGAGCCTTTGCCTAAACGGGTTTTTTTCATCTCAACAAAGTTACCAATGTGTGAGTCTTCTTCCATAACAGCGCCAGGGCGAAGGCGAGCATAAGGGCCCAGCGTACATTTAGCAGCTACGCTTGCATCTTCAATTAAGGTATTCGCCTTTATTACCACGTTATCGCCTATGGTACAGTTTTTAAGTACACAGTTAGGGCCAATTTGTACATTGTTACCAAGGGTCACATTACCTTCAAAGATAACGTTTATATCAACTAATACGTCTTCGCCTGTTTTAACATTGCCACGCACATCTATACGGGCAGGGTCGGCAAGTGTTGCGCCATTTAACATTAACTCTTCTGCTTGCCATGCTTGGTAAGCGCGCTCTAAGCCTGCAAGTTGTACACGGTTATTTGCGCCTTCAACTTCCATTGCATGATCTGGTTGCGCTGAAGTGATCTCTACGCCTTCACTGTGAGCCATTGCAACGATATCTGTTAAGTAGTACTCGCCTTGTGCATTATTGTTAGATAAGTTACCTAACCATGTTTTTAATAGCTTACCGTTAACAGCCATAATGCCTGTATTTACTTCGTTAATAAGTAACTGCTCTGAGCTTGCATCTTTTTGCTCAACAATACCGACTAACTTACCACCAACACGAAGCATGCGACCATAGCCATTTGGGTTTACCAAATTTACCGTTAATACCGCTAAACCATTTTTAGGTGTTGCAGCTAATAAACGCTCTAGAGTTGATTGTTTTGTTAGCGGTACATCGCCGTATAAAATCAATACTGTGTCTTCATCGTTAATATGAGAGTTGGCTTGCGCTACTGCGTGGCCAGTACCGAGTTGTTCTGCTTGAAGTACCCAATTTACATCGTTATCGGCAAGTTGTTGTTGTAATAGATCGCCGCCGTGTCCGTAAACTAAGTTTGTAGTCGTTGCACCTAATGCCATCGCATTATCAATAACGTGCTGTACCATTGGTTTACCTGCAACATTGTGCAAAACTTTAGGTAGAGCAGAGCGCATACGAGTACCTTTACCCGCAGCAAGAATAACAGTTGTTAGAGCCATTAAAACAATTTCCTTTTTCCGTTGTTTTAGCTAAATAAGTATTATGTTTGTGCAGAAGATTACGTAAATCACTTCTTGTGCAGATACTCAGTAGGTTAGTTTATTCGTACTGAATCTTGACTGAAAAACACACTTAATTGGATGACGTTATTGTAGCGAGGATTGGTGAAGGATATAAGTGATAAAGCACAGATAATAGTCTGATAGACCTGTTATTTAACAATTATAAATAAGCGATACACCATGTTTAAATTACAGACACAAAAAAGCCCACATAAAGTGGGCTTTTCAAAACCGGATAGGCTTACTTGTGACGTAATTGCTGAATTACGCGTAACTGAGCAACTGCTTCTGCCAGTCGCGTAGCCGCTTGTTGATAATCAAACTCAACAGCTGACGAATTCGCCATATGCTCTTCAGCTTCACGTTTAGCTTTTTGTACAGAATCTTCATCTAAATCTTCACCACGAACCGCAGTATCTGCAAGAATCGTGATGTGATTTGGTTGAACTTCTAATGTACCGCCAGCAACATATAACACATCTTCGTGACCATATTGCTTAACTAAACGTACCATACCAGGTTTAAGGGCAGTTAGTAGTGGAGCATGACCTAGGTTTACACCCAGCTCGCCTTCACTACCAGATACTTGAATCGATTCAACAAGACCAGAGAACAAGCTCTGCTCTGCGCTTACTACGTCAAGATGTACAGTCATAGCTGTCATACTACCCTCCTAGTTACATGCCTTTGGCTTTTTCTTGAGCTTCTTCGATAGAGCCAACCATGTAAAACGCTTGCTCTGGAAGCTCATCAAACTCGCCGTTTAAAATGCCTTTGAAGCCAGCAATTGTATCTTTCAATGATACGTATTTACCAGACGCGCCTGTAAACACCTCTGCCACGAAGAATGGCTGAGATAGGAAACGTTGGATTTTACGTGCACGAGATACAAGTTGCTTATCTTCGTCAGAAAGCTCGTCCATACCTAGGATTGCAATGATGTCTTTAAGTTCTTTGTAACGCTGAAGAACTGTTTGAACGCCACGTGCTGTATCGTAGTGCTCTTGACCAATTACTTGTGGGTCAAGTTGACGCGAAGATGAATCAAGTGGGTCTACCGCTGGGTAGATACCAAGTGATGCGATATCACGTGAAAGTACTACTGTTGCGTCTAAGTGAGCAAAGGTAGTTGCTGGAGATGGATCTGTTAAATCATCCGCAGGTACGTATACCGCTTGGATTGATGTAATTGAACCAGTCTTAGTTGAAGCGATACGCTCTTGAAGCACACCCATTTCTTCAGCAAGTGTAGGCTGGTAACCTACCGCTGATGGCATACGACCAAGAAGTGCAGATACTTCTGTACCAGCAAGTGTATAACGGTAGATATTATCTACGAAGAAAAGTACATCGCGACCTTCATCACGGAACTTTTCAGCCATAGTAAGGCCTGTTAACGCTACGCGTAAACGGTTACCTGGAGGCTCGTTCATCTGACCGTATACAAGCGATACTTTATCAAGTACGTTTGAATCGTTCATCTCATGGTAGAAATCGTTACCCTCACGCGTACGCTCACCAACACCTGCGAATACTGAGTAGCCGCTGTGCTCGATTGCGATGTTACGGATAAGTTCCATCATGTTTACAGTTTTACCAACACCGGCACCACCGAATAAACCAACTTTACCACCTTTAGCAAACGGACATACAAGGTCGATAACCTTGATACCAGTTTCTAAAAGCTCAACTGAACTTGATTGCTCTTCGTATGAAGGCGCTGCACGGTGAATAGACATACGGTCTTCTTCGCCGATTGGACCTGCTTCATCGATTGGCTCACCAAGTACGTTCATGATACGACCAAGTGTTGCTTTACCAACTGGAACTTGAATCGATTCACCTGTATTCATAACTAAAGCACTACGACGTAAACCATCAGTAGTACCCATAGCGATAGTACGCACTACACCGCCACCTAGCTGTTGTTGAACTTCTAAAGTCAAACCAGCTAAATCGCCATCTGTTACTCTTAGTGCGTGGTATACCGCTGGCACGCTATCTTGTGGAAATTCAATATCCACAACGGCGCCGATAATTTGGACGACCTTACCTAAACTCATGTCTATTCCTCTCGTTAATCTTTACCCGAAGCATTAAACTGCTGCTGAGCCAGAACAAATCTCACTAATTTCTTGTGTGATTGCTGCTTGGCGAGCCTTGTTATAAACAAGCTGTAGCTCGTCCATAAGGTCACCTGCGTTATCAGTTGCAGCTTTCATTGCAACCATACGAGCAGCCTGTTCTGAGGCAGCATTTTCTACCACACCTTGGTATGCTTGAGACTCAATAAAGCGTACTAACAAAGACTCTAAAATAGCCTCTGGGTTTGGCTCGTATAAGTAATCCCATGTGTGAGCAGATACTTCTTCTTCAGCTTTTGGCAAAGGGAGTAACTGATCTATAATTGGCTCTTGCTTCATGGTATTAACGAATTTGTTATATACCAAGAATAAACGGTCTATTTTGCCTTCAGAAAATGCATCAAGCATAATTTTTACAGGACCAATAACGTCTTGTACTGAAGGTTTATCTCCTAGGCCCGCTTTTTTAGCGAGTAGTTGACCACCAAAACGTTGAAAGAAGCCTGCTGCCTTACTACCTAAAGTAGCAAATTCAGCATCAACACCTTTCTCTTTCCACGCTTTAACATCAAGTGCAACTTTCTTAAACTCGTTTGAGTTTAGACCGCCACACAGACCACGGTCTGTAGAGATAACAATATAACCAACTCGTTTCACTTCACGTTCTTTTAAGAACGGGTGAGTAAAATCAAGATTTGCTTGAGCAACACGACCAATTACTTCACGTAATTTATTAGCGTATGGACGGCTTGAAGCAACGCGTTCTTGCGCCCTTTTCATTTTAGACGCAGCAACCATTTCCATTGCGCTAGTGATCTTTTGAGTATTTTTAATACTCCCGATCTTGCTTTTAATCTCTTTTCCGCTGGCCATGACTCTCTCTCCGAATCAAGGTGTGCTTTAGTTTCCTAAAGCGCACCATTAATAACTAAATTACCAAGTTTGCGTAGACTTGAACTTCGTAAGAAGTTCTTTAAGCTGCGCTTCGATCTCGGCATTCAAGTTACCAGTTTCATTGATTTGAGCCACAAGCTCTGCGTATGTGCTAGTTGCATAAGAAAGTAAAGCTGCTTCAAAGTCACCGATTTTCGAAATTTCGATGTCTTGAAGGAAGCCTTTTTCAGCAGCAAATAACGACAAAGACATTTCAGCAACAGACATTGGCGCGTACTGTTTCTGCTTCATTAGCTCTGTTACACGCTCACCATGCTCAAGTTGAGCACGAGTAGCATCATCAAGGTCAGACGCGAACTGCGAGAACGCAGCTAATTCACGGTACTGAGCTAGGGCTAGACGAATACCGCCACCTAGTTTCTTAACGATTTTAGTTTGTGCAGCACCACCAACACGCGATACCGAGATACCAGCATTTACTGCCGGACGGATACCTGAGTTGAATAAGTCAGTTTCTAAGAAGATCTGACCATCGGTGATAGAGATAACGTTAGTCGGTACGAACGCAGAAACGTCGCCGCCTTGAGTTTCAATGATTGGCAATGCCGTCAATGAACCAGTTTTACCTTTCACTTCACCATTAGTGAACTTTTCAACGTAATCTGCGTTTACACGCGATGCACGCTCTAAAAGACGAGAGTGAAGGTAGAATACGTCACCTGGGTATGCTTCACGGCCTGGTGGACGCTTAAGTAGTAATGAAATTTGACGGTAAGCAACTGCTTGCTTAGACAAATCATCATATACGATTAATGCGTTTTCACCACGGTCACGGAAGTATTCACCCATAGTACAGCCCGCGAACGGTGCTAAGTACTGCAGTGCCGCAGATTCAGAAGCAGATGCAACAACTACGATAGTATTTGCTAGTGCACCATGCTCTTCTAATTTACGAACTACGTTTGCAATAGTAGATGCTTTTTGACCAATCGCAACGTACACACACTTAACGCCTGTGTCTTTTTGATTGATGATTGCATCGATTGCTAGTGCAGTTTTACCTGTTTGACGGTCACCGATGATAAGTTCACGTTGACCACGACCAACTGGAATCATCGCATCGATAGATTTATAACCAGTTTGAACTGGCTCATCTACTGATTTACGCTCGATTACACCTGGTGCAATTTTTTCTACAGGTTCAAACCCGTCGTTATCTAAAGCGCCTTTACCATCGATTGGAGCACCTAGTGTGTTTACAACACGACCAAGTAGACCAGGACCAACAGGAACTTCTAAAATACGACCAGTTGTATATACTTTTACGCCTTCAGTAAGGTCAGCGTACGGACCCATTACTACTGCACCAATTGAGTCGCGCTCAAGGTTTAGTGCGATAGCATAACGGCTGCCAGGAAGCTCAATCATTTCACCTTGCATACAGTCAGCAAGACCGTGGATGCGGATGATACCGTCAGTAACAGATACAATAGTACCTTCGTTACGAGCTTCACTTACAACTTCGAACTTCTCAATACGTTGTTTGATCAGATCTGAAATTTCAGTGGAATTAAGTTGCATGCTCTTTTTCCCAATTACGATTGTAGTGTTGTAGCTAAGCGGCTTAATTTACCGCGAATAGTACCGTCGATTACAGTGTCGCCAGACCTAATAATAAGTCCACCAACCACTGACGCGTCTTCACTACAATTCAGCTTAACTTTGCGTGCGAAACGTTTTTCAAGTGCCGCTACCAATGACTCTTGTTGCGCAGCAACAAGAGGAGTTGCAGAAATCACATCTACTTCGATTTCTTTATCGTATTCTGCTTTAAATTCAGCAAATAACTCAGCAACGTCAGGTAGAGCTGTCAAACGTCCATTTTCAGCCATCACCTTAACTAGGTTCTGACCTTGTTCGTTGAGCTGCTCAGCACAAAGTTGAATAAATAATTCAGCTTGTGCAGTAGCTGTAGGCATACCTGCTAAAGCAGATGATGCTTGTTCATTGCTGGCTACGTGGCCTGCAAAGAACAACATATCATTCCAGCTTTCTAGAGTGCCTTTCTCAACGGCAAGTTCAAAAGCCGCTTTAGCGTATGGGCGAGCGATAGTAGTCAAATTAGACATGCTCATACCCTCCTAATTACAGCTCAGCGACAAGTTTTTCAACGATGTCACTATGTGCGGCTTGATTAATTTCACGCTCTAAAATACGTTCTGCACCAATCACTGCCAGAGTTGCTACTTGCTTACGTAGCTCTTCTGTTATGCGATTACGTTCAGACTCAACTTCAGAGTGCCCTTGAGCAATGATACTTTCACGCTCTTGCTGACCACGAAGTGTTTCTTCGTCAACAATTAGCACTGCACGCTTTTTAGCTTGATCAATGATATCAGCCGCTTGAGCTTTTGCATCTTTAAGCTGTTCAGCAGCTTTCTTTTGCGCAAGTTCTAAGTCTTTTTCGGCTCTATCAGAGGCAGCTAAACCATCTTCGATTTTTTTCTGGCGAGCTTCAATTGCACCGTTTAGTGGTGGCCATACGTATTTCATACAAAATAATACGAACACCGTAAACGCAATCAATTCACCGATAAGAGTGGCGTTTAAATTCACAACCGCTCCTCCTTAAATAGTAAGCTGTTCAAAAAATAAAATTAAAGTACGAACAACAATACCATAGCGATACCAACACCAATCATTGCTACAGCATCGATTAGACCAGCAAGAATAAACATCTTAACTTGTAGCGAAGGTGCAAGCTCAGGTTGACGCGCACATGCTTCAAGGAATTTACCGCCCATGTTACCAAAACCAATTGCAGTGCCGATTGCACCAAAACCGATTAGTAAAGCTACTGCGATGTATTTTAAGCCGTTTAATAATTCTAAAGCTTCCATTTATTTCTCCAAAGTTTCAATTGTAAAGTTAAAAGTAAAAGTAAAATTGTAAATATAAAATTAGTGATTATCTGAGCTTGCCATACTTAGGTATACGATTGTTAGCATCATAAATACGAATGCTTGCAATACAATTACTAAGATGTGGAATACAGCCCAAACAAAATGCAATGGTAATTGCATAAATCCGATAGCGCCGATCAAGATGAAAATCAATTCACCTGCATATAAGTTACCAAACAAACGTAGCGCTAATGAAAACGGTTTAGAAACCAGCGCAATCAGTTCAAGTAATAAGTTAAACGGGATTAAAAGGATTTGTAGTGCAGTATTATTTGAACTAAACGGGTGAAGTGTTAGTTCTTTAATAAAACCACCGATGCCTTTTATTTTAATTGAGTAGCCTATCATTAAAATAAATACACCCAGCGCTAGCGCTGCAGTCATATTAATGTCTGTCGTTGGTACAATTTTCATGTACACATCGTGTGAATCCATACCAAACGCAGTCTCACCAACAAAACCAGCTAATGCAGGTAAAAAGTCAACCGGTATTAAATCCATTAAGTTCATTAAAAATATCCAAACGAATATTGTTAATGCTAATGGTGCAATAAGCTTGCTTTTACCATGGAAAGTATCACGTACGTTGTCACCAACAAACTCTACTACCATTTCAATGAAACATTGAAATTTTCCAGGTACACCTAGTGTTGATTTTTTAGCGGCACTACGAAAGATCCATAAAAATATAAGACCTAAACCGATAGACCATGCGAGGGTATCTATATGCCATGTCCAGAAACCACTATCCGTACATGCTTTATTGAAGGCGAGACCTGTATCGGTCGAACACATCTTAGCATTGGTCAAATGGTGCTGGATATGGCCAGATAGAGTAACTTCTTCTGCTGCCATGTTATATCCCAAAGTTAATGTTTAAAAAAAACGGGTGCGAACAATCCAGTAAAGAGCGCCAGTATATAAGTACTAAAAAAGGGTAATAAAATTACCGGAAAATGCTTCAGTACTAGCGCAAACAATACGATTGTTAGCATAAATTTTAATCCGTTGCCGCGTTTCAACGAGGCATACGCTTGATTTGCTCGACTTGCACCCATATGTCTGAATGCATAAAGACCAAATACAAAGTGCGGAAGTACTGCGACAACTCCACCAGCGAGTGATGAAAGCGCGGCATTGACTCCCGAACTAAAACAAATAATTACAGCAGCAACTAATGCTACAACACCCTGAAGGCAAATTAACTTTAATACGGCAAGTCGATATGGACTCGCTAACTTATCAGTCACGTTTAGTTAACCTTTATTGCGTTCTAATTGTTAGGGTGTGAAAACTGGCGAAATTATACTTAATCCTGCCAGTTTTGCAACTTGAGTAGACGCTTTGTAACACGAAATAGCTACAAATGTCCCTTTTTAGACATGTAGAAAACTAATGGTGGGTATTGTCTTGATTAATGCGATTTAAAATGCCGTCAAGTTCGTCCAAATTAGTATAAGAAATAACAAGCTTACCTTTGCCTTTTTTGTTGTAATTTATTTCTACTTTAGCACCTAGGTTTTCAGCGAGTTGTTGCTCTAACTGTTTAACATCTGGATCTTTTTCAGCTATTTCTTTAGCTGGCACTGGCTCTAAAATTGAACGAACTAACTTTTCGGTTTCACGAACAGTTAGTGCTTTAGCGACAGCTAAACGAGCAGCATCTGATTGTGCTTCTCCCTCAAGGGCTAATAAACAACGAGCATGGCCCATTTCAATATCGCCATGTTCTAACAGAATTTTTACATCACTGTTTAAATTATTTAAACGAAGTAAGTTAGTTACTGTAGTACGTGATTTGCCAACCGCATCTGCTACTTGTTGATGTGTTAGTTCAAATTCATTAAGTAAGCGATTTAACGCAACCGCTTCTTCCATAGCATTTAAGTCTTCACGTTGAATATTTTCTATTAGCGCAATAGCAACTGCAGCTTCATCTGGTACGTCTTTAATAATACAAGGTACTGTTTCAAGCTTAGCTATTTGCGCTGCACGCCAACGACGCTCACCGGCGATAATTTCAAAACTATTTTGTGCAATAGGGCGCACGACTATAGGTTGAATAATACCTTGTGAGCGAATAGAACTAGCAAGCTCTTCTAGTGCCTCTTCGGACATGTCTTTACGAGGTTGATATTTACCAGAGTGTAAAAACTCGATTGGGAGTTTTTGTAATTCACTGTTATTTGGCCCAGCCGCATTTTTTACAGCTTCAGTCACGTTTGATGTGTCTTGTTCCTTGCTTGCGCTCGGTGTAGGCTTTGACGAACTTAAAAGTGCATCGAGTCCTCGGCCTAAACCTCGTTTTTTAGCAGACATGTTATTTTTTTACCTCAAAGTTAGGCGACAACGGACGCTGTTTTTTCTTTTCTACGTAACATTTCACCAGCGAGTGCTAAATATGCTTTAGCGCCACTTGATGCCCGGTCATAATACATAGCAGGTGTACCAAAACTAGGTGCCTCTGCTAAACGAACATTACGCGGGATCACCGTACGGTATACTTTGTCGCCAAAATGTTGTTTTAATTGTTCTGATACGTCATTCGCTAAACGGTTACGCGGATCGTACATAGTACGAAGTATGCCTTCAATTTGTAAGCTAGGGTTTACTAACTTAGCAAGCTGCGTAATCGTATCCATTAATGCGGTTAACCCTTCAAGTGCATAATACTCACACTGCATTGGCACTAAAATAGAATCAGCTGCGGCCATTGCGTTAACAGTTAACATATTTAAAGAGGGAGGACAGTCGATAAAAATAAATTCGTACTGATCCTGAATTTTTTCAAGTGCGTTACGTAAACGCACTTCACGGGCAAATAATTCCATCAATTTAACTTCTGCAGCGGTTACATCACCGTTTGCAGCAATCATATGGTATTCGCCAGACGTTTCTTTGATAATAACGTCTTCTATAGGTTTATCTTCAATGAGTAAGTCGTAAATAGTTGGTACATCGCCGTACTTATCTACGCCACTTCCCATAGTCGCATTACCTTGCGGATCGAGATCAATTAACAGCACTTTACGTTTCGTTGCAGCCATAGACGCAGCGAGGTTTACAGCGGTTGTAGTTTTACCCACTCCACCTTTTTGATTTGCTAATGCGATGACTTTTGCCACGGTGTCTCTGATCCCTAGTCTTTAGAAAGAATAATTAAATGTCGTTGTGCATCTAACTTAGGTACTTCTAATGCAATTTTTTGCTCAAACTTAACGCCAGTAGGTAATGACTCTAGCTCTTCACTAGGGAACACACCTTTAAGCGCTATAAATTTACCCGAATGATCAATTAAGTGCGAACACCAGTCAACCATATCTTGTAATGAAGCAAATGCACGACTGAGTACGCCATCTAATTTAACACTTGGCTGATATTCTTCAACTCTTGACTGGACAGGTGTTACGTTATCAAGACCAAGCTCATGTTTAACATGCATTAAAAAGCGAACGCGTTTACCTAGACTATCTAGTAACACAAATTGTGTGTTAGGTAATGCAATCGCTAATACAATACCCGGAAGGCCAGGCCCTGTGCCAACATCAATATAATGATGACCGGGTAAGTGAGGTGCAACAACTAAACTATCCATAATATGCTTAATCATCATTTCTTCAGGTAAGCGTACCGAAGTTAAATTATAAGCTTTATTCCACTTATCTAATAACTCGACGTAACGAACTAGCTGTTGCTGTTGTTTTTCCGTTAGCGCAATATCAGTTTGCGCTAACAATGTAGTTAATTGTTGCTGTAACACTATGTACCCTTATCGTTACGCAGATTTGCGTAATAAGCCTTGCTTCTTCAGATACACTAATAATAGCGAAATCGCCGCTGGGGTGATACCAGAAATACGCGATGCTTGGCCAATAGTGTCTGGACGTGACTCAATAAGCTTAGCAACAACCTCATTTGATAAACCTGATACAGTTTTGTAATCAAACTCTTTTGGTAAAATTGTTTGCTCATGACGAAGCTGCTTATTGATCTCATCTTGTTGACGCGCAATATAGCCTGCATACTTAGTATGGATCTCAACTTGTTCAAGTGCTGCTACGTTTGTAAATTCAGATCCTAAACCGTCAATAGCCATAAGATCGTTATAACGAATCTCTGGACGACGAAGTAATTCTTCTAAACTTGCTTCACGAGTTAATGGTGTTTTTAGTAATGCATTTACTTGATCAACAACGACGTGATCTTTATGAATCCACGTATCTTTAATGCGTTGCTTCTCTTTTTCGATTACTTCCATTTTTTCGTTAAATGCCTGCCAACGTTCGTCATTAACTAAACCCAGCTCACGGCCTTTTTCAGTTAAGCGAATATCTGCATTATCTTCACGAAGTAGTAAACGGTATTCGGCACGGCTAGTAAACATGCGGTACGGTTCTTTCGTACCCAGTGTTGCTAAGTCGTCAATTAATACACCGACGTAAGCTTCATCGCGACGTGGCGTCCAAGAATCTTTACCTTGCACTTTTAACGCAGCATTCATACCTGCAATTAAGCCTTGTGCACCCGCTTCTTCATAACCGGTAGTCCCGTTAATTTGACCCGCGAAAAATAAGCCTTCGATAAATTTTGTTTCTAAAGACTGTTTTAAATCGCGTGGATCAAAGTAGTCATATTCTATTGCATAGCCTGGTCGACAAATATGTGCATTTTCAAAACCAGAAATAGATTGCACAATCTCAAGTTGTACATCAAACGGTAAACTAGTAGAAATACCATTTGGATATAATTCGTATGATGTTAAGCCTTCAGGTTCAACAAATATTTGGTGCTTATCTTTATCCGCAAAACGTACAATTTTATCTTCAATTGATGGGCAGTAGCGTGGACCAATACCTTCAATAACACCTGAGTACATAGGTGAGCGATGTAGGTTTTTACGAATAACATCATGTGTTTTTTCGTTTGTGTAAGTGATGTAACACGGTATTTGTTGTGGGTGATCTGATTGTTTACCCATAAATGAAAATACAGGTGTTGGCATATCACCAGGCTGTGCTTCCATTTTTGTAAAATCAACAGTACGTGCATCAATACGTGGCGGAGTACCTGTTTTTAAGCGATCCACTCTAAAAGGGTGTTCGCGTAAACGTTCAGCCAATGCAATTGATGGTGGATCACCAGCACGACCACCTTTGTAATTTTCTAAACCAATGTGTATTTGGCCACCTAAAAAAGTACCCACGGTTAAAACAACACTTGGAGCACTAAAACGTAAACCCATTTGAGTTACTACGCCAGTAACACGATCGTTTTCAACAATAAGATCATCACATGATTGTTGAAAAATCTTAAGGTTATCTTGATTTTGTAATGTTGTTTGAATAGCTGCTTTGTACAAAGCGCGATCTGCTTGTGCTCGAGTTGCACGAACAGCAGGTCCTTTTGAAGAGTTTAGTGTGCGAAATTGGATCCCGCCTTTGTCAATGGCCTGTGCCATTGCACCGCCAAGCGCATCAATTTCTTTTACCAAATGACCTTTGCCAATCCCACCAATCGCTGGGTTACAAGACATTTGACCAAGGGTATCCATATTGTGAGTCAGTAGCAGGGTATTCATCCCCATACGGGCAGCTGCTAATGCGGCTTCAGTGCCAGCATGTCCACCACCTACTACGATAACGTCAAAATTTTCGTGAAAAATCATTAATGGGATCCTACTTAAATCAAACCGGTAAACTTCAAAAGGGAGCGTATTCTACCTAGAAATTGGCAGAAGATAAATGATTAAACAAAGAGCAAGATCTAAGTATGTGATCTCTAATAATATAAAGGATCTTTTAAAGAGATCTTTTATTACTATTACTACTACTGATCAGCTTTTCTGTTGATAAGGTTTAGATCTTCATTTAAAACATGAAATTAGATCAGATCTAAAGGTGTTAATATGATCGGATCATCCAGCAAATAAGCTCTGATCAAAAAGGCACCTTATGCACAGGGCTGAATCAGTTGGATCTTATCCCATGGATAAGCATGCTTTAAAAAGCAGTTTATTCAATCTTTATCCACAAAATCTATTAAATTATTAGTAAATTGTGGGTAACTTTATATATAACTTTTTACTTGATCTATCTATTTTAAGCCTGTTTTGGTTATCCAAGAGTCTAACCATGCTATTGCTGTGTCTTCTGGTAGTGCTTCATCGAGAATATTAAGCTCTAGGCGTTCTGCTACTTTTATAGCGCCTTTTTGAGATAATAAGGCATCTATATTACGTCCAGCTTGGTTGTAAGTGTCATAACTGGTATCACCTAAAGCGATTACTGAGTATTTTAATTCTGATAAATCATTAGCTTGAGTCACATCTTCAACAAAGCTAATAAAGTTTTCAGGATAATCACCTGCACCATAAGTAGATGTGCAAATTAACCAAATGGTATTTTGCTGATCAATATCGCTAAATTCAGGTTGATCATGTAGTTGTGTAGTAATACCAAGGTTATTTAGCGCGTCGCTTAGTTGCTCTGCAACATACTCGGCTGATCCCATTTGGCTGCCAACAATAAGATTTACTGAACTCATGAATATTAGTGATCACATTGGTTTTAATTGCTGCCTATGATAACTGAGTGTGAGTAACAGTAAAGTTAAGAGTGCTTTTTTGTATAACTATTTTTGTGCTAATTTTACTCTTATTTTAAAACGCCTCCTTAAGTTGTTGATATTATATGGCTTAACAAAATATCTTTAAATGTAATCTTCTGATCAAGTTGTTGATAACAGTGGGGAAAGCTCTGTTTAAACACACCTTTTAGGTTGTTTAATAATCGCTAAGTTATTGATATTACTATTTAGTGAGAGACTTAATTGTAAATCTAGGCATAAAAAGCACAAGGTGATCATAATGTGGATATAAAGGTTGTTGATAACCTTAAATTTAGATCGAAAATAATTTTATTAAATGATCTAATTGAGCTGATCTAACGAAATTACTTAAAAATAAGCTTATAAACAGATAATTTTTAATAGATCATTAGGTTTTTCTCTGCGAGGTGGCTCAATTTACTATTTATTTGAGCTAAAAATTAGATTTTGTGGATAAGTGATCTCAATATATTTAATTTAATGCGTATTTATAGCTGCTTTTTTTATGTATTTTGCTGGTGGATTAGTAGATCAAAAGTTTGATGGACTCAAATCTCGAGTCATTTTTATTAAAAATCCGCAGTGATCGTCTGTCCATATGTTGTATAAAGTTGGTTTTTTAGAGTGTTGATCTTCACGTTTTAGCTCTTAAATTGAGCAAATAACATTAGTTTTTATGAGCTAGGTAATTATAAAAAAGCTATTTATAACTAACTTTTGTGTGGAGGATAACGATTTTAAAACGTATTTTTGTTTGAAATATGTATCGGTTTTGACCTTAAAATGGGTGTTACTTGCGCTATTAATACCTTACTTAAAGGCTCTTTCTACAATCTAATCTACATAATCTAGCTGGTAATAATTATCGCTTTGGGTATGATTTTATTGGCAGAACTGGCTGGGATTGACGGTATAAATACATATTTTATAGTGAATATTTTACATAAAAAAAGAGCACCTAAGTGCTCTTATAATAAACATATATCTGTAATAAGGTGCTTATTTACCAATACAAAATGAGCTAAATATTTTGCCAAGTAAGTCGTCTGAGGTAAATTCACCGGTTATTTCGTTTAAATACTGCTGTGTTAAACGCAATTCTTCAGCCAATATTTCACCAGCAATGTGCATTTCTAATTGTGTTTTACCTGTTTCTAAATGATACGCAGCACTCTCTAGTGCATCCAAATGACGACGGCGCGCCATAAAGCCACCCTCTGTTGCGCCTTGAAAGCCTATACAGGCTTTTAAATGCTCGCGAACAAGTTCAATACCGTCAGCATTTTTAGCACTTAAGCTGATGACCGGGTATTGTTGCTCTTGCTCCATTCCGACTATATCACCCGATAAATCAGCTTTATTTCTGATGACCGTAACCCCCATACCTTCTGGTAATTTGGCCATAAATTCAGGCCAAATTTTATGCGGGTCAGTATCTATAGTGTCAGTGCCATCAAGCATAAATAAAACGCGATCGGCTTGGTTTATTTCATCCCACGCCCGCTCAATACCTATTTGTTCTACGCGGTCAGGGCTCTCTCGTAGGCCTGCTGTATCTATAATATGCAGTGGCATACCATCTATATGTATATGCTCTCGTAGTACGTCGCGAGTGGTACCGGCTATTTCTGTTACGATTGCAGCTTCACGACCGGCTAGGGCGTTTAGTAGGCTTGATTTACCGGCATTTGGGCGACCAGCAATAACAACACGCATACCTTCGCGCATGATGCTACCTTGTTTTGCTTGATTGGTTACGGTATTAAGCTGGGTAATAATGGCGTCTAAGTCGCCTGATACCTTACCGTCTGATAAAAAATCAATTTCTTCATCAGGAAAATCTATTGCCGCTTCTACATACATACGTAAGTGAATTACTTTTTCTACAAGCGTTTCTATGTGTTTAGAAAATTCACCTTGGAGAGACTGTAGGGCGCTTTTGGCAGCTTGTTCGCTTGTAGCATTAATTAAGTCGGCGATGGCCTCTGCTTGTGTTAAATCAAGCTTGTCATTCATAAATGCGCGTTCAGAAAACTCACCAGGCTTTGCTAAACGAACGCCCTCTATTTTACTAATTTCTTTAAGTAGCATATCAAGTACTACAGGACCGCCGTGGCCTTGTAATTCAAGTACGTCTTCACCAGTAAATGAGTTAGGACCTGCAAAGTAAATGGCAATACCTTGGTCAAGCTGCTCGCCAGCTAGGCTTTTAAATGGCACGTAATCGGCGTAACGAACTTTAGGAATTTTACCTACTACTTTTTCGGCGACACTTTTAGCAAGGCTACCTGAAACGCGAATAATACCAACACCACCACGTCCAGGGGCAGTTGCTTGTGCTGCAATTGTATCTTGATTGATCATGCTATTAATTTGCCAACGATGAGTAACTTTATGGCGGTATTGTAACCTATGAAATAAACACTCGCGAATACTCTGGTGAAAAACAGGCAATAAAAAAGGCGACCGAAGTCGCCTTTATATAAGTAGGAGCTTAGTTAGCCTCTTACTTTAATTCCTTTCTTTTCCATGCCACGGTAGATGATTAACATCTGGACAATAGAAATAAGGTTAGACACTAACCAGTAAAGAACTAAACCCGATGGGAACCATAAGAAGAATACAGAGAAGATAACCGGCATAAAGGTCATCATTTTTTGCTGCATTGGATCAGTTACCGTCATAGGCTGAAGTTTTTGCGTCACAAACATACTCGCACCAAATAAGATTGGTAATACGTAGTACGGGTCTTGTGCAGAAAGGTCTGTTAACCAAAAAATAAATTCAGCATGGCGAAGTTCTGTTGACTCTAAGAATACGTAGAACAAGGCTAAGAAAATTGGCATTTGTAGCAAAATAGGGAAACAGCCACCCATTGGGTTAACTTTTTCTTTTTTGTACATTTCCATAGTTGCTTGGCCGAACTTTTGACGGTCGTCACCAAACTTTTCTTTAAGAGCTGCCATTTTAGGCTGTAGCGCACGCATTTTTGCCATTGAAGTGTATTGCGCTTTAGTAAGTGGGTACATTAACGATTTAACGATAATAGTGATGGCAATAATTGCTACACCCCAGTTACCTAAAATGCTATGTAGCCATTTTAGCAATACAAATAAAGGTTGCGAAATAAACCATAACCAACCGTAATCTACAGTTAAGTCTAAGTCTGGGTGAATCGCTTCAAGAATATCTGACTCTTTCGGACCCATATAATAAGTAGCAGTTAGTGTTTGCTCACTACCAGCTTGAATATTTACAGCGGGATCTTTAGCACCAATAATAGCGGCATTACTTTTTGTAATTAAGCTATAAATTGTATTTGTTTGATCCTGCATTGGAACCCAAGCACTTACAAAGTAATGTTGTATAAATGCAACATAACCACCTTGCGTGTTTTTGTTTAGGTTTTTATCAGCCATATCTGAAAAACTATACTTTTCGTATGGTTCTTCGTCAGTACCGTATGCAGCACCTAAATAGTTTTGATCAACCATGCTACCTTTTTCTTGTACGGTACGCTTAATTTGCGTGTATAGCTGTACTTGAAGAGGTGCGCTGGTAGTGTTGTTGATTTTGTATTCTAAGCCTACGTCATACTGACCTTTTTTGAATACATACGTTTTAGTAAAACTAACACCATTACTATCAGTAAACTGAAGTGGAACGCGAAGCTCATCACCCGTTAAGGTATATGATTTTTGTTCGGTACTATAAGTAGGGCGACCGTTAGCTGATGCGTCAGGGCCATTTAAGCCAATTAAGCCACTTTGTGAAAAGTATTGTTTGCCACTATCAAGCTGACCAAGAAGCATATAAGGTGTTTCACTTCCTTTAGTTTCTTCGTATTGAAGAAGGTCTGTTTCAACAATGTCACCGCCTTTGGTGTCAATTTTAACTTTAAAAACGTCAGTTGTGATTTCAATAACTGAACGTTTAGCTAAAGTTGCTGAAGCGGGTAAACCTGAATCTGACGATGAAGGAATATAATCATCCGACTCTGGTGAATTTGCTTGTAGTGTTTGTGTTGTGGCACTTGGATCGGCTTTAGGCTTGTTGTAATCATTATCCCATTCTTGGAACAATAAAAACGACACTAGCATTAGGCCAATTAATAAAAACGTGCGTTGCGATTCCATAACAGCTCTTATTTCTCGTGTTGGTGGTTAATATGGGTTAATTTTTCAGGTACGGGGTCGTCTCCACCTGAATGTAAAGGATGGCATTTTAATATGCGTTTTAAAGCTAACCAACTACCTTTTATAAATCCATGCAAATTAATTGCTTGAATTGCATAATGTGAGCAGCTTGGATTAAAACGACAATGCGGACCTAACAGCGGGCTAATCCACTTTTGATAACCGCGGATAAATAACACTAAACAAATCTTAGGAAAAGCAACAAGTGGTTTAATTAACCTCATGATGTTTATGCCCCTACTTAAGTTTAGTGAGATAGATATCATGTATTTAAAGACTCAATTAGAAATTTTAAATGCATGATTAAAAGGTGAGCTAAAGATACATTAATTAACCCTGCAATTCTATTGCAATTAGGTTTGTTTATTAGATTTAGCTGATTTGTTTGGGCGTTTCTTAAAAGGTGGCGGTTTAGGTGCACCTGGTTTACAGCGTTCGTTAATTTTTCGCCATAATTTAGTAAGTTGTTTGGTTAATTCTTCATTAGACTGTTCATCAATACCACTTTTCACCATAAGCACAATATCAATATTATCGATGCTGTGTTGATTTAAACGAAAACTTTCGCGAGCGAGACGTTTAATACGGTTTCGTTGGCATGCCTTTTTTACGCGTTTTTTAGCAACAGTAAGACCTAACCGAGGTTTTTCTTGGTCATTTGGTTTAGCTAATAGAGTAAAGAAAGGAGTTGCAGCCCGAGCGGGTTCATTAAATATGCGAGAGTAATGCGAGGGAGTTAACAGACGTAACTCCCTGCCAAAGCTAAAGTCTTCCACTTATAAATTAAGCAGAAAGAACTTTGCGGCCTTTAGCGCGGCGACGTGCTAATACTTTACGGCCATTTACAGTTGCCATGCGAGCACGGAAGCCGTGTGCACGTTTGCGTTTTAAAACGCTAGGTTGAAAAGTTCTTTTCATAACAATCTCATCCGATCGGTTAAAGTTAAAACATCCTATACAGGTCGCGATCCTGGCATAGGTGCCATTGCGAGCGCGAGATATTATAGAGTAAGTAACGTAAAGTCAATCATAATTACGTTCGCAGTATATAGCCTACTTATGGTCCATAAAGAGATCATGTAGAGCGATCTGATAGGATCATCATAAATAAGAAGTTTTCCACAGCCCCTGTATAAAAAGTGAATAAAAGCGGGGGAAAAGAAAATTGGATCGTAAATTTGGTTCGCGATCTTGGTGTTATTTTGTTATGATCTCCTCTTCGGATCTAAAATAAAAACTGTTTTAAATCAGGTTGTTAATGATTTTATACATCGATATCAACAATTTTATAAAAATCAATCTTTTACTTGTGGATAAAGTGCCTTCATAATACGCGGTCTTGGGTCGCTTATTGGACCATTTGAACGCAATAAATGTATGATTTATAATCATTAATGATGTGCGGGAATAAAAATTATATCTCTGGGAGTTTAACTGTGTATCTGTCGGTTTGGCAAAGTTGTTTATATGTATTGCAAGATGAGCTGCCTTCGCAGCAATTCAGTATGTGGGTAAGACCACTACAAGCAGAAAGTACCGAAGATACCTTGACGATTTATGCACCTAATCGCTTTGTGCTTGATTGGGTAAGAGAAAAGTACCTAAATAGAATTAACGAATTATTAGTAGAAATTTGTGGTGTTGAAGCACCAAAGCTACGTTTTGATGTAGGTAGTAAGCCTTTATTAAATGCGCAAGCTGCACCGGTTATAGAAACACAATCAGCACCACAAGCTTCTACAAAACAACAGCCTCGTGAGCAAAAGCCTGTTGTTGAACCTGCGCCTAAATCAGGTTACAAATCTAACATTAAAGAAAATTATACCTTTGACAGCTTTGTTGAGGGTAAATCAAACCAATTAGCAAAAGCAGCGGCTACTCAAGTTGCCGATAATCCTGGCTCTGCTTTTAATCCTGTATTTATTTACGGTGGTACTGGTTTAGGTAAAACTCACTTATTACATGCAGTAGGTAACGGCATTATGGCAAACAAGCCAGATGCTAAAATTGTTTACATGCATTCAGAACGCTTTGTTCAAGATATGGTAAAGGCACTGCAAAATAATGCGATAGAAGAATTTAAGCGTTATTACCGCAGTGTTGACGCATTAATGATTGATGATATTCAATTTTTTGCTAATAAAGAGCGTTCACAAGAAGAGTTTTTTCATACCTTTAATGCATTGCTTGAAGGCAACCAACAAATTATTTTAACCTCTGACCGTTATCCAAAAGAGATTGAAGGGGTCGAAGACCGTCTTAAATCACGTTTTGGTTGGGGATTAACAATCGCGATTGAGCCACCAGAGCTTGAAACTCGCGTTGCTATTTTGATGAAAAAAGCACAGCAAAGTAAGATTAACTTACCACATGAAGTTGCCTTTTTTATCGCCAAAAAATTACGTTCAAATGTACGTGAGCTAGAAGGCGCACTTAATCGTGTAATCGCTAATGCTAATTTTACAGGTCGTCCAATTTCGATTGATTTTGTAAAAGAAGCACTACGCGATTTACTTGCCTTGCAAGATAAGCTGGTTACGATAGATAATATTCAGCGCACCGTTGCTGAGTACTACCGAATTCGAGTGTCAGATCTATTGTCTAAGCGCCGCAGCCGCTCTATAGCAAGGCCACGCCAAGTTGCCATGGCATTATCTAAAGAATTAACTAATCACAGCTTACCTGAGATTGGTGACGCATTTGGTGGACGCGATCATACGACCGTATTACACGCATGTCGTAAGATAAAATCACTACGTGACGAAAGCCACGAAATTAAAGAAGATTACCAAAACTTAATAAGAACATTGTCATCTTAGGGCTGACTTTATTATGCAAATAACAATATCAAGACAACAATTTTTAAAGCCATTGGTGCAAGTGTCGGGTGCAATAGAGCGCAAACACACGCTACCAATCTTATCTAACGTTTTGTTAGTGGTAGAAAACGGACAACTTTCAATGACGGGTACTGACCTTGAAATTGAATTAGTTTCTGGCGTATTTGTAGGTGATGATATTGCCAATACAAAACTAACGTTACCCGCTAAAAAGTTACTCGATATTTGTAAAAGTCTACCAGATGGTTCAGACATTACTTTAAGCTTGCAAGAGCACCAATTACTTTTAACCAGTGGTAAAAGCCGTTTTTCATTAACGACTTTATCTGCTGATGATTTTCCTAATTTAGAGCAGTGGGATGGTGAGGTTGAATTTCAACTAACTCGTTTAGAGCTTCGTAAGTTACTTGAAAGCACGCATTTTTCGATGGCAAATCAAGACGTACGTTATTACTTAAACGGTATGTCGTTTGAAGTAGATAATACAGACATAAAAACAGTAGCAACAGATGGTCACCGTTTAGCTATTGCACAAAAGCAATTAACGCAATCGCTTAACACTCAACGTCAATTAATTATACCTCGCAAAGGTGTGCAAGAAATTATGCGCCTTATGGTAGCTGACGACGAATTGGTTACAATTCAGTTTGGTGCTAACCATATTCGTATCATTGATATTGAGTTTACATTTACAAGTAAGCTAGTTGATGGACGCTTTCCTGATTACCGTCGTGTATTACCACGTGGTGGTGACAAAGTAATTACAGCTAACCGAGAATGGTTACGAAATGCGTTTCAACGAGTGTCTATTTTATCGAATGAAAAATTTCGTGGTGTACGCTTAAACCTATCAAACGGTTTATTAAAAATTACTGCCAATAACCCAGAGCAAGAACAAGCTGAAGAAGTTGTTGAAGTAAGTTACGAAGGCGCGGACCTAGAAATAGGATTCAACGTGTCTTACGTATTAGATGTACTAAACACATTAAAAACAGAAGACGTACTATTTACATTAGCCGACTCAAACAGCAGTGCATTAATTGAAGGTGCAGGCGATGAAGAAGCAATGTACGTTGTTATGCCTATGCGTTTATAAGACTATAAATACATAATGAGCTTAAGTCATTTGAGCCTCAAATATTTTCGTAATATTGAGGCGCTGACGCTAGAACCAGTCAACGGCGTTAATATAATTTATGGTGAAAATGGCAGCGGAAAAACCAGCCTTTTAGAGGCTATATATTACCTTTCTCATGGCAAATCTTTTCGTACTCCAAAACACAAAAGTATTATTGCGCACCAGCAAGAGCAATTTGTAATTCACGGGCGTAAAACAATACACGATTTATCAATTCCAATTGGTATTAGTAAAACGCAAACGGGTGAGACCAATTTAAAAATTCAAGGTAAGGCGAGCCGTAAGATATCAGAACTCGCTCAACTTATGCCTGTACAAATTATTACACCAGAGAGTTATTCTTTGTTTTTTGGTGGACCTAAAGAGCGCAGAAAGTTTTTAGATTTAGGTTTGTTCCACGTGGAACATGAGTTCTTTTTTTTGTGGCAATCATTTAATAAAGTACTTAAACAACGTAATGCATTATTAAAAACTAAGCCCAAGAATTATTTTGACCAAATTAAGTTTTGGGACAAAGAATTTGTTAGACTGGCTGAAGAAATAAATAAATTAAGATTGGCGTATATAAGTAGGTTTAAGCAGCAATTTTTTGATAAAATGTGTGCAGAATTGACGCTTGTACGTGATTTAGAAATGACCTTTAGCGCAGGCTGGAAAGAGACTGAATCTCTTGCAGATGCGTTAGAGCAAAACTTTGAGCGAGATGCTCGCCAAGGGTTTACAAGTAAAGGCCCTCATAAGGCCGATTTTAGTTTTAGTGTCGCTGGCAACAGTGTGGAGAATACATTCTCACGCGGTCAATTGAAGCTATTATTGTATGCGTTGAAAGTTACGCAAAATAGCTTAATTGAGTCAGAGACAGATAAGCAATCTATATTGCTAATAGATGATCTACCTTCAGAATTAGGCGAAGATACAAAAGAGAAAGTGGGACAATTACTTGCTCACTGCAGTTCTCAAATTTTTATCTCTTCAATTTTATCTGAAAGTATTTCTGCTGTGGTGGAACCCATGCAACGAGAACTACAAATGTTCCACGTGAAACATGGCAACCTAATAACAAGATAAGTGGGATTAACCATGTCTGAGAATTATGACTCGTCGAGTATTAAAGTACTTAAAGGATTAGACGCAGTAAGAAAGCGTCCTGGAATGTATATTGGGGACACCGATGATGGCACAGGCTTACACCACATGGTGTTTGAGGTCGTTGATAACTCGATCGATGAAGCCTTAGCAGGTCATTGTGATGATATTTATGTAACGATTCACTTAGACGGTTCTGTCTCAGTTCGAGATAACGGTCGTGGTATCCCAACTTCTATCCATGAAGAAGAAGGCGTATCTGCAGCCGAAGTTATTATGACGGTACTTCATGCCGGTGGTAAGTTTGATGATAACTCTTATAAAGTATCAGGTGGCTTACACGGTGTTGGTGTTTCTGTTGTAAATGCACTTTCAGAAAAACTAAAACTGACTGTTCGTCGTGAAGGAAAGCTTCATGAGCAGTTTTATACTATGGGTGTTCCAGATGCACCTTTAGCTGTAATTGGTGACTCAGAAACAACTGGTACAGAATTACGTTTTTGGCCAAGCGCTGAAACATTCACAAATTTAGATTTTCATTACGACATTTTAGCTAAGCGTTTACGCGAGCTTTCATTCCTAAACTCAGGTGTGAGCATCATCTTAAATGATGAGCGTGAAGAAAATAAATCTGACCACTTTAAATATGAAGGCGGTATTCAAGCTTTCGTCGAATACTTAAACCGTAATAAAACACCTATACATAAAGGTGTGTTCCATTTTACTCACGAACGTGAAGAAGATGGTATTAGTGTTGAAGTATCAATGCAGTGGAATGATGCATACCAAGAAAACATTTACTGTTTCACAAATAATATTCCACAACGTGATGGTGGTACTCACTTAGCCGGTTTTAGATCAGCGCTAACACGTACACTTAATAACTACATGGAAAAAGAAGGCTTTAACAAAAAAGCTAAAACAACCAGCAATGCTACCGGTGATGATGCCCGCGAAGGCTTAACGGCTGTTGTTAGTGTTAAAGTTCCTGATCCTAAGTTCTCATCGCAAACTAAAGACAAGCTAGTATCAAGTGAAGTTAAATCTGCGGTTGAACAAGCAATGGCTGAAAAATTCACTGAGTTTTTATTAGAAAACCCAACTGATGCCAAAATTGTTGTAGGTAAGATTATTGATGCCTCACGTGCACGTGAAGCGGCGCGTAAAGCCCGTGAAATGACACGACGTAAAGGTGCAATGGACTTAGCAGGCTTACCAGGTAAGCTAGCTGATTGCCAAGAAAAAGACCCAGCCCAATCTGAACTATATATAGTGGAAGGGGACTCTGCTGGCGGATCAGCCAAGCAGGGACGTAACCGTAAAAACCAAGCTATTCTTCCGCTTAAAGGTAAAATATTAAACGTAGAAAAAGCACGTTTTGATAAAATGTTATCTTCGCAAGAAGTAGCAACACTAATTACTGCATTAGGGTGTGGTATTGGTCGTGACGAATATAACCCTGAGAAATTACGTTATCACCGTATCATCATCATGACCGATGCGGACGTGGATGGTTCTCACATTCGTACGTTACTACTAACATTCTTCTATCGTCAAATGCCTGAAATTGTAGAACGCGGTTATATTTATATTGCTCAACCACCACTTTATAAAGTGAAAAAAGGTAAGCAAGAGCGTTATATTAAAGATGATCCTGCATTAGTAGAATACTTAACGTCGCTTGCACTTAATAATGCTGCTTTATATCCAAGTGCAGATGCTTCTGCGCTAGAAGGTGAAGCGCTTGAGAAAGTCGTTCACGATTACCAAAATACAGTTAAAGTTATTGAGCGTTTAAAGCGTAAATATCCTAACACGGTAATGGAACGCTTAATCTACCAAACAGAGTTGAAAACTGATGACCTTTCTGACGAAGCTAAAGTAATTGCTTGGACAAAAGAGTTAGTTGATGACCTGATTGCACGTGATGAAGATGCAACTATTTTCCATGCAGGCACAGAGTTTGACGCTGAGCGTAATATGTATTACCCGGTTGTGAATATTCGTCAGCACGGTGTTGATAAAGCACATGTACTTCATTATGACTTTATTGCATCACGTGACTACCAACGCATTGCTGTGACTGGTACTAACATTGCAAACATCCTAAAAGAAGGTGCTTATATTCAACGTGGTGAGAAAACAAAACCTGTTGATAACTTTGTGGATGCTTTGGAATGGTTGATCACAGAATCTAAGCGCGGGATCTACATTCAACGCTATAAAGGACTGGGTGAAATGAACCCAAGCCAGCTTTGGGAAACGACAATGGATCCTAGTGCTCGTCGTATGTTACAAGTAACGATTGAAGATGCTGTTGGCGCGGATCAATTATTTGCCACCTTAATGGGTGATCAAGTAGAGCCTCGTAGAGAGTTTATCGAAACTAACGCTCTACGCGTAGTTAATCTAGACGTGTAAAAATATTACTTACACCGAAAAAGGAGCCTAATGGCTCCTTTTTTATTTTTTCAATTACACAAACTGCTTAAAACCTGAGTGTACACACGGTATACTAAGGGTAATTTTCACGCTACTTCTTAGATAGTAAAAAGCCAAATATGCAAAAATATGACGTAAAAACCTTTCAAGGTTTGATCCTGGCTTTACAGGATTATTGGGCGCAGCAAGGCTGTGTCATTATTCAACCACTTGATATGGAAGTGGGCGCCGGGACATTTCACCCGCAAACATTTTTAAAGTCTATTGGTCCAGAGCCAATGTCGAGCGCGTACGTTCAGCCGTGTCGTCGTCCTACGGATGGCCGCTATGGTGAAAACCCAAATCGCCTACAACATTACTACCAATTCCAAGTAGTTTTAAAGCCATCGCCAGATAACATCCAAGAGCTTTACTTAGGCTCATTAGCGGCAATGGGTATTGATACCCTTACTCACGAAGTTCGCTTTGTAGAAGATAACTGGGAATCACCTACGCTAGGCGCATGGGGCTTGGGATGGGAAATTTGGTTAAACGGCATGGAAGTAACGCAGTTTACCTACTTTCAACAAGTGGGTGGCTTAGAGTGCTCACCAGTAACAGGCGAAATTACTTACGGCCTAGAGCGTTTAGCAATGTATATTCAAGGCGTAGATAGCATTTACGACCTAGTATGGGCTGACGGTCCACTAGGGCGCGTAACATACGGCGACGTGTTCCATCAAAATGAAGTAGAGCAATCTACTTATAATTTTGAACATGCAAACGTAGAAGACTTATTTGCACAGTTTGATAAGTGTGAAGCAGAAAGCCAAAAGTTAATTGAAGCTAACTTACCACTACCTGCATACGAGCAAGTAATGAAAGCATCGCACGCATTTAACTTACTAGACGCACGCCACGCAATTTCGGTAACCGAACGTCAGCGTTATATTTTACGCGTTCGTGCGTTATCAAAAGCGTGTGCACAAAGTTACTATGACAAACGTGAAGCGCTTGGTTTCCCGCTGTGTAAGGATAAGTAAAATGTCAGCACAAAATTTATTAGTAGAAATTGGCACTGAAGAGTTACCACCAAAAGCATTGCGTAAATTAGCAGAAGCCTTTGCTGCAAACTTAACTCAAGAGCTAGAAACATTAGAATTAGCACACCAAGGCGTAAGCTGGTATGCATCGCCTCGTCGTTTGGGTTTACAAGTAAAAGCGCTTGAAGCTAAGCAACAAGACAAAGAAGTTGAAAAGCGTGGCCCAGCAACAAAGGCAGCGTTCGACAGTGAAGGTAACCCAACAAAAGCAGCAATGGGTTGGGCACGTGGTTGTGGTATTGAAGTAAAAGACGCACAAACACTTGAAACCGATAAAGGCGCTTGGTTATTGCACATTGCTAAAGTAGCAGGGCAAGAAACTAAAACCCTAATGACAGATGCAATCACAAAAGCATTAAGTAAATTACCAATCCCTAAACCAATGCGTTGGGGCGCGAATAAAACACAATTTATTCGTCCTGTGCATACAGTCACTATTTTATTTGGTGATGTGCTACTTGAAGGCGAAATACTTGGTAAGCAAATAACTAACCAGCTTCAGGGTCATCGTTTTCATCACCCAGAAAAAATTAGCATTAACCATGCAGATGACGTTTTTGACGTACTTAAATCTGCTTACGTTATTGCTGATTACGAGCAACGTAAAGCGCAAATTCGAGCACAAATAGAAGAGGCTGCAAGCGCAGTTAACGCTGTTGTTGCAATGGATGAAGATTTACTAGAAGAAGTAACATCACTTGTAGAGTGGCCAGTTACTTTAACGGCAACATTTGAAGAAGCATTTTTAGATGTACCAGCCGAAGCGTTAATTTACACCATGAAAGACGATCAAAAATATTTCCCGTTATTAGATCAAAACGGCAAACTTTTAAATAAGTTTTTGTTTGTATCTAACATCGAAAGTAAAGATCCAAGTGTGGTTATTTCTGGTAACGAAAAAGTAGTGCGCCCGCGTTTAGCCGATGCTCAGTTCTTCTTTGAAACAGATAAAAAGAAAACCCTAGAAAGCCGATTAGAGTCGCTTGATAGCGTATTGTTCCAAAAGCAACTTGGTACGCTTAAAGATAAGTCTGAGCGCATTAGTGAGCTTGCAGGTTATATTGCTGAGCAATTAGGTGCTGATAAAGACCTAGCACAGCGTGCAGGCTTATTAAGTAAAACTGACCTAATGACTGAAATGGTTATGGAATTTACCGACGTGCAAGGTGTAATGGGAATGCATTACGCTCGCCACGATGGTGAAGCCGAAGATGTAGCCGTAGCGCAAAACGAGCAGTACATGCCACGCTTTGCAGGGGATAACTTACCAACAAACTTAATTAGCTGCGCAGTAGCGATTGCTGATAAGTTTGACACGCTGGTGGGTATTTTTGGTATAGGCCAAGCACCTAAAGGTGACAAAGACCCATTTGCTCTTCGTCGTGCTGCTATTGGTGCACTGCGCATCATGGTAGAAAAAGAACTACCACTTGATATTTTAGACCTAGTCGCTAAATCGCAAACATTGTTTGGCGACAAGTTAACTAACTTAAATGTATCAACTGACGTATTTGAATTTATGCTAGGGCGCTTCCGTGCTTGGTATCAAGACGAAGGTATTGAAGTAGACGTAATTCAAGCAGTGCTTGCACGTCGTCCGACTAAACCTGTTGATTTTGACCGCCGTGTTAAAGCCGTAAGTCACTTCCGTACATTAGACGCAGCAGAAGCGCTTGCAGCGGCTAATAAACGCGTAGGTAATATTCTGGCTAAAAACGACATTACCAGCCAAGGTAGTGTTGATGAGAGCTTATTAAGCGACGATGCCGAAAAAGTATTGGCATCACAAGTAGCAAAATTTGCCACTGACCTTGCGCCACTTTACGCAGATGGAAACTACCAAGAAGCATTAAGCCAATTGGCGGGTATTCGTGAAAGTGTTGATAACTTTTTTGACAACGTAATGGTTATGGCCGACGATGAAGCTGTTAAGCAAAATCGTCTTGCGCTATTAAGCCAGTTAAGCGGATTGTTTTTAGGTATTGCAGATATTTCTGTTTTACAAAAATAACACCGATTAGCAATTTTAAAAGCCAGCGTTTTGCTGGCTTTTTAGTTTTCACTGTATGCAAAGGATACCCATTGATGATTTCTATGAAACGAATTTTAACCTTAGCAATTGCTGGTTTACTTACAGCCTGTACAAGCCAAATTTCGATTAACGATGTATTGCCACAGCAAGAGCTTGACCGCACTATTTACTTACGTGGCGACTTTACACTGTGGGATGCAGAACCCCAGTATCAGTTTGCGCCAGTTGGCCCTGCGCTTTATCAAGCACAAGTTAAATTTTCGACCCCAGGTAAAGTGTACGAATTTAAAATAGCCGATGCCGATTTTAGTGAAGGTTATAACTGTGGTTACAGCGATGCACAACCAGCAGGGCAAAAACTAACACTCGGCCAGCCAGCTATCGCAGACTGTAATACTATTTATAACTACTTTAGTTTCACACCAGCAATAAAAGGCACGTACATAGTAAGTATTGATTACAGTGACTACGATAAGCCACAAGTGACGATAACGAAGAAGTGATAGCTGTATTTTTAAAGCAGCCCGAGTGAATTAATGGATTTGTGACAAGGACGTTGTAGTGTTTATTCAGCATTAACACCAAGGGGGTTCGTAGGTTGGGTAGAGTGAAACGAAACCCAACATGTGTGGCGAATAAAACTATTTTGGTGGTTATTAAACAACCTACTGAGGGAGTGATAATAAGTTAAACGATATATACGATGAGTGAAATTATTTCGATTATTATAAGATACGTTGGGTTTCGTAAAACTCAACCCAACCTACGTTATTTTAAAGCCCTTTCTTAACCACATATCTATACGGTGCTTCTTCTGCATCTTTAGCCACCAGCGTGTGATCCATAAACGTACAAAAACTCGGAATGTCGCGAGTGGTTGATGGGTCATCAGCAGTTATTAATAACGTTTCACCATCACTCATTTTACGAATAGCAGCACGTACCATCATTACTGGCTCTGGGCAGCGAAGGCCTATGGCATCTAATTGGTGATCGGGATTATCAAAGCTCATAATAAATTGGCCTGTTTAATTAAAGTGATTGCTGTGTACGCGAGTGCTTAGATATAGCAATTAATAAGTTTTGCAGTTTAACGCAATTTTATGTGTAATTTAACTATTTTACTTAATGCTTTTAGCAGTTTCAAAATGCTTTATTTAATAATACGCCCGATCACATAATTACGCTGTTACATGCTTGTTTGATAATGGGACGTTTTTATAAATTGAAGCTAATAAAAAAGGCGAACTGAATAAAATCAGTTCGCCTTTTTAATCACCAAGATGGTTTTACATGTTTAAACTAATTAGTCTTGAACGCGTTCAAATACAGTTGCAATGCCTTGGCCTAAACCAATACACATAGTTGCTAAACCGTATCGTACATTTTTGTCTTCCATTAAGTGAATAAGCGATGTGCTAATACGCGAACCCGAACAACCCAGTGGGTGACCAAGTGCGATTGCGCCGCCATTTAAATTCACTTTTTCGTCAACAACATCCAGTAACCCTAAATCTTTCATTACAGGTAATGATTGTGCTGCAAAAGCTTCGTTAAGTTCTACTACGCCTAGGTCATCAATTGTAATACCGGCTTGTGCAAGTGCTTTTTTACTTGCTGGTACTGGGCCGTAACCCATAATTGATGGATCGCAACCAGCGACTGCCATTGCTTTAATGCGCGCACGAATTGGCAAACCAAGTTCTTTTGCTTTTTCTTCGCTCATTACTAACATTGCAGATGCGCCGTCAGAAAGTGCAGAAGACGTACCGGCTGTTACCGTACCCGATGCAGGATTAAATACAGGGCGAAGCTTTGATAGGCCTTCTACTGTTGTTTCTGGGCGAATTACTTCGTCGTCTTCAACTAAGATAAGCGAACCATCTGCATCGTGACCTTCCATTGCTAAAATTTCGCGACGGAAACGGCCTTCAACAGTTGCAGCTTGTGCACGTTGATGTGAGCGATAAGCAAATTCATCTTGTTGCTCACGGCTAATGCCATGAAGCGTTGCAAGGTATTCTGCTGTTAAGCCCATAGAGCCAGACGCTTGTGCAATTGATGTTGCTAAGCCTGGGTGAAAGTCGTTGCCGTGAGTCATAGGTACGTGACCCATGTGCTCAACACCACCAATTAGGTAAGTGTCGCCAGCGCCTGTCATTATTGCGCGTGCTGCGTCATGCAATGCTTGCATAGAAGAGCCACATAAACGGTTAACCGTAACAGCAGGAACGCTGTGCGGAATACCGGCAAGCAATGATGCGTTACGCGCTACGTTGAAGCCTTGCTCTAATGTTTGCTGTACACAACCCCAATAAATATCGTCAATTGATGCTGGATCAACTGCTGGGTTGCGATCTAGTAAGCCTTTCATTAAATGTGCGCTTAAGTCTTCTGCACGTTTATGTTTGAATACACCACTTTTAGAGCGACCCATTGGTGTGCGGATACAATCTACAATTACTGGATTATTCATGATATTAACCTTCCACCTTATAGAAAACACGACCTTCTTCGGCCCACTTGCGAGTTTGTTCAGATACTTGGTAAATCGCACCTAGGTGAGCGTATTTGTCTGCTGCTGCAACAAAGTTAGCTAAACCAGTTTGATCTAAGTAACGGAACGCGCCGCCTCTAAATGGAGGGAAACCAACACCGTAAACTAATGCCATATCTGCTTCTTGCGGCGAGGCAACAATGCCTTCTTGCAAGCACAGTAGCACTTCGTTGATCATTGGAATCATACAACGGTCGATGATTTCTTGTTTATCAAATTCTTTTGGTGCGTCTGTAATTGGGCTTAGTAGCTCAATTGTTGTCTCGTCATGAGACTTTTTAAGACGACCGCGACGATCTGTTTCGTACTTGTAAAAACCGGCTTTGTTCTTTTGACCAAAACGTTTTTCGTTGGCAAAAATAGTCACAGGGTCTTTATCAGCACGAGCCATACGCTCAGGGAAACCGTCAGCCATTACGCCAGTACAATGGAACGCTGTATCAATACCTACAACATCAAGTAGGTAAGCCGGACCCATAGGCCAGCCAAATACGTTTTCCATTACTTTATCTACTTTTGCAAAGTTAGCGCCTTCAACCACTAATTTGCTAAAACCTGCAAAGTAAGGGAATAAAACACGGTTTACAAAAAAGCCTGGGCAATCGTTAACAACAATTGGCGATTTACCTAATTTAAGCGCGTAATCAACTACAGCATTAATTGTTTTATCTGAGGTTTTTGCGCCACGGATAATTTCTACTAATGGCATTTTTGGCACAGGGTTGAAAAAGTGCATACCACAGAAGTTTTCTGGCTTATCTAGCGCTTGTGCTAGTAAATCAATACAAATAGTCGATGTGTTTGAAGTAAGTACAGTGCCTTCTGGCATGTTCTTTTCAAGATCAGCGAGTACTGCTTGCTTAACTTTAGGGTTTTCTACAACAGCTTCAACAATGATGTTGGCACTTTGTAGGTCTGACTCGTTAAGTGTTGGCTTAATTTTGCTAAGTGTTGCCAACATTTTTTCCATTGGCATGTGACCACGCTTAACTTTTGCACCTAATAACTTAGATGCTTCACCCATACCTAAATCAAGCGCATCTTGTTGGATGTCTTTCATTATAATAGGTGTGCCTTTATAAGCAGACTGGTATGCAATACCGCCACCCATAATACCAGCACCTAATACAGCGGCTTGTTTAATTTCTACATCGCTGTGCTTAGCAAATTTACGTGCTTTACCTTTAATGTATTGATCAGCTAGGAATATACCTGTCTGTGCAGCTGCTTCTGGTGTACGTGCTAATTTAGCAAAGTTGGCATTTTCGATTGCCATTGCTTCATCGCGAGTACAGTTTGCCGCTGCTTTAATAGTACGTACAGCCATAACCGGTGCAGGATAGTGGCCTTTGGTTTTACCCATTACCATACCTTCTGCCATAGCAAAGCTCATGCCTTGCTCAACACGGTTTAATTTAAGTGGCTGTAGTTTTACGTTGCGTTTTGCTTGCCAATCTAGCTTGCCAGCAATCGCCAGTTCAAGTGTTGATACACTTGACTCTAGAAGTTTGTCAGCACTAACTACCGCGTCAAACGCACCTACTTTAAGGGCATCTGCTGCGCGGTTTTCTGCGCCTGAGGTAATCCACATCATCGCGTTATCGGCGCCAATGATACGTGGTAAGCGCACTGTGCCACCAAACCCTGGCATTATGCCAAGTTTAACTTCTGGTAGGCCCATTTTAGCTGTTTCGCTTGCCACACGATAATCGGTAGCAAGTGCCCACTCACAACCACCGCCAAGTGCCATACCGTTTATAGCGCTTAGAGTTGGGAATGGTAAATCTTCAATTGCATCAAAAACGTCGGTTGCGTTTTTGATCCACACTACTAATTCTTCTTCAGGTTTAGTAAATGTAGGTAAAAATTCGAAGATATCGGCACCAATAATAAAGTGGTCTTTATCACTGGTAAAAATCATGCCTTTGATATCAGTATTGGCGGCTAATTCTTTTAATGCTGCTGCGCAATCTGAAAGAGTTTTTTGAGATAGTGTGTTTACAGAACCTGCAACACAAAACTTAAACTCGGCGATGTTTTCCTTCAGGAAGCTAACTTCAAAGGAATCGCTTTTATATAACATTATTATTCTCCCTAGTTGACGAACTAAGACTGGTACGATGAGTTTGCATTTCAATCAGTGTGCTTGCTTTAAATTAAAAATGCAACGAAAAATTTAACTCGGTTACAATCGACTGGTTAAAATATAGCTGGTTTGGTGCTAAGGTGGTTGAAAAGTTTTTATTCACAACTTTAATTTTTATTAAAGGACATTATGAAAAAATATTTACTAAGTGTTGCGGCAGCTGCATTCATTTTTCCTCTTCATTCTGCCGAGGCAAGTAACGATAACGATGCATTTTTAGATGCCGAAAAAAAAGTAAGGTACGGCAGTTACCAAGACTTTAAACAAGCGGTTAGTAACCTAAATCATCCGTTAAAACCTTATGTTGAAAAAACGTATTGGCAACGCCATCCGAGCATTAAACATCAGGCAGAAATAGAAGAATATTTAAATATATACCAGCATACGCCGCTTGAGTGGCCGGTGCGCAAAGCGTGGTTAGAGTATTTAAAAGATAACAACGAAAAGGCGGCGTATATCCGCAACTATCGTGAAACGTCTAATACGGAGCTTACTTGTACTTATTTAGATTTTCAGCTTGATTTAGGTGCGCCCGAAAAGGCAATTCTAAATCAGGTGACCGACTTATGGGCTGTAGGTAAATCGCAACCTAATGGTTGTGATAGTTTATTTACTACGTGGCGTAAAAAAGGCTACATGAAAGAAGAAACGGTTTGGAAGCGTGTAACACTTGCTGCACAAGGCGGAACGCAAAGCTTATTACCTTACTTAAAAACTTTATTACCAAGTAAGGAGCGTTACTTAGCTGACTTATATTTAAAAGTGCGAAAAGATCCAAGCGCAGCCGCTGGATTATATAGATATAAAAACAAGTCGGCTAAAGAAGGGCAAATAGCTATTTATGGTGTTAAGCGTTTGGTTTGGCGCGATAAAGAGCTAGCTTTAAAAGCATGGGAAAAGCTAGAAAAAATATTTAAGTACAGCGATGAAGAAAAAGCGGATGTGTATTACACCTTTGCATTGTCACTTGCCTCTAGCGGGCATAAACAAGCGAGCTTTTGGCTAAATAAAGTGCCAAAAGAGCGACTAGACAGCAAGCTTATTCAGTGGCAACTGGGCAATATGCTCAAAACCCAAGATTGGGAGGGGATTGCTGCATTCTTTACAGGTAAAGAAAATTTAAGTCTTGGTCAGCAATATTGGTTAGCTTATAGCTATGCACAACGTGGCGAGCAACAAAAAGCAGACGACATTTGGAAGAAAGTAGCGGCTAATCGTGATTATTACGGCTTTTTAGCTGCAGCACGTTTGGGGTTGCCCGTTGATTTAAATAATCAGCCTTTAGCAGTCGATAAGGTACTTGTAGATAAAGTGAGTAATGCACCAGGCTTTAAGCGTGCAAAAGCACTTTATGATATTGAGCGCTTTACGTCGGCGCGCCGTGAATGGAATTACTTAACGGATACCTCCAGCGATGAAGAAAAGCTGGCAGCATCACAGTTATCTACCGATTTAGGTTGGCACGACAGTACTATTTTTACTTTAGCAAAAATTAAAGCATGGGATAATGTAGAGCAACGTTTTCCGTTTGCGTTTCAAGATGTTTTTGAGCGCTACAGTAAACGTAGCAAGATAGATGTTGCTTGGAGTATTGCTATTGCAAGGCGCGAAAGCTCTTTTGCGCCAGATGCACGCTCGCATGCTAATGCGCGTGGTTTAATGCAGTTATTACCTAGTACTGCTGAGTATGTAAATAAAGGCAGTGTGACAAGTAGTCGTTTATATCAACCTAAAACAAATATTAGGTTAGGTACTAGTTACTTACAATACTTAAAAAAGAAAAACCATGGCAATGAAGTGCTGGCTACGGCTTCTTATAATGCGGGTTATCATCGTATAAAGCGTTGGTTACCCGATGACGCTATTCCGGCTGAGTTATGGGTAGAGCTTATTCCGTATCGCGAAACCCGCGATTACGTAAAAAATGTATTTGCGTACAGGCAGGTTTACCATACAAGAATGGGCCGAGAAGGTAATGTATTAGCGCCGCTACTCGAAATGAAAATGGGCGGTTGAATATATGATACCAATCGACCAATAACTTAACACGATAGGTATTAATAAGGGGGATGTTTACATGTTAAATATCCTCCTTTTTTGAGCGCTTAGGGTAATACCAATTTTATTAAAAACATGATCATTCTAGCGTATTAAATAATTCAATAACTGCGTTAAAAATTATTTATATAGAACAACTATGTATCATAATTTTAGCCTTGTTATTAAGCTATTTTCTTATCGCTATAATAGATCATTAATTTAATGCAATTGGTATAAGTGATAGACTCATAGCAAGTTAAATTTAACAGATGGATTAACAATGGATAAATTAGCCGTTTTATACGCCGAACATATTGCAACACTGCAACAGCGTACTCGTACAATTTGTAATAGCGAAGGGTTAGAAGGATTAGTAATTCATTCAGGCCAAGCTAAGCGCCAGTTTTTAGATGATATGTATTATCCATTTAAAGTTAATCCACAGTTTAAAGCGTGGTTACCGGTTATTGACAATCCTCATTGCTGGATTGTGGTAAATGGCAGCGACAAGCCAAAACTAATATTTTATCGTCCAGTAGATTTTTGGCATAAAGTACCAGACGAGCCTCGTGACTTTTGGGCTGAGTACTTTGATATAGAGCTACTACTTCAGCCTGATCAAGTAGAAAAGTTATTACCATACGATAAAGCTAAATATGCTTACATGGGTGAATACATTGAAGTAGCGCAAGCACTTGGTTTTAGTATTATGAACCCTGAGCCTGTACTTAACTATTTTCATTACCACCGCGCTTACAAAACGCAGTACGAACTTGAATGTTTACGCAACGCTAACCGCATTGCAGTAGATGGGCATAAAGCTGCACGCGATACATTCTTTAATGGTGGTAGCGAGTTTGATATTCAGCAAGCGTACTTAATGGCGACACGTCAAAGCGAGAATGAAATGCCGTACGGCAACATTGTTGCGCTTAACGAAAACTGCGCTATTTTGCACTACACGCACTTTGATCCAAAAGTGCCACACACCCACAACTCATTTTTAATTGATGCCGGTGCAAACTTTAATGGTTACGCTGCTGATATTACTCGTACGTATGCTTTTAAAAAGCAGGGTGAGTTTGCTGAGCTTGTACAAGCCATGACTGTTCAACAAATCGAGTTAGGTAAAGGTTTAAAGCCGGGTATGCTTTATGGTGATTTACACGTTGAATGTCATAATCGTATCGCACAAATACTTAGTGACTTTAAAATTGTTAACCTACCCGCGGAGGAAATTGTTGAGCGTAAAATTACATCTACTTTCTTCCCGCATGGACTAGGGCATCACCTAGGTTTACAAGTGCATGATATGGGCGGTTTTATGAGTGACGAAAAGGGCACACATCAACCATCGCCAGAAGGGCATCCGTTCTTGCGTTGTACTCGCCTGATCGAAAAAAACCAAGTGTTTACTATTGAGCCAGGTTTATACTTTATTGATTCACTGCTTAGTGATTTAGCGCAAACCGATAATAAGCAGTTTATTAACTGGGAAAAGGTAGAGTCATTTAAACCATTTGGCGGCATTCGTATTGAAGATAACATTATTGTTCACGAAGATAGCCTAGAGAATATGACGCGAGATTTAGCGCTCGATTAATTCTAGTTAACACTAATTAGTTTATACACGTTAAAATACGTACATTATTTAAAGGGGCCTTTTGGCCCGCTTTTTACAAGTTTAAAATATGTCTGAATATAACTATCCCGCTGCTGACGTTTTTCATCAAGAAGAAATTAAAAAAAGTACGTTTATAGTTCACATTGCACATACCCCCGATTTAAATTCAGCTAAAGCATTTATTAAAAGCATTGAAGAAAAGTATAGCGATGCGCGTCATAACTGCTGGGCACATGTTGCAGGCAACCCCGGTGGCAGCCATGTTTATGGTTTTTCGGACGATGGTGAACCAAATGGCACTGCAGGAAAGCCTATGTTAAATGTGCTGGTGGGTTCAGGCCTTGGCGAAATCACAGCTGTAGTCACACGTTACTTTGGCGGAATAAAATTAGGCACCGGCGGGCTAGTACGTGCTTATGGTGGCTCATTAAATAATGCATTAGTAAAATTGCAAACGGTGCTTAAAGTTCCCAGCGTTGAAATTACTGGGAGTAGCGAGTACAGCATGCAAGGCGCGATTGAGCAGTTATTAAAAACAAAGTATCAAGTGCTTAATATTGATAAGCAATTTACTGCTAATATTGAGTGGGTGATTACAATCGATAGCCGTGAAGCTCAGCAAGCAATCAAAGATATTTTTGATTTAAGTCACGGCGCAGTTGAGTTAACTATTAAAGAGTAATAACCTACACAAATTGCATATAATGCATACTGACCCTATTTAATTTGGTTGATACTACTCAGCCTGAATTTACTAATAATAAAAGCGACAAGCTAAATGCAATTTCGTACCATCATAAAAATTCTTGGCCAACTTGTTGCGCTGTTTAGTATTACCATGGTGCCTCCGGCACTGGTGTCTTTAATATATAAAGACGGTGGTGGTGTTCCTTTTGTTTTAGCATTTATCTTTAGTGTTGTTATTGGCATGATGGCTTATTACCCAAACCGCCATGAAAACGGTGATTTAAAAGCACGTGAAGGCTTTTTAATTGTTGTTTTGTTTTGGCTGGTACTTGGGGCGTTTGCGTCCTTGCCGCTTATCTTTTTACAAGAACCTAACTTATCGCTCGCCGATGCGGTATTTGAAGCATTTTCTGGCTTAACAACCACCGGCGCTACAGTACTTACCGGTATTGAGTATTTACCCAAGTCGGTATTGTTTTATCGCCAGCAACTCCAGTGGTTTGGCGGTATGGGGATAATCGTACTCGCTGTTGCTATACTCCCAATGCTAGGTGTTGGTGGTATGCAGTTATATCGCGCTGAAATACCTGGGCCTGTAAAAGATTCTAAAATGACCCCGCGAATTGCCGATACTGCAAAGCACCTTTGGTATATTTATGTGTCGTTGACTATTACTTGTATGCTGGCTTATTGGGCTGCAGGAATGGAGTGGTTTGATGCTATATGTCATGCATTCTCAACGGTGGCGATAGGTGGTTTTTCTACTTACGACGCCTCCATGGGTCACTTTGACAGCCCTGTAATTAACTTTATTTGTGTGTTCTTTTTAATTATTGCCGCTGTTAACTTCTCCCTGCATTACGCCGCAGTGGCGAGCCGAAACATACAAGTTTATATTAGAGACCCAGAGTTTAAGGTGTTTTTGTGTATTCAATTAGCGCTGGTGGTTATTTGTTTTACCGTACTTTCCTCTAACGAAATATTTGCTAATGGCGACGAAACCCTCGATCAGGCGTTATTTCAAGCTGTTTCAATGAGTACAACAGCAGGCTTTGCTACGGATAACTTTTCAACATGGCCATTGTTTTTACCTATTTTACTTATATTTTCGAGCTTTATTGGTGGCTGTGCAGGCTCTACCGGTGGTGGTATGAAAGTAGTGCGCGTATTTTTACTTTACTTGCAGGGCGTGCGTGAGCTTAATCGTTTAGTGCACCCACGGGCTATATATTCAATCAAGCTGGGTCGTAAGGCGTTGCCAGACAAAGTAGTAGAAGCCGTGTGGGGATTTTTCTCTGCATATGCGCTGGTATTTATTATTATTATGTTAGCGCTTATGGGCACGGGTATGGATAACATAACTGCGTTCTCAGCCACTGCGGCTTGTTTAAATAACTTAGGGCCTGGTTTAGGAGATGTAGCGTCGCATTATGGTGCTATAACCGATGGTGCTAAATGGTTGCTTACCATTGCAATGGTGTTTGGTCGTTTAGAAATATTTACTTTATTAGTGTTATTTACGCCTACTTTTTGGCGTGGATAAACGAGCGGCTTAAGTTTTAAATTACGAACTATTGGGAAAGGGATATGCCAACAAATTTAGAAAAGCTAAAGCATATAAGTGTAGGCAGCTTAGTTGACCTAGAAATATTAACACCTACAAGCAGTAAGCGTGTTAAAACTGAATTAGTTGGTTTACTCGATAAACAGTTTATTATTTTAAATTATCCCAATGCTAAGCGTTTACCTGCAGCGAGTGACTATTTACGTGATGGTGTAATGGTTGTTGTAAGAGCACTGATTGAAGGCAGTGGCGGGCAAGTTATTGCGTTTCGCCAGCAAATTATGTCAGTAGCCTCTCATCCCGCTAAACTCGTCTTTATTAATTTTCCTAAGCAAGTGCAGCTATTTGCGCTACGCTCGCAAACACGCATACCTACCTTGTTACCTGCAAAGCTAAAACTAAGTGACGATAGAGTACTTGAAGGCCTTATTAAGGACATTTCACTCACTGGTGTAATGTTTGATATTAGAGGCGATCAGCAAGCTGAAGGTATTAAAGATATGCAATGCACTGTCGTACTCAATAGTAGTGATAAAGATTTTGAAGGTGAAATTTGCAGTGTTAAAGAGCATGCCGCAGGTGTGCACTGCGGAATTAAGCTACTAGCAAGCGAGGATGAAATGAAAACCTTTATGAAAGAGCATTTTATAGACCCATCTGCGCTTGAGCCCACCGTTGAATAAATCGTTTTTCGCTTATTTGCAACAAAATGGCGTTTTACGTGAGGTATTTATAAAGTATTTTTTTGTTTTTATATAATTAAAAATATTATTCAAATAAAACAATGTTTTACGTGTTTTTTTATTATGGATTTTTTTTGTTGTTATAGCTACTTCGTTAAAATTAACCTTAATTATTTTTTAAAATCCCTCCTTTTATAGCTCTACATTTTAGAATGTATCTTTTTATATAAACATAACTATTTGTTTTTAATAACTTTAGTTTTTTACCTCTAAAGCGTGTTGCGAAAAGGCAACAGTAATGACTCTGAAAATTCCTACTTATTGTTCGTTTTCTTTTTAAATTATTGAAAATTCATGGCTTTTCAATATTGGCATTTAAGTTGTAATAGTCAGGGTGTACTGAACGAAATCGTGATTCAAAGTGAAATACTTAATCGCACACACATAAATTTGAAGGATACATATTATGAAAAGCATTAATAAAACTTTAGCACTTATCGCTATTGCATCTTCTTCAGCCGCTTTTGCAGCAACAGATTTTGACACACTTGATGTAGACGGCAGTGGCACAATTAGCCAAGCAGAAGCATCAGTAGACGCAAAATTAATGAGCATGTTTTCTGAGCTTGATACTGACCAAAATGGTGAGTTATCAAAAGAAGAATTTTCAGAAGCTTAATTAAAAAGTATTTATCCTGAGTTGCCAAAGACACCTAAGTAGGCAAGGGAGCTTACGAAAGAGGATAACAAGGAAGTGAAAAATTACGTTTTAAGTTAAACGAAGCAATTTTTTTGATAGAACATTGAAGGATTAAGTCATGAAACATTTAAATAAAGCATTAGCACTTATAGTACTAGCGTCTTCTTCAGCTGCATTTGCAGCATCAGATTTTGACAGCCTTGATATCGATGGTAGCGGCACAATTAGCCCAAGCGAAGCGGCAGTCGATACAGATTTAATGGCTGAATTTATTGAGCTAGACACAGATGGTAGCGGCGAGCTTTCTAAAGAAGAGTTCGCTAATTACTAACTAACCTGAACTCTGGATAATAAATATATCTCTAGCAGCTATTTTCAGCGCTAACTGCGTTGAATTTACTTGCAATAGGCCAGCTATTGACGCGTAAATTTGCCTTGTTTTCACTGAAAATCTCTGGCTAGAGAAAATAAATTTAAATATCACCATGATCAATACGTTCGTAAATCTCTTAACCAGAGTACAGGTTAACTAACCTTTTTCAGATTAAACATTTTTCACAGTCAGGGATCTTTGAAAAGGACTTCCCATATTACTAGGAATATTATTATGAAAACATTCAATACAACACTTGCAGTTATCGTTTTAGCATCTTCATCAGCAGCATATGCCGCAGTAGATTTTGCCTCTTTTGATGCAGATGGCGACGGTGCGATTACAATGGAAGAAGCGAAGGTTAACCCTCAACTTGTAAAGATTTTTGATGATTTAGATACTGATGGAAATGGTGAAATCTCTAAAGAAGAGTTTTCAAAAGTACAGTAATCAATATTCGAAGATACTCCACTAAAGCCGCCTTAGTCAGCGGCTTTTTTGTATTTTAAATTAACTAATTAGCGTAACTAGTTAAAGGAATATAGCACTTACTTGGAATAGTTTTTCTACAACGGTAATATGTTTTTTGTCGATTAAAAACATAATGACATGATCGCCCGACATAATAATTGTATCGTCGTGGGCTATCAGTACATCGTCATTACGTACTATTGCGCCAATAGTTGTACCTGCAGGAAGTTTTATGTCGGCAATCGCACGACCAACCACTTTAGATGTGTTTTCATCACCATGAGCTACCGCTTCTATGGCTTCTGCCGCACCTTTACGCAGTGAATACACATTAACAATATCACCACGGCGTACGTGCGTTAATAACGCTGATATTGTTGCTTGTTGTGGCGATATGGCAATATCTATTTCGCCGCCTTGTACCAAATCAACGTAAGCACCACGCTGGATAAGCACCATGGTTTTTTGTGCGCCCATACGTTTTGCAAGCATGGCTGACATAATGTTTGCTTCATCGTCATTGGTTACGGCAATAAACACATCTACTTGTTCAATATGCTCTTCTGAGAGCAGTTCTTGATCAGATGCGTCACCACAAAAAACGACCGTATTATCGAGCATTTCTGAGAGTTGCTCGGCACGTTCTTTACTGCGTTCAATTAGTTTAACGGTGTGGTTTTTTTCAAGTGAGCGGGCAAGGCCTGCCCCAATGTTACCGCCACCAGCTATCATAATTTTTTTGTACGAACGCTCAAGTTTTTGTAGCTCGTTCATTACTGCGCGTATATGTTTTGTAGCGGCAATAAAGAATACTTCGTCATCGGCTTCAATAACGGTGGTACCCAATGGTTTTATTGCTTTACCTTGACGATAAATAGCGGCAACACGAGTCTCTACATTAGGAATATGTTCTTTAAGTGCAGATAACGCATAACCTACAAGTAAACCGCCATAGTAAGCTTTTACGGCTACTAACGAGAGCATGCCATCAGCAAACTGCAATACTTGCAGAGCACCAGGGTAGTCAATTAAACGGCGAATATACTTAGTGACCAGTGCTTCGGGAGCAATGTAATGATCGATTGGTAAATCATCGTTTTGAAAAAGTTTTTCGCGGTATTTTAAGTATTGCTCTGAGCGAATACGAGCAATTTTAGTGGGCGTTTTAAAAATACTGTATGCCACTTGGCATGCAACCATGTTCACTTCATCTGAACTGGTTACCGCTATAATCATATCGGCATCTTCAGCACCTGCACGGCGTAATACATCAGGATGCGCGCTGTGGCCCATAACCCCTTGTAAGTCGTACTTATCTTGAAGTTCACGTAATCGGTTACCGTCTATATCAACAACGGTAATTTCGTTTTGTTCGCCAACTAAGTTTTCAGCAAGCGTAGCACCAACTTGCCCGGCACCGAGTATAATTATTTTCATTATTTACCCGTGGTATTGATCATAATTTAATTAAAAAAATAGCCATTTAATGTTTCATAAATGGCTAACTATTAAGTGTACGGCTATTAGGCTTTTTTAACTAGCTTAGCGTAATAAAATCCATCACTTTCACCGGGCAGTAACTGCAAACCTGGCGTTGTTACGGTATCGTTTTCGTGTAGAGGTATATGTTCTACATCATCATTATTAGCTAAAAACTTAGCAACTTGCTGTTGGTTTTCTTGTGGAAGAACCGAACACGTAGCATATACCAATGTGCCACCTGGTTTTAACAGTGGCCAAATGCTATCAAGAATATCGCTTTGTAACTTAGCTAAGTCTTCGATGTCTGATGCGCGACGTAACCATTTTATATCAGGGTGACGGCGAATTACGCCAGTGGCCGAACAAGGCACATCAAGCAAAATACGATCAAATAATTTTTCATCCCACCAGGTATGTGGTTGTGATGCGTCGCCACATTGTAGGTCTGCACCTAAGCCAATACGAGTTAAGTTTTGCTTAACACGTTCAAGACGAGTTGAGTCGCTATCAAGTGCAAGTACATCTGCATCAGCAAGCTCTAAAATATGACATGTTTTACCGCCAGGGGCTGCGCAGGCATCCAAAATATAGTCATCTGCTTTAGGTTCTAAAAAGCGAGCTGCCAACTGTGCTGCGGCATCTTGTACTGAACATGCACCTGTATCAAATTCAGGCAATGAAAATACATCACGTGGTTTGGCAAGCTTAATCCCATCAATAAAATCAGGGTTTAAGGTGTGTTCAATATCGTTAGCGCTAAGCATGTCACTGTATTCTTGCGTGCTAAATTGAGCTTGATTGACACGAAGCCACATTGGCGCTTGTTGCTGGTTTTCTTCAAGTAGTGCTTCCCAGCTATCTGGGTAGGCTGTTTGCACCTGTTTAATAAACCAATTTGGATGGTTGTATAAACATACCGGAATAAGCTTCGCTTTTTCTTCAAGCTCAGCTTGTTGACGCTGAAAGCTACGTAAAATGGCGTTTATCAGCCCTTTTAATCCTAAAGCGCGTAGTTGAGCCAGTGCGTTAACCGTTTCTGAAATGGCAGCATGAGGTGGTACGCGCATATGCTGCAGTTGATAAATACCTACGTATAATAAAAACTGAAATATTCTACGTTTACCTTTTAATGGCTGCTCTACTAAGTGTTGGCAGTAATTTTCAAGGCTCGGTAAGTAGCGTAAAACGCCATAACAAATTTGCTGTAGCAACGCTTTATCTTTAGGCGGCAAGCCTTGGCTTGCAAATGGAAGTTCTTGATTAAGCGATGCGCCTTTATCAACTACGTTATATAAAGTTTCAGCGGCAAGCGCTCGTACGTTTGGAACATTACTCATTGTTTTCGCCTAATATTGTGCCAGGAGTAACCCAGTCACTACGACCATTTAAAAAGTCGTTAATTGCCATTGGTTTTTTACCTTGCGGCTGTAATTGCGTAATACATAAAGCGTGTTCGCCACACGCCACTACTACGCCATTCTTATCGCTTGATAAAATTTGCCCAGGATCACCTGATTGCAGCATAACCTGCGCTTGATGAATCTTTACTGTTTGCCCACCCATTTGGGTAAAGCACATTGGCCACGGGTTAAAAGAGCGAATGTTTCGCTCGATTTGAAGCGCACTCATGGACCAGTCGATATCAGCTTCCTCTTTAGAAAGCTTTTTAGCGTAGTTAGCAAGTTCATCGTTTTGAGGTTCAGGGGTGATCTCACCATTAGCTAATTTATTAATGGTTTCAATTAACGCATCTGGACCTAGCTCAGCAAGCTTTGTATATAAGCTTGCGCTAGTTTCTGTTGTGCTAATAGGGCAGCGGCTTATATGTAGCATATCGCCGGTATCTAGCCCTTCATCCATTTGCATTATTGTTACGCCGGTTTGTTCATCACCTGCCCAAATTGCGCGTTGAATAGGTGCAGCACCGCGCCAGCGCGGTAATATAGAGCCATGCACATTTAAACAACCTAAACGTGGCGCTTCTAAAATAGCTTTAGGTAAAATTAAGCCATATGCTACAACAATCATAATGTCGGCATTTAAGCTTGTTAGCTCAGCTAGTGCTTCATCATTTTTTAATGACTGTGGCTGAAAAACCGGTAAGTTGTGCTCAAGCGCTAGCTCTTTCACTTCACTGGCTTTTAATTTTTTACCACGACCTGCAGGGCGATCTGGCTGGCTATATACACCCACTATTTGGTGTTCGCTTTGTATCAGCGCTTGTAAATGACGTGCGGCAAAGTCCGGCGTACCGGCAAATATAATGCGTAATGGTTGAGTCACTGAGTTTTCCTAAGGTGCTTATTACTGTTCTGCAAACTTGGCTTCTTTTTCAAGCTTTTTACGAATACGTTGGCGTTTTAATGGAGATAAGTAATCAATGAATAGCTTACCTTGAAGGTGATCTAGTTCATGTTGAATACAAATAGCCAATAATTCATCTGCATCTAGTACAAATTCTTCACCGTTTTCGTTAAGTGCAGCGACTGTTACTGTTTCTGCGCGATCTACTTTTGCATACGAGTTAGGTACTGATAAACAGCCTTCTTCGCTAACGGTAGAGCCGTCTTTTTTAATGATTTGTGGATTAATTAATACCAGTGGCTCATTGCGCTCTTCTGATACATCAATAACAACGATTTTTTGATGAATATTTACTTGCGTGGCCGCAAGACCAATGCCATTTTCATCGTACATTGTCTCTAGCATGTCTTTTACAATTTGGCGTACTGTGTCGTCAACTTGTACAACATCTTTTGCTACAGTACGTAAACGTTCATCTGGAAATCTTAAAACTTCTAACCTAGCCATAGTTACCTTTTTCACTTGTGCTTAATTTAGGGTATTGTATGCTCTTATTTTAGCCATTCGCGTTCACCTTTAACAGGTTTTGGGCAATAATAATGAAAAAACAATACAAGGAAGCTCGATGAAATCTCCACTACTTGCAATCATGCTTACGTTAAGCGCTGCGTTTCCCGCAGTTGCTGATGTACTTAAAATAAAAAAAGACGCACCAAAACAGTATGTTGTAAAAAAAGGCGATACACTTTGGGATATTTCTGGCATCTATTTAGATGAGCCTTGGCTATGGCCTGAACTTTGGCAAATGAATCCACAAATTGACAACCCACACCTAATTTACCCCGGTGATGCATTAGCGTTGATATACGATGCAGATGGAAACCCACGTTTAGTGATAAATAAAGGGTATAGAAAGCTATCTCCTCAGGGTCGTATTACACCAAAAGGGCGTGATGCTATAACTACTTTGCCGCTTGAAATGATCAAACCTTATATCAGTTACGAGCAAGCAATGAACAGTGACGATATTAAAGGTAAACCTTATATTTTAGGTGCAAACGAAAATACTAAAACACAAACGCTAGGCCATATTTTATATGTTAAAGGCGACTTACAAGTACATAAAGCATATGCCATTTACCATAAAGGTGACCCCTACACTGACTTAACCGGTGAAGTGTTAGCAACGCGTGCATCTTACGTGGGTATAGCACGTGCTTTTAGAGCGGGCGATGAGAAAAATGGCGTGCCTTCGTCATTACGTGTTGAGTCTGTTAAACGAGAAATTCAGCAAGGTGACTTTTTAATGCCGGCAATGGAAGGCCAAGTGCTTCCTGCGTACTTTGATATACACCGTCCTTTAGAACCTGTAACAGGTAATATTATTGCTTCACCACGCGAAGTTAGAGAATTCAGCACAATGGATGTTGTGGTGCTAAACTTAGGCAGTGAACAAAATATAGAAGCGGGTCATGTATTAGATCTAGAGCGTCAATCGCCAACGGTTATTGATGGTCCTCGTGGCCCTCGTTACCCAGAAGATTCTAGTAAATATGAGAAGCTTTTATCTGATGTGAGCCAATTATTTGGTGATGAGTCTGACGAACAAAACACAACGTGGACCATGCCTAAAGAAAAAGTTGGTGAGCTAATTGTCTTTAAAGTGTATGACAAAGTAAGTTATGCATTAATAACTAAAAACCAGCACCCAATTCGCATTGGAGATATTGCAGTTATTCATTAAGAAGTAGCGAGTCGGTGCTCTAGGAGAGAGCATGGATCAGTCATCTGGCAAGCTAGCACACTGGCTTGCCTTTTATATGTGTAAAGGGTTGGGTATAAAAACCCTTTTAGCACTATCTACAAACTATTCCCTTGGGTCGTTATTCGACTTATCTCATGACAAGCTTTTACAGCTTGGGTTAACCGCTAATCAAGCGAGTAATTTACTCAACACCAATTGGCAACAAGTCAGTCATTATGAGCAATTAATAGCGCTGAACAACATTACTGTTGTCTGTATTTTTGATGCGCTTTACCCAGAAGATCTCCGGCAGATTGCCAGTGCGCCTTTATTACTATTTTGCAGGGGAGATGTCTCGTTATTATCAACTCCGCAGATTGCAATTGTTGGCAGCCGTAATGCTACACCTACCGGGCTTGAAATAGCCTCAGAATTTGCATACGAGTTAACTTTGGCGGGTATTACGGTTACTTCAGGTATGGCGCGGGGAATAGATGGTGCAGCACATAAAGGCTCTCTTGCTGGTACAGGTAAAACCATAGCGGTGCTTGGTACTGGGGTTGATATTTACTACCCCAAACGCCATAAACTATTAACAGACCAAGTTTTAGAAAACGGCCTGCTGGTGAGTGAGTTTTTACCAGGCACAGCTGCTCATGCGCACAACTTTCCGCGCCGTAATCGTATTATTTCTGGGTTATCGTTAGGAGTGCTTATTGTTGAAGCTGAAATTAAAAGTGGTTCGTTAATTACAGTACGCTATGCGCTTGAACAAAATAAAGAGGTATTTGCAGTACCGGGTTCTATTAAAAACCCGTTAGCGCAGGCTAGTCACTTTTTAATAAAGCAAGGTGCTAAGCTGGTAGAAAACGTGGCTGACATTCTTGATGAGGTGAGTTTCACTTACGACAATAATGTATGTAATAAAGAGCAGCCGATTCAAGCCAATTCTCAATGTGAGGTTTTAAATAGTATTGGCTTTGAAGTAACCAGTGTAGATGACATTGTGCGTCGTGCGCAGTGGCCAATAGATAAAGTACTCAGTAGGTTGCTCGATTTAGAATTAGACGATCAGATTGAGCGAGTGTTAGATGGTTACATCAAGTTAAGCGCAGGAAGGTAATATGTTTGATATTCTTTTGTATCTTTTTGAAAATTACATTCATAGCGAAGCGGATATATTTGCAGAGCAAAATGAGTTAACCGATGAGCTACTGCGTGCGGGCTTTAATAAGCCTGAGATATTTAAAGCTCTTGATTGGTTAGAGCAACTAGCCGATTTACAACACAGCGATGAGTCTCCTTATCTTATTGCTAACCCTAAAGATGCTGTGCGTATATTTACCGATAGTGAATGCCAAAGGCTCAGCGCTGAGTGTCGTGGCTTTTTAATGTTTATTGAACAAATAGGCGTAATTAACAATGTAACACGTGAAATGGTAATGGACTGTTTAGCCTCTCTCGATAAACCAACTATAAGCCTAGAAGACTTAAAGTGGATTGTACTTATGATCTTGTTTAACGTTCCTGGCTCTGAAGAGGCATATGAGCAAATGGAAGATTTGATTTTTGATGAACCCAGCGAACTTCTTCATTAGAGATAATTATCTTAATTGTACTCAAATTACTTAAAAGGATAAGCACGGCATTGCTTGTATCTTTAAGTGGTTTGGGTATATTAGGCGAAAATTCACCAACCTATTAGGATCACCATGAGTAAAATCGACCATTCGCTTTTCTCGGCGAACAAGCACGCCCTCGAAAAAGAATACGAGATATGCCCACAGTGTGGTTCAGAGTTAGTGATCCGCAATAGTAAATCAGGCCCTTTTTTAGGATGCGCAAGTTATCCAAAATGCGACTTTATTAGGCCGCTGGCACATCACGACAGTAACGAAATCAAGATATTAGAAGATTCAGCATGTCCTGAGTGTAGCAAACCGCTGGTGGTTAAAAATGGCCGCTATGGTATGTTTATTGGGTGTACGGGTTATCCAGAGTGTCATTATATTGCTAACGAAAATGAAGAAAAGCAAAGCGAAGATACTTTGCCTAGTTGCCCTAAATGCAAAAAAGGTCATTTAGTCGCGCGCAGTAATAAGTTTGGTAAAGTATTTTATTCTTGTGATTGCTACCCAAGTTGTAAATACACGCTTAATAATAAACCGGTTGAACATCCGTGTCCTGAATGTGGCTGGCCTATCGTCATAGAAAGAAATATGGCAAACGGCATATTATTGCAATGCCCACAAAAAAACTGCATGCATAAGCTCACCCCAACTGAATAACGTTTAATTATATCTGGAGACTACTTTGTCAGACCTTTCAAATACGCCCACTGCAATAACATGCTTAACGCAAGGCGAAGTTATTTTATACCCAACAGAAGCTGTATATGGTTTAGGTTGTGATCCAGATAATCAACAAGCCGTTGAGGCACTATTAGCTATTAAGCAGCGCCCGGTTGAAAAAGGGCTTATTTTAATCGCTGATAACTACGGACAATTATTAAAATACGTAGATGATGCAAAAATACCAATGGATAAACGCGCTGATATTTTTTCGAGTTGGCCTGCTGCAATTACATGGGTTATGCCTGCATCTAAAAATACGCCTAAATGGCTCACAGGGCAGTTTGATACCATCGCGGTAAGAGTAACAAAACATCCAACAGTAAAGCGTTTGTGCCAAGAGTTTGGTAAGCCACTGGTATCAACCAGTGCAAACTTAACCGGTCAAGAAACGGTAATTAGTATTGAGCAAGCCAAAGCGCAATTTGCAGAACAAGTTGGCTTTTACGTTGACGAGCCGTTAGGTGGTAATACTCAACCAAGCACAATAAAAGACGCCATGACTGGCAAAATATTTAGAGGTTAATATGCAAAGCGAATTATTAAATCAAGTAAAAGCATACTTTATGGCTTTGCAAGACACTATTTGCCAAGGTTTGGAGGCTGCAGATGGCAGTGCTAAATTTATAGAAGATAACTGGCAGCGAGCAGAAGGTGGTGGTGGTCGTACACGCGTAACCACAAATGGTACTGTAATAGAGCAAGGCGGAGTTAATTACTCACACGTATTTGGCGCTTCAATGCCTGGTTCGGCAACAGCACATAGGCCAGAGCTTGCAGGGCGCAGCTTTCATGCGTGTGGTGTGTCGTTAGTTATTCATCCTAAAAACCCTCATGTACCAACAAGTCATGCCAATGTGCGCTTTTTTATAGCTGAAAAAGAAGGCGAAGAGCCAATATGGTGGTTTGGTGGCGGGTTTGATCTCACTCCTTTTTATCCAGTATTAGAAGACGTACAACATTGGCATCAAGTTGCTCACGACATTTGTGCGCCTTTTGGCAGAGAAGTTTATCCAAAATATAAAACATGGTGCGACGAGTACTTTTATTTAAAGCACAGAGATGAGACTCGCGGAGTAGGCGGTTTGTTCTTTGACGATTTAAACGAACTAGGGTTTGAGCAAAGCTTTGCGTTTATGCAATCGGTGGGTAATGGCTTTTTAGATGCTTATTTACCTATTATTGAACGTCGCAAAAATGACGAATACACAGAGCAACAACGTGATTTTCAGCTTTATCGTCGCGGGCGCTACGTTGAGTTTAATTTAGTATGGGATAGGGGCACTTTATTTGGATTACAAAGTGGCGGGCGCACTGAGTCTATATTAATGTCTATGCCACCACTTGCACGCTGGGAATATAACTATAAACCAGAGCCAAGTAGCCCAGAAGCTAACCTATATCAGTATTACTTACGCCCGCAAGAGTGGTTAACGAGTCAACCAAGTGAGCTGATAGCCAGAGAGTGGCAATTATAAAAATTAAACAATAATCAAAAAGGCGCTAATTAGCGCCTTTTTGCATTGTGGCTAAATACAAATTTAATGCTGATTGATCATGTGCGTTGCTAGTTGAGAGAATGATTGCTTTAAGCCTTCACGTAACAACGGATTGTCTATTTCTATATCCAGCGTTTTATTCATGCAGTACATCCACTGATCGCGCAATGCTTTATCTACAGTAAAAGGCATATGTCTTTTACGTAGCATTGGCTGGCCATGTTTTTCAGTAAATAGGTTTGGCCCGCCTAACCAACCAGATAAAAATTCAAAAAATACTTGGCGAATTCGATCTAATGGCAGAGGATGCATATCATATAACGGTTTAGCGTATTCATCTGACTCCATTATGTCGTAGAATCGATTGGAGATAGCTCGCGCCCCTTTCTCTCCACCTATTATTTCATACGGTGTTTTTTCAGGAGTAGGAGCCTGTTGCTCGGGAGCCAGCTTAGATTTAGAAAAAAGTCGTTTAATCATATTACTTATCATTGTTAATAGGCAGTTTATAGCTGCAAAGAGGTTGCTTTAAAATGGACAAATATGCGGTTTTTGGAAATCCAATTAAACATTCAAAATCCCCCGCGATACATAAACAATTTGCTGTATCACTGGGTGAGCAAATCGACTATCGCGCAATATTAGCACCTATCGATAACTTTGAAAAAACAGTATTGTCTTTTTTTGAGCAAGGCGGTGTGGGTGCTAACGTTACAATGCCATTTAAAGAGCAAGCTTATGCAATGGCCGATGAGCTTACGCCATTAGCTAAAATTGTAGGGGCTGTTAATACATTAAAAAAACGAGATGATGGCACATTACTCGGAGATAACACCGATGGTGTGGGCTTTGTAAATGATTTACTTGCTAATAAAGTAGCCATAACTGATAAACGTATTTTAATTATTGGCGCGGGCGGTGCAGCTCGAGGCGTTATTTTACCTTTGCTAGAGCATAACCCTCAGGAAATAATAATCGTTAATCGCACAGCACAAAAAGCCAAAGAACTCGCAAAACTGTTTATTCAATATGGAGCTGTATCTGGTTTTGGTTTTGATGATTTACCAGTAAGCGATTACTCACTAATTATAAACTCTACCTCTAGCAGTATGAATAACGAGCTTCCAGCTCTTGATGAAAAACACATAACTAACTGTGAAGTCGCTTATGACATGTTTTATTCACTGCAAGATACCATTTTTATGAATTGGATTGCACAGCATAATATTAACGCTAAGCTTTTAGATGGCAGCGGTATGTTAGTTGGTCAAGCTGCTCAAGCATATTATGTATGGCGTAATAAAATGCCAGAAATACTTCCCGTAGTGGATGCGCTCAAACAAGGAACGCTTAAATGAATCAGGCAATACAGTTTATAGATAGGCTCGAATTTAGAGAGCCCGATCATCAGTTAGTATTTTTTGCACAAGTTAGTGGCATGCTGGTGGAGTGCGTAATAGAAGTAAATACACTTAAATTAACAGACGAAAGTCACGCAACAGAGTATTTTGAAAAGTATCGTTTTGATTACGAAGAACGTGCCGAGGAGCTTATCGAAGAAGAGAGCTATAACTCGGCAGGCCAAATTGAAGTAAGTTTATTAACTTAAATTAGCTATTTCAGCTAAGTACTCATCTTTAAGTGATACATAGTTATCGGCAGATATTTTTAAAAAGGCAAGTTCTTGCTCCGTTAGAGGGCGGGCTTGCTTAGCCGGACTCCCTACATATAAGTAACCAGACTCTAAGCGTTTGTTTGGTGGTACCAAAGAGCCGCCACCTATAATTACATCATCTTCTACAACCACGTTATCCATAATAATAGCGCCCATACCTACAAGTATACGGTTTCCTAATATACATCCGTGCAGCATTACCTTATGACCTACAGTTACATCGTCACCTATAATAAGTGGATAACCATCTGGATTGCTTTTAGTTGCACGAGATAAATGCAATACACTGCCATCTTGTATATTGGAGCGTTTACCAATACGTATATAGTTAACATCGCCTCGGGCAGCTACTAAAGGCCAAACACTACTATTATCACCTAGAGTAATATCACCAACCAAAACTGATGACTCATCAATATAAACAGACGAATTAAACGAAGGAGTTACACCTTTATAAGAACGGATTGCCATATTTAGTACCTTTTAGATAATAGTTATTAGCTTTGAGTGTATCAGCAAGGTTATTTTTGTACCATAAAAGGCACCGTTTGGTTACAAAACTATCAGTTTCAGGGGGTTTAGTTCAGATACTGACCGAACAGCATCTTTTTTTACTTTTTCTTTAAAAAAGTACTTGCGTAAAAATCTGTTCTCCCTATAATGCGACCCCACTGAG
>TARA_R100001244_G_scaffold39766_1_pt1 | contig 57578 bp, 48 predicted proteins | sample TARA_R100001244 | Tara Oceans TARA_R100001244 (sample SAMEA2621564) | marine metagenome | biome: marine biome (ENVO:00000447); feature: mesopelagic zone (ENVO:00000213); material: "saline water (ENVO:00002010), including plankton (ENVO:xxxxxxxx)" | depth 790 m
GCCACCAAGCCGCCATATCGATTTCCAAGATACCGCCCAGATAATCGTGCATTGAAACTTGGCGATCGCCTTCAACATTCAGGCTCGCAATCAGCGTTCGCGAGACAACATGGCCGAGCCACGCGCTGCGCGCGTCATCGCTGAGCTCCCGAAATGCCACGAAACGCTCGACATCGGTAGTGCTAGCTTTCCAACTTTCATCCAGCGATCCGCGCAATTCCGCTAGGCTTGCACTTGCCGGTGCATCCTTTGCCTCGAAATTATGCGCCGGACCATTTGCAACAGGGCCTTTCAGCGTCGATGCCTCCTGTGCCCGCCAGTCATGGCTGTCGCTATCCGCAAGCGTAAAGATCATAAAATCGAGCGCGAGCGCCGGATCGCTTGCCACATGAAGCGACAAAATATCGCGCCGCTGCATCGCCAGTTCATCAACAAGTCGTTTGGACAGAGCCGCGCGCTTGGGTTTGGCGGCCTCACCTTCCTCAACCAGCTCAACGCCTTCATCTTCAACCGGCGCATCTGCCTTGTCCGTATAATATTGCGGAACCAATGTCGGTACCCCGTCGTTACCAAGCGCCAGAAAAGCGCCTGCTTCGCTGCGAAGCTCATCGGCCAGAACCGGCTTACGATCATTGAGCGCGCGCATTTCCTGTTCTATTTCCGACACGCGTTTCTCGGCCGCGAACACATCATCTTCGCTGCTGTCTTCATTTTCGAGGATCGAAGCTTCGCCATCATATTCGATCTCCAGTTCAGACAGACGCGCGATTGCTTCCTCGCCAAGCGGTTCGAGCTCGGTAGGAAGCCGGTTCAAGCCTTCGATCAACTCATGCGAAACATAGCAGTCAAGCGTCGGTTTCACCCAGGCAAGGCCATGCTGGTCTTTGATCTCATCGGATCGCCATTCCATTTTCTCAGCGGCAAGACGTTCAAGAAGAGCAACGTCAACCCAGCTTTCGCTTTCATCATCGTCAAAAAGTTCCCGGTCGATCTTGCCGCCTGCCTCGAGATAAGCATCGCGTCCGACCAGAACGGCACGGGGATCGCTAGCCCGGACACAGGCGTCCAGAACCATGCGCCGGATGCTGTCAGGTGTAATTTGATAATAAGCCCCCGACACTTCCTCGAATATCTGTGCCTGGCGTTCGACATCCGAGGTTGCGCCGTAAGCTTTCGCAATATCAAGCGTGATGTCGCCGCTTGCCAAAGCCTCAAAAACCACTGGTGCGAGCTTGGCGAGCCGCAAACGCCCTTCGACAAAGCGAACCGTCTGACCAAAGCGAATGGCGACATCTTCAGCACTTGCGCCATCGTTCACAATATCTTGAAACGCTTCGGCTTCATCGGCAGGGTTGAGTTTTACCCGCTGAAAATTCTCAGCCAGACTGATTTCGCGAATTTCATGCGCTTCGCCGTTTTTAACCAGACATGTGATGGGCTCTGTCTTCTTAATCGCCTTGTCCTTGGCAAGAGCCTTCAACTGTTTGAGACGGCGGCCACCTGCCGTGACCTCAAATTTGCCGCGCGCAATCGCGTTAACGACCAGATTTTGTAACAATCCTCGCGCTGCAATGTCCGCCTTCAACCATGCATCGGCTGCCGGATCAGAACGCTTGCGGACATTTTTCTTGGATTCAACGAGCTTGTTGAGTGGAATAGATTTGAACATTTTTTAACTCCTGAAGAAACGAACCAACGATTTTCGGCGACCATCGCCAAAACCGGGTTCAAAAGAGCCAAGCCTCCTCCCCTCTCATTGCTAGAGATCACGCGGTCGCTTTCGGGTGGTTTGAAGTTGAGGGCGAACGACAGCACTCAGGTCGCTAGTTTTTCCAGTATCTGCGCTGCTTCATTGACCGGCACAAAAAGGCGCGTGCGATAGCGGATGATCTCGGTGAAACAGCCTTTGGATTTATACCAGTCGAGACGCTCGGCTGAAAAGCCCGTCAGTTCCAGACGCTGGCTGCCATTGACCAACGAGCGTTTGGCCATCAAGTCATCATGGCTTTGAACTGAAAACGGCTTGCCGCTTTGCATCACCATTTCTGCAATCCGGGGTGGATTGATTGTCTGATCAAGATCGAGACCAAAGGCCCGTGCGAGATCAGCCATATCGAGTTCGGAAATTTCGCGGCCAATGATTGAACGCCCGTCGTGTGCTGCAATGCGGGTGACACGGACAAACTCTCCTGGAATTTTGTTCCAGACTGGCAAGAGCAATCCGGTGGCAAGATGGACGCGTTCATGGGCCGTTTCGGACGCCGCTTGTTCTTCCTCCTCCAACCAGCCTTTTCGAAAGCTTTTGAAATCGACCTGCTCCCACAGGCTTTCCGACAAGGCTTCGAGTGTCCAGTTTACCGTTTTTAGCGGCCTGATCAGGCGGCGGCGTTCGATTGTCTCTCCCTCATCGGTGATCATACGCCGGGCGGGAACAGATAAGGCAATGCCGCCGGAACGCCCATTGCGCAGTAGATTGATGTTCGGAAGGCTGAAATCGTAAAGCTTGTAAAGCCTCTTGAAGCGAAGCGGTTTGAGCGGGCGCTGGGTTTCCAACGTCACAAGATGTGTGGTTGCCCCAGAGATGCTGTCGGTTCGGAGCAGCTTGTCCGACATAATTTCAAATGTATCAACCGCAATGGTTTCAACGCCCATATCCAAGGTTCCCGCTTCGCGCGCGGCCTCGACCCGTGCTTCGATCAGCGACAAATATTCATCAAATATTGCATTCTGCAAAGCGATGGGCAGCGCCAATATCCGGTTTAGCCAGCGCTGGATGGTTGGTAGTTTTTCAGCCAGATCACCATCGGGTGTTTCAAGCTTAAGGCCCGTGACATCCTGAAAACGGTCCAGTGATACGGCATCCAATTTACCTGCATAGAGCAGGTGGAACCAGCTGGTGAGCGCATCGCGGGCATATTCGCTTTCAAGATTATCAGCCGGGTTAAACAGGTTTTGCCCGCCGGTCTGCCTTTGGCCGCGGGTCAAGGCGCCAAGACTATCGAGCCGCCGAGCGATGGTGGAGATAAAACGCCTTTCGCCTTTGACGTCAGTGGTTACAGGCCGAAAGAGCGGCGCGGATGCCTGATTGGTGCGGTTGGTGCGTCCCAGACCCTGTATAGCATTGTCGGCCCGCCAGCCCGGTTCGAGCAGGAAATGCACGCGGCGTTGCTGGTTTTGCACATCAAGATCAGCGTGATAGGACCGGCCTGTCCCGCCTGCATCGGAAAATATAAGCACGCGCTTCTCGCCGTCCATGAAACTCTGGGCTTCGATTAAATTCGACCGCGCCGTGCGGCGTTCAAGGCGTTGACGTCCGTCGCTGCCATTTACAAGCCTGCGGGTCCGGCCCGTCACTTCGGCAACATGATCCGTTCCAAAACGTTCTATAACTGCATCGAGCGCCGCCCAAATGGGAGGAAGCGCGCACAGCTTTTCGATCATCGCGTCTCTTGCCTGAACCGCGCGCGGACAAAGCACCGGATGGCCTTCAGAAGTGGACATAGGCTCTGATCGTAAATTGCCATCATCATCGCGGAACACCTGCATCAAACGGACCGGAAAACTTTTGGCCAGATAATCAATGACATATTCGCGCGGGGACAAGTCGATATCAAGCTGTTCGCGTTCTTCGGCGCTGAGATCGGCAAGTCTGCGATTGAGCATGGCCTCGGCGGTCGAGACAAGCTGCACAACGGCGGAATGTCCTTCTTCCAATGCTTGTTCGATCGCCGGGAGCAGGCTGGGAAGTTTCATGGACAAAAGCAGCTGCGCGAAAAAGCGCTGTTTGGTACCTTCGAATATCGAAAGCGCCGCCGCCTTGGCATTTCGGTTAAGCGTATCACCGCTATCCTCATCAACGATCCGCGTGGCTTCGAGCGCGGCCTCGAGATTTTTGTGAATAATCGCCCATGCCCCGGCATAATTATCATAAACCGATATCTGCTCTGTGGTAAGTTCATGCTCGAGAAGTTCATATTCAACGCCCGCAAAGGACAAGGCGCGGGCGAGATAAAGCCCCTGGGATTTAAGATCGCGCACAACCAGTTCCATCGCAGAAATACCGCCGGCGCGGATATCGCTTAGAAACTTATCATAATTTGGAAAGGCGGTTTCCGGTCCCCAAAGACCAAGGCGCGCCGCATAACCAAGGTTTGCGATATCCGAAGCTCCAGTTGCCGATGCATATAATACCCGCGCGCGGGGAAGAAGATTTTGGAGCCGCAGACCCGCAATGCCCTGTTCGGATCCTTTGATCTTACCGCGGCTTCCCGTTCCTCCTAATGCATTCGCCATTGCATGTGCTTCATCAAAGGCAATGACGCCGTCAAATCCCTCCCCTGCCCATTCTAATATTTGAGCAAGTCTAGTCGTATCCATCCTCCCCGAGCGCAGCGTTGGATAAGTGACGAATAAAATCCCGCCTGACATTGAGATCGGCCTTCCCAGCTTCCAACCCGATAGCGACTGGATATCAAGCGGTAGGCCGCCAAGCGCTGACCAGTCCCGGCGGGCATCCTCAAGCAAGGTCTCGTTCTTGGTAATCCAGATATGGCGGCAATGGCCCTGCAGCCATCGGTCCATGATAACGCTGGCAATCTCGCGGCCCTTGCCCGCGCCGGTTCCGTCTCCGAGGAAAAAACCAGTCCGGTAACAAGAACCATCTTCGGACGGTTCCAGCCCGGAACCTTCGTTGATTGGCCTGTAAGTTCCAGGCAAATCGCGGGCGAAGGCATTGACTGCATAAATAAGCGTTTCGCACTGCGCATCGGAAAGAAGCTGTTTCTCTCTCCAATCTGCTGGAACCACCGGCTGATGCTGCGGGATTGGTGCAGCAACAGACCCCATCGCCACCGATTCCACCAGCGGTGTCGGGTGAACAGGAGCATTTTCGATTGTTATCCGGCTTGGCCGGTAGGCTAGATAAATGCCTTTTTGCTCCGGCGTTGGTGCCGCATCGTCGAGAACTTCAAAGATGAGCTTTTCGGATATTTGCATGTCTGGTGAGGATTTTGAAACTGGCGCGACCGGGCGTTTGGAACGGTAGCTCGACACAAGCGCGAGTGGGTTTGCTTTGGGTCTGGAAGTTTGCGCAGTGGATTTTGAGGCGGCGCGCTCGGGCAAAGCGCAGCAGGCGTCGTACAAACCTTCAAAATCGGCGATGTCGATTGGCTCTACGCATTGCGCGGTAGCAATTTTGTCTAATACCACCAAACGCACGGTAATGCCCGTTCCTCGGCGCGCAAAAAATCGTGTGATGCGCGCATCCAAGCGAAGCGCACATGATCCAAGTTCGTTTTTGGCAAATTCGGTCGCGCTAAAGCCTTCGGGCATGATCGCAACAAGCCGGTCGCCTGCCGCAAGACGCCGCCAAGCGGAGCGCAAGTGCCGCAGGGCTGAGCGACCATCTTTCCCGCGTTCGGCGCTACGGGCGAATGGCGGGTTCATAAGGACAAGATTTGGATTGTGGCGGGATGGAAGCAACTCGTTGATTAACTCCCCATCGTAGGAGGAGATTGGAGCGTCGGGGAACAGCTCGCTTAGACACGCACTGCGCAGGTCGTCGACTTCATTGAGGATCAGCTTCGCGCCGACAATGTTTGGCCAGATGGCGAGAGTTCCCGTTCCTGCGGATGGTTCGAGTACGATATCTTCAGGCTGTACGCCCGCTGCCAAAGCCATCGCCCAAGCAAGCCGGGTGGGCGTCGAAAATTGTTGCAACGAGATCTGTGCATCATGCCGGTTATGTTGTGGTGGAAGGGCTTGCTCAAGGGCTACAAAACATTTTTCGGCGTCCTTAAAATCAGAATTGAGTGAAATGCCGGAGTACTCGCGAAGCCAGAGCAGCTCAGCCAGTTCGATGGCACAGCCGGTCATTTTTACCGACCAGCCATTGGTCGCATCGCTGCTTCCGGTGAGGGTCTTGAAAATAGCGTTGATGTCTTTTCGTGTGACTTGCAAACCTTCACCGAGCCGACCTGCTATTTCGTGAGCGGCCTTGATTACTGTACCGCTTGCAAGGTCCTGTGCATCGTCAAGTTGCAACTGTGAGTTTTGTAGAGTCATGATGGCTTTTCTCCGTTAGGCACGGACAGACCTCAGACGGCCTTCTCGTGCACAAGCAGGAAAAGGCCCCCTTTCCTCTGGGTCACAGGTGGGCCGGGTTAGGTGGAAGCTGCTGTTACGCGAAACAACTCGTCATTCCAGTCATCGCCCCGCCGATATGGTCGGCGCGGTATTATCGACCGGCCAGGCATCTGGAAATGTTCGCAGGCCTTGGCCTCGGCAAGATCACCGCCAGCGTCATGATCCACGAAGAGATAAAGCTGCTTCACGCTTTCGGGGATGGTGACGATCCCGAAGCGTTCATTGCCCAATGTTGCCCAGGTAGGGATGCCGGTAAGCTGGGTTGCGGACATTGCGCTTTCTGTGCCTTCCGCCAATCCCAGAACTCCATTTTTGGCCGCAAAAAGACGCACCGCACCGGTTCCGAGCGATCCGAGTGCGCGTTTGGGTTTGATGAAATCAGCCTGGCATGAACCATCGGGAAGTAGGAAAGTCCGGTGAATTGCCATAATATCGGAGTCAGTGCGCACCGCAGCCAGCATTGCTGGTAAGAAGCGGACATTGCCCTTGGGACCCAGCGGCGTGCGTTCGAGGAAGCGCAGTTCTGGGGAAGTAATACTAATCAGGCGCTTTTCGAGATAGGTCTGGCCAATGGTTTCTTGAAGGCACCGGGCCTGCCGCCAGAGCCGCTGAGCATTGGCGCTCGGCTTTATCTCTTTAGTTGGCGCAGGAGGAATAGAAACCGATCTTCCACTGAACAGACTGCGTGCGGGCACACCTTGGCGCTCAAAACCCGCAAGCACCTCTTTCTGCGGACACCCCGCAAAACAGTGAAAGAGAATCGCGTTTCGGCCGATACTGACGGCAAGTGACGGCGTATTATCATCATGTGCCGGGCAGCAGCACATTCCTTTGCTATTTTTCCAATAGCCTGAAAATTTTTCACAAATCTGTCTGGCAGTATTCTCGAGGGATAGTGTGGGATTATTTAGGACGTTGCGGGACATTTAGGAGTTCCTTGCATCTGCGCCAGTTCTCCCCTTCCCGGCAGCCTCCCCTCTCCAACACCCAAGAAAATGCTTTCCTACAGCTATATGTTCTATTTATGTTCTCATCCGATTCGATGCAAGATGGAGATGAATTTTGGCAAAGAAGCTATCCTTAGGACTGTTTACGATTGCGTTGTGTTCGAGCGTGGCATGGGCACAGGACGTGAGTCTACAGGAAAGCAATGGCGCTCCTGTAACGAAACTTGGGGATCAGCAGGCAGATGGAAATTCAACGTTTCAGTTGTTCCAACACGGGATTTGGCAGCCAGAAAACCAGCAAAAACCCTTGCTCGGAGCATCGGCAGTTCATGAAGGTGCCAGAACCAATTTACAACAGAGAAAGCTTACAGGACTAAGCCGATCAGCCTCGTCCAGGCGGTCTATCTACCTAACCTCCATCCGGGCAGCCGAAAGAAAACACGCCCTACCCTTTGGGTTGCTCGACGCTCTAATTTGGCAGGAATCTCGGTACAATCCTATGGCTGTTAGTCCAGCCGGAGCCGTTGGTCTTTCGCAACTCATGCCAGGGACAGCTTCGGACCTCGGAGTGCGCAATCGTTATGATCCCGTTGCAAACATTAACGGTGGCGCGCGCTATTTAAGGCAAATGCTCGATAAATTTGGCGGAATTCACTTGGCGCTGGCAGCATATAACGCTGGCCCCAACGCTGTGCACAAAGCCAAAGGCATTCCCCGATATCGGGAGACGCGGAATTATGTGAAGAAGGTTCTTGCGCGCTGGACAGAATCGGGTCTGTAGGACAGAGAACGCTCAATTATGAACCATTCAAACTCAAACCGTCTACGGCTCACTGGGAAACTCATCAAAGGGGACCGGCGTTACGTCCTGCAATGTGATGATGAAAGTGTATGGAAACTGGATTTACAGGATATCGAAATTCCCGAAGATAGTCGCATTATTTTGGTTGAGGGCGTAAAAACTGGAGTGGATTCGATCACGGTTGATTGGGTTGGTGATACCAAATAGCCTACTGTGTGCTGCAGTCACAGATACGAACAAGGTCATCAGACCAAAGTTGCAACGCCTCGCGTTTTTCATCCATCCAGTTGTATCGTTGGTAAACCTTGACGATCCCAGCCTGAGAACCGCTGATGTGGTTGAGAATTGCTTCAGTCACTTCCAGCCTTACTCCCAGCCGCTGCAGGTTTGTAGCAACAGTCCGCCGGATGTCATGTAAGGTCCAATGTAGAACCGGACGTTGCAAATCAGATTGAATGTCGGCCCTCAAACGTTGCAACAATTTTGATATACCTGACGCACTAGTTTTTGGATTTGTGGCCGAAGGGAACAGCTTGCTGCTACCATCAGTAACCGGGCAACCTGAAATGACATGGCAAGCTTCGACGGAAAGTGGAATGATTACAGCGTTGCTATTTTTTGCGCTCGACGCTGGTAAGTTCCAGACTTTTTCTTCTAAATCAAACTCCGCACGTTCAGCTCCAAATACCTCGCTTCGCCGTGCAGCGGTGAACAGCATGAGTTTCAAACTATGCTGCCAAGGAAATGGCTGATTTTCAACAGCCTTCCAAAGGCTTTTCAATTCTTCATTCGACAAAACCCGATCACGAGGTTTCGGTGCTGGTGGTCTGCTTGCTGCTGTTACTGGGTTGTACGCCAAAGTTTCTACTCGTGGTAAAACCCAATTGAAAAACACTGACATTTGCGCAGCAACAAGGCGGGCCATTACCGGCGCAGGACGCTCGCCATAAGCGATGCCATCAATTAACCGAGTAACATCCGTGCGCGTTATGGTGTCCACCGGACGACCGCCAAGCTCCGGTAAAACGTACTTATTGAATATTCGCTTTATTTCCTTTGCAGATCGCTTGTTCTCAACGCGCTGCTGATCATAAGTGTTCCACAATGCTGAAACCGTTTTGTTCGATCTTTTGTCAGGTTTCGCTACCTTTCGACCGCTCTCAATGTCAGCGCAAGCCTGGAGCGCTTTCTGCCTAGCCTTGGCCAGACCAATCCCGGGATAGTCTCCCAGAGTGATCTTTCTGAACTTTCCAGCAACCCGTTTTCGAACAATCCAACGACATTTACCTGTCGATCCTTTTACGAATCTCAACCCAACGCAATCACTATCTGCGAGCTCAACTCGACCTCGCAACGGTGCTTTCACCGCTTTCAATTTAGCATCAGTAAGCTTTATTTGATTTGACATTTTGTCCTCTGAAAAACGTGCTACCCGGGTAGCGTTTCGAGAGGATACTATGGGATTATCTGGAACATATCAAGAACATAATTTTTCTATTATCTAATTATTTCAGATGTTTAGGGAAAATGTGGGACATCAAAAAATCGACTTAAAAAAACTTTTAATCAGTAGGTCGCTGGTTCGAACCCAGCAGGGCTCACCATTCCAGTAAATTCAACGAATTGGATGGTTTGGCGGCGTGGCCGGCTTGCATGCTGGTCTCGGACAAAATTCATCATCCCGCTCATTGATCCAGACGCCGAGATTTGTTCCGTTGACCAAGACAGGTGCACCGGCACTTCAGCCCCGGCGGTCTCCTCGCCGCAAGGCTGGTGGACCGGATGTTCCGATCAGGCCCGATTTGACTTGACCAGCTTGGTTCGTTACCTTTCTAGATACTTGCTGGGGGGATAAGGCATGCTGCGTTTGGTCAAGGCTACACTGGTAATGTTTATCGGTCTTCATGCCCTTTTCTACGCTCTACAGAACATGGCCAACCTTTCGGCTGCACATGGAGCTCTGGTATATGTGATGAGCGGGGCAGACCATGAGGTATATGCCAATTCGCTTTTTCTCAAACTGGACGATCCGGCGCTTGCCTGGGCTGCGCTCGGCCTTGTTCTGGCTGGAGAGCTTGCTGTCGCGTTCTTCGGGATCAAAGGCGGAGTGGATCTGTTCAAGGCCCGAACGGGAACAAACGAGGAGTTCCATTCAGCAAAACATGCCGGCGTCATCGCTGCCGGCTTGGCACTTTTGGTCTGGTTTGGCTTTTTCATGACCTTTGGTGCGGCCTTCTTTCAGATGTGGCAAACCCAGGTGGGCACCGGCTCGATGGAAGGAGCATTCATGTATGCCATGGCTTCGGCCATCACCATGCTATTCGTCTGCTTGACTGACGATTAGCATATGCGACGCGGTCTCGCTGAGGCCGATTTCCCCCCGATACGGCCCCGAACCCGCCGATTGAGACGTGCTTGAGAAACGGCTTGTCGGGTGATGTATCCTGACGCCCCAGGCTTGCAGTTCCCATGCACAATAGCAATTTCTGTGGGGAGCGAAATTTCCAGAACGTGCCGGAATCAATGCAACGCAACCGTTCAGAGATCATCAACTGATCGACAGAAACAGCCGACATTCGCGATCCGGTAACGGGGTTCGCACGATGATGCGGAACGCACGGCCACGTCGGCTTTCAGTCCAGGTCTCCCAAGATTGGCCTTTGCCACAGTCACTTTTTGTGGGAATAGCGCCTTGTTTTGGGGATTTCAAACGGGGAACTGGTATGGACAAGCAGACCGAAGAGGCTGAGAATAGTGCCGAGCAAGTCAGCCCGGAAAATACCAATGTCCCGACTCAAACCTCGCCCGCCACAACCACTGAATCAGACAAGACCGACATCAACTTTTCGCCGGGGCTGGCGGCATTTCTGGCGAGCAGCAATCTCTCGATCGGCTTTACCTCTTATCAGACCGGGCGCCTCTACCTGATAGGCCACGGTCAGGACGGCAAACTGGCCCTGCACGAAGCGGTCTATCCGCAGGCAATGGGTGTCACTGGTGATGCCGATCGCATCTATCTCGGCACATTGACGCAAATCGTCCGGATGGAAAATGTCCTTGCCCCCGGCCAGCGCGCCAACGAGGTGCACGACAAGGTCTATGTTCCGCGCAACATGCAGACGACCGGCAATATCGATGTTCACGAGCTTGGCATCCGCGACAATGGCAGGATTGTCTTCGTCAACACCCTATACAGCTGCCTGTGCGAGCCCAGTATGACGCACAGTTTCAAGCCGATCTGGAAACCGGAATTCATCAGCAAGCTGGCTGCCGAAGACCGTTGCCATCTCAACGGTCTCGCGATGGTTGATGGCCGGCCCAAATATGTCACTGCCGTGTGCCGGTCGGACGTGGTCGACGGCTGGCGCGACCGGCGGCAAGATGGTGGGATCATCATCGATATCGACAGCAACGAAATCATGGCCGAAGGCCTGTCGATGCCGCACAGCCCGCGCGTCCACGACGGCAAGCTTTGGGTTTTGAATTCCGGTTCCGGTGAACTGGGCTGGATTGATCCGGCCAACAAGGCATTCATGCCTGTTGTCTTTTTTCCGGGCTTCCTGCGCGGTCTGGCTTTTCACAATGATCATGCCTTTGTGACCCTTTCAAAACCCCGACACGGGCGGTTCGAAGGTCTGGAACTGGACGAGAAACTGAAGGAAAAGGATGCGGACGCATGGTGCGGTATCCAGATCGTGTCATTGTCCAGCGGCGATGTCGCGAATTGGCTTCGTTTCGACGGGACGATCACCGAACTGTTCGATATCTGCGTGCTGCCCGGTGTCCGCAACCCGATCACCCTAGGCCCGCAATCGGTAGAAATAAGAGACTTTCTCACCATCGAGGATCCGCAGTGGTGACCGGCGGGGAACAGTGGGTTCGAGCATCGATTTGCGGAACCGGACATCGTTGCAGGCGACGGCGATTGATCCCATAGGGCGGCTCCCTGGCACGGGAAAACCTCCTTCCCTTCCCCTGTCAATCAAACTATGCTGGCAAGCTGTTCAAATGCGATAAAATAGGCCGACAGGAGAGAATATGACCAAGATGAAAACAATCGTTGCTGTAGCTGCCCTGTCCACCTTGACCGCAGCCTGTGCGGGGGGCGGCTCTGACTCAGGTCAATCAGCCCAAGGCTCAACTGAAGCAGAGGCAACCGGGCCTGTATCAGAACCGGAAGAGACGGCTGCACCCGCCGATCTCCAAACCCCGGCTGCCGATGATTCAAGCACCAAGGATGGTGTTGCATTTGCGAGTCTGACTGGTGATCCGGCAGCGGGCAAATCGGTGTTTGCGCAATGCCGTACCTGCCATGTGACCGATCCCGGCATCAATAAAATCGGGCCGTCACTGGCGGGCATTGTCGGCCAGCCTGCGGGTTCGGTCAAAGGCTTCAACTATTCCGAAGCGAACAAGAACAGCGGCATCACCTGGACCGAAGAAAAGCTGTTTCAATATCTGGAAAATCCGCAGCGGATCATTCCGAAAACGAAAATGATTTTTTCCGGCATTCCCGACGCACAGAAGCGGGCGGACGTTATTGCCTATCTGAAAAATCCGAGCTGAGACTGCGTTCGACCCGACATCGCCATCCACGTTGCATTCGAATAAATGCCACTCATCGCAGCCCCCTAAGGCACGCGTTGGCGATCCGGCTATCGGCGCGAACTATGCCGCACAGCGGGTCGGCACATCATATTGTGCGAGTTGCTGCGGATCCCGATCATAAACATCCGGGAAATAGGCAACATTGCCATCTTCCGTACCTTCTGCTGTAAAATAAGCTACATAGACGGGAATCGGCCTGGGCAGAGCCAGTCTGGTGGTTTCCCGGCTTGCCAATATAGCGTCAACCTTTGCTGGCGTCGCTGATCCCTCCAGCAATGTTTTCGCCAGATCGATTGCTCCGCCGACCCTGATGCAGCCGTGACTGAAAGTTCGCACGGATTCGGAGAACAGATTCTTGTTCGGCGTGTCGTGCAGGTAGATGCTGTAGGGATTGGGCATGACCAGCTTCATCTGGCCGAGAGCATTGGCGGGTCCGGGCCGCTGGCGGTAGCGGCCGTTTTGAACCACATAGCCTTTGCGCCGCGCTGTCGCGGGATGGTTGCGGACCAGTGCCCCGATGCTCTCGGCGACTATCGATGATGGAATCTCCCACCAGGGGTTCAGAATCACGCCGCTCACGGTAGCGTCGAAAACCGGCGTCGGCGATTTTGTCTTGCCGACGATATTCGGCCACGTCCGGACTTTCCTGTCGTTTTCCCAGAGCGTCACTTCAAAGCTGGCGGCGTTCACCAGCAGATATTTTTCCCCCATGACCAGCGGCATCCAGCGCCACCGTTCCAGATTGACCGCGAGTGCGGCGCGTTTCTGTTCATCGGTTTCCGCAGCATAGGCTTTACGCAGCGCCTGATATTGCGGATTACGCGGCCTCAGTGCGTCAAAATAGGCGACAAGGTCATCGCGAACCAGGGCCTTCAGCAGCAATTGCTGCGTGTCGATATAGCGGTCATCGCTGTTGATCCGCCATTTTGCCCGCGCAGATGCGGGAGAACAGCCCTCCAGATAGGCTTTCATCAGTTCGTTCGCGGCCACCGTCGCGAGGCGCGAGCGCCGGTGCGGATCGGTCGCGGAATTCGGCGGACTGAAATCGGTGATCGAACAGTCTCCCAGTCCCTCGGCTACTCGTGCATCTGCCAATTGCTGCAATTGACGCAATTGCGGTTCGGTCCAGATCAGGTAATTGTCCTCGGGATCTTCTGTCCGGGCGAGAACCGACGTCGAAAGCAGCAGTCCGCCCAAAATAGCTAGTAATATTCTCATGCCATCCCTCTTCCTTCTATTGGCAAGCCGGACAATCAGTATTAATACTTAATCCCTCATACAGGTAATAGCTGCTATCGCGAGATGATGAAGAGACGACATTTTATCACCGCCGGTTTGCTGTCCGTCACCAGTGCCGCCTATGGTCTGGGTTCCCGGTCACAGGCAGCGAGTGGCGGGCCCAAGCGCATAGCCGCGCGTCCGAAGATAATAACACCAGCCGGACCGCCCAGCTTGATCGAACGTGCCAAGGCCGCGATGGCGACCCATCAATCGTCGCTGCTGCACACGGACAGGATAGGTATTGCCGACTATTCGCTGCATTCGGCAAAAGAGCGTTTTCATATTCTCGACCTGGCCAGCGGAACGAGCCAATCGTTCCTCGTCGCCCATGGCAAGGGCTCGGACCTGAGGCACACCGGCTGGCTGCAGAAATTTTCCAATGTACCCGGATCGGAGGCCACGTCGGGCGGCAGCTATATCACCAGCGAAACATATACCGGCAAGCACGGTACATCCCGGAGGCTAATCGGTCTCGACCCGAGCAATGACATGGCCGCAGCGCGAGCGATCGTGATTCACGGCGCATGGTATGCGGAACCGGAGATGATCAGTGCACACGGGAAGCTGGGGCGAAGCCAGGGATGCTTCGCCTTTTCCGAAAACGATCTCGCCACCATATTGGATCGCTTGGGAGAAGGCCGCCTCCTCTATGCCGACCGGGTCTAGATCAACGATTTCTCGGAAATCGAGCGACTCCGACCGACCCTGAACGGGACAAATCTTTCCGCCAGCTTTGAGCAAATGCACGGGGGCCGACAATGACCTACATCGACGACTATCGCGCCCGCCTGACGAGCGCTACGGAAGCGATGCAAGGACTGAAGTCCGGGACACATATCGCAATGGGCATGGCAACTGCGGAACCGCCCGCCCTACTCGGCGCGATCGCGGACATGGCGGAAAAGAGCGCGATCGACGATCTCAAACTTTGGTATTTTCACTCGATGGATCATGCCGCTCAAACGGTGCTGCGGCCAGACCTGCTGGGACGTATTCGCCCGCGCTGCATGTTTCTGAGCGCGATTGAACGGAAACTGCTCGGTGCACAGCCAGCCGGATCAAAAAGTCCGATCGAATTTGTTCCGGTCGCATTCAGCGATTCTCCCCGTCTTTTTGCGGAGCAGGTCTCGCTCGACTTTTTCGTGACAACCGTGTCGCCGATGGACAAGCATGGCTGGTTCACTTTTGGCACCAGCAATGACTATTCCACCACCGCTGCGCGCAATGCCAAGAAACTGGTGGTCGAGGTGAACCCGAACATGCCGCGTGTGTTCGGCGCCTCGCTGCTGCACGTTTCGGAAGTCGATGCAATTGTGGAAAGCGAAACACCGCTGGCCGAAGTTCATGCACCGGATACATCACCGGAAGTAGCGGCGGTCGCCGAGACGATTGCCGCCATGATTGATGACAGGGCCTGCTTGCAAATGGGCATAGGTGCGCTTCCCGGTGCAGTTTGTGCCCTGCTGAAAGACCGCAAGGATCTGGGCATCCATACCGAACTGATGAGCCCTGCCCTCGCCAGCCTGGTCCAGTGCGGCGCGGTCACCAATCGGGCAAAAACGACCTATCGGGGCCGCAGTGTTTTCACTTTCGCGCTCGGCGATCGGGCCTTGTATGATTTCCTCGACGACAATCCGGCGATGCACAGTGGTCCGGTCGATATTGTGAACGATCCAAGACATATTGCGAAGAACAAAAATGTCGTTTCGGTCAATGCAACACTGCAAGTAGATCTCGGTGGCGCGTGCAATTCGGAACATATGCTGGGTCGCCAATATAGCGGCTCGGGAGGTCAGCTCGATTTTGTTCGCGGTGCCAATGGATCCAAAGGCGGCAAGTCGATTATCGCATGCCAGTCCACGGCGCGCAACGGTACGGTCTCGCGCATCGTCCCCCGACTGGATGGACCGGTCACCACCCCGCGCAATGACACGCATATCGTGGTGACCGAATATGGCTGGACCGACCTGAAAGGCAAATCCCTGCACCAGCGGGCGGATTCCCTGATCGCACTCGCCCATCCTAAATTCCGGGACGAACTCGCAAACGCCCTGTAAGAAATTTTGTCCTTCCGCTAGCCGGATACTATTCGGGCAGAGGGCGTCGGCCCGGCGTCAACCGCTGGCCTTGGTCTGACCGTAGCCCTGAATCACCGGAAACAGTGCATAAGCAATTTGGCCACCCAGCCCAATGCGATTTTCGGGCAAATCGAACATCATGAAGAAGTCCGTTGCCCGCCCATCCTGCAACTGAACCGCCACCAAAAATTCCCCCACCATCAGACAGGCAAAGGCGATGAGCCCCATCACCAGACGTCCCGATATGTCGGACGGGATTTCCAGCTTTTCGGTGAGTAGCCGGCAGAGATGCCAGGCAAAAAGCAGCATCAGCGGGATTTCCAGCAGTACGGCAATGACCGGCCCCATATAGGCCACCAGAAAAAATCTGCGCAATGCGCCCAGAATGAAGCCCATGGCAAATACACCAAGAAAATAGAAAAATCCCGCTTTCAGTACAGGGGTCATGATCCATGACTAGGGCGGCTCACGGTAACCGCAATATACGTAATCTCCCTAATGTTGTCGCCGCCAATCGCCGTTTACCCTGCCGATTTTCCGATCACGGCAAGGCCACCATTGAAGCATTTTCACATTCCGATCATGGCTCATCATACCGAAACCACAGTGGCGGACAGCACCGGGCTTTCGGTGGTCTCGATCACCAAGAAATTTGGCAGAAAAACGGTGCTGGATAATGTTTCTATCCGTGTCGGGCGGTCGGAGGTGGTCGGTCTGCTCGGTCGGGACGGAGCTGGCAAGACGGTGACATTCTATTCGATCCTCGGATTGCTGCGGATCAATGCCGGCCATATTTTCCTCGATGGCAATGACATAACCGGGCTGCCGCTTGACCGGCGATCGCTCCGTGGCCTCGGATATTTGCCGCAGGAATCTTCGATATTCCGCGGGCTGACAGTGGAACAGAATATCATGACGGTGCTCGAACTGTTCGAGCCTGATCCGGGATTGCGAGCACAAAAGCTGGATGATCTTCTAAACGAATTCCATATCGAATATGTCCGTCACGCGCCCGCGCGGGCGCTGTCGGGTGGCGAACGACGGCGCTGTGAAATTGCCCGGGCGATGGCGGCAAATCCTACGATCATGCTGTTCGACGAACCCTTTGCCGGGATCGACCCGCTGTCCGTAAGGGATATCAAGGCAATGATTGGCGAATTGGAAAGCCATGACGTCGGCATTCTGATTACAGACCAGAATGTGCGGGAAATGGTCGATCTGCTGGACAGGGTCTATGTCCTGCATCAGGGCCGGATTGTATTTAACGGCACACCCGACGCGATGCTGGACGACGAGGTCGTCCGCCACCTGTATCTCGGCGAGGAATTTAACAGCACGAATAGGTAACACTACGGATGGCTCACCAATCGGCTTTCAGGCATCTGTGAAGATGGCAACGCCATGAACGGTGTCTGCAACGACATTGGTCGTGCAGCATTTGTCGGGAGGATATCAAACGGAAGAGGCAATATGAAATCGGTGCTTTTTTATGTGAATGAAGATTCCGGGTTCGACGCCCGTTATCAGGCAGCGCTTGATCTGGCGCGCGCGCTGGACGGGCACTTGCATTGCCTGCGCGTGAATTCATACCAGCCGCAAATGGCTTATGACGGCGTCTCCGGCATGTCCGTCTTTTATGATTTCAGCAAATATGCCGATGAAGTCGACGCGCAATTGAAGGCCGAAACTGAAAAGCGGCTGGCGGGAGAAGACGTCCCGTGGGATTATCGGCAAGCCAATGCAGAACCCGCCAGAGGGCTGTCGCGAAACGCCGCATTGGCCGACATCATGGTACTCAGTTCCGGCAGCGCCAGGAAAGACAGCAGGCAGGCGCTCAGGCTTTTGGGGGACGTTATTTTCAGCACCAATGTTCCGGTGGTCATACAGCCCGATAGCGTCAAGAAATTCGCGGCCAACGGTCCGGTCATTGTGGCATGGAACGGCAGTTTCGAGGCAGGCAATGCGCTGCGTGCAGCGGTGCCGCTGCTCAAACTGGCCAGCGATGTCCATATTGTCGTCGTTGAAGAGGACAAGGACCATGACCTGCCGCCTCTGGACGCGTCCGAATATCTGTCGCGATATGGAATAAAATCGCAAATCCATGATCTTGCGGCGGACCAGTCATCGGTTCAGGCCGTCCTGCTGTCCACCGTCGATACGCTGCAGGCAAGCTATATGGTGATGGGGGCCTATGGCCACAGCCGGGCCCGCGAGTTCTTATTCGGCGGCGTAACGAGAAACCTGTTTCGGGATTGCCCGGTACCGCTGGTGGTAGCGCATTGACCATAGGCGCTGACTATCCTCGAGGAAGACTAGAATGAGCGATGTAACCCTAAAATTCCATGGCGCGGCTGGGACCGTTACCGGTTCCTGCTTTGAGATAACGGGTGCGGGCAAGACCATATTGGTCGATTGCGGGCTGTTCCAGGGTACGCGCTCGCTCGAGGCATTGAACCATGAAAAGCTTCCCTTTGACCCGAAAAAAATTGATGCCGTGCTGCTGACGCACGCGCATCTCGATCATAGCGGCAGGCTAGCCTATCTCTATGCCCGCGGATGCAAGGCCAAGACCTACTGTACGGCACCAAGCGCCGATATTATAAAGCCGCTTTTGCAGGACGCAGCCAAGTTGCAGGCCGCGGACGTCGAGCGCCGGAACCGCCGCGCGGACCGTGCGGGATTGCCACCATTCACTCCCCTGTATGACGGCAAGGATATTGCCAAGCTGCACAAAAATGTCCGGAAGGTTGCCTTTTGTGAGGAAGTTTTTCTGGACAATGGTGTCTCGTTTCGCTTCTGGGATGCGCGACATATCGTCGGTTCTGCCTCGGTTGAAGTCAATATCGCCGGTCAGCGGATACTTTTCTCCGGCGATATCGGCCCGGGTCGGGCGATCAACTGTACCGCGTCCGCACTCGGCGGATACGACCATATCATCTGCGAATCCACCTATGGCGATCGGGATCGCGATCTGGTGCTGGTCAGCGAGCGCCGCGAGACTCTGGCGCGGCATGTCGAGGACGTGATGGCGGCAGGCGGCAATCTCCTGATTCCCGCGTTTGCGCTGGAACGCACGCAAGCAATACTCGAGGATTTTGACGCCCTGTTTGCCAGCAAACGTCTGCCACCGATAAATGTGTTTCTGGATTCACCGCTGGCGCAGAAGGTCACGATGGCCGTGATGCGTTATCGGGACAGCGGAACCGACATGCTGAAGCGGACCAATATTCGATTCACCCAAAATACGGCCGAATCCAAAAAACTCAATCGCATGAGCGGGATCGTGATCATTGCGGGATCTGGCATGTGCGAAGGTGGTCGGATCAGGCATCATCTGATCCATAATCTGCCGAACCGGCAATCCCGGCTTCTGCTATCGGGCTATCAGGTTGCCGGGACTTTGGGTTCAGTACTCAGGGACGGGGCAAAGCGCGTGAGAATTTCCGGCCTTGATGTTTTGGTCAAGGCACAGGTCGATACTCTGGAAGGCTATTCCAACCACGCCGACCGCAGCGGGCTGGCGGAATGGATCAAGGATCGCACTCCGGTCAGAGGATCTATCTTCCTGGTCCATGGTGAACGAACCGCACTTTCCTCTCTTGCCGAAACCTTGGCCACCATTCCGGACTTGCCTCCAGCTATCGTTCCGGCTTTGGAAGAGACTTGGACCTTGCATCCCGGCAAGCGGGCAACGCTGTCCGCAGCTGGTCGCCCTGATGCATCCGACTTGACGGCATCGCGGGACTGGGTTTCCCGCCTGACCATGTTGCGACAGGAAATGGAAGAAAAGCTGTCTGAACAAACCTCCAATCGGGATCGGGAAAAGATGCTCGCAGCGCTCAAACGCGCGCTGGAAAGCGTCAATTGAACCACGCCATCAGATTGCCACATCACCAGCCGATGAGCACTGGGCTATCTCGAGATATTGGCTGGACTGCGGCTAGTACAACCGGGCTCTTTTGAATTCCGCCTCCAGCTCGTTCAGAATGGCGGGGTTGCTTATCCACCTGCCGAGCACCTTCCGCGGTTCGGCGCTTTCCGAAAAGCCGGATCGCTCCGCCAACAACCGCCAGGCTTTCCGCGCTTCCTCTTTTTCATTCAGCCTCGCCGATGCCAATATATAACTGATTTCCAGCCCTGTTGCGGCACCCGGAACAAAATCCATATATTTTGCAGATAGTTCCTGCGCGCCCTTCGCATCTCCGCGCCACAGTTTTTGAATCGCAACCGTGGCTGCAATGTCCAGATCCGCATTGGCATCCATTTCCCAGGCTCGCGTCGCATAGGCTTCGCCTTCCGGCATTCCGCAGGCCAGCATATATATGCCCAAATAGCCCAAGATCCGGGTATTTAGGGGATTGAGGCTGACGGCCCGTTCACCCCATGAGACACCCCTACGACAATCCCCTTCATAAAATGCGCTTTGTGCAACCGCGAAGGTCGCGGTGGCACTATCATTGTCCAGTTTGGTAGCCCGCAACGCAAAATCCTTGCCGGCACCGTCAATTTTATTCGCAAGGTTTGAATTTTCTGCAACATTTTTGGCAATCGCCAGCATGCTCATCAAATAGGCATCATTGGAAAACTGTCGTGCCGAGGAATCCATGCACGCCAAAGCCGGCTCCAAATTGGCAGGATCGTGATGACGTATATATTGATGAAACTGCAGCAAACACGGATAGCCGGGCGAATAATCACCCCGATATTTGGACAATTCATGCTGAGCAATTTTGCCGTATGAGCCCGCAATTTCGATCACAGCCTTGTCGAGATCCGCTTGCCGCAATGTTGTCGTGCCCGTCTCGATTCTCGTCGACCAGATAACCTCTCTGGTGTCGGCTGCCACGAGACGCAGCTGAATACGATCGGCAGTGTCATTCAAAATCGACGTTTCCAGAAAATATTGCGACCGGCTTGCCGGTTCCGCGTCTTCATCAAAGATACGCAGCTGATCGAAATTTTCCAGCGCGCCGATAAGATAGCTGTGGGCCATTTCCATTTTGTCCCGGGACGCAGAACTGGAAAGCCCTTCAGCCGTTTTTACAATGACCGAGGGATAAGTGATGTGGGTCGCCATCTCGCTTTCTACCTCTTGCAGATAATAGATTGCACCGAGGGCAGCTACTATCAATGCAGCAACAATCGCCAGAAGATAGGCGTGACCAAGAAAACCCCTGCGGTCGGCAGAATTGCTGGCAGACTTATCACCCAGAGAGGCCACGGGCGGAGTTTCCGTATCGGTTGCTCCTTCGTTTCTCCCGAGAATAATTTCATAATGTTGATAGGGTATGAAAAGCCGCTTTTCGCTTTTCTCCCGTAGGTAGAAATGGTCGAGCATTCGGCGCAGTCGCCCGATCTGGACCCTAGGATAGCTGTCGATTTGCGTATCGAAACTGTCATTGCGGCCGAGACCATCAACTGCAACGGTATAAGCCGTCAAAGGCTTGCCTGCATCCTCAATCTTGTAGTCAACCAGGAACCGAAGAAGCTTACTCATGGTGGGCGAGCGGGCAAATTCGGGACTGCAAAGCAGCCGATCGCGCTCCAAGCAATATTGTAGCTTTTCTGCTTCAGTCAGAACTGTCAAAATTCCCCCATCGGAAATGCTGATCGAACCATGTAATTGCCAATTCACGAGCGTTGCACAAGAATCTTACCTACCGACAACCTCGGTGATAGTTGCCCGATAGTCGATATAATATTGAAACATTATGCGAATTTTCGGTCCTCTGGCTTGCTGAGATCAACAAAACAGCCAAAAATTCCCAGAACGCCGCCATCTCCACCTATTTGGCACGTACCCCGGGCCAGCACGGGAAGTTCGTTGTCGTTTTCGGTTAGAATCCGCGCGCGAAATTCAAAATCCTCACCTTCATCCAATGCTCGTGAGACCGCAGTTTCTACCATCGCCCGGTCATCAGCATGATAATAACCAATCGCATGTTCGAGCGGAGGGTTCCCCAGCGAATGGCGGCGTTCATGCATGTCGAACACATAGTCCGACCATTTGAGGACATTGGTCCTCGCATCCAGATGCCAGGAGCCAAAACGACCAACATCTTCCGATATCTCGAGAGTCAGCCGGCAGCGGTCAAGTGCAAGCCGTGTATCCCGCAAATCAGACCGCAGATTCCTAAGTCGAAAGGCCAAATATCCACTTATGAGAATGAATAAAAACGCCAGCAAATAAGAAAATAATTCCAATAATATCACGACCAATATTTCCCTGATTCCCCCTAGGATGCGACGCTCTATAAGATTGATAGATGATATAAATCTAGAGAAATGAAACTATTAGCAAATTAATAACAAGATTCCGGTCAATTTTTTGCCTTAGCAAAGGTGAGCTGCGTCTGTCTAAATAGCAATCGACGGTTGCTTTTGTCAGGCCTGCCAAGCTGTCCTACGCGCGAAATTCGCCGTTACATATCCAAGAGTTCCGATACTCTGCAGAGACGCTTGCAACTATGTGTTGAACAGACCGGTTCGATCCACAACCTTCATGATATCATTGAGCAATGCCGGGCTGGATATCCAACGGCTGAGCACTTTCCGTGGCGGTGTAGATTCCGACAACCCATAGCTTTCGGCGAGCACTTTCCACGCTCGCCGCGCTTCCGTTCGATCCTTTAACATTGCAGATGACAGAATATAGGTCAGTTCGAGTGCCGGCTCATTTTCGAGAGACGAATCCAGATACCGGGAAGACAGTTGCCGGGCCGAGACGGCATCGCCGCGTTTTAGCATCTGGAAGGCCACAGCTCCGGCAATTGTCAAATCAGCATTTGGATCAGAATCGAGCGCGCGAACAGCATAGATTTCGCCTTCGGGCAAATTGCACGCGATCATGTAAAGTCCGAGATATCCCGATATCCGGGAATTCAGGGGATTCAGTGCGATGGCTTTTTCGCCCCACGCCACGCCGGTTGCACAATCTCCAGCAAAAAAAGCGGACTGCGCAATTGCAAAATTGGCCGCAGCGCTATCGTGATCCAGCGCTTCCGCTTTTCGCGCAAGAACCATCCCCAAACCCTTGACGTTGGAATCAGGCTCGGAGTTTTCTGACATGTTTTGCGCAAAGGCCGCAATGCTCAACAAGTGCGCGTCTTGCGGGAAGCGCTTGACTGATTTTTGCAGACATGTGCGTAGCGGTTTCAATTTTTCCCGTTCCCGATAGCGGACATAAAGATCGAATTGCAGCAGGCAGGGATATCCTGCGGAAAAATCATTTTCTACCTTTGCTATTTCCGACTGGGCAATTTCGCCATAATTGCCCACCAGCGAGACAACTGCCTTATCCAGATCCTGCTTCCATGCCTGTTCACCTGCAGTGTCAATTTCTCTCGACCACAAAATCTCACCGCTGTCGCGATTCAAAAGTCGCAACTCGATATAGTCCTCCTCGGAGTCCATGAAACGGAGCTTGATAACATAGCCGGAATTGTCCGGACGTCCGGACTTGATATCAAACACCCGGATCCCGCCAAAACCTTTCAATCCGCGAACCAGATGATTGCCGATAGATTCCGAGAGTACATTTCCGGACGAGCCGACGGCGGCATCGGGCAAGTCCAGCGCCACTCTGGGATAGGCAATTTCATTTTCATCACGACTGATATCCGGAACAGGCCAAAGCTGATGCGTCAGAATACCCGCCAAGGTTGCAAGGATTACTACTCCCAAAAAACCAATCGATCGCCGGTGCGAGGCACGGCGATCAATGTTATTCTTTTCAAGTGGTGGAAGCGTTTCCGATTCAGTTGGCCCGGCCCCTTGCCGTTCCTCGGCATTAGACCCCGTGGATTGTCCGACCAGATCATTCCCGGCCTCAGCGCTTGGTACATTGGGTTCCAATGCGATTGCATATTGCTTCGGAGCGATCGCCAATCGATTTTCGCCACCCTTGCGCAGGTAGAAATTGTCGAGCATATGACGCAAGCGCCCCATCTGCACCCGGGGATAGCTGTCTGCCTGTGCATCAAAATCTGCATCACGACCAAGCGCGTCTGTCGCAATTGTATAGCTTTTTAACGGAACACTGTTTCCGGACAATTTGTAATCCACCAGGAATCGCAAAAGCTTGCACATGGTGGGCGAACGAGCAAATTCAGGGTCGCTCAACAATCGATCGCGTTCCAAACACATTTGCAGTGCGGTTGCATCATCCATCTGTTGATTGATATCCTTTTCCGAATTTTTCGCGACTGACGTCAATATCCAGGTAAAATTTGCCCTTACGAAGTTAGTGTAACTGATTGTAACATAGTCTGGGATGAAAAATCATTCAAACGTTCAAATCCGGATTAAATTTGGATTCGTACGTCGACTTGCTGGATGCAGCCATCTGCTCGACAACAGGGGATATTGCAGCTCGCAGGCCGGATCTCCGGTGCCGAGTGGAACCCTGGCCATCGCTTCAGGTCCAGCGGAAACCGGTATTTCGTTCAGGCGTGACAAATACGACCGGTTTTGGCGACTCTCGCATGGGCTCCTGCCCGCGGGTACTGTCATATCCACTGGACTGCCCGGCGGCAAAGCCAGTTTTCCATTTCGCGGGATTTAGAAAACAGTCAGTCTCGTCCAACTGCAAGGGCTGCGGAGAAAATTCTCATCCGGAGCAGCCGGTTCCAAAGCGTAGCTTGCAACCGGGAAAAGCCTCTCAAAGGGCGTCACAATATTTCAACGGGTCCCAGTTTTTTGACGAAAACGGGGCTGTGCCGACCCTGCATTCAACTTGTTCAGGCAACCTTTTGTCTGGAGGCCAACCGCTCTTCAGCAAATGCGCTCAAGACAATCGAGCCGATCGACAGCTCGACATTGTCCGCGTTTCTTATGCTCACCCTGTAAAAAAACTTCGAAGTAGCTTTGAACTGGGTCAGAGCTTCGGTTGCTGTATCTATGGTATCGATCAATATTTCCTTCCCGAGATCGTCATGTCCGATAACCTGAAAAGGAAGAGAATTTACTGCCAGATCATCCGCTTCATGACTCTCGTTGAGGACCGCCAGTTCATCGGTGTCTATTCTGGCTGCTCGATAGAATGTGGACAACCATACCATCAGGTCATCAAGCGGGAGCCTTTTCGAGAACACGATTCCGACCCGGTTTCCTGATTGCCACCGCACGGAACCATTTATGTCCAGCAAGTCCGGCACTGAAAGTCGCAAACTTTTGCCAATCTCGAAGGTAAAGTCCGTTGCCACGCAAATACCGGCGGGAGAGATGTCGCAAATATCAGCACGAATGATCCGAGATCCCTGATAGAGATTGATCGGATGCTTCATTTCGATGCGCGGCAGACGCGAAACCCGGCCATGCTTGGCATCACAAGGTTTGGCCAGAACCTGACCAATATCAATGGGCGAGAAAAACTCGATGCCGGCCAGCGCCTTTTTACGCCACCTGACTTTTCCGGTCAGCTCCTGCTCCTCGGTTAAATGAGCAGAGACATTGTCTCCCAAATCAAAATTCGGATGCACTTCCACCATCATCCCGGTGGCCGAGAGATTCTTGATAAAACCCCAGCCCTCACCGGATTCTGCCTTGATCTTGGCCAGGCGCAGCATCGCGATATGCCGGTCTTGCTTTCTGCGGTCTTCTTCGGTCTGGATATTATCCATTGTCTTCGCGGTGGAAGCACCAGATTCGATCATATTTTTCATCTACTTGACCTTCATTCTGTAACGAAAAGAAAACCGTTCACTGTGGCCGCTTGTTGCTAGCAAAGTGCCGCGCGGCCGGAGTCTGATATGTGTAACATTGGCGTCGAAACCGTCGGGATCGGCGACAGGGACATAGTCGAATGTTTTGCCGCCATTGCTGGAGAATTCGACGGCATCATCAAGACTGGAAAGGCCGTCAAAGCTGAATTCCAAACCGCTGTCATAATCGCTGAACGTAGCTGGACCGCTGCCGGTCATCTCCAGATCACCCACAAAAAGCGAAAGATGGTCCGGAACCTTGTCGCTGATCGCGAAAGATGTGGCAGGCGTACCGCGCCCTGAAGGCCCGGTTACGACAACAGAAAAATCAACAATGGTTCCCGCTACCACGGCAGATGCTGCACCCTGCCCAGCCAGATTTCCCGCGATACGGCTTGAAAGCGAGATGGCGATGTTGTCGCCGGGGCCGGATTGAGCAAATGCTGGCATGGGAACGGCAACAAGTATGGACGCAACCAACAGAGAACCGATCCTTGGCCTTGAGGCCGGACGACGACGGCATCGATCTTCGCGAACCGCAGAGGCCAGATATTTTGGATTGGATGTCGACATCATATATTCCTGTTGAAAACTATTTACCGCGCCGCTGATTCACCATGGGGACCGTCATAATATTGCATCGTTGCCTCCATGTTCGGGTTCCCTGTTCACTGCAATTCGATCAGGCGAAGTTCGCAAGTTGCCTCTGCAACCTGATTACCGTCAGTCCCCAGGATCGCTTGGCAACTGCGAACCGTCGAGCGGCGCAACACCGTGATCGCTGAGTCGCGCGCGGCGCTTCCAGGCTGTACTGCGGAATCCAATTTGAAGGGTTTGACCACCTTCGCGCCTGCAACGGCAGTTGCGCGTCCATCTGGCGCCTGCTCTGCCGGGCCGGTCGCCAACGCTTCCGACTTCAACGCAGGCCATATACCGATGATCATGACACAAAGGATGAATAGTGATGCTATGCCGGAATAGAGGGCAGACCGAAAATAATCGGTTTTCCTGTTCCACGATGCTGAACCAACTGACTGCATAACGCATCCCACAAATAATTCGCAAGCGGGAGGTTTCCAGACCTCAGTCCGTTGATGGAGCGGACGGACTAGCCATCCGCTCCACCGGGAACAGTTGGTACGATATTGACCAGAATATCGTACCAGTGCCGGGACAACTGTGGCGCTTAATTGGGTTACCACAGGCAAAAGCCGAATTGCCCCACTTGCCCATCATTTGTGCCCTAACTTGACGAGAAAGGGCAGTTAGATACGGCTAATGTAACAGTGTGATACGGTTGCACTTCCATAAGCCACTGCTTTTAATGTATTTTTTGAGAAAGGCAGTGAAGATGGATTTGAGGCTTTAATGGTTTCTAAAGAATAGTTAACAAAATCCTCGCAATTCTTTACCCTTGCACAAAGCAATCGAAGAGCAAAAAAACGGATTTTATAGAGTAACGACCCTCTGAATCACCAAAAGCAGCTATCTGCGGAGCTATATACAGCATTGTCACCAATGTGGAAAGCCCATTTGTTGCATCATCAGCATTCCGGACAGCCCGCATTTTGACAGCAGAATGTCCAGCTACGGAACCGAGAGCATCTCTATTCCACAATTTTACTCATTCTGGCAGCCTCGCGGTGACGCTCATTCCGCCGCCTGTTCTCCGGCATGATCCCTGACGATGCTGGCCAGAACTGATTCGGCGAAGCCGCGCAATGTGTCATCTCGTGCGCCCATGATAACGATCCGGTCGCCTGGCCTTGCCAGCTTCCTGATTCTGTCACCACATTGCTCTCTGACTGCTATATGCTCAGCCTTGCCTCCCGCTGCGACGATTGCGTCCACAATCGAGTCGCTGCCGTGAGATCGGTCCACCGTACCGCCAAAATAGACCGGATCACATAGGATGACACGATCTTCTTTCCCCAGACTTTCTGAAAAAACAACCGCAAGCTCCGAACCCATTTTCTTGATCGGTCCGAAGCCATGCGGCTGGAAAAATGCTATGACCCTGCCCGGAAAAGACTTGAGAGTTTGCAGCGTGGCAGCGATCTTGTCCGGGTTGTGGCCAAAATCGTCGATTACCGTGATGCCATTCGCGGTTCCGACAATATCAAAACGGCGGGCCAGGCCCCGAAAGGACCCGATCGCGGAGATTGCCAATTCGATCGGCACTCCGATCGCGCAGCTCGCCGCGATGGCAGCCAGTGCGTTGGCGATATTATGCCTGCCCGGCACTTGCAGCAAAACTGGAAAGCCCGCCTCGCCCCGGTGTAGCGTGAAGCTGCTCCCGAGAGCTTTTTCCTCAACGTTTAGAGCCCGGTAATCAGCACCTCCAGAAAATCCGAAACTGCTCGTTTTGACCGGATCCAGAGAATCAACGAGCGCGACCGATTCCGTATCATCATGATTCCAGATCGCATGGTCTGATTTCGAAATAAAATCACCGAACAAGATTCTAAGTTCTGCGAGACTCTTGTGATCCAGACTGACGTTATTGAGCACGGCAATTTCCGGATTGAAGAGAGCAATGGAACCATCGCTTTCATCCACTTCACTCACCATCATCTCGCCGGCTCCGACGCGGGAACTGGCAAACGGCGCATCCGCATCTGCAAAATTTTTCATCACCGCGCCGTTCATGATCGTCGGGTCGCGGCCGGCCTCAGTCAGAATCCAGCCGATCATTCCGGTGACAGTCGATTTGCCGCTGGTACCCCCAACGGCAATGCTGCGCGGCGCACCATTGAAATGCTCCGCCAGCAGTTCGGCCCGGGTCATTCGCTTGCAGCCCAGCGCAATTGCGCGCGCGACATCCGGCACCGTTTCTTCGATAGCCGCAGAAGCGATCAATATTTGCCTGCCGTCAACCAGACCACTGCCATCCTGCTGGAAAAGGTCGATTCCCCGATCATTCAGCCATTGAAACTTGTCTGCCAGTCGCCCCTGATCCAGCGCCCGGTCAGAGCCGGCGACCCGCGCGCCCGCCGCCTTGACTATCATCGCCAGCGGCAACATGCCGGAACCGCCGATCCCGCAAAAATAATAGGATTTGTCTTCACTCATTCTTTCGCGCTATTGCTTCTCTATCTGTTTGGCAATGGCGCAAGGAACAAATTCCATCTCCCCACATGTTCGCATCGGCATTTGCGCGCCATCAACCCCCTTTACACGGGACGCCGCCGCTCGCGTCACGGCGCTTGCAGCAGAGAGCCACCCTCAGGCCGAACTGATTTTTGACGAGCAGTGTTTTTTTGTCGAAGGCCATTTTGCCGGCAATGACCGGCAACGCAGTGACAGTTTCGTCGCCCTGGCCAACGACCCGAGCATTGATGCCATATGGTTCGCACGCGGTGGCTATGGAGCCGCACGCATGGCGGAGGCGGCCATCAGACAGCTGGATAACGACGCCAAAGGCAAAATATTTCTGGGATATAGCGATGCCGGGAACCTGCTCGGTGCTCTCTATCGTGCAGGCATTGGCAATGTCGCACACGGCCCGATGCCATCTGATATTGGTCGGGAAAACGGAGAACCTGCAGTCCGCAGAGCGCTGGATTGGATTGTGGACCAAGATTCAGGGGCAGTAGAACCGGGACTGGCCAATGGCAAGAAACATGCTGCGTTCAATCTGATGACCCTTGCCATGATGACCGGCACCGAGCTGATGCCGGATCTGCGGGACCATATTTTGATTGTCGAAGAGATTTCCGAATATCTTTACGCCTTTGACCGCGCCATGTTCCATCTGTGCAGCAACCTTGCCGGGCACGGCCTGACCGGTATAAAATTGGGCAATGTCGGCGACATTCCCGAAAATGACCGGCCGTTCGGCGAAAGCCCTGATGAAATTACTAGGCGATGGTGCGAAAGCAGGAACATCGCCTATCTGGGGCGCTCGAAAATCGGGCATGATATCGAAAACAGGATCGTGCCATTCGGGCTGCTAGAATCCTGACCGCCTAATCAGCAAACTCTATGCCTTCGCTCATTGAGTATTTTGCCGTCAGGAGGCTTTTATGATTTGATCATTGTCCCGGCCATGCTCAAATTCCGGCACCAGAGATTTCAACATTGTAACCGCAAGCTTAGGGTCGCGACAATTGAGGATATCCGAAATCAGATCATTCAGGACCTCGGACGGAAGATAGGTTTCGTGGGCCTTCATTATCCGCGGATGCAAAGTTTTCTGTGGATTATTCCCGATAATCAATTCTTCATAGAGCTTCTCGCCAGCACGAAGTCCAACCTCGACAATTTCTATATCACCATCCGGGTTCGCTGCATTGCGTATGGTCAGCCCTGAAAGCCGCACCAGTGTCTCTGCCAAATCCAGTATTTTGACGGATTTGCCCATATCCAGGACAAATACTTCACCGCCCTTGGCCATGCCGGCCGCTTGAATGACCAGCTGCACCGACTCGGGAATAGTCATGAAATAGCGATTCACTTTTCGATCCGTCAGCGTTATCGGACCGCCCTGCTCGATCTGCTTGCGAAACAAAGGGACCACGGAACCGCTGGATCCGAGAACATTGCCAAATCGCACCATGGAGAATGTCGTATCTCCGCCACTGTCAGCGAAATTCTGGACTATCTATTCCGCAGCGCGCTTGGTCGCGCCCATAACGTTGGTCGGACGCACGGCCTTGTCGGTACTGATCAGGATGAAATCCTTGACCTGTGACGCTTTCGCCGCGGCGGCCAGTGTCTTTGTTCCCAAAATATTGTTTCGGATTCCCTCTACGGGATTGGCTTCTACGAGGGGCACATGCTTATACGCCGCTGCGTGGAAAACGGTCTCCGGACGCCACATCGCGAATATTTCGCTCAGACCGTCTGCATCGATGACCGAACTCAGAACCGGAACCATTTCCAACGTCATGCCGGGCTGGCTGGCAACCAGCTTCTTCAGCTCTTTCTCGATTTCGTATAGCGCGAATTCGGAAATATCCAGCATGATCAGACGTCGCGCGCCCGACTTCGCGATCTGCCGACAGAGTTCTCCGCCGATCGAACCACCGGCGCCGGTCACCAGTACTGTCTTCCCGACGATCGTTCGGCCAAACAGCAGCTCGTTCGGCGAAACCGGTTCTCGTCCAAGCAGGTCTTCGATTTCCAGTTCACGGATATCGCTGAATGCAATCTTGCCAGAGATTATTTCGTGCATGTTCGGCAAGGTTTGAACGTGCACTTTGAATTCGCGAACCTGCTCGACAATCGCCCGGCGTTTCCTGCGGTCAATTCGCGGCAAGGCCAACAATATATCGGTGATATTTCGCTTTTCGATAAGGTCCCGCAGATTGCCGCTCCAGAACACTTTGTCCCCGTCCAGCCTTTGGCCGTCCAGCCGCTGGTCATCATCGACATAACCGCATAGCCGCATACCATGTTCTGACCGCATGGATGCAGCAAGTTGCTGACCTGCACTGCCAGCGCCATAGATAAGAACATTTTTGACCTCACCGTCGAACTGGTTTCTGCCAAGAAGATCGACCATCAAATATCGTGCGGTCACTCTCGAAAAGCCGACCAGAAACAAGAACACAACCGGCTGGATAACCCCGATCGTTCTTGGAACGCCGTCGATCCCGACCACGACAAAGGTAAACCCGATCAAGACGGAATATATCGCAAATGCGCGCACCAATATTTTCATCATACCGGTACCGGCATATCGGAAAATCGCGTGATAAACGCCGCTCAACACAAAAACGGGGATCATCAGCAACAGACAAACCAGAACGATTTTCTGGACGGCGATATCCCATAAAACCCAGACGCCGATACGAAGAGAATATGCGATCCAAATCGACTGCACGCAAAGCAAAATGTCGAGCAAAATCACAATTGCCCGTTTTTTCCATCGTGCCAGTTGGGCAATTTTTTCTAAAGATGATGTAACGACGTCGGTGATATTCTGGACCATTTCGCTCTCAAAGCTAACTTCAGGTTATCAAAACTGCGACGCCGGAAGGGACATTTACAGAACGGAATCGGCTTCGCCAACCAAATTAAAAAATATTTACCGCCCAATATTCATGAAATCGCAATGTTCAAGCCGAAATTGGCGATTTATTGCCCTCGTCCATCGGTGTAAAGACTGGGGTGATTGCATAGGCAAGGCCAACAACATCGAACTGATGCAACCTTGACCTCTTGCAGCCAACGGGCCACAAGCCGCAAAATTCTGCATGTCGAAATAGCCAATATTTGAGGGAATTGAATGAAACTTGCAATGATAGGTTCTGGCTATGTTGGCCTGGTTTCTGGTGCCTGCTTCGCCGATTTCGGCCATGATGTGGTTTGCGTCGACAAGGACGAGAAAAAAATAGCGAACCTCGACAACAATATCATGCCGATTTACGAACCGGGACTCGCCGACCTTGTGAAGCGCAATGTTGAAGCGGAACGCCTGTCCTTTTCAACCGATCTAGCCGCCTCCATCAAGGATTGCGATGCTATTTTTATTGCGGTGGGAACGCCCTCACGACGCGGCGACGGCCATGCCGATCTGAGCTACGTCTATGCGGCGAGCGAAGAAATAGCCGATTCCATCGTCAAGCCGACTGTCATCATAACCAAGTCGACGGTACCGGTCGGAACCGGGGATGAAGTCGAGCATATCCTGGCAAGGAAACAGCCGCGCGAACGGTTTTCTGTCGTCTCAAACCCCGAATTTTTACGGGAGGGCGCTGCCATCCGGGACTTCAAACGCCCCGACCGCATCGTCATCGGAACAGAGGATGACTGGGCGAAGGATGTGATGACCGAAATCTATCGTCCGCTTTTTCTCAATGAATCACCGATTTTGTTCACTGGTCGGCGCACGGCGGAGCTTACCAAATATGCTGCCAACGCGTTTCTGGCGACGAAAATAACCTTCATCAACGAGATTGCCGATCTTTGCGAAAAAGTGGGCGCGGATGTTCAGGAAGTATCCCGGGGCATAGGTTTGGATAACCGGATCGGATCCAAATTCCTGCATGCCGGACCCGGCTATGGCGGCAGCTGTTTCCCCAAGGACACACTGGCGCTGATAAAAACAGCCCAGGACAATGATAGCCCCGTACGCATTGTCGAGGCCGTAGTGCAGGTCAACGACCAGCGCAAACGTGCGATGGGCCGCAAGGTCATTCACGCCCTCGACGGCGACGTGCGCGGGAAGAAAGTGGCCTTGCTTGGCCTTACCTTCAAACCCAATACCGATGACATGCGCGATGCTCCTTCGATCGCGATCGCGCAGACTTTGATAGACGGGGGGGCTGAGGTCTCGGCTTATGATCCCGAAGGAATGGCACTGGCACGGGGAATCATGCCGGCGGTCGAGATGGCCGACAGCAGCTACAACGCTGCGAGAGGTGCGGACGCAGTGGTCATTGTGACCGAATGGGACGCATTCCGTGCTTTGGATTTGAAGAAGCTCGCCGATGCAATGAAAGGCACGGTACTGGTCGATCTAAGGAATATCTACAATCCGTCAGAAGTGGCGCAAACCAATTTGAAATACACCAGCGTAGGGCGAACTTAGTGAGCGATATCGGCATAGAATGAAACTGAAGAAGAAACTCGTCGAAAAGCCCTGGGGCCAGGAAATTCTGCCAGACATTTTTAATGGCGGGAACGGAAAGAAAATTGGCGAAATCTGGTTTGAAGCGCCAGACGGCGTGACGCCGCAACTCATGACCAAATATCTTTTCACCAGTGAAAAGCTCTCCGTTCAAGTCCATCCTAATGATCGGCAGGCGCGGAGAATTGGATTTGCGCACGGGAAGGAAGAATGTTGGTACATTCTCGATGCAAAACCAAATTCTGTATTGGGTCTCGGCCTGAAGACAAAGGTCAGCGCCACAAAGCTGAAGACCGCCGCGGTGCTGGGAGAAATTGAGAATCTGATTGATTGGAAACCTGTCAAAGCAGGCGATTTTTTCTTCGTTCCGGCAGGGACGATTCATGCCATCGGCCCCGACATCTCGCTTCTGGAAGTTCAACAAAATGCAGATATCACTTATCGGATTTACGACTATGGACGCCCGCGCGAACTCCACCTCGATGAAGCGATCGCGGTAGCCAAGCTGGCATCTTACGACATGAAAAATTTTTCCGAGGTACCTGCCGACAGTTCAGCCACCCTCTTCATTGGCTCTCCCTTCTCGCTGTTCCAGATTTTAGGGACAGACGATGGGCCAATTTCAAGCACCGCGGGCAAGGAATGGCAAGTCATACCCTTGGAAGGGTCGGTTTCCGTACGCGGAAAAGAAATCAAGGCCGGGGATTGTGGAATCTGCCCGCGATTTTCCGACATAGATCTTTCGAAAAACGGCAAGTCGCTTATTGCTTGCACCACGACATGAGATTCCGACCATGACACAATCAACCCCGATCACGCCCGTCATCTTGTCCGGGGGGTCCGGAACACGGTTATGGCCGCTTTCGACACCGGCAAAGCCCAAACAGTTTCTCAACCTGTTCGGTCCACTCAGCATGTTCCAGCTTACGATTCAGCGCTGTGCCGACGAGGCCTTGTTCAAAAAGCCTCTCATTGTGGGCTCTTCGCAACATGTGGAATTGATACAGGAACAGATGCAGGAAGTAGGCGCAATCTCCAGCGCGATCATCTTGGAACCCTGCGCCCGCAATACCGCTCCCGCGATAGCGCTAGCAGCACTTGCTGCGGAGCAGCCTGCTGATCTGCTGCTGGTGATGCCCAGCGATCATATCATCAAGAATATCACGGCTTTCCATCAAGCCGTGCAGGCATCGATTCCTGCAGCCCTATCCGGCTGGATGGTGACGTTCGGGATCGAACCCAACGGACCCGAGACGGGCTATGGCTATATCCAGCAGGGTGAAACGATTGACGGCACGACCCGAAGCTGGTCGGCACAAAGATTTGTCGAGAAGCCGACCGAGAAAAATGCCGAAAAAATGCTCGCGGATGGCGGATATCACTGGAATGCCGGGATTTTTCTTTTTCGGGCTGACACCTATCTCGCCGCAATGGAAAAACATTCTCCCGAGATGCTCCTCGCATGCAGAGCAGCCATGAGCAGCAAGCGCATGGAAAACGAGCTTTGTTTTCCGGACCCGGGGTATTTTTCGTCCGCACCATCTGATTCAATAGACTATGCGATAATGGAAAGAGCAGAAAAAGTAGCCGTCACTCCCGTAAGCCCCGGCTGGTCGGATGTGGGCAGCTGGGATTCCCTGTTCGATATCAGTGACAAGGACGGACAATCAAATGCCATATTCGGCAAAGCCACTGTTATCGATTCAACCGACAATCTGATCCATAGTCAGGATCTGGAAATTGCAACTTTTGGCGTGGAAAATCTCATCATCGTCACGCATGCAAACAAGATTATGATCCTGCCCCGTGGACAATCGCAAAATGTCAAAAAAATAGTGCAGAAGCTCAACGGCAACGACTAAACCGACGGGCTATCGCCACCCCGTTCGTCAGACCTGTTATCAGGACCATATTTGTCGGCAAGCCAATGCGGCCAAAATCTGGAAATTAGGAGTAAAATCGTCGGCAGCAGCAGCGTGTTCGAGATATCCCGGACGGCTTCATCCAAATATATATTGTTCCGATCCGACGGTATTTCGGACACGAAAGATAAGTCATAATATTCGTTGCCGCATGCTGCTACGACAACGAACAGCCAGGGAATGACACTGGCGAGCGAACGGCGGAGACATATTGCAACCGCCAGTTGCAGCCCGACACCCGCATATATGTGGAGGGAGTCTCGATCCAGGCCTGTTGACAGTTCCAGCCAGTCTTTGAATTCGAACCACATCATGCAAATGCGCTTGGGCTAGCCGGGTGCAAGGGTCAACGCCTTTTGCAAGGGATATGATTATCAAAATTTTAGCCAAAGGCGGTTAAGCAGCCGGAATGACAGAGCAGAAGACAACAAAGCCGAAAATACTGACCATTTTTGGGACCAGACCGGAAGCAATCAAACTTTTTCCGGTGGTTCAGGCCTTGTCGGCGCGCAGCAGTCTCGAGGCATTGACATGTGTAACCGCCCAGCACCGACAAATGCTCGATCAGGTATTGCAGATTGCCGACATCCGGCCTGATTTCGATCTCGACCTGATGACCGCAAATCAAAGCCTGGACGACCTTACCGCCCGGCTGCTGACCGGCATCGGCAACATACTGGATAAAACGAAACCCCAGCGGGTTGTGGTCCAGGGAGACACGGCGACCGCCATGTGCGGGGCTCTGGCGGCCTATTACCGGCAAATTCCGGTCAGTCATGTCGAGGCCGGCCTGCGCAGCTACAATATCTATCACCCCTGGCCGGAAGAGGTGAACCGCAAGATCATCGGCACGATTGCCGACCAGCATTTTGCTCCGACACAAACGTCTGCAGATGCACTAAAAAGCGAGAATATTCCCGCAGAGCAGATATATGTGACTGGCAACACCGTGATCGATGCTCTGCTAATTACTGCCAATAATACGAATATATCAAGTGATTTAAATACAACTCTTACGAGACTTTATGAAAAGTATAATAGTCGCAGGATCATCGGGGTTACGAGCCATCGGCGGGAAAATCTCGGCGACGGATTGACTCATATCGCCAGCGCGCTTCGCGCTCTGGCCGAACGGGATGATGTCGCCCTGATTTTCCCTGTGCATCTCAATCCCAAGGTGCGGGCGATCATGCAGGATGCGCTGGGAGATCTCGACAATGTCGCGATGATAGAACCACTCGACTATCCCAATTTTGTCAGTCTGCTCAAACAATGCCACTTCATGATGACCGATAGTGGCGGCGTGCAGGAAGAAGCGCCGGCGCTTGGCAAACCGGTACTTGTCATGCGCGACACAACGGAGCGACCAGAAGGAGTGGCAGCCGGAACCGCCAAGCTGGTCGGGACGGACAAAGCCGTAATCCTCGCGGAAGCCACCAGGCTGCTGGATGAGCAAGATCATTATCTTGCGATGGCGCGTGCGCACAATCCCTTTGGTGACGGAACAGCAAGCCGTCAAATAGCCGACATAATGGAAAAAAGCCTTGCTGCCTGAATATTGCGGCCGTGAACAGACTGTTACCTAAATATTTACACTGATTGACTAGTTTCCCGGCAGATGAATCGCGCCGGATCGGCGCCCTGCGGAGTGGTTTCACACATGTTATCGGATGAAAAACCAAATGTTTGCGTCATGGGACTGGGCTATATCGGCCTGCCAACGGCAGCCGTTATCGCGCGTTCGGGCTGCTCCGTTCTCGGTATCGACATCAACGAACAGGTCGTCAAGACCATCAATTCGGGCAACATCCATATCGAGGAAGTGGACCTGGACGGGCTGGTACAGGGTGTGGTGTCCCGCGGGACGCTGCGCGCGTCGCTATCGGTCGAGCCAGCCGATGTGTTCGTGATTGCCGTACCGACCCCGTTTGGCGACAATCATATCCCCGACACCAGCTATGTCATGGAAGCGGCAACCAATATCGCCGCCGCCCTCAAAGCGGGCGACTCGATCATTCTGGAATCCACATGTCCGGTCGGCACCACAGAAAAAATGCGGGACCTGATCGCGAAATTGCGACCTGATCTCAAGATACCTGGACTGGTGCATGAGATTCCGGACATCGCCATCGCCTATTGCCCGGAGCGGGTACTGCCCGGGAAAATCCTCGAAGAACTGATCCAGAATGATCGCAGCATCGGCGGCATCACGCCGCGCTGCGCGCGCAAGGCGCTCGGATTTTACCGGCGCTTTGTCCGCGGCGAACTGGTCACCACATCGGCCCGCGCTGCGGAAATGACCAAATTGGTTGAGAACAGCTACCGCGATGTCAATATTGCTTTCGCCAACGAACTGTCGATCATCGCCGATCACATGGAGCTCGATGTCTGGGAGGTCATCCGCCTCGCCAATCGCCATCCCCGGGTCAATATCCTCCAGCCAGGTCCCGGAGTCGGCGGTCATTGTATCGCCGTCGATCCGTGGTTCATCATCCACAGTGCCCCCAAACAATCACCGCTGATCCGCATCGCCCGCGAGGTGAATGACGGCAAGACCGGCCATGTGCTGGAACAAGCCTCGCTGCTGATCGATGAACTGCCCAGCGTATCGATCGCCTGCTTCGGACTGGCGTTCAAGGCCAATATCGATGATTTCCGGGAAAGCCCTGCCCTCAAGATTGCCGCGAAGCTGGCGCGACGCTATGGCGGGCGGGTGAAAATTGTCGAGCCCTACGCCAGCGAACTGCCCGCGGCCTTCGAAGGCACCGGTGCCGAACTGATCGATATCGATCAGGCGCTGGAAACCTGCCCGATCATGATCACCCTCACCGATCACGACATGTTCAAATCAATTCCGCTCGACGAACGCGCCGGCAAGGTGGTCTATGACACACGCGGAATCTGGCCGGATCAGCCGGACAATCGGGAAGCCGTAAGTGGAATACGGTTGGCGAGTTGAACTTTCTCTAATTGCTCTCAATATCTCTCAATATTAGGCAATCCAACCCGACTTGCCTGGCGATGTAGAACCCAGGATTTCCTGCTTTTCACCAGATTGGGTAGCAGGCGATTCCCGGAATGCTATTCACTTTGGATTTCGCCTCAAAAATATCAAAATTGCGATCACTATCGGTCAAAGCGTAGTGATTTTCCAAGATCGCCGTAAACCGGGCATCCCGTTTGAAAAAATCGGTCATTCGGAACTGAAGCGGTGATATCCCATAGGGAAGCTGCCTGACATTCACATAAATATATTTCGGTGAATGGCAGGAGATGTCTTCAACCATTTGACTGCGGATTTGTTGACCTATGACCTCCAGTTCTGCGCTCGACTTGCCGGAATTTTCAGCTTTGGCTATCGCAGATATCATCCAGTGAGCAAAATGCCGTGATGTCCACTGTACTTTCTGTTTCTCAACATGGGGAAACACCAGACGCGGATCGCCAGTCACGATCATAACAGAATCGCCGGGCGACCATCGGCTATAGTATTTTTCCAAACCGCCACGCTGGTTTTCGTAAGTCCCATGGGTCAGGCCAACGAGGATATAACTTATGGCCAACGCAGTTGGCAGCGGTTGCACCGCGAATTTTTGGAGCAACCCTTTTCCCAATGCAACCGGTGCATGCAAAATATGGATGACCATTGCCAACGATATGCAAACGGTTGCAGGAATAGCGTGATATTGCCATCCTTTTTGCTGTGCAAAATAGGCCACCATGAAACCGAGGGATGCAATAACCAGAGCGCGTAACAGGGGAAGCGACGGAGCATCGGGCCGACGCCACCAACTGCAACCAATCCAGGCCAGGCAGCATATCCAAATAAGCACTTCGCTACGCAGGATCTGCAGAAAAAAAGACCGCTCGTAGCCGTGATAGGCGGCGGCAACCAAGGGAACGATATTTGTGAAGAACTCTGGCGTGTAAATCAATATAGCTCCACCATATAGAACCGCACATAGCCCTAAAGCGGCAGTTTCCCAGCGGATTGGCCGCCAAGTTCTCCGAATTTCGAATAGCAGCCAAAGTTCCAATGCAATTGGCACCAATATGAAATAGTGCTTCATCGCAATACCAGCAGCTGCGCCGATCCCGATCCCCACGGCAAGATACCAAGCAACGGGCTGCTGACGTTGCCTGCGGGCGATCAAAGCAATATAGGGAATTACGCCGATGGCGGTGAGTTGTTCGCGTTGACCGAAGTCATACATCGGTGCGACCAACAGCAACCCCAGCACCAACAATGAAACGGCCATGGACATGTTGTCCTCAGCCAAGGCTGCCAGGCGTGTAAAGGCAATCGCGGCGAAAAGCGCCCACATCGTGACAAGCAATATATATAAATTCAGCGGCCCAATATTCAGATGCTTGGCCACGAAATCGATGCCGGCCGCCATCCAGAACCAAAGTGGCGGATTTATTTCCATCAAATGCCCGTAGAGTGGTGTTCCTCCATTCATTTGGCGAGCAAGCCAGAACTGCCATGACACATCATGCGTCAACGGCGTATCAATGAAAATCGGCAAAAATATAAGAACGCAGGCAATCGGCGCAACTATCGCCCGGTGTTTCGACAGGCTCGCGGCGACACCTCGTCGGGGGCCAAAGTTCCGACCTTTCTTGTCCGGTCGATCGGTTGCGCGAAAAACGACAAAGTGCGAGAGCAGATAGAATGTTATTGTGTAAGCCGTCATCGCACCAAGATGCAGAATCGGACTTTGCAACAATCCCATTTCACGCCCCATCACAAGCACGATGATATTGACAAGGTAGCTAACAACAAAGGCGCCGAGAAAGGAGGATGCTTCTCGAATATTGGGCTTTGATTGCACCCGAAAAGACCAACTGCGATTTACGAAATAGGAAAACACCAGCCCGACGACATAGCCCAGAAAATTCGCTCTGAAATCCCCAAGCCCCAACCAAAGCCCCAAAAGGATCACTGAATATCCAACGGCAGTATTGTAAAGACCGGTCAGCGCGAAGCGCGCGGCGGAACCCTCTTTAATCGACTGCAAGGCCATAGATATCATGGCCGCGCATCGAGAGAATATTGCCCACCCAATGGCAGCCAGGCAAGGATGGATTCCATGGGACGCAATGCCGATAGCTTTTCAGGAAAGAAGACATGGTAGCGTGATTTAACCGTGGCAAATCCGGCGGCCTCGAACCGGCGCTTCATTTCCTGCGCGGTGATCAGAACTGCATGTTCGTCGAATGGGCAGCGCTTCACCGCCAACTGGGTTAAGGGGTTGTAGGGATTGTGCTCGAAAAGGATGAACCGTCCATTCGCACACAGACATCTGCGAATTTCAGAGAGCAATGCAATATGATCAGCTTCCGGAATATGGTGGAATACACAGGCGGTGAAAGCGACATCTATCGTGCCATCCGCAAAAGGCAGGTTTTTTCCATCATAAGCATGGGTTGTCATATTGCTTACACCTTGCTGCTCGCAAAGCTTCAGGGATTCTTCGGACACATCCAGACAATTTATAGCGGCCTTTGGAAACGCATTGCGAAGGGGCTTTAGTGAATTACCAATACCGGCTCCGAAATCGAGAATGGAACCAGGATTGAGCCCCTCATTTCGACATATCTTTGCCAGTTCTTCAATCTTGTACCGGGCAAAATAGTCCAGATCTTCACTCATGAAACCAACGGATTGTGCATGTTGACGTCGGTAATCTGCGACAACTGCATCGAATTCAGCCTCAATCATTGACCAACTTCCTTATATCTTCAAGATATTGATGCACGGGATTCTCGCACACTTCCTGACGATAGACCTGATCAATAATGTATAGCGGCCGCTGCTTGGTTTCCATGTACATCCGACCGAGATACTCACCGAAAATTCCAAGAACCAGCAGTTGAACACCTCCCATTAACAATATGATAGAAGCCAGACTGGCCCACCCCGGAACGGTATGCCCAAGTAGAAAATTGACTGCCACCCAGCCAAACATTGTCAATGCGATGAGCGAACACAGCAATCCCAAGTGGGAGGCAAGGCGCAGGGGAACTGTCGAAAAGCTGGTTACCGCATCCACTGCGAAGCGGATCATCTTCTGGAGAGGATAATGGGTCTCACCAGCAAAACGTTCATCCCGTCTATACGGAACCGCGGTTTGCTTGAAGCCAATCCAGCTGACCATACCGCGAACGAAGCGAAATCGCTCAGGCATGGCATTTAACTGGTTCAACACACGGCGCGTCATGAGCCGGAAATCACCAGTATCTCGAGGGATCGAAACATCTGAGAGCTTGTCGAGCACCCGGTAGAATATGGACGCAGAGAACCGTTTGAACCAAGTCTCACCCTCTCGATGAACGCGGGTCCCGTAGGCCACATCATAGCCCTCCGCCAGCTTTTGTCTCATTTCCGGCAACAATTCCGGGGGATCCTGCAGATCCGCGTCGAGAATAAAGATCTCTTCACCTTGGCAAATTTCCAAACCAGCCGATAACGCCAGTTGATGTCCACAATTTCTGGAAAGATTAACCCCGACTATGGATTTGTTGGCATCCGATGCTCTGGTAATCATATTCCAAGTCTGATCGCTCGACCCATCGTTGACCAGAACAATCTCATACCCCCCCGGAACCGCTGTCTCGCAAACCGAAACAAGACGATCCAGAAGGGCCTCCATATTATCCTGTTCATTGTAGCAAGGGATGACAACTGACAGGATCAGGCCCTTCTCGGTCTGTCGATCAATACCCAATGTCATTCTCCCACCCTCAAAATAACCGTCAAAATTGTCCTAAAAGCCTATGGTTAACAAAGCGTATATATCCTTAGATTAACTGGCTTTGCGTCAGCTCGTCCAGATGATACGGTCGCTTCATGACCGACAAAAAATACCGCCCCCGCCGCTCCTGCCTCTACATGCCCGCGTCCAACAAGCGCGCGCTGGAAAAGGCAAAAAGCCTGCCCGCCGACACAATCATCTTCGATCTGGAAGATGCCGTGGCGCCCGACGCCAAGGAGGAAGCGCGCGACAATGCCTGTACCGCCCTGCAATCGGGAGAATATGGCGACCGGGAGCTAGTCGTGCGGGTCAATGCCATGGACACCCCCTGGTTCGCGCAGGATCTCAAGCAGGCCTGCCTGAGCCAGGCAGACGCCGTGCTGGTGCCGAAAATATTGAACGCGGACGATATCATCCAGATCACCGATTTCATGGAAGACCGGGATGCCAGTCTTGATACCCAGCTATGGGCGATGATAGAAATGCCGGAGGCGATCTTGAAACTCGGCGAGATTGCCGCCCTTGCCGGTCAACAGCGGCTGACAACCTTTGTCATGGGCTTCAATGATCTCGCCAAGGAAATGCGGGCAGACCATGATCGCGCGATCTTCGGCCCGATCATGACCCAGACGGTGATCGCGGCGCGCGCCTATGGGCTCAACGTCATCGACAGCGTCTACAATGATTTCAACGATCCCGACGGGCTGGCGGCAGAATGCGCGGAAGCAAAGAAACTGGGCTTTGACGGCAAGAGCCTGATTCATCCGGCACAAATCGAGATCGCCAACCGCATTTTTGCGCCCGATGCGGACGAGATTGCGGCCGCAGAGAAGATCATCAAGGCCTTCGCGGATCCAATCAACGCCGGCAAGGGCGTGATCGTCGTCGAGGGTAAAATGACCGAACTGCTGCACCTCAAGCAGGCCAAGCAGCTGGTCGCAACGGCGCAGGCGATCGGCATGTTGACCGAGTAGCGGGTTCACCCTCGACAAACCGCCAAAAACCCGTTTAAGTGGTCAATTGAAATTGATAATGGCTGGGCGATTGCCGCCCGGCCTCCGGGAGAGCGAACATGGAAGCCTTGGAAGCCGCAGCTGGCGAAGTCAGCAAAGACGAAATCATGAAGCTGTTTCAGGCGCAGCGCGACGCCTTTCACGCTGAATTGCCGGTCAGCTATGATGCGCGCATGGACCGGATCAACCGCACTGCGCAGATGATCATCGATCATCAGGACGTGCTGTGCGAGGCGGTATCCAGTGATTTCGGCCATCGCAGCAGCGTTCAGACGGTAATGACCGACCTGATGTCGGTCGTCGGTCATGCCAAGGATCACAAGAAACATCTCAAGAAATGGATGCGCCCCGAAAAGCGCAAGATGGACTTTCCCCTGGGCCTGCTGGGTGCCAGCGGACAGGTGGAATATCAGCCCAAGGGCGTGGTCGGCGTGATCGCGCCATGGAATTTTCCGATCAATCTCGCCTTTGATCCCGCGATCGGCGCCTTTGGTGCAGGCAACCGGGTGATGATCAAATTTTCCGAATTCTGTCCCGAAACCGGCGAACTGGTGAAAAAACTGGTCGCCGAATATTTCGCGCCGGAAGAAATGACGGTTATCACCGGCGGGCCGGAAACCGGCAAATCCTTTTCGGAGATCCCCTGGGATCACCTGATTTTCACCGGCGGTGGCGGCATTGCCAAACATGTCATGGCCGCCGCTGCTCAGAATCTGACACCGGTTACGCTGGAACTGGGTGGCAAGTCGCCGACCATTGTCGGACCGGACGCCGATATCCAGAAGTCGACCCAGCGCATCGCCATGGGCAAGATGATGAACGCCGGCCAGATATGTCTGGCCCCCGACTATCTGCTTGTTCCTCAGGACAAGGAAGACGCCGTCGTTTCCGGCATAGCGGCAAGCGTCGCCGCGCAATATCCGACACTGATCGCCAATGACGACTATACGTCGGTGATCAACGGCAGGCACAAGGAGCGGCTGCAGGGCCTGATCGACGATGCGCTCGCAAAAGGCGCAAAGCAGACCGTCATCAATCCCGGTGACGAGGATTTTTCCAACACCAACAGCAACAAGATGCCGTTGACCGTGCTGCAGGACGTCAATGACGACATGCGGGTGATGCAGGAAGAGATTTTCGGTCCGATACTGCCGGTCAAAACCTACCGTAACCTTGACGAGGTGATCGACTATGTGAACGATCACGACCGGCCGCTCGGGCTCTATTATTTTGGTGAGACCGAGAGCGACAAGCGCCGGGTACTCGACAAGACGATCTCCGGCGGCGTGACCGTGAATGACGTGATTTTCCATATCGCGCAGCATGACCTCCCCTTTGGCGGGGTCGGTCCGTCCGGCATGGGCGCCTATACCGGCCCCGACGGCTTCAAGGAATTCAGCCATGCCAAGGCGGTCTATCGTCAGCCGAAGATCAATATCGCCAAAATTGCTGGTTTTCTTCCGCCTTATGGTGCGGCTACGGAAAAGACCATGAAACAGCAGATGAAACTCTAGCGTCAGGCAAATATGGCAGAATTTCCGTTAGCGGGGCTCAAGGTCCTCGATTTTTCGCGCGTTGTGGCCGGCCCCTATGCCACGCGTATGTTATCCGACCTCGGAGCAGACGTGCTCAAGGTGGAACCGCCGGAAGGGGATGTGACGCGCAAGCTGGCCAAGCGGGAAAGCGGTGTCAGCGGTAATTATCTGCAGCTGAATATCGGCAAACGCAATATCTGCGTCGATCTGAAGGCGGATGGTGCCCGCGAGTTGATACACAAGCTGGCAACGCAGGCCGATATCGTTGTCGAGAATTTTCGCCCCGGAGTGATGGATAAATTCGGCGTCGGCTGGACAGACCTTTCCAAGGCAAACCCGCGGCTCGTCATGCTTTCGATTTCCGGCTACGGACAAAATGGCCCGGAGCGGGGGCGAGCGGCCTATGCGCCTGTTCTCCACGCGGAAAGCGGCCTGATTGCCCGGCAAGCCGAAATGAGCGGTGCCAAACCGACAGATATCCAGTTTGCCATGGCGGACAGTTACAGTTCCCTGCACGGGATCATTGCGATATTGTCGGCCTTGCGCGCACTCGACCAGACCGGTGAAGGCCAGCATATTGATCTTGCGATGCTGAATGTACTGCATTCGGCCGATGACTATGCCCATTTTGCGCTGGACAATATTTGGCCCAAAGCACCCGAAACGCTGGTCTGGGAAGCCCCTGGCGATCGTCAGATCCTGATCACCGGGGACATGAAATGGCTCTGGATCATGTTCTCGACGAAAGATGGTCTGCAGGACCCCACGCCCAAAGGTTCGGATGTCGCGACCAAGGTGCGCTTGCGACGCGAGGCGATGGAGCAGCATATACTGTCGCACGAAAGTTTCGATGCGCTGACGGCAACGCTGAACCGGCTCAACCTCGCTTGGGGTGAAGTATATCCGTTCGGACCGGACGTCTATGAACAAACCAGTATCAAGGCGCTGGGCACGATCGTCGATGTAACGGATGACGACGGCAATGCCCGGCGGACCGTACAGTCGCCCTACCGTTTCTCGAAATCGAAAAGCGGCATTGATAGCACCGCCAGAACCGCAAAGCGCGGCGAGCATAATGTCGCCGCGCTTCAGGATTGGTTGGATATGGACGAAAGTGAAATCAGCGCGCTTGCCAAAAGCGAGGCGCTCATTTCGTCATAGGCTAGGCGTCCGCGTTGCGTGCCTGACGGCGCTTGAACGACTTCGCGCCATTGTTCCAGTGCTTGGGTCCATCACTCTTGGCGCTCGAACCCGGTCCGCCACGACCCGACCCGGTGCCGCCGCCGGGGCGACCCTTGCGCGAACTGTGCTTGTTCTTCGGAGGTCCGCTGCGGGTTGGTGTCGCACCATAGCGTTTCGGTTTCTGGCCATAGATACGCGGCGCCACTTCTTCGCGTGGCGGTTCATCATAGCCTTCCGGCAATGCGACCACGTCGGGTTTCACACCGGTCAGCTTAACGACATCACGCAGAAACTGACGCTCGTCGGGAGCAACCAGCGAGTAGGAAATGCCGCTTGCTCCGGCCCGTGCTGTCCGGCCGATGCGGTGGACATATTGCTCGGACACATTGGGCATGTCGAAATTGATGACATGGGTGATGCCGTCGACATCAATCCCGCGCGCCGCAATATCTGTGGCAACCAGAATGTTGATCTTGCCCGACTTGAAGTCACCCAGAGCGCGTTCGCGCTGCGGTTGGCTCTTGTTGCCGTGGATCGCGGCGGAATGGATTCCGACCGCCATCAGATTTTTCACAACCTTGTCTGCGCCATGTTTCGTCTGGGTGAAAACCAGCATATGGTCGGGATTTTCATTGTTGATGAAATCCTTCAGCAGACGCTGCTTGTCGTCCTGATTGATATAGGTGACCTTCTGGTCCACCCGCTCGGCGGTTGTCGATTGCGGCGCAACCGATACCTGGACCGGATTGGTCAGGAACTGGTCGGCCAGCTGCGAGATCGTTTTCGGCATGGTCGCCGAGAAGAACAAGCTCTGACGCTGCTTGGGCAACATCGGAACGATCTTCTTCAACGGGACGATGAAGCCGAGATCAAGCATCTGGTCGGCTTCGTCGAGCACCAGGATTTCGACCTTGGACAGCGTCAGGTAGCGTTGATCAATCAGATCAAGCAGACGGCCGGGGGTTGCGACCAATACGTCAACACCACGTTCCAAAATGCGCTTCTGCCGGTTGATCGGTACACCGCCGAACGCAGAAGTCACGAACAGACCGAGACCCTTGGAATAACCGGTCATGCTGTCGGCAATCTGCCGTGCGAGCTCGCGGGTCGGCGCCAGAACCAGCATCCGGCATTCGAAGCGGCCAGCGCGACGTTTGTCATTCAACAGGTGATGGATCGATGGCAGCGAGAAAGCGGCGGTCTTGCCAGTACCGGTTTGAGCGATACCGAGAATGTCCTTGCCTTCCAGCGCCGGCGGAATCGCCTGCTGCTGAATAGGGGACGGAGTGGTATAGCCGCCTTCGGCCACGCGCTTTTGAATAGGTTCCGCGAGTGCGAAATCAGAAAATTTAGTCAAAGATAATACCTTAAAATAAGCAGCCAGTGGGCGCAGCACGAGATTCACTCATGCGCGCGTTCGCCGTCGGTTAAGACGACCCGCGTGATCAGGCTGCCGGAAAGAAAGAAGCAATGAAGGCGATAGGTTCGAGATGATCTTGTCACCTCTCACGCAGAACTCTCGCCAGACGGTCAATTCATATTGCCGCCTTTGCTGCGATGCAACATAGGTGGTTTCGTATTTTTGTCAAGCCTTACAGTGAACCTCCAGCATATCTAATCGATGAAATGATCAAATGTTACGCTGTCGTTTGACAACCCCCCCGGTTTCAACGATGATTTTGTAGGGCTCCCCCTTTGCCTGCTCACGTCAGGGCAGAACCTTGGCATTGTCATTTTAAGGAGACTTTACTCATGCGCCTCCCCCTCGCTGTCGTGGTTCTGGCTGCAACCGCCCCCTTGCTCGCACAATCCGCCCCGGGAATACCAGGACAAGTGGATGCCTCGCGAGTCGTCGCCGGCACCTATACAGCTGATCCCTCCCACTCACTGATAGCATGGGAGGCCAATCATTTTGGCTTTAGCGATTATATTGGACTGTTCGGCGATGTGGCCGGTACGCTGAAGATCGATCCCGCCAATCTGACTGAGGCCAGAGTTGACGTGACTATTCCGATTTCCAAGGTGACGACCGCGAGTGCCGGACTGACTGAACATCTTTTACGCGCAGGCAAAGACGGAGCGAAGCCGGACTTCTTTGGCCCAGATCCCATCGATGCCCGTTTCGTATCAACCAGCGTGAATGCCGCAGGCAATGCCGCGATAATCGACGGCAACCTGACGCTAAACGGGATTACCAAGCCGGTGACGCTCGACGTCGAATTCAGCGGTGCAGGAAATAATCCGTACAACAAGAAGCTCACTGTCGGCTTTTCTGCGACGACGACGATCAAGCGTAGCGAATTCGGTATAAATACCGCCATCCCTTTGGTGTCGGACGAAGTCGAGCTCGAAATCCATGTGGCATTTGAAAAGAATTGATTGGGTCTGCAATCATTCGAGACCGGTTTGTTTCGTCCGATCGCCTACTTCTCAAACCCCGGCCCATTACCCATTGCATCCGTACGAATGCGGATTTTCAAACATGGACATCTCCGTCCTTCGCACTTGAAGCAGAAGTCAGAGTGTCTAGAGTGATTTTTTTGGCGTCTTCGCTAGCAGCGCGACGCTTTTCCCAGCAGGACGGATGATATCATGCGCAATCTAATACTATCTTCTCTCTCTTTGGCGGCCATGGGATTGAGCCCAGCAAACGCGCAGGAAACAAATTCCGAGCAGCCCGTCCTGGAGATCGGCAGCGGTGGTCGCCCAGTTGGCGAATCTTGGTCGCGAAGTCCCGTCCATGCCCAGCATGGCATGGCGGCGACCGCCCATCCGTTGGCCAGCCAGATCGCCATCGATATCTTGAAGAAAGGCGGCACAGCGGTTGATGCCGCAATTGCCGCCAACGCGGCGCTTGGCCTGATGGAGCCGACCGGCAATGGCATCGGCGGCGATCTGTTCGCAATTATCTGGGATCCGAAATCACGGAAACTTTATGGTCTGAACGGGTCGGGCAAAAGCCCGATGGGGACCAGCTACAAGCAATTCATCAAACAGCTCAAGGGCAGCAAGACCATTCCGCCCTTCGGCCCGATGCCGGTGACCGTTCCCGGCACAGTCGACGCCTGGTTCGAAATGCACGACCGGTTCGGCAAGCTCAGCATGGCCGACATTCTTGCGCCGACCATCAGCTATGCCCGCGAGGGCCATCCGATCGCGCCGGTGATCGGCTATTATCTGAACGGCAACCTCAGCCGGTTCGAGCAAAACCTCGACATGATCGGCGAGTTCGACAATGCGCGGAACACCTATTTCAAGGACGGTCCGCCCAAGGCTGGCGAGATTTTCAAGAATCCGGACCTCGCCGGCACATTGAGCAAGATTGCCGCAGGTGGCCGCGATGCATTCTACAAGGGCGACATCGCCAAGACCATCGACGCCTATTTCAAGCGGATCGGCGGCAATTTGCGCTACGAGGATTTCGCCGCGCACGACAGCAAGTGGGTCGAACCGGGCTGTGTGGTCTATCGCAGCGGCTATGAATTGTGCGAACTGCCTCCCAACTCGCAGGGGTTCGCGGCGCTGCAAATGGCGAATATCCTGAAAAATGTCGATCTGAGCCAGTGGCCGCGCGGCAGTGCCGAGGTGCTCCATTATATCACCGAAGCCAAAAGACTGGCGTTCGAGGATGTCGCTCGTTTCTATGCCGACCCCGATATTTCTCCTGCCCCGCTGGATTGGCTGCTTTCTGACGCTTATGGCAAGGAGCGTTTCGCCTTGATCGATCCGACAAAAGCCAATCCGGCGTTCGGTCCGGGCGAGCCCAAGCTGGAAGGCGAAGGCGACACAACCTACCTGACCGTTGCCGACAAGGACGGCATGATGGTCTCGCTGATCCAGTCCAATTATCGCGGCATGGGCAGCGGTCTGGTCGCCGATGGCCTCGGCTTCATGTTTCAGGATCGCGGCGAACTCTATTCGCTCGATGCCGATCATCCCAATGTCTATGCTCCCGGCAAACGCCCGTTCCAGACGATCATTCCGGCCTTCATGAAAAAGGACGGCAAACCCTTCATGTCCTTCGGCCTGATGGGCGGCGGCATGCAGCCGCAGGGCCATGTGCAAGTGATGATCAATCTGGTCGATTATGGCATGAACCTGCAGGAAGCTGGTGACGCCGCCCGCCTGAACCATGATGGCGGACGCCAGCCGACCGACGATCTCGCTGGAACCGGCGCCGATTTGCTGGGCGTTCTCAATGTAGAGCCGGGCATCTCGACAGAAACCGTCGAACGGCTCAAGGCGATGGGCCACAAGGTCGAAATCGTGAGCAACGGCGCAATGTTCGGCGGATACCAGGCAATCACGCGCGATGCGGACACCGGCGTCTACACCGGCGCCACCGAAATGCGCAAGGATGGCCAGGCCATCGGCTACTGACTCTGCGTCACACCTGACTCACCTATCAACAGAAACTGGAACAGAAAAATGCGAAAATTCGGTCTTGTCATGCTAATCCCGCTGCTCACTCTGGCGCAACCGGCATCGGCGCAAATGGAAAATTTCAAAACCGGACCGGTGTTTGAGGATTTCGGCCCAACGGCGCCAGTGCAGATGGACGAGCCGGTTGCGACCGACGCACAGTTCAACCTGGCGTTTGACGTCGCCACGGCGGCCGAACCGGACAAGATCAACCGCACGATCGAAAGCGCGGCAAGGTTCATCAATATGCATGTTGCCGCAGGCATTCCGGAGGAGAATATCAATCTCGCCATCGTTGTCCATGGCGGTGCCGCCTTCGACCTGACCCGCCAGGAATTTTTCGCGGCACGCAAGGACGGCAGGAAAAATACCAGCGCCGCCGCCATCGCGCAGTTGCAGGAGCATGGTGTTAAATTCTACCTGTGCGGCCAAAGCGCCGCAGCGCATGGCATTGGCAACGCCGACCTGCTTCCCGGTGTGATGATGTCGCTGTCGGCGATGACCGCGCACGCCCTGCTGCAGCAGCAGGGCTATACGCTCAACCCCTTCTGATCCAGCAAGCAATCCTTGATGTTGAAGGTCGCTAGTTACAATATTCACAAAGCCATTGGCACGGATCGGCGGCGCAATCCCGGCCGGATTGTCGACGTGCTCAACGAGATCGATGCCGATATCATCGCCTTGCAGGAAGCGGATCGCCGGTTCGGAGCCAGGGCCGCTGCGATACCGGAAAAATTGCTGGAAATGCACAGCGACTTTCGCGCGATCCCACTGGACGTGCAGACCGATTCCATGGGTTGGCATGGCAATGCCCTGCTGGTGCGCAAATCCGTCGAACTGCTCGAGCATGACATAATGCACATCCCCTGCCTGGAACCGCGCGGTGCGATCATGGCGCGCTTCGCGATCGATGGAAAGGAACTGGCGGTGTTCGGCATGCATCTTGACCTGTCTGGCCTTTGGCGACGGCGGCAGGCGGCGGCGATCATCAAACACGCCCAACAAAAGGAACGGGACGTACCGGTCGTGCTGATGGGTGATCTGAATGAATGGAGCGCGGCCAGCGGTTGCCTGAAGGATTTTTCCCGCGCTTTCCAGATGGTCCATTGCGGCCGGAGTTTCCATTCGCGCGGCCCGATTGCCACGCTCGACCGGATCATGCATTCCGATGGAATCAGGGCCATCGCTGCCGGCGTCCATGACAGCCCGGCCGCACGCAAGGCATCCGATCACCTTCCGGTATGGGCTGAAATCGCTGTCAAATAGCGGTCATTATCCCGCCGATTTGCTTACTACGTAACTCTACCTATATGGCCCCGCCGCTTCCGCTGGTAGCGCCCTTCCTATACATCGGGGAAGGACGTTATGGACAATTTACTGGTTAGAGCCGGCGGCTGGCTGCTGCTCGTGTTTTTGGCATTTGTTGCAATGGTCATGGCCGCCGACGGTGGCTTTGCCGTGCACATGGGCATTATCATGGCCGCCTGTCTGATCGCGCTGTGGGTAACGATCAGCAAGGCGGACTATGCCGCCATCGGCCGCGGAATATTGAAAGCGCCCGCCGATCCGGGAAAATATGATGATGATCCTATCCGCTGGGGCGTAATCGCCACTCTTTTCTGGGGTATGGCAGGATTTGCGGTCGGGCTTTTCATAGCCCTACAACTGGCCTTTCCTGTGCTCAATCTGGGCCTCGAATATACTACTTTCGGACGGCTTCGTCCGCTGCACACTTCTGCCGTCATTTTCGCATTCGGAGGCAATGCGCTGATCGCGACGAGTTTTTACGTCGTCCAGCGCACGTGCCGGGCGAGGTTGGCCTTCCCCGGCCTCGCCCGTTTTGTTTTCTGGGGCTACCAGCTGTTCATCGTGCTGGCGGCCACCGGCTATTTGCTGGGCGTCACCCAGTCCAAGGAATATGCCGAACCGGAATGGTATGTCGATATCTGGCTGACCATCGTCTGGGTCAGCTATGCTGCGGTGTTCATCGGCACGATCGTCAAGCGGTCGGAACCGCATATCTATGTCGCCAACTGGTTCTTCCTCAGTTTCATTCTGACCGTTGCGATGCTGCATCTGGTCAACGGCCTGGCGATGCCGGTCAGCCTGCTCGGCGCAAAAAGCTACAGCGCCTTCGCCGGGGTGCAGGATGCGCTGACCCAATGGTGGTATGGCCACAATGCGGTCGGCTTTTTCCTGACCGCAGGTTTCCTCGGCATGATGTACTATTTCGTACCGAAGCAGGCCGAACGGCCGGTCTACAGCTATCGGCTGTCGATCATCCATTTCTGGTCGCTGATTTTCCTCTATATCTGGGCCGGACCGCATCATCTGCATTATACCGCCCTGCCCGACTGGGCGCAGACATTGGGCATGGTCTTTTCGATCATGTTGTGGATGCCAAGCTGGGGCGGAATGATCAACGGCCTGATGACACTCAACGGCGCATGGGACAAGATTCGCACCGATCCGATCATCCGCATGATGGTGCTGGCCCTCGCCTTTTACGGCATGAGCACGTTTGAAGGCCCGATGATGTCGATCAAGGCGGTCAACAGCCTGTCGCACTATACCGACTGGACCATCGGCCATGTCCACAGTGGAGCGCTCGGCTGGAACGGCATGATCACCTTTGCCGCGCTTTACTATATGGTACCGCGCCTCTGGGGCCGCACCCGGCTTTACAGCCTGCGGATGGTGAACTGGCATTTCTGGCTCGCGACCATCGGTATCGTTCTCTACGCTGCCTCGATGTGGGTTGCCGGGATCATGCAAGGCCTGATGTGGCGCGAATATGGCGACGACGGCTATCTGGTCTACGCCTTCAGCGAAGTCGTTTCGGCAATGTTCCCGATGTATCTGATCCGCGCAACCGGCGGCCTGCTCTATCTCGCCGGCGCAGTGGTGATGGTCTACAATGTCTGGATGACGCTGGCCGGCCATCTGCGGGATGAAAAATCGATGACCGAAACACCTCACGACGAGGCCGCTGACAAGCCGCTGGTCGCGGTTCCGGCAGAGTGAGGGAGACAGGATCATGACCACATTCACGCAAAAACATAAGAAGATCGAGCGCAATATTACTCTGCTGGCAGTCCTCTCGCTGGTTGCCGTGACCATCGGCGGTATTGTCGAAATCGCACCACTGTTCTGGATCGACAACACGGTTGAGAAAGTCGACGGTGTGCGGCCATATACGCCGCTCGAGCTGGCCGGACGCAACATTTATGTGCGCGAAGGCTGCTATACCTGCCACAGCCAGATGATCCGGCCTTTCCGCGACGAGGTGGAACGCTATGGGCACTACTCGCTGGCTGCGGAATCGATGTACGATCACCCGTTTCAATGGGGGTCGAAACGCACCGGACCGGATCTCGCCCGGGTTGGCGGGCGCTATTCGGACGAATGGCATGTCCAGCATCTGACCGATCCGCGGGCAGTTGTACCGGAATCGATCATGCCTCCATACGCTTTTCTGGCACAGAAGGACCTCAACCCTGGGGACATGGGCGCTCACTTGCTGGCGCTCACCCGGGTTGGTGTTCCCTACACCAAGGAAGCAATTGAAAACGCCAATGCGGATCTGCTCACCCAGAGTGATCCGATGGCCAGTTCGGCAGACCTCGAAAAGCGCTATCCGAAGGTTCAGGTCCGCGATTTTGACGGCAATCCGGACAAACTCTCCGAAATGGACGCGCTGGTCGCCTATCTGCAGATGATTGGCACATTGGTCGATTTCGAAGCGGGCGAAGCACAGGAGCAGCCGCGATGAACTACGAAGCACTGCGCCATTTTGCTGACAGCTGGGGATTGCTGTTCATGACTGGCATATTTCTGACGCTGGTCGGCTGGACCTTTCGTCCCGGTGCCGGAAGCAGTCACCATGAAGCGGCCCACATGATTTTTGACGAGGACAAGAGCGATGTCTGAGAAAAAACGCGTTGACGAACCCACCGGAACCGAAACCGTCGGCCATGAGTGGGACGGTATCGAGGAGCTCGATACACCGATGCCACGCTGGTGGGTGTGGACCTTTTACGCCACGATCATCTGGGCGATCGGCTATGTCATTCTCTATCCCGCCATTCCCTTGGTCAATTCGGCAACGGAAGGCGTGTTTGGCTGGAGCAGCCGGGGGGATTATGCCATGCAAGTGGCGGCGCGGGAGAAAGAGCTCGAACCGATCCGCCAGGCGTTGGTGTCGACCGACATTCGCAAACTGAACGGCAGTCCCGAATTGCTGCAGCAGGCCATCGAGGGCGGACGTTCCGCCTTCAAGGTCCATTGCGTGCAATGTCACGGTTCGGGTGCGGCCGGTTCCGCTGGTTATCCCAATCTCAACGACGATGACTGGCTGTGGGGCGGCGATCTGGAAGCGATCGAATATACGCTGATCCACGGCATCCGCAATCCGGATCACGACAACACCCGTTTCTCGCAAATGCCGGCTTTCGGCAGAGACGGAATATTGCAGCCAGGACAGATTGCCGATCTGGTATCCTTCGTACGAACATTGTCCGGCAAGGAGAAAAGCAGCGCGGCAGCCGGCCGTGGTGCCGGCTTGTTCGCCGAAAATTGCGCCGTCTGTCATGGCCCCGACGGCAAGGGAAGCCGTGATCTGGGCGCGCCGAATCTGACCGATGCGATCAGCCTGTACGGACTGGATCGCGCGTCGCTCACCAACACGATCACCAACAGCCGCTATGGCGTAATGCCCCGCTGGGGCCAGCGACTTGACCCCGCAACGATCCGTATGCTCGCCGCCTATGTCCATTCGCTTGGCGGCGGAGAAACTTTGCCGGCGCTGGAAGACGTAAGCGAGGACACTCTCGACCAGGTCGGGGATGGGGCTCGAAACATCGGTACCGGTAATGAACAATCCTGAGAATTTTCCTGACCCGGAGGTCAGGCTTTATGAAAAGCGCAAGGCTGTTCATCCGCAGCGCATAGACGGAAAATTCCGACGTTTGAAATGGGTGATCATGGCCCTCACGCTGGCGGTCTATTATATCACGCCCTGGATTCGGTGGGATCGCGGACCCTATGCACCCAATCAGGCAGTGCTGGTCGACTTGGCCAACCGCCGCTTTTACATGTTCGGTATCGAGATCTGGCCCCACGAATTTTATTATGTTGCCGGCCTTCTTGTCATGGCGGGAATCGGGCTATTTCTCCTAACATCGGCCGTAGGACGGGCATGGTGTGGCTACGCCTGTCCGCAAACCGTTTGGACCGACGTCTTCCAGCATGTCGACCGGTTCGTTGACGGCGACCGCAACGCGCGCATGCGTCTCGACAAGGCTCCCTGGACAGCACATAAAACTGTCCGCCGACTGTTCAAATGGAGCATCTATCTGTTCATCGCTTTCTGGACCGGCGGCGCATGGATCATGTATTTTGCCGATGCACCCACCCTCGTCGTCGATTTCTGGACCGGTCAGGCCGCTCCCGTTGCCTATGCCTCGGTTGCCATACTGACGGCGACCACCTTCATTTTTGGTGGTTTCATGCGTGAACAGGTTTGCATCTACATGTGCCCATGGCCGCGCATCCAGACCGCGATGATGGACGAAAACTCGCTGACCGTGACCTACAAGGATTGGCGCGGCGAACCGCGCGGGAGCCTGAAAAAGGCGGAAGCCCACCCGGGCAGCTTTGGCGACTGTGTCGATTGCAATCAGTGCGTGGCGGTTTGTCCGACCGGGATCGATATCCGCGAGGGGCCGCAAATCGGCTGCATCACCTGCGCCTTGTGCATTGACGCGTGCGACCGGGTGATGGCGCAAGTTGGACGTCCCCGCGGCCTGATCGACTATGCGACACTGGAAGATTCCGAACTGGAAATGGCAGGCAAGCCGCATAGTCCCATCCGGAAGACCCTGTTTCGGCCCCGGACCATTCTCTACACATCGATCTGGTGCGCGATCGGACTGGCAATGCTGTTCGCTCTTGGCAACCGCACCCGGATCGACATCAGCGCCAATCATGACCGCAATCCAGTCTATGTCCAGCTCGCCGACGGCCATGTCCGCAACAGCTACACCGTTAACCTGCGCAATATGGAAAACAGGCCGCGGGAAATGATCATCGGAATGACCGCGCTCGAAGGCGGCGTAATATGGTCCAACGAGGGATCCCGCGAGGGTGCAGGCCAGCGGCTGACCACGACGGTTTCGGCCGACAGCGTAGCGAGATTGCGGGTCTATGTCGCAGCTCCGGGCACAGGACCGGAACGGGAGGATTTCGCACTGACGGTCACCGCCGCCGATGATCCGGAGGCGCGGGATATCGACGAAGTATTTTTTGAACGGCCGGAGACAGACTAATGAGCAAGCAAAAATCCGTCCGCAAATTTACCGGCTATCATGCGACGATGATCATTGTCGCTTTTTTCGCCGTGGTCGTCGGAGTCAACATGGTCATGGCCCGCTTCGCGCTGTCGACCTTTGGCGGTACGGTTGTCGACAACACCTATGTAGCAAGCCAGAAATATAACGAATGGCTGGAACAGGCCCGGGATCAGCGAGCTCATGGCTGGACCGTTTCTCCTGTCATCCGCTCGGGCGACCGCGCCCTCCTGAACATTTCGGATGCCGATGGCGCGGCCTTGCGAGGGGCCAGCCTGGTCGCGGTGGCTGAACATCCCGTCGGTCGTACCGAACCGTTTGAAATCACTTTCTCCGAGCTTCGTCCGGGTGAATATCAAAGCGTCCAGATGATACCGGACGGTCGCTGGAAACTAAAACTGCTCATTTCGCAGACTGACAAATTCATGCGGGTGCTGCAGGATATCCAATGAACGCTGTTGCCCCCTTCCACAGCGGCCAGTCGCAATCACTCGTATCTCGCTTTGCTGTGCCCGCGATCCGCTGCGCCGGTTGTATCTCGAAAATTGAAAATGGTCTCAACACCGACCCCGGCATAATCTCTTCGCGGGTCAATTTTTCTGCCAAACAGGTGGCTGTTACGCATCTGCCGGAACTGGATGATCACCAGCTCAAGGGCAAGATCGAGGCGCTGGGTTTCGAGGTCCAGATCCTTGCGGACAATCCGCTGGCCGAGGAAAAGGGCAGCACCGGCAAGCTGATCCGCGCGCTGGCAGTTGCCGGTTTCGGGATGATGAACATCATGTTATTGTCGGTCAGCGTATGGTCCGGCGCCACAGGAGTTACCCGGGACCTGTTCCACTGGCTCTCCGCGCTGATCGCCGTTCCGGTGATCGCTTACGCGGGCCGTCCGTTTTTCGCTTCCGCTGCCATGGCGCTGCGCTATGGCCGGACCAATATGGATGTGCCGATTTCAATCGGCATATTGCTGGCAACCGGCCTCAGCATATATGAAACCGCAACCGGCGGTGCCCATGCCTATTTTGACGGCGCAGTCATGCTGCTCTTCTTCCTGCTCGCCGGGCGGGTGCTCGACGGCATGATGCGGGACCGGGCGCGCGAGGGTATCGGCGCATTGCTCAAGCAGACCGCTCCCGGGGCGATGGTTCTGGCGGACGGCGGCAAAACCCGCTGGATCGCTTCCGGCGCTCTGCGTCCGGACATGCGGATGATGGTGGCAGCCGGCGAAAGCTTGGCGGCAGATGGTGTCATTGAGGCGGGTG
>TARA_R100001244_G_scaffold25108_2_pt1 | contig 57258 bp, 48 predicted proteins | sample TARA_R100001244 | Tara Oceans TARA_R100001244 (sample SAMEA2621564) | marine metagenome | biome: marine biome (ENVO:00000447); feature: mesopelagic zone (ENVO:00000213); material: "saline water (ENVO:00002010), including plankton (ENVO:xxxxxxxx)" | depth 790 m
ATTTTACCACCGAGGGCACCGAGGCGCTTCGCGCTACACGGAGAAGTTATTAGATACTTCTCTGTACCCTCTGTGTTGATAACTATTACTTATTCAGTTTGTGAATTCACTTAATAAATAAGATTTAGAACTCATCTAAATACATTACTTATAGTAACCTACTAGTTCAGTTATAAAATTTGAAAGTTGCGACTCAGGCAGCTCATTAATTCCAGCAGCAGCCGCTCGCCCACCACCTGTTGCAAACTTACTACATATATCAACAGCCCCCTGCTTATTACTAAGCGGAGCGCGTACGCTAACAGTGTAACTTCCCTTATTATTGCTTGTAACAACACCATGCGCTTTAGTCGGAGCTTGGTTAGCTAAATCATTACCTAATACACCACTAACACGACGCGCCCAAGGCTCATCATCTAATAAAATAACTTTGGCAGTATCACAATCATGCAGAACTTTGGCCCCTGCAGCTTTTTTCATATCAGCTTTATATGCACGCTCTAAAGTATAGTAAGCTGAGCTTTCATCGTTTATGGCATCAAGCGGCGATTTATATTGCAAAAGTTGCTCGTAAAGATCTTCTGGAGAAAAATGTAAATCAGCAACTTCACTCCCATAACCATTATAATTAATATACGTACCAAATGCTTTTAGCTGCGATTTTTGTAATTCAGTCAGTTTTAACTTATCAGCTTCAGCATCAGCCTTTGCAAATAAATTATCACCATATGCAGCAGTAATTGCCCACAGGTGGAATTGATTATTAAGTAAATCACTCACAATTAAACTGGTGCACATATTTGCATCCAGATCTATATGAGGAAATAAATTTGCGTGATTAGGAATGTCACCTGCTTTGTGATGGTCAACATACATAACTTTAGCGCCAGCCGTTAAAGCATCATGAAGAGCTGGCATATTTTTTTCCATTGAAATATCAAGCACACGAATACAGTCGCCTGATTGTGGTGTTACTTTTTTTAGTAACTGAATATCACGCTTAACCCCAGTTACTTTAACTGTGTCTGTCGGATTAGCGAGTTGTAACTGAAGTAATGCGATAATACCATCAGCATCACCATTAAAAACATCGTATTTCATAATAGTCTCAAAGTCAGAAAACAAAGTACTTTGCTTAACTAAGCGGTTAATCTTTAAATTATTCAGGTATCAAAATCTGAATACCTATAATTTTATAACTTCTTTTTCTTTTAAATACTGAATAATTTGCTCAACACTTTGTTCAATACTTTGCTGTGCTGTTTTTACATGTAACTCTGGTGATATTGGTACATCAAAAGCAGAGCTAATCCCCGTAAAGTTAGGTATTTCGCCAGCTCTCGCTTTTTTATACAAACCTTTAGGGTCGCGGCTTTCGCATACTTCTATTGGAGTATCAATAAACACCTCAATAAACTCACCGTTGGCCATAATACTGCGAGCCTGGGCACGATCTGTAGCAAATGGAGAAATAAATGCTGTCGACACTATTAAGCCAGCATCAACAAATAACTTAGCAACTTCACTAATACGACGGATGTTTTCAATACGGTCTTCATCGCTAAATGTAAGCCCTTTATTTAGACCCATACGAACATTGTCACCGTCTAACAAATAAGTATGACAACCTAATTCAAATAATTTTGATTCCACCGCATTAGCAATAGTCGATTTACCTGAGCCACTTAATCCCGTATACCAAAGCAAAACCGGCTTATGTCCTTTATGACCTTGCTTTTGTTCTCGTGACACCGTTTGCGTGTGCCATACTATATTTTCATCCTGGCTCATTAATATACCTTACCTTTTATTCTTGTACGGCCCGAGGTAACCCCACACCGACGTAATATAATTTAAAATGTGACACTATAGTCCATTACATGTCTACTTAAACGGAAAAAACACCGGAATACAAACTAAAACAACCACTGCATAAACAACACTGACAGGTAAGCCCATTTTAACAAAGTCATTTAATCTATAGTTACCGGCATTAAAAACCATTAAATTAGTTTGATAACCATAAGGGCTTATAAAGCTTCCACTTGCAGCAAAAGCAACTGTCATAACAAACGGCAATACATCTACTCCAAACCCAAGCGCAATGGTATAACCTATAGGAAACATTAATGCAGCTGCCGCGTTATTAGTCACAAACTCAGTCATTAACCAAGTTGCTATATAAACAAAAATTAAAGCAATATATACATAACTCGGATCGTTATACTGGCCAATAAAATCGCCTAATGTAACTACTACACCAGAATTAACTAAAGCATTTGAAAGCAAAATTGCCGACGAAACAACTAACCAAATATCAACTGGAAAGCGTCTAACCAGCTCATTCGTAGTTAAACTATGAGTGAATAATAACGCTCCGAGTAATAATACTAAACCTTCTAATAAATCTAGAATACCAAAAGCGGCCAGTACAATGATTGAAATAAACCCACCAATAGATAGCCAAGCACGCCACCCATTTATTCTTGATTCAGGCTCAACACCAGAAAGTACTAAAAAGTTTTTATTAATATTGGTTCTTGTTTTGTAATCTTTACCCACCGCTAAGACTAAAAAGTCACCAGAACGAATTACAACATCCCCTAACTTTCCAGAGACCTGCTCACCATCGCGTCTAATTGCAACTACAGCGGCATCAAATAAAGCCCTAAAACCTGTTGTTTTTAAGGTTTTACCAACAATAATACTTTCTTGTCTAACTACTACTTCAGTTAAATTACTATTTAACGTACCGTTTTTTTCAGCAAAAATCTCTAAGCCCGTAAATTGTCCAAGCTGAAGTAGCTTAGTAACTTCGCCACAAAATATAAGCCTATCAGAGCACTGTATAACCTCCGAAGGAGACACAGGGCTAATTAAGTGCCCCTTTCTCACTATTTCAACTAAAAACAATGACTCTAAATGCCTCAAACCATTAGCTTCAACGGAACGCCCGATAAGCTCAGAGTTTTCAGCAACCTTAGCATCAATAAAATACCCTTCAGAGGTCGCCTTTTTTTGCTCAATACTGGGTAACATATTCGTGCAAAAATACATAACAACACCACAGCAAACAACTAAAATAGCCCCAATTGCTGTGAACGAAAAAAACGACAGTGAACGTCCAGAAGCCTCAATATACATTGAGTTAACAATCAAATTAGTTGACGTTCCTATAAGTGTTAAAGTACCACCTAAAATAGAAGCGTAGGAAAGAGGTAAAAGTAGTTTACTCGAAAAGTGGTGAGGATTATTACGTATAGGAGAAAGTAACGTAGCGACAACAGCTGTATTATTTAAAATAGACGAAAAAAGTGTAGTAACTCCAAATAACCTAAACCAAGTAGAATGGTAGCTACTCACAATTATTTTAGATGCTACAACCCTTAACAAACGTGTTTTTTCAAGTGCTAAAGAGCACAATACAAGTAAAATTAAAGTCACTAAACCAGGGTTTGCAATGCTTGTCAAAAATTGTTCTTTAGTAACCAAATCACAAGCTATCAAAGCAATAAGTGTCGCTCCAAAAACAGCGACAGGCCTTCCTTGAATAACAACTAATCCAGTAACCGTAAGTGCAAAAATAAAAAGCGTTAGATAAGCATCTAATGGCATAATTATAGTAGCCATCCATAGTTAATAAAACAAAAGTGCGGGCTAAAAAAGCCCGCAATGCTTAGCACGAGCAATCTATCGGATTACTTTTGCATCCCAATGAGGAAAGTGTTTACGAACCAACGCATTAAACTCAACTTCAAAAACAGAGTGTTGGCTTTGCGATTTATTCGTTTTAGCATCCAGAGGCTTACGTATCATCCCAGCACCAACAGTTACGTTAGTTAAGCGATCAATAATAATAAACGCTCCTGTGTGCTTATTAGTATCATAAGCATCAAATTGTACAGGTGCTGTCAAAGCAAATTGACAGTTACCAATCTCATTTAAGTTTAGCTGCGACGCTTCTTTTTGCTCTAGCGTATTCACGTCAACTTTATAGTTAACAGCTTCTACGTGGCCAAAAACAGACTTACTGCCAACTTTTATTTCATACTCACGGTCAACTTGTAATGCCTCTTCAGTCATCCAAACCACATCAGCTTCTAAATTAGCAGATGAATGAGGTTTTTGATGAGGGCGCACTAGCATATCGCCACGACTAACATCAATCTCATCTTCAAGCGTTAGCGTAATGGCCATACCAGCAGAAGCTTTTTCAAGGTTGCCATCAAAAGTAACTATTGATTTAACTTTACTTTCTTTACCTGAAGGTAATGACGCAACAGTATCCCCCACTCTAATATCGCCAGCAGCTATAGTGCCACTAAAGCCACGAAAATCTAAATTAGGGCGGTTAACATATTGTACTTGCAGTCTAAATTCATCATTTTTAGCATGCGTCACTGAAACCGTGTTTAAAAGCTTCATTAGCGTAGAGCCAGGATACCAAGACATCGCTTCACTTTCATTTACTACGTTATCACCACGCAGTGCCGAAATTGGTACAAAACGTATATCATCAAAAGATAGTTTTTCAGCAAACTCTCGGTAATCTTTTTTAATGTTTTGATAAACAGATTGCTCGTAACCAACTGCATCCATTTTATTAATAGCAATAACTACATTTTTAATTCCTAACAAAGAACAAATATAGCTATGGCGACGTGTTTGAACTTGCACACCATGACGAGCATCAATCAAAATAATTGCTAAATCACATGTTGAAGCGCCCGTTGCCATATTACGAGTATATTGCTCATGCCCTGGCGTATCGGCAATAATAAATTTACGTTGATCCGTTGCAAAATATCGATATGCAACATCAATTGTAATACCTTGCTCACGCTCCGACTGAAGGCCATCAACTAAAAGCGCTAAGTCAAAATCGTTATCTGTAGTGTTAAAGCGTTTTGAATCTTTTTCGATAGCAGCCATCTGATCTTCAAAGATCATTTTGCTGTCGTAAAGTAAGCGGCCAATTAACGTTGATTTACCATCATCTACACTGCCGCAGGTTAAAATACGCAGCATATCTTTGTTTTCGTGTACTTTTAAATAAGCTTCAATATCGGTTGCAAGTAAGTTTGTATCTTGTGACATAATTTTCTCTGAAATTTGGTTCGTAATAGGTTAATAACAAGTAGTTATTTATAATTTAGTAATAACTTGTCTCTTAAAGCTTCTAACGTATGGTTAGAAATAACCTTCCATTTTTTTCTTTTCCATAGAACCAGCTGAATCGTTATCGATTACTCTGCCTTGGCGCTCTGACGTAGTACAAAGCAGCATTTCTTGGATAATTTCAGGTAATGTTTGAGCCACAGACTCAACAGCACCAGTTAATGGATAACAACCCAATGTTCTAAAGCGAACCATTTTTTGCTGAACTTCTTCGCCTTTTTCAAGCTCCATTCGTTCATCATCAACCATAATTAATGTGCCATCACGCTCAACAACCGGACGCTCTTGTGCAAAATATAATGACGGAATTTCAATACCTTCAAGGTAAATATATTGCCAAATATCTAACTCAGTCCAATTGCTAAGTGGGAATACGCGAATGCTTTCACCTTTATCGACTTTGCTGTTATAAACATTCCAAAGTTCTGGGCGTTGGTTTTTAGGATCCCAACGGTGGTTTTTATCACGGAATGAATAAACACGCTCTTTAGCACGAGATTTTTCTTCATCGCGACGAGCACCACCAAATGCAGCATCAAAACCATTCATATCAAGGGCTTGCTTTAAACCTTGAGTTTTCATAATGTCAGTATGTTTAGCACTACCATGAACAAATGGGCTAATCCCCATTTCTAAACCTTCAGGATTTTTATGAACAATTAAATCGAAACCATGCTTTTCAGCCATTTGATCTCTAAACTGAATCATTTCTTTAAATTTCCAGTTTGTATCTACGTGCATTAACGGAAAAGGTATTTTACCTGGATAAAAAGCTTTACGTGCTAAATGCAGTAATACCGAAGAGTCTTTACCAACAGAGTAAAGCATTACTGGATTATCAAATTCTGCGGCTACTTCACGCATTATATGAATTGATTCGGCTTCGAGGGCCTTAAGGTGAGTTAACTTTTCTTCATTCATAACGTTTGTTTATATCCTAAATTATCAAAATCCATCCAAGCCAATTATTAAAATATTATTTGGCTAAACTAAAACTATTATGCGTACTAGTTTAAATATTATAAACACCGCATTCAATGCGCAAGTATGCGTTCATAGTACTATATTCTTCACTAAGGTGCTGAGTGCTTCATCAAGAGAGTAAATAGTCCTTATTTACTCTCTAAGCGAGCTATAAAATCTCACCTACAAAACATTTTTACCACCGAGGCGCTTCGCGCTACACAGAGAAGTTATTAGATCTTCTCTTTCACTTCTCTGTGTTCTCTGTGGTGATAATAATGTCTTAATTACTGTTATGAGCATTTAGCCCAAAACATTTTTACCACCGAGAGCACAGAAGCGCTTCGCGCTACACAGAAGGTAAATCACTTCTCCCTTTCTTCTCAGTGGTGGTGGTTACTCATTTTATGGGTGATTACAAAACCTATATAGTCGCTCTTTTTATACTATTTCCAATGTTTATCATAAGAGCCTTTTCTACCTAGCAATCCATCGTAAATACCTTTGAGCATAAACCCAAAGCGCTTACGTCTATTTTTTTGCATAACAGAATTTAAAAAAAAGCGAATTGGCATAAAAAACAAACACCTTACTTTCCAATAATTTGGAACGTAAGCCCTGCGGCTCAACAATAAAATATTTCTAAACTGATAATACAGCCTAATTGGGGCACCAACTTTATAAGTTATACCCACAAACTTACTGCGTGAGTCTCCTAAACGATGAACCATTTCTATATTTTTGGCTTTAGCAATATCAAACCCCATACTTCGAGCACGCCAACACCATTCATGGTCAACCCCATCAATAAATAAAGATTCGTCTTTTAAACCTATATGATCAAGAGCGCTTAAATCTATCATCATCCCTGAAGCAATAATTTGAGTAACACCGACTAGGTCGTCGTATTCAAACACCTCTTTTTGAACCATAGGGTTTACTTTTTTATCTGAAAAACTACAACGAATTCTAGGGCCAATAGCAACTACATTTTGTTTCACTTTAGTAGATGCCTTAAGCAAACTGCTTAAATTGAAAACCATATCAGTAGGTATTAAGCTGTCTTGGTCAAGTAAAATGGCATACTCACACCCTGCTTTTAAAAGATAAATAAGCCCAGCATTATGCGCATGCGCAATACCCGAGTTATCAGCAAGATGAATATAGTGGTAATGACTAATTACTTTTGTGAAATCGTGAGGGGTTGGGCTATTATCAACTATAACCACTTCTTCTGTTTGCCCATATAAACGCGTTAATAATCGTTCTGTTAACGCTAGGTCGGGCTTATAAACAACTAAAACTGCACCAATCATAATTAATTGTGTTTATTTAAGCCCAATATAAAGCGGTCGGCTTTATATGCAACTTTTATAATCCATGAAGGCATCATTCGTAATACTAATACAAATAACGCATAACAATAATTTTGTAACGACTTTTGCTTAAGGGAATCCATAGCTAAGAGCCTAGCTTTAAATTCATTTACCGACTTACCTCTACCACGGCGCTTATAAAAACCATTTATGCGCCTAAAATGAAGTAATGGCTCTTTTACATTCGCAAATTTGCAGCCATCTTTTGCCAGTGCTATCCATAAAAAATAGTCTTGGGTGTTAAGCATATTAGTTAAATACCTATGCCCACGTGCAAATACACTATACCTAATAGCAACCGTAGGATGGTTTATAGGGCAACGACGCGAAAAAGCGCAAATTAATTTAGAATGAGTAAGGGGTAACCTACGTATACCAGCTCTGTTACCTTGTTCGTCTACTTCCCACAAAGCAGAGCCAAGCACATCAACATCTTGATGCTTATTTAGTAAAGTAACTTGTTTTTCAAAACGGTGAGGTACGCAAATATCATCGGCATCCATTCTAAAAAAGTATTCTGGGTTTAGTGGCAAGGTTGAGTCGATAATGTAGTTCATGCATGTGCTTAACCCTTTATTTTTTAGGCCATGCACTAGCGCTAAATTTGGGTGTTGTTTTTCTATTTTAGTTAAGTAAATAGCAATATCGTCTGCTACTTCACCATCGAGCACAATCATAAATAAATCAGCAGGTAAAGTTTGGTTTAAAACACTTTCAACTGCTTGTTTTACCCACTCTAGCCGGTCGTTGATATAAACAGACATACCACAAACAACACTTACGCTACTTGCAATTGGGTAAGTAGACTGCAATATAAACTGATTATTAGTTGCCGAAATTGGGATCATACTCTCTCTATAAAAAGATAAAACAACTCAAACAAACAGTCATTTACAAACTAGAAGCAATTCTAGCTTACTTTAATTAAGCACACAAAAAAACATAACGAATAATAACGCTAGTTTTACTTTTTATTAACTACCTAAAAGGCTTAATCGCAAAGTTTTCACGTCTACGGGTTAAATTAGGATTATATGCAGTATCACAAACTATGACGTCAGCCCATGTAGCTTGCAAATAAGCAAGTACAGCATTACGTGCAATAACCAGCTTTATGCATTCCACCCACAGTACCTAGATACAAATTAGGTAGCGTAATTAAACACCTTAATTTTTGAATGCCAGCTTAACTTATGATTCTACTTAGCTCTATAAATAACTTAAGGACTTACCGTTTTAATAAGTTTTTAAACTTGCGCATAGTGCTGCCTTTTTCTGGCACTAGCTCAGCAGTAGTTAGCGCTTTGTTTTTAGCATTCATCGCTCTAATAACCTCATTTAACTTGTCGATAAACTGCCAGTTTTTAGGATTAAAATAATGCGCACCTTTAGCAAACTTTATTGCGTTGTCTAAATCACCTAGCTGAAGGTAATAACAAGCCAGCTCGTAGCAAATTTTACCTCTTTTACTCGGGTGAACAGTAAACTGGTTTATATGCTTTAACAGCAAATCGTCAATTAACGTATTATGGTCTATCGTTTCATATTGCACATTAAACAGTTCATAAATAGCTGGCGTATCAATCATTAAATTAGGGTGACTCATTACTAAGCTAACTAATTTTGCATGCAATGCAGAATCATATTTAAGTAAATACTCAGAAATTAATGCTAACTGCGATAAAGAAGCGCTCTGCTTTACAAAAAATCGCTGCTGCACATTTTTAAAAATGTTCAATAGCGGCAACAAATGAGGTTGTTTATAGTGCTCTATAAAACTGGTCATTTTTTCACAGCTTTGGCTATTTAATGCATTAAAGGTATCGGGCGAAATTAAAGAATACTCCCGACTACCAATATCACAACTTTGCAATGCTGCATCTAATTTAGGCTCTAACGCCCCCAAACCAAAATGATTTAGTAAGCGCTTAAACTCTAAGCTTTCAAAGGTAAAAGAGGGGTTAATTCTACTATTTTTAAAACCTTCACCCAAACTCATACCCAATACACAAAGCATATCTGCAACTATATTACCTCCTTGCATCAGTCTCTCATCAAACGGGCGTAGGTGCATTTTTTTGCTATCTATATTTTTAAAAACACGCTCTAAGTATTGCCATAAAAAGCTGTCTATTTCAGGCGGCGCAATAAATGGTTTAATATTAGAATGTCGCTTAACGGATTGATTATAATTAGACTCTAAAAGCTCTACAGGGTTACGTACATAGGCAATAAATTCAGCGTGGGGTATCAGTTTTTGAATATCAATAATTCTGTGGAAGAAAAACTCTGACGACAAAAGTAGAGTCGAATGACCGGTTTTTTCAAATTTAAGTAATAAACTTGTTACCTTCTCGGCATCAACTTGCCAAGTACCATTTTTAGCTTGTGTTAGTATTTCTCGCAAGTTTCCAGAGCTAATCTTATCTTTAGACAAGTCGTGTTTAGGATAAAAAATACTATTTGATTCTAAATGCGTTATATTTTTAACAAGCCACGCTTGTATAGCTGACGACCCAGTTTTACCTGGGCCGGTGTGTATAATTACTCGTTTGGTATTGTTCATTTTAACGAAAAGTCTTCTCTGGTTTGGCTTAACCAAGGGCTATAGCATGGGTCGTTTTTAAGCTGCTCACCCCATGTATTTTTCATATAGCTAACCTCTTGATCAAAGCGCTTTATTTTTTCAGGAGTATCTTCAGCACCACGGCTAACCGACTCATGATGTATCATCTCAGCATACGGAGTCCATACATTTAAATACCCTGCTTGTTGTACTTTTAAACAAAAATCAACATCATTAAAGGCTATGGTTAAATGTTGCTCGTTTAATCCACCTACTTGCTCAAATACAGATTTTCTAACCGCTAAGCAAGCCGCAGTAACAGCCGAAAAATTTTGTGTTATTTTAAGGCGTTTAAAATAACCAGCATGTTCTTTTGGTAAATATTTGTGCGCATGCCCAGCTACACCACCTATACCTGTAACTACACCAGCATGTTGTATTGTATTATTTGGGTAGTACAATTTTGCACCAACACACCCAACATCATTGCGTAAGGCATGGCCTAGCATTTCGTTTAACCAATTGGGTGATTGTATTTCAATGTCATTATTCATTAAAACAATCACCTCACCGTTGGCTTTACTTACTGCGTAATTATTAATAGCCGAGTAATTAAAGGGTTTGTTGTAAGTGAGTAAGCGTACTTTTTTAGCACTTTCCAGTTGCTTAAAATAGCTAATAGATTGAGGGTCGTCAGATTGGTTATCAACCAGTAGTACCTCAAAGTTTGTATAACGAGTTAAAGTATAGAGCGAGTCAATGCATTGTTTTACCAACTTAGCACTATTTTTAGTAGGTATAATAATAGACACTAATGGCTGATGCTTGGGGATAGGCCAATTCACTTTATAGGTATTACTAAGCAAACCTGTTTCTACAGTTATGTCAGCGTTATCACTAAAATAGCATTGCAGCGCTTTTAAGCCGGCATCGTGCGTATAATTTTTTTCACTTCCAGCGAGTGCAGTAGAGCCTGCTGCAATACGCCAATGGTATAAAACATAAGGTATGTGGACAATTCCTTTTGCATTACACGCTTTAATTGCCCGTAATAGTAAATCGTAGTCTTGGCTGCCTTCTACACCTTTAGTAAACCCGCCAATGGTATTTAACAGCTCTTTTTTATAAACCCCTAAATGGCAAATATAATTATGCGAATACAGTAAGTCTGGGCTAAATTTAGGCTTAAAATGAGCCTGTTCAAACTCACCTTGCTCGTTAACTTTATCTTCATCACTATATAAAATATTAGCTAACGGCTCATTTTTTATAAATAGCGCGACCGTGTTTAAGGCGTACCTATGCAGTAAATCATCATGGTCAAGTAAAGCAATATACTCACCGCTCGCCAAATTAAGCGCATCATTAGATGCAACCGAAATATGCCCATTAACCTCGCGCTTATGGACTTTAATTTGTGGGTGCTGCGAGTAGGTATTTAATAATTGAGTTAACTCAAAATCATTTGAACAATCATCAACTAAAATTAACTCCCAATTACCATAAGACTGCCCAATCACTGACTCAACCATAGCCTTAAAGTGCCCAAGGTTCGGCTTATAAACAGGCGTAATAATAGATATTTTTACACCTTGGGTTACCTTGGGGAGTAATGAGAGGAAAAACGTATTTTGAGTACTCGTCTTAAAGTAATTATTAGCATCACTGCCTGCCACGTTATCATCAGCTAATTTAATAATATATTTACGGTAAAAACGAGCAAGCCAATCTATTTTCCTAAGCCTCAAACGAAGCTTTAACGGTAAAAGTCTTATCATTAATATCCCAATTGAAATATGTCACTAATGTGCAATTTATATTTATGTTAAAGATTTCTTGGTTCAACGAAGTATATAAGATACTTCGTTTATTATTTTAACGAAGCAATTAATAGCTTAAGCTTTTTTTTAACTTCTTCTTTCTTAGCTTTTAATAGCGCGCATTTTAGAATATTTAGCGCAATTTCATTAGAACCAATCCCACTTAAAAATTTTGCGCACTGAATGTGTAAATCAATATTTTCACCGCAAGATGCAAACACTAAAAAGCAATCTTTAAAAGCTGCATCATAATTGTTTAATTCTGCATTTACTCTCATTCTTAAAGCAATAATACCAGGAGCTGCAAACTCCAAATTATCTATAGCGTTATCTAATAATTTTAGAGCTTCCTCAAAATGGCCATACATAACCTCTATCCTAGCACCTAATGCATAATCAAATGGTTCCAAAACCACATTACCTATTAGTTTGCACCAAGCTATGTATAGATGATCGAGTTGTTCTTTAGAAGCATATTGATAATATTGCCATAAAATATGCAATAGCATTGGATTTCTGGGGTAACCTAATTCTACTAGAACGTCATTGCATAAATTAACCCTTTTTACTCTTTCATCTTTTGCTATTAAAGAAGTAATACTCTCCACTTTTTTTGAAGCTGAAATTAACGCTTCTACTTTTTGATCTATAGCATCAAAAGCATCCCTATTATTACTCCCCTCTCCTTTGCGTAAACCAATAAAGTAAAGATCTTGAGATAGAGAGTTTGTATAAAACTTATAGTATGAGAAGTACCTATTGAGTAAGTCAATCGGGAAGTCACTTTCAACTAAGTTTTTATAGTAATCCCAACCCAGCTCTGCGGTTCCGGGGGACGATTCAGGTGAAGTTCTCGAAGTCCCATGCTCGGGTCTCCCTGTTGTTGCACAGGAAAATAATACCATCCCCCCCTTTTTAGTTAACCTCGCCATATTTTCAAAAGTTTCAAGGTAAACCGGATTATGCTCAAAGCATTCGCAAGATATTGCTAAATCTACGGCTTTATCTAAGTCAAACTCGTGACCAGAACTAACAATATCCACCCCTTCTCCATCGGTTAAATCAACACCTATGTAGTCGCATTTTTCAAATAGCACACGAATTGATTTATTAACATAATGCGAGCCAACTTCTACCACACGTGCGTTTATAAAAATTTCAGGTAACTTATTTTTAACTAATTCACAAAACTGGAATGCTTGCCAATGCATATTCTTACCTCGAAATATTTAGGTAAATTAAGCCACCTTTATTAAAAACCGCTTTTTATTTAATAGTAAGCTTTTTAAGAAAGTCTTATCCAGCCCTTGATATAAATTAAAATCTGAACTAACTTGCTCTTCAAAGTTAACTTTTTTACCATTTATAATGAAAAATTCACTATTAAATTCAAGCCCTAATATATTAGAGATATTTTTTTCCACGGGCAAAACTATATGGCCTAGGACATCTGTTTTTGCAGGTTTAACAGTCCCATCGAATCCACACAATATTAGAATTTGATTGGCTATATAACTAACTGTAATAGAACTTGGGTGGTTAAAAGTATGAAACAACCGTTCTCTTTGGAAGTTTTCGATTATAAAGGCTGATAACTTGATATCTAAGTTGAATTCAATCTCCCTCCGGTGGAGAGACTGAATGGACAGTAAGTGTTGGTTTAAGAGCTTTTGTCGTGCTATTCCTCTGTCATTTTTTATAACTTCTAATGTTTCAAGCAAACTAAAACCGTTCAAAAAACAATCTACAACTTGATAATCATGAACTCCGCCAATCAAACCATCCACACCATCTAATGAATCATAAAATGGGAAATACCCAGTGTAATATGCAGAGGGTATCATAATTAATTTACAATCATTTTTAATTGCACTAAGCACTACTGAGTTAGATAAAAACGGAAATCTATTTTCATCAACTACAGGCTGCTGGATAACAAGGTCTAAATATTTTATTTGCTCTAGTAGCTCCTGTTGCTTATCTATACTTATGGTATGAATGGGGGGGACTCTGATATAATCATACATAGAGGTAAAGTCTGCACAAGCTGTTAAATGATTAATTAATGCATCAACTTGACAGTTACCAATTATAGTAAATTTTTTCTTTTTACTCATATAAATACCTTAACTCTTTTTCAAAGTTAAAAATTTTGCCCTCAATTTCACGTATAGTGGGGGTATACCTTTCAAAGACAGCAGCCCTTTGTTCATTACTTAAGAATGACAACTTCTCATGGCTTGCCTTAAAATTTAACATCAGCGTATTATAGAGCTCTAACCTCTTAGGTACATCAAGCTCTAAGTTTTCATTTAATAGTCTAAGGATTTCTATACATTTAGGTGAAGGGCTAATATTTTCATCACTTTGATGTGAGCTGGAAGGAGGCTTTAGGCCAACTAAGCTACAGAAATCATGTATCAAATCCCCCTTTACAAACACTCTCTTATCAAAAACTCTTACAATCATATCCTTTGTTCCAAACACTTGGGCGTAGTTGAGCACTACCTTGTACGCTGGCTCTTGGTGCCTTTCAAAAAAGTCGTTAAACTTTGCTGTTGTAAAAGGATAGTTTTTTACAACTTGGGAGTACCATGATTCTATCCATCTATCTGGTCGTCTCAGGTAAGTAATTATTTTGACTTTTATATCCCTAGGCAGTAAAAACTTTAACTCATTGATTTCATTGACACTTCGTAGCGATGAGAATCCTTCTGAGCTAATTATAAATGTATTATTTTTGCTGGCCTTAATATAGTCAGCGAGCTTTTTATATAGAAGCTCTTTTTTAAAATGAAAGTCTGATCTATTTTTATTTACTACAAAAGCTAGTTCATGCTGTGCTATCCCGCCTTCTGCTAATAAGCCAACATTCACATAGTCAGCGCTAGATTTGTAAAATTCTTGTCTATGCTGCGTTAAAAAGCTTTGTATTGTAGACGAGCCAGTTTTGGCATCACCAATGTGTAAATACAAAACTTTCATTATGCTTTATCCATTCTTACTAAAACAGAACCTAAAATGTCCAACAGTTCCATTGAAGATAACTCAAGCTCTTCTAAGTCAATGTATGATTTATTATCGACACTTAACTCTAACCTTTGTTCAGGGGCTAAATATTCAGCGTTAAGCTTTTCGTTCTGTACTTTATAATGCTCTAGCACTTCTTCGCATATCGCAGGCCTTAGAATAGAATGATGTGAGGTAATATCGCCGCGGGCATAAAGAATGCTGTCCTGTACAATTCCGTCAGTCAATGAAATATTAGGTTTATATTTATTTAGGACTAACAGTGTTTTTATTTCTCTAGGGGAAGGGCTAATATTTACAACTTTGTTCTCAATCGTAAATTCACTAACATCACAGCCTAGAGATTCGATAAAATCTACAGCCAAGCCTTTTGGATGTTTTTTACATTTATCAAAGCTCTTTACTATGACATTTTCCTTGCCGAGTACTTGAGAGATATTTTCAGAAAATGAGTAATAGTTTAAAAAGCCAACATTCTTATAAGTGTTTTTAATAAACTCTTCTGGTAAGTCTGTACAATGATGCCTTTTGACCCTTTGCATATATCCAGACATTAGAAATTGGTCTTGCCTTCTAACATAATAAAAGTATTTAAGCTTAACCCCCAACTTCTTACACGTTTCCTTTAGCTTAACAATTGAGGATTTAGGTATATTTGTAAAAAACTCAGAAGAAATAACTCCTATATCCGAGTCACTACTATTTATCAAATGTATTAATTCATTTAAATGCTGGCTAGTAGGATCATCCAAATATGCTTCATGGTTTTCGCCTAATAGACTACGGGATAATAAAGCACCATTTCCAGAAGTTATAGCACCTGATAAACCGGCTTGAAACTCCCCCATTTTAAAATAATCTATTGATAGCCTTTTCAAAGCATCATAGTTATTTGCAAACATTACTTGTAACGCTGATGAGCCATTTTTAGGCATACCTGCATGTATTATTAGCTCTTTCATTTAATCACCTACCACATTTTTAATCATATTGACCCACTTGGGGAAAACCGTTTCTTTCTCATATTGCTTGGAAGCAAACCTAGCATTTTTCGACATAATGCTTCGTTGCTTATCGTTCTTTATCATTTGGGCTAGGCCATCCCCCAGCTCTTCTATAGATTTGACTAGCAAGCCCGATTTGGAGTTTATAATTTCATTAGGGCCATTACATTGCTTAAAAGCAATTGACGGTAAACCACTCGCCATAGCTTCAACCAATGCGATACCAAACCCTTCAAATTCAGATGGCATAACAAAAATAGACGCCCTATTTAAAACAGACTCAATATCATTGGTGGAGCCCTTGAGTGTTATTAAATCAGCCACGCCGAGCTTATCAATCAGCTCTTCTAACTCTGAGCGCAAATGCCCCTCTCCATAGATTTCTACATGCCATTCAGTAGCTAATAGCGCTTCTTTTATTCTAGATACAGCTTGGATTAGCCTATCAAAACGCTTTTGTTCAGCCAGTCGCCCTACTGCAACTATAGTTTTTTTCCTACTATTATACGGCTTAAAATTAGCGGGAAACTCGATACCATTCGGAATAATGTGTACTTTATTATGTAACTGGCTTGGTAGTGATTCTCTAAACTTATTTAATAGTAAATGAATATTATCAACACTCTCAAAGCACTTTAGGCGCTCTTCCTTATTCCACCATAGTTCTTCTATTTTCCATGGATCGTTATGTTCAGATGCGATTACAGGTACGCCAGTAAAGTTTGCAGCTTCAACAACTGGCGTAAATAGCCACTCAGATAACATTGGAATAAATACATCTATTCCGTCATCAAGTAGCGATTTTCTGAGTTCTTGAATAGATACCTCTTGTCTTGTTTCATCGAAAATACCTTTAACCTGCACACTTTCGTATAGTGGATAAACTGATTTTGAGTGTTTACCCCACCTTCTAGCGTAGATTGTTACTTTGTAACCCTGTTCAACTAAATAGTTTGATAAATCAGCCGCTAGCCGCTCTATACCCCCTTTAGAAAATAGCATGCCATGAACATAAAAGCCGATATGCTTTGATTGGTTTTGATAAGTAACTTTGTCTTTTAAAGACTTTTTATCATATAAGTCGCCTAACGTTTTATTATTATGTTTATATTTAAACCTTTCCCACTCGCGATCGATTGCAGAAAATGCTTTTCGAACTAGTTTTGGTGTAACTTTATAATTATCAAATACAAACTCTGTTACCTTATAGCGTTCATTAAAATAGGTATTAGAGCCCTCAACTTTATTAACTACAGACGCACTGTGTCTGCGAAAATAATTATTGGTATTAACATCATATGCTAACTTTCCTTTTCTTAAACTAGCTAAATATATAAGCCAATCACCACACATTTTAAAACTACTTGCTTGCTTTAAAATCTCTGTATCTAAACTACTTTTACGTAGTAATAATCCGCTAGCGTTTACGAGTGTACACACCGCTCCGAAGCTTTCATTAACCTCTTCATAGCCATCCATAATAAAGCTATTTAAGTATTTTTGTGGGTAGGCACTATTCAAATAAGGCTCTAATGCAGAATGATTAACTTCACCTTTTTCATTCATAATAACTGTTTTACCTGATGCAATGTTAACTAACTCGTCATCAAAGTATGGTAATAAAGTTGCGATAAAGTTATGGTCGCAAGTGTCATCTCCCTCTGCGATCCAAACTATATCAGATTTAGCAACAGCCAAGCCTTTGCTCCACTGTGCAAATGGCGAGCCTGTATTTTTAATGTTTTCCTCAACTGACACACGAAAATCATGGGAATAGGCTCTCGCATTTTTAACAGATTTATCCTTCGAACAATCATCAAGCACTAAAACTTCAATATCTTTAATGGTTTGATTTAAAATTGTTTTAATTCTTTCATCAATAAATAGTTCATGATTATACATTGGTACAATAACGCTCACGCTTGGCTTATATTGTGTGTACTTTTGTAGAACCTTATAAATGTTTAAGCATTGTTTTTCGCTTGTATAATTGGTTGTTACTCTCTCTCTTGCTACCTTTCCCATTTTGACTAATAAGTCTCTATCTCTGTGCAAGTTCAGTATTGCTTTAGCTGCATCACTAGAATCTATTTTCTCTAAGCAAACGCCTGCATCATCTTTAACAAATTCGGTTATACCTGTTGCTTCTGAGAAACAAATTGTGGGTATGCAGTGCTGCGCAGCCTCCATAACAACAAGTGGGAACGGATCTTCTCTAGATGACATATAAAATATATCTGCCACAGCAATAGCTTCATTAGCATCATCGCGCTGACCTGTGAAATGAATATTTAGCTTTTCACTTTCAGTTAATGAAAGACTAAGTTCTTCTAGATCTGGCCCTGGACCAAACCAAACAAAATGTACATCACTCTGTTGGGCTAGGACTTTTCTTGCACTAGCTAAGAATATATCAGGGCCCTTTCTCCAATATACAGTACCACAACCAGCAACGACTAAAGCATCATTTGGTATGGATAACTCCGATCTTACTTTATTCTTTAGTGTTTCTAAATTAGATAACGTTGGATCTACAATTTTGATAAATGCAGGAACAGTTGTGATTATTGTTTTGGATAGGTTATGTATTTCAATTAAAGTTTTTGTAGTCGCAGGTGATGCCGAAATAAAATGTTTACACTGCTTATTCAAGTAATGGAAGCTGCCGATATTTTCTTCAATCACTTTTTCCATTTCATGGATGTGTGCAATAACATCGCAAGTAAATACAAATTCATGTTCTTCTAGTAACTCAAAAAGCTTTCCGGATACTACTGTATTGACATAACAAAACTCAAAGTCTTCGCTAATAAAAGATAGAAGAGTCTCTAATTCATCTATTTTATAATTTGGTAGTACATACACCTCTGCATATTGAGCATATAAATTTGCTAAAGGTCCAGCACTTAATAAGAGTACTTTAATCCTACGGTTTGTATGAGAATAAAACCATTTAATAATTTCCAATAAAACGACTTCGGAGCCAGCTTGAATGCCATCATGCCCTACAAATAAAAGAGGTTTTTTATTATTAGTTCTTTTCTCTAGAGCTGGCGCAGAACCGAGCCGCCCTTCATAAAAACCATGAGCGCAAAAATGTTCAAATGCGGATGTGCCGGCCTCTCTTACATCAGCATTTAGCTTTTTATAAAATGTAGGCGAAAAATATGAGTTAGGTTGCCGACCTTCTTGCTCACCAAAATTTATAAAGTGGTACAAGGGATCGATTTCTGTCTGCTTTATATCAGGATTATTTTGTAAATAATATTCTGTATCAAAGACGACTTCTGCCGGCTCAACACTCGGTTCTACTGATTTTTTTATAACTTGCTCTGGGCAAAACTCCCTTTCTTCATGCACACCAAAATCACAAAAGTGAGTAAAGGGCGTCATTTTACTACTAAGCACGTCAGGGTTTTTCTCTAAATAGAACATAGGGTCAAAGTATGGATTTGGCTTACGCCCTTCCTGTTCACCAAAGCTTTTAAAGTGCTCCAATGGGTCAAGACCGGCATCTTTCACATCTGGATTATTTTCTAGATAAAAAGTAGGATCAAATGAAGTAACAGATTCTAGCCAAACTTGCTTTTCTTTTAAGGCTTCATATTCTTCAACATTTTTAACTCTCCCTTCTTTTTTCCCAAACTCAAAATAGTGTATAAAAGGGTTTATCTCTGAATTGAGCACATCTGAGTATGTTTTTACATATATTGAGGTATTAAAACTAGCCGTTGGATTACGTAATTCTTTAGCGCCAAATAATACGTAATGAATATAGGGCTCCAACCAAGACCTTTCGATGTCAGGATAACACTCGCTATAGAAAGCCTCATCGACAAGATACTTTAACATTTTGATATCTTTATCAATCCTAGCATGCTCTGTTACCTGAAAGTGTTTATACACCGCTGGGCTAATAGATTTACACTCTGAAAAAAAGTGGGCATCTGAGGCACACTTTTCCAAGACTGTAACTAAACTCCCCCCTTCGTTATTGCGACTCAAAGCTTTAATGTGAAGGCTAGAACAAGGATCAAATTCAAGTTTCTCAAAGTTTTTGGAGAAATGCTCCTCAGGTGTTATGCCTTTTAGAAAATTACCATAAGCACATCTGTAGAAGTCACGATTAAAAACTGTCTTATAAAACTCCTCACTAAACTGGGTATGTTTATTTGCGCCAAGCTTATTATTTAATATATATTTTTTTGCTTTATTAAACACTTTTTATAACTCCACCTTAATTAACTCGAGCCACCATGCTTCGTTATCTAAATACCAATCTAATGTTTTAGCGAAGCCTGTCTCAAAGCTTTCTGCTGGTACATAGCCTAGCTCGTTATTTGTTTTAGTTGCATCAATTGCATATCGGCGGTCGTGCCCAGCACGGTCTGTAACGTATGTTATTAATTGCTCAACGTTATTTTCTATTGCCGATTTTGCATTAGGGAAGCGCTTTGCAAGCTCTGAGTTTGTAGCAAACTTTTCACCCATTACTTTACATACCAATTTTACTATATCTATATTGGCCCATTCGTTATTGCCGCCAATGTTATAGTTTTCGCCAATACGACCTTTTTTAAGTACGAGTTCTATACCGCGTGCGTGGTCTTCTACGTATAGCCAGTCGCGAATTTGTTGGCCATCACCATAAACAGGTAAAGGCTTGTCGTTTAAAATATTAGTAACAATAAGCGGTATTAGTTTTTCAGGAAAGTGAAACGGCCCATAGTTGTTTGAGCAATTTGATGTAGTAACCTCAAGCCCATAAGTATGGTGGTATGCACGCACTAAGTGGTCGCTTGCCGCTTTTGATGCAGAATATGGTGAGTTTGGCGCATAGGCAGTTTCTTCGGTAAATGCAGGATCGGTTGCGCTTAATGTGCCGTATACTTCGTCGGTGCTTACATGATGAAAGCGATGCTCTAAAGGCTCCTTACCAGCTGCTTTAGGCTCGTCTATCCACTTTTTTTTAGCTGCTTTTAATAAGCTGTATGTACCTAGTATATTTGTTTCAATAAAGGCGTCGGGCCCTGTTATTGAGCGATCTACATGCGACTCTGCTGCAAAGTGTACTATGGTGTTTAACTGATGAGTGTCGATTAGGTTCTCAATTAACGCTGTATCGCAAATATCGCCGTGTACAAAGGTCATATTTGGGTTGTTTGCTACACTGTCTAGGTTGGCTTTGTTACCTGCGTAGGTAAGTGCATCTAACACTATTACTTTGTCTTGTGGGTTTTGCGCTAACCAGTAATGTACAAAGTTGGCCCCTATAAAACCTGCACCACCGGTTACTAATAAATTTTTTACTGTCATCTGTTATTCCATTTTACAAATTTTGGCTTTACGCCTTATGTCATCGTTACAAGTCATAAGCTGTAAACTCTAAGCCGTAAGACTACAAATTGTTGTTTACTAAATAGTAAGGTAATAAAAGGTTATTTATTTTGGCCTTTTATGTATTTTATTTAGTAATAATAATTACTTTACTCGCCTAAAAAGTGAGGTTTATACCTCACTTACAAAATATTTTTATAACCAAGAAGCTTAATAACACCAGCAAGCTAAGCGCCTGCAATCACTTCTCTTTGTTTTGTGTGTATTCTCTGTGGTGATTAACCACTTTATGAGCGAGGTATAAAACCTCACCTACAAAACACTTTTACCACCGAGAACACCCAGGCGCTTCGCGCTACACGGAGAAGTTACTAGCTCTTCTCCTTCATTTCTCTGTGTTCTCTGTGGTGATAATAATCTCTTAATCACTTTATAAGCGAGGTATAAAACCTCACCTATAAAATTAACCTATTGGTTAAGCTTTAGCTCTGTTAGCATTTCTTTTAATTGTGTGCGCCAGTGAACTGTTTTTACACCACTTATTTCTTCAGCCTGAGCTTTATTTAACACGCTAAATGCAGGGCGTTTAGCTGGTGTTGGGTAGCTTGCTGCTGGTATTGCACTAATTGGTATTGATTTAGTTAATAGCCCTTGCTCAATTGCAAGCTCTTGTATTGCTACTGCAAAATCGTACCACGAAGCTACACCCGCATCGGTCCAATTTAAAATAGTTGCTGTATTTTCAGTATTTAAAACTTGCTCACTGCTTGCTTTAGCTACTAAAGCCCATAGCATATTCGCCAAACCTGCCGCCCAAGTTGGTGTACCAACTTGGTCGCCTACTATACCTAACTGTTCTTTTTCCGCCATTAATCGTAACATTGTTTTTACAAAGTTATTACCAAAAAAAGAATAAACCCAAGCTGTGCGCACTATTGTCGCTTGCGAGCCTAAAATTTCATTAATAGCCTGCTCACCAGCTAGTTTAGACGCGCCATAAACGCCCAAGGGATTTGTTGCATCGCTTGCGGTATAAGGCATAGTGCTTGTGCCATCAAACACAAAATCGGTCGAAATATGTATAAGCCTGGCGTTAATATGCTTGCATGTGTTTGCTAAGTTAGCAGCACCAAACTTATTTACTGCATAGGCTGTATCGCTGTCTGTTTCGGCTTTATCAACCGCTGTATAAGCTGCAGCATTAATAACTATATCTGGCGAGTATGTTATTAGTAACTCGTTTACCTGTTCGGCATTACTAATATCAAGCTCTTTTGAGCCAAAGCATATTAGCTCTACATTGCTTGGGCAGGTTTTTTGTAACTCTGAGCCTAGTTGGCCATTTTTACCTGTTACTAATATTTTCATAATGAGTACTTAATTTGGGGCTATTAAAATTTTGGGGCGTTTTTAAAGCTAAGGCCGGCTTCGTCTTTAGCTGATAACTGCGGTAACTTACCATCAACTAATGGCCAATCAATATTTAGAGTTGGGTCGTCCCACTTTATTGATACTTCAACATTTGGGTTATAAACGTCAGTACATTTATATACAAATTCGGCGGTTTCTGTTGTTACATAAAAACCATGTGCAAATCCTTCTGGTACCCAAAGCTGGCGTTTATTTTCAGCCGACAGCAATACCCCTACCCACTGCCCAAAAGTGGGAGAGCTTTGGCGCATATCTACGGCTACATCGTATACTTCACCTTGCGTTACGCGCACTAATTTACCTTGGGTATTTTGTGTTTGGTAGTGTAAGCCGCGCAGTATACCGTGCGCCGATTTGCTATGGTTTTCTTGCACAAAAGTGCGCTCGCCACAGTGTTGGTTAAATAGCTCTGTGCGAAAAGTTTCCATAAAAAAACCGCGCTCGTCACCAAATACTTGTGGCTCAATAATTTTTACATCAGGGATGCTAGTTTCAATAAATTTCATTTTAATGCCTATTAAAATACTGTTTGCTCTAAAAGCGATAATAAGTACTTGCCATAGCCTGATTTTTTAAGCGGCTTTGCTAGCTTTTTAAGCTGTTCTGCATTTATGTAACCCATGCGGTAGGCTATTTCTTCTGGGCAGTTAATTTTTAAGCCTTGGCGTTTTTCTATTGCGCGAATAAAGTTAGCAGCGTCTAGTAAATCATCTAGCGTACCTGTATCTAACCAAGCTGTGCCACGGCCCATTATTTCAACGTTTAGCTCTTTTTTAGCGAGGTATTGGTCTATTACGTCGGTAATTTCAAGCTCGCCTCGCTCAGATGGTTTTACGTTTTTAGCAAACTCCACTACGCGACTATCAAAAAAGTATAACCCTGGTACTGCGTAGTTAGATTTAGGTTTATCTGGTTTTTCTTCTATTGAAATGGCTTTGCCATTTTGGTCAAATTCAACCACACCATACGATTTAGGGTTTGAAACATGGTAACCAAACACTGTAGCACCTTGCTCGCACTCAGTTGCATTTTGCAGCGATAATGATAAATCATGGCCGTAAAACAGGTTGTCGCCAAGAACAAGTGCCGCGCATTGGCCTTGTAAAAAGTCTTCAGCTAATAAAAATGCTTGCGCTAGGCCATCTGGACTTGGTTGCTCTTTGTATTCAAATGTAATACCCCAAGCACTACCATCGCCTAGTAGCTCTTTAAAGCGAGGTAACTCAGCGGGGGTCGAAATAATTAAAATTTCGGTAATACCTGCCATCATTAAAGTAGATACCGGGTAAAAAATCATCGGTTTATCGTAAACAGGCATCAATTGTTTACTCACCACTTTTGTAAGCGGATATAAACGTGTACCCGAGCCGCCCGCTAATATAATGCCTTTACGAGCTGACTTATACAGCGGCTTTGTTAATGAATTCATATAGATTCCTGTCCATCTAATTATCTAATTATTATTTTAGCGCTAAACTCAATGCTATCTTAGCTCTTTTACTGTGGCTAAAATTATTTTACCAATACCAAATAGCATTAACTGTAATACTGCAAAGAATAAAATATTGTAAAGCGTATCTGGGTATTTATTGTCTTGTGGTAGCGTGGCTGACTCAACCACTACTAAATATTTAAGCTGCCTATAAGCCTCTATTCTGGCTTTATCGAGCGATACCTCAGAAGATGTATAACCTTTAAGCGCTAGCTCTAACTCAATTTTTAAGTCAGAAAATTGCGCAAGCACTTCACTTACAGAGGTTCCATTATTTTTAATGTTACTATTGGTGCCTTGCTGAGTAGAAAGCCTATCTCGCTCTAGCTCTAACTGGGTTTTAAGAGCGCTCAGCTCCGACGCTAACATAACTACTTGCGGGGCTTTTTCGGTCATGGTTGAGCGTAGCCCTTTTAGCTCTGCACTTTTAGTGGCTATTTGCCCCTCAAGCCCATAGGTTATTTGCTGCAGCGCCATGCCTTCGGCCTCTGGATCTAGTAAGTTATTTTTTTGCTGAAACGCAAGAGTGTTTTTTTGTGCGTCGCGCAAGCGTTGCTCAACTTTTGCATGCTCTAATCGTATAAACTTTAATTGCGCATCAGCTAGTTGGTGGCCTATTGAATTTATATACCACTCTGCGCGGTTAACTATTGTTTGCGTTAGAGTGTTTGCAAATACAGGCGTAAAGCCCTGGGCTAATATTTTTAGTACGCCTGAGTCTTCGTCTATTTCAATAGTGGTGTGGTCAATGTAATAACTTAGTAGGTCTTCACTGCTAGCGTTACTGCTTAACCCCGTAAAAATATCGCCATGCTCTTGGTAATGTTCTTTTAAATTATTGTGTTGTTGCAGGTAGTTAAGCATATCTTGCGAGTGTATGTACGCTTTAGCAATTTCGGTATCGGCTGTTGAGTTGCTACCAACACCTAGGCCACTAAGTAGCGCCATTGACGGGTCCATTGTTGCCATGCCGTCAGGCTGCTGAATTATTAATTGTGCACGGCTCTCATATCTAGGGGCTGCTAAAACGAGTTGGTAAAAAGCAAATAACATAAAAGGCACAACCAATAGTACAAACCATGGCTTAGTATACAAGTGTAGGCCGCGCTTATTATTTAACTCAGCCATAGCTGCTTGCTTTACTGATGGTTTTGTATTTTGCTCGGTAGAGGTACTTGTTTGTGCTTTACCCTGTTGGTTATTTATTTTATTAGTAAGCCTAGTTAGCTCTTTTTGTATGTATTGATTTGTAGGATCAATATTACGAGCGCGCTGCATAACACGCCTTGCTAGGTATACATCGTTTTGCTCTAGTTCCTGAGCAAGCCCCATGAGCTTTTCGCCATTGTGCCAAATAGTTTTATCGGTTTTTTTTGCTAGCTCGGTAAAGCGCTGTTCTATTTTTTCTACCGCTTGTTGACTCATAATTATAATGCCTGGTAATGAGCAATTCCTTGCTCTAAATCGTTGTAAAAAGTAAGTTCGCCTTGGTGCAATAAAATGGCGCTATCACAAAAATGGCGCAGTTCGTCCATTTCGTGGCTTACCATTATCACATTCGCATTTTTACTTTTTTGTGTGAGGGCTTCGCGTGTTTTTTTTCTAAAGTTTGCATCGCCTACTGAGGTAACCTCATCTATTAGGTATACGTCAAAATCTATACCTATTGAACAAGCAAATGCTAGGCGGGGTTTCATGCCGCTAGAGTAAGTTTTTACTGGCAAATCAAACTTTGGGCCTAGCTCGGCAAATTGGCGTACACGGCGCACGTATTGGTCTAAGTCGGCAACGCCGTTAATCATCCCTATAAAGCGGGCGTTTTCGGCGCCACTCATTTGCGGGTGAATTCCTGTGGCAAGCGCTACCGGCCACGATAAGTGAAGGTCGGTAATAATTTCACCTTTATTAGGGTATTCGCTGCCAGCAAGCATTTTAAATAACGTAGATTTACCTGCGCCATTAGAGCCTAAAATAGCAATGTTATGGCCGCTGGGTATTTCAAAGCTTATATTTTTAAAAATATATTGGTTACCTAACGTAGAGGGGTAGTACTTGGTAACATTTTGCAGCTTAATCACTTAATACTCCTTGTTGCATAAGGTTACCTGCTTAGCGCCTGTTTCCACGAAACGTGGTAAACAGCTAAAGCAAAAAACAATAATACAATCGTACAAGCTAATAAATAAAACTCACTTACTGCCTCTGTAGGGTAAGTGCTATAAGCCGCATGACGAGTTAACTCTATTGCATGCAAAAGTGGGTTCCAATCTAAATATGGCCAGTACTCTTTGGGTATATCCTCCATCGAAAAAAATACACCCGATATAAAAAACAAAGGCCTGGTTAAAATACCTCGTACTTTAGTAATTTCAGGTACATAACATTGTCCAATAGCAAATAGTAACCCGAGTGACATTGCTATAATCCATACTGCAAAAGCGTTGGTTATTAAAAATAATGGATCGTCTATATTAATATCCATTTTAAGTAAAAACATTAGTAATAAAATAAGTACAAAAACAAATAGCTTAACTAACAAATCAAAAAAACTACTGGCCACAACGCTACTAATTGGCTGCACTTGCCTAAAGGCAAATAAGGCTTTATTTTTGTTTATTGAATTTGCTGAGTTATTTAAAGTTTCTAAAAACAATTGAATTAACAGCATGCCGTACATCATAAATTCGAATGTGGGCACTGTGTGCGAATCACTACCTGAGATCAGGCCGCGTAAGTACGATAGTAAAAATATAAAGCTTAATGGCTGCACAACCGCCCAAGCAAGCCCTAGCTTATCGTTAAAGCCTGTGCGGATTTCTCGTACAAAAAGGGCAAATATAACGTCGCGCCATATTGCCCAGTTATTACGTTTAAGTACTGTGGTCATTTAGGTGGCCACATTTGCCGCAATAGCAATTTGATAAATTATTTGCGTTATATCTTTAACCGATTGCAAAAACTTGGTGTCTACTTTTGGGAGTACCAAAATTTGGTCACCTGGTTTTAAGGTGCCGTAAGCGTCTACGTCTATCATGCCGTTAGGGTGTATAACCATTATTTGGTCGTAATTGGCGCGTTCGCTGTAGCCACCCGCCCATGCTATGTAGTCGTCAATTGTTGCATTTGGGTTGTACACAAGCGCTTGTGGCATGAGCACTTCGCCACCTATGTGTATTAAATCAGTTTTTGCTGGTATGTGTATTACATCCCCCTGCTCTAACCTAATATTTGCAACTTGACCTTGATCAGAAATAACTACTTTGCCAAGTGGAACCGCTTTGCGGGCACGTTCGGTAAACTCTAAAATCATTTTACCTTCTTCGGCTCTTATTTTAGCTTCTCCGTCGGACGACGCTGGGGCGGTAAATATGCTGCGTTCTAATCGGTCTAACGCTTGCTCAATCATTTCTTTTTGCTTTTTAGCTACGCTTTTACGCTGTATATAAATTGACTTGTAGTCAGCAAGATCTTTATTTATTTGTATATTGGCAAGTAAGTCGTGCAAGCGTGTGTTATTTTTTACTGCAAAGTACGAAGGCCCTAAATAACTGCCAGCTACCTGAATATCGAGCACCTGCGCACGTATATCGTCGTTAAAAATAAGGCGGTCGCCATCTTTAAGTGTAAAGCTTTTAAACTCGTTGTAAGGTAAGTAAACCGAAAATGGGCCTGTTTTACGATCGCCTACTATTCCTACGTGGCTTACTTTAGCAAGTGGCAAGGCAAATTTTGCTAGTTGCTCACCCGTTGCTTGATTATCTTTAAACTCAAACCTAAATGGTGCTCTTACACTTCCTGATACAACAACTGTTGCCTTTTGGCGCTCAACTAAAATTACGTCGTTGTCTTTAAAGTTAAACTTAGGGAGGTAACCACTTAGTATAAAGTCGTATAGGTCTATATTTTGAATTACTTTATCGTCTCGTAATACCTTTATAGAGCGGTAACTTCCTCGCTCAGAGTCTATTCCACCGGCTCGCTTTAAGTAGTACAAAATGCTGTCGGAAGCTATACCCGCATATTGCCCAGGACGAACAATGCTACCACTTATGTAAACACTCACTGGCGTTGCTGTAAGTAAGTTTACGTATATTTGTACACTACTTTTATATACTTCTTTTATTTTATTACTTACGTAACTATTTAGCTGGCTTGCTTTTACGTCTGCTACGTATACAGGACCTACATTAGTTATAAATAAATTACCTTGGTTATCAACCGTTATAACTTCTGATTGATTTATTGCACCCCACAGCCAAATAGAAACTTTGTCGCCTGGTGCTATTGTATAGTCGTCGTTCAAACCATCTTGGCGTTCACTTTCGTAACCACCGGCAAATAAGTTTGCACCATATGGAGGTGGTAAGCCAAGCTCAGGAGTAGGTAGTAATTCAGCCGCTGACATTTCGCCTGGCAATAATGTTCCAGAACGCCCTTGTTTATTATATGTTCCATTTTGTAAGGCAGCATTAGGTAGTTGCGTTTGAGTTGTACCTGCGCTTTCAAGCTGGCTTAAAGACATTTGTTCTGCTGCAGTAACATTAGCGCTAAATAGACTAAAAGTAGAGCAGGTTAATATTAAAAATGTTTGAAATATTTTGCTTAGCATGTTCATAAAGGGCTTAAGCTCCAAAGCTAATTTGGTTGTTTTTGTTTTCAATTACTTGAGGCGTTACTACCCATTGCTGGTTGGTATTTTTACACACAGCTCGACGTTCTTGTTCGGCTAATTGTTCTGCTCTTTTTAAATAAACCACTCTACAGTTTTCACCCAATGCTGACGTATATTGCAGGCCTAATGTAAACTCAATATTATTGTATTGCCCTGTATAGCCTTGCGGCTTAGAGTCTAATACATCACTTAAATACGTGGGTAATGCGCTAGCACTGTTAGATTTTATTGGTTCGTCTATTAGAGCACGTGTGGCATGAAGAACAGGGGGTGACATAGCACAGCCTGTTAAAAATAGAAAAGGGAGAAGTGATACTATAACTTTATTATTTTTCATTATTTATTTTCTAATCTATTGGTAAGTAACAAAATAAAATCCTTGATGTGGCTAAATTTTCGTTAGCTTTTTCCATACTTGTTTAGTAATTGCCGAATAACACATAAAAAACAATAAAAAAAACACTAGCATTATCCACTCAGCTACAGCATAAACTTCAGCCAAACAACCTAGTAGGGCAAGTATACTTGCACCAGACGAAATAACAATAAGCGAAAATCGATGGCTGTAACCTGCTGCTTCAAAAATATGATGCAAATGCTGTCTGTCAGCCTGAAAAGGGGATACACCTGATTTGACTCTTCGCATTATTACTGTTGCCATATCCATTAAAGGTACAGCAATTATATACAAGGCAGTTACAGGTCTTAATGCTGGCGCATCTAACTCTATCCCTATTACCATAAGCCAAACTAGAGTTAAGCCTATGAGCATATTGCCTGAGTCACCCATAAATATTTTTGTGACTGAGCTGTGCAGTTTAAGATTAAATATTAAATACCCTAATAAGGCAGCAATAAATAAAAAAGGTAGCAAATACCATGCATTAGTTACTCGACTTAGTAAAAACGCCAAAGCAGTAAATGCAACTACGCTGAGTAAACCTACTAATCCGTCCATGCCATCCATCATGTTAATAGCATTGATTCCTGCAATAATAGCAATAACCGTTAATACAATTCCAAATCCTGCTAATTTGAGTTCAAACCAACCTAAAATATATCCTAAGCTGTGTAAGTAGATCTCTGTTCCAAATATAACTAACGAGGCTACAAGCACTTGCGCAACAAGTCGGATTTTTACCGAGAGTTGATAACGATCATCTAAAGTACCCAAAAAAAGTACCAACGCTGATGCAACTAAATAAATATTTAAGTTTCGGCTGTGTTCTATAAATAACATTGAAGTAATTAATACGGCTAAATAAATTGCAATTCCGCCAACTAAAGGGATGTTTCCTTTATGTATTTTTCTATCGCAAGGGAAGTCAACCAACCCTGTTTTTACAGCAATAGGATTAATCACTTTTATGGCAACAAGTGAGATAATAAACGTAATTGAGAGAGGGAACCAAAAATCCATTATGTATCCATATGTGTAAAAGTATAGCTAAAGCGCAACGAATATGTACTTCTCATAAGTATACAAAACCTTTACATTTATGCATGGCTAATTACAACTATACTATCAAGACAAAGCACTTAAAACACATGATTTATCACTAGTTTTGTAATGATTTATTTTTTCAATGTTAAAAATAATACCACAAATAGTTGTTTAAAGTACTTCAATACTATTACAGCTTTAATTCTATCTCTCGATAATCGACCATAGCGTGCAATCGACAGTATGGTAAATAAATATGGTTAAATATAGCCTGAACGTTGATCTACGACAGCTAAATTATAAATAAATTAGGAATTAAGTTTTAATAAAGAAAATATGCTTTCTTTATTATTAAAACACTGCGGCTATAGCCTACCTTGAATCTTTGTAATTTAACTTCTACTGTAAATGTCATTACAAAAACAACTAATTACTGTGAGCCATCATGCAAATACTTCACCACGGAGCGGTTAATGGAGTTACCGGTTCGTGCCACGAGCTAGTAATTAACAAGCAAACAAGTGTGCTTGTTGATTGCGGATTATTTCAGGGTGAGGATTCTAAAGCAGATCTTTCAATTGAATTTGATATTACCCATGTTACTGCGCTTATTGTTACCCATTGCCATATTGACCATGTTGGTCGAATTCCTTACTTATTAGCAGCCGGTTTTAAAGGCCCTATTTTTTACAAGTATTGCATCGGCCAGTTTATTACCGTTGGTAATTGAAGATGCTTTAAAAGTAGGTGTAACCCGCGACCCTAAAATTATAGCTGCCTGCTTAAGCTTATTAAATAAACGCATAGTTGCTGTTGATTATAAAAAGTGGTTTGAACTGCCTTGCAAAGGGCCCGACAAAGCTAAGGCGAGATTTCAGCGTGCGGGGCATATATTAGGTTCTGCCTACGTTGAAATTGATATTACAAATAATGATAACATCAAACATTGCGTTGTATTTTCAGGAGACTTAGGCGCGCCGTATACCCCGCTACTCCCTTCGCCTAAGCCGCCTTATAAAGCCGACACTCTAGTTATTGAATCAACCTACGGCGATAAAAATCACCAAGGCCGTAAAGAGCGTACAAAAACGCTAAAAAACATTATTGAACGCGCCGTAGCCGACAACGGCGTTGTTTTAGTTCCTGCTTTTAGTATTGGCCGCACACAAGAGCTGCTATACGAGCTTGAGCAACTCATACATGGCTCATCTAAAAAGTCTAAGTGGGGAGACATTCACGTAATACTCGACTCCCCTATGGCAGCCAATTTTACTGAGCAATACAAAAACTTTAAACACTTGTGGGATAGCGAAGCTAAACGCAAAGTTGCAAACGGTAGGCATCCGCTCGATTTTAAAAACCTAACTACGGTTGATTCACACAAAGAGCACATGGCTGTTATCAACTATTTAAGTACGCGGCAAACACCAGCAATAATATTAGCGGCAAGCGGTATGTGTACTGGTGGGCGAATAGTTAATTATCTTGAGCGATTTTTAAGTGACAAAACCACCGATGTATTGTTTGTAGGTTACCAAGGTAATAAAACGCTAGGCCGCGAAATTCAAAAATATGGCCCACGTAATGGCTATGTTTTTATAAACGATGCTCGCATTACTATAAACGCCAAAGTACATACAATTAGCGGCTACAGCGCCCATGCTGATCAAAACGGATTAATTAAGTTTGTAACAGGTATGCATAAAAAGCCAAGCCATATAAAAATTGTGCATGGCGATGATGATGCAAAAAACGCGTTAGCAGCAAAGTACAAGGAAGTGTTAAGTAGTGAAGTTAAAATAGAGATTGGTAAATTGTAGGCGTGAAGCTTGCTCACGCAAGTTAATTTATTCAAATGGAAATTAATTATATGGCTAACACACATAAACGTTTAAAAGGACGCTGCACTTCGGTAAACGCTTATTACTCTATTACAATTTGTTGTGATTTTCGTAAGCCATTATTTGCTAACTTTTTATGTTCACGGTTAATTGCGAGTGAACTCATTAAATTTTCAAAAAACAATTCACTTAATACTATCTGCTACGTAATCATGCCTGATCATATACATTGGATTTTACAGTTAAATAGTAGCCTTGACCTTTCAAACCTAGTTAGGAATTTTAAAAACATTACAACATATAGACTTAATAAACATAACGGTACGCATGGAAGGATATGGCAATCAAATTACTATGACCACAAAATAAGGAATAATGAAGATTTAATAGGTCAAGCTAGGTATATAGTCGCAAACCCTTTACGTGCTGGCTTAGTGGACAACATAAAGAAATACCCATATTGGGATTGTGTTTACTTGTAAAGCGGTGGCTTTAAAGCGCCAGCAAGCAAGACGCCTACATGATTACATACATCGAGGATGAAAAATTCGCGTAGGCGTGAAGCTTGCTCACGCAAGTTAATAAATACGTAAAAGCTGCGCTTTTAATGCGCCAGCAAGCAAGGCGCCTACAAGGTCACATACACCGAGGATAAAAATCCACGTAGCCGTGAAGCTTGCTCACGCAATTTGATAAATACGTAAAGCTGCGCTTTTAGTGCGCCAGCAAGCAAGACGCCTACATGATCACTACACCGAGGATGAAAAATCGACGTAGGCGTGAAGCTTGCTCACACAAGTTAATAAATATGTAAAAGCGGAGGTTTTAGTGCGCCAGCAAGCAAGACGCCTACATGGTTACATACATCGAGGGTAAAATTCGCGTAGGCGTGAAGCTTGCTCACGCAAGTTAATAAATACGTAAAAGCTGCGCTTTTAATGCGCCAGCAAGCAAGGAGCTTACACACACCGAGGATGAAAAATTCGCGTAGGCGTGAAGCTTGCTCACACAAGTTAATAAATACGTAAAAGCTGCGTTTTTAGTGCGCCAGCAAGCGAGGCGCCTACATGGTCACTACACCGAGGGGGAAATCCGCGCAGGCATGTCATTCCCTACAAAGATCAAACTATTGCAATCTATTCGCTTTAGGAGCCACTTACGTTTGGTAAAACTGTAACATTCGTTTGATTATTAAATTTTTGTTTCCAGTTTAAGTCACAAATACCGTCCGTTGGTGAAAAAGCAGTAGGTGCGGTTAAAAGTAATCTACGTATTTCTTGATGATCGGTTTCGTCACAGGCTAACTTAAGCTTATCTAAAAATGGAGACAGTTCGCTCCATGGCATTTTAATTTCTTGTGCACTTAGGATTCTTGGATGGTCGGTGCCAATAACGTTGTCTCCTATCAGGAGCTCTTCAAAAAGCTTTTCACCTGGGCGTAAACCTGTGCATTGTATTTCTATATCGCCGTTTGGTCGTTTTGCGTGTTTAACTTCAAGCCCTGACAAGTGAACCATTTTAATAGCTAAATCTTTAATTTTAACAGGCTCTCCCATATCAAGTACAAACACGTCACTTCCCACACCCATTGCACCGGCTTGAATAACTAGCTGAGCTGCTTCTGGAATTGTCATAAAGTAACGGGTTATGTCTTGGTGGGTTAGTGTTATTGGACCACCCGCTTTAATTTGCTTTCTAAACAGGGGGACAACAGATCCTGACGATCCTAAAACATTACCAAATCGAACCATGGTAAAGCGTGTTGTGTCTTGGATTTCAGATAGCCCTTGCAGTACTAATTCAGCCATGCGCTTAGTAGTACCCATTATATTTGTTGGGCGTACTGCTTTATCTGTTGATATAAGAACAAAAGTTTCTACCTTTGTATATATGGCCGCAGTTGCTAAGTTATAGGTGCCGTAAACGTTATTACGTACACCTTCTACAACATTATGTTCAACTAAAGGTACATGCTTATACGCTGCGGCATGGTAAACAGTTTGAACACTAAAAGTAGAAAATGTTGACTCAACTAATTTTTTATTTTGAATAGAGCCCAGTATTGGCAGTATTTCAATATTTAAGTCATTTTTTGCACAAAACTCTGATAACTCTTTTTCAATTGCGTAAAGCGCGAACTCAGAAAGTTCAAATAACACTAATTTAGTCGGACTATTTTTTACTATTTGCCTACAAAGCTCAGAACCTATAGAGCCGCCGGCACCTGTAACCATTACAACTTTATTGGCTATATTTTCCGACATTAGATCTTGACGAGGCTGCACTGAATCACGGCCTAGCAAGTCATCAATTTCGACATCTTTTACTTCGTCAAGATTAGTTGTTCCTGCAACAATGTCTGCCATACCGGGTATAGTCATAACTTGTAATTTAAATTTTTCTATTGCGTTAAGGACTTCTTTTCGACGACTACGAGATGTACTTGGTAGTGCCAATAATATTTTATTTGCACACTTTTGCTTTGCAATTTCAGCAATTTGCGACGGTGCATGCACACATATACCTTGAATTAACGATAAATGCTTTTTAGGGTCGTCGTCTATAAAGGCGACTGGTGAATATTCTGGTCCATTTGCTAAGGCAGTTGCTAGTTGGCGGCCAGCAGAACCTGCTCCATAAATAATTACGCCTTCTTTGCGGCGCATAGTTATTTGGCCAACTACAGCTCGCACGGTTAGCCTTGCACCACCAACAAATAAAATACAAAAGCTGGCATAAATAAAAGGAACGGTGCGTGGTACTGGCGCACTAAGAAAAAAAGATAAAATAGTTAAATAAACGGTCGAAAGTACTACACCGGCAATAATGGCCCACATAGCTTGAGTGTTCATATAGCGCAGCACAGCCCTGTAGAGCCCAAGCTTTACAAAGCTTAATAAGCTAAGCGGCAATAATGCTGATAATAAAATCCAAGTATGTGTATTTTTTAAAACGGCGGTGCTGTCTAGCCTTAATAAAAAAGCCAGCCAAAAAGCTACAATTATAAATACGCTATCGATGAGGAGAGAAATAATTCTTTTTTGAGGACGAGGTAAATTAACTAAAAATTTTAAAGACACAATACATTTCCCTGAAGCTAGCAGTAAGACTACTATTCTATTGATTACAATTTTACTACAAGATGAACAACTATTGCACTTAATAAATAAAGACTATATGTAAATATTTATATAGTCTTTATGTATTTAGTTATTTTTTGTTAGTAAACGTTATCGTTAGGTATATGCTTTTATTTTAAAGAAGCTAAAACAAGCACTTCGTTGATTATTTGAGCTGTTTTACCTATTTCACTTTCAGTCAAAGTTGGATGGACCAAAAACATAATTGACGTTTCTCCTAGTAGTACTGCATTAGGTAAACGTTTTTTAGGTCTCCAAGGGGTATCATCAAATGCTTTTTCAAGATAAACCTCTGAACAACTACCTTGGAAACACGGTACACCACGTTCCGTAATTTCGTTTACTATACGGTCGCGATCCCAATCATTAGCCAAACATTCTGGTTTTATAAACATATAGTGCTTATATTGAGCATGTTCGATATGTTCTGGCACATTAACTAATCTTATACACTCAAAATTCTCTGCAGCACTATCGAGCAATGTACTATATGCTTGGCGTTTTGCGGTCCAATCAGCCATACGCTTTAGCTGAATACGACCTATAGTAGCTTGCATTTCGGTCATACGCCAATTAGTGCCAAAGCTCTCATGTAGCCATCTAAAACCTGGTGGATGCTCTCTATTATAAATAGCATCAAAGCTTTTCCCGTGGTCTTTATAGCTCCACATGCTTGACCATAACTCTTTTGAGTTAGTCGTTACCATGCCGCCCTCGCCGCCTGTGGTCATTATTTTATCTTGGCAGAAACTCCATGCACCTATGTGACCAATGCTTCCAACAGAACGACCTTTATATTTAGCACCATGCGCTTGTGCACAGTCTTCAATTACATAAAAACCATGTTCTTTGCTGAGCGCCATTATTTCATCCATTTCCGCTGGCATACCTGCTAAATGAACAACAATAACTGCTTTAGTTTTTGGTGTAAGTACTGCTTTTATAGATTCGGCGGTAATAGCTTGGCTATTCAGATCGACATCTGCAAATACAGGTGCCGCTCCTGATGTAACAATACTTGAAGCAGATGCTAAAAAGGTGCGTGGTGTAGTTATTACTTCATCACCAGCGCCGATGTTTAATGCTTTGAGTGCAAGATCAAGTGCTAATGTGCCATTACCTAACGCTATTGCGTATTTGCTGTCAGCCCAGCTTGCAAATTCTTTTTCAAATTCACGGCCTTCAGTACCCGTCCAATAATTTACTTTATTAGATAAAATAACACGGCTAACTGCATCGGCTTCTTCTTGTGTAAAGCTAGGCCATGGGGAAAATGGGGTATTTAACATGAAATTCCTATAAGATTTAAAAGGCTTAACTATTTTCTGAAACTTTAATGCAGGGAGAGCCATAAGCAATTACACCTGATGGTATATCTTTAACAACCAAACTACCTGCACCAATTAATGTATTATCGCCAATATTAATAAGTTGTTTTACTTTACTTCCAATACCTACCCAACTACTTCGCCCGACGTAAACTCCGCCAGCTAACGAAGTACCAGGACAAATATGGGTAAAGTCACCTATTTTACAATCATGCTCAATTATAGCTGAGGTATTAATTATACAGCCACGGCCTATTACTGCGAAAGCGTTAATAACAGCGTTGGCAGCTATAACAGACCCAAAATCTATTTGAGCATATTTACTTATAATTGCACTTGGGTGTATTAGGATTGGAAGTGTGTAGCCATTTTTGGCTAACGTTTTTATTTTTTCTTCTCGAGTATTATTGTGACCTATAGCAACAGCAACATTCATGTTGTTACTAGGTACATTCAGCAAATCTGAAAATGTACCTACAACAGACCAATGCTCTATATTTTTTTTATTAGGATAGGCATCATCATAAAAGCTAACACTAAAGCCTAGTTGCTCCGCAATATCAGCTATTATTTTACCGTGGCCGCTAGCTCCTAAAATAGCCAGCGTTTTTAAAGCTGGCTTAGTCATTATTAGAACCTTTAAAAGGCTCAATAGTTACGTGCCCATCAGCACTGATGCCCTCTCTTACAAAAACTTTTTTTACTGTTAACAGTAATATTTTCATATCGAGGAGGAAGCTTTGATTTTCTACATACCATACATCAAGCTTAAACTTTTCATCCCAGCCAATTGCATTACGACCATTTACTTGTGCCCAACCAGTTATACCAGGTCTTACATTATGGCGTTTAGCTTGTTCTGAGCTATACAGTGGTAAATACTGCACTAGTAGTGGCCTTGGCCCAACTAAGCTCATGTCGCCTTTAATAACATTAAACAAGCCAGGTAGCTCGTCTAAACTGGTAGAACGTAAAAAAGCACCAAATTTAGTCATTCTTTCGTTATCCGGAAGCAAGTTACCGTGCTTATCTTTGGCATCGAGCATGCTTCTAAACTTCATCATTTTAAACACTTTACCGTTTAAGCCAGGGCGGTCTTGCGTAAACAAAATAGGTGAGCCCAATTTGATCCTGATTAACACAGCAACCAGTAATATAACTGGAAGTAAAATAAAAAATACAATTATTGAAACCGTTAAGTCAAAAAGATACTTAATCATTAATAGCATCCTGTAGCGTTTTTTCGACTCTTGTAGCCATCATGTCTCTAGAAAAATGTTCATAAGCTAGTGTTTTACAGCTATTCACGGCTGCTTCGTAATCAGATTTACTGTCAAGAAAGTCACTAATAAGCATACTAGATGCCTTGTAATCATCCGCCTCTAAAACTAAGCCACATTTGTGTTCTTTAATAAAGTCTTTTTGCCAACCACCGTAATTAATTGCGATGGGCGTTTTTGAAGCTAGTGCATCAAACAGCTTATTTGCAGAATTATGCCACATCTCTTTTACTGGACCGAATAATGACAAAGATAAGTCTGCGGCAGATAATAAACGAACTATTTCCGTTTTTGGTACTGGGTCAAGAAAGTATAGGTTTTTATTGTAAACACCTAGCGCTCTTGCTTCGCTTATTATCTTCTCTTTTTCCATCCCGTCACCAATTGCAACAAAACATAAATTTGGATTAGAGTTCTGCGCAGCTTTTGCCAAGCCCACAATATAGCTCACATTATTAATTAGACCGAATGTACCCGTATATACAACAAGTTTTCTACCATTAACAAAACTTAAATTAGATTTTAAATAATCGATGCCAACATCTTCACTAACATCAAACAAACTCGTATCACAACTATTTGTAGCAAGGGTTACTTTGTCAGGTGAAATTCCATGCTTTATTATTCCATCACACATGCCTGGTGAAAGACCAATCAATCTAGTTGAATTTTTATAGGTATATTTTTCTAACCATGTTGCAAATTTTATTATTAATTTATTTTTTATCACACCAGCAGCCACAGGCAATTCAGGCCAAAGATCACGCACCTCAAATACTAGAGGCCTTTTTTTGCACTTAGAGTAAATCACACCGGGTATTGCAATAGTTAAGGGTGTACTTGTAGCAAAAACCACATCGGCTTTGATAGAAAAAGATTTAACTGTTGAGCTTACTGAAAATCTAATAAATTTTAAAATTCGCTTAAAAAAACTATCTTTATTTGAATATGCTAGATGTAGAACGTGTAGTTTTATACCTTCAATATCTATAAGGTTCCAACCATGGTTTAGATTATAGTTTTCTGAAAAATAAGCCGAGCTAGTAATAAATGTAACATCATGACCACTTTTAACTAGTCGCTTGGCCATTTCATAAGATCGCGTTCCAGCATTTGACTCAGGCGTAGCAAAGTATTGATGTAGATATAGGATTTTCATTAGTTATCCTGTTTATAGATTTGAACTGATAGGTTTGACATTAATTTGATCAAAGCCAGAATTTAATGGTATCAAAAATTTAATTACATAAGTGATTAATTATACATGGGAATAAACTTGAGTTAAAAATTCTCATGGTTATATAATACTTAAAATCACCTTTTAAAATAAGTTCTTAACATTAGTATTATCTTTCTATAAAAAGACAACTCAGCAGGAATGTATATTGCCCATCTGATCATTAGAGGAAAGCTAATATAAAATGGGTAAAAACGTAATAAATAACCGCGTGCAGAAAAGCGTCCTAGCTGATCAATCTCTCTACCTTCAAGTACCGTGGTATGAAAACATGTAGCTAAATCTAGATATCTTACCTTTGCATTGGACTGAAATAAATTTAATACAAACTTATTTTCTTCGCCGCAAGGAAGATCTGTACCCAAGCCCAAATTTGTATCAAATTTAATATTGTTATCGTTTACAAATTCACGCCTTACGACTATTTCAATTGAAGATATTTTTAACGAATTGGTTAATCGATGAGTTTTATGAAAAGTATAATTTTTATAAAATTCATTTTTATTTTCTAATGATTTAACTTTAATAAAAACAAGATCGTCACTTGATTTTGAAAGTGTTTCCAAAAGTTTCTGTAGAGCTTCAAATTCTATTTTGATGTCATCATCTTGAATCCATAACCATTTATTCTTATTTTCTTTAAGTAGTGTATTTCGGCTGCGGCTTAGCCCTGACTCATTTGTTTTTAATACTTTTATTCTTTCAGAGATAACTATAGCCACATTCTCTGATTCTCTTTGAGAACAAATTAAAAAATCAATACTAGGATCAATTTTTTTAATATTATCCTGTATATATATAATCAACTCACTCAAAGAAGAAGCGACAGTTGATATGCCTATTGTTAACATGGAAGCCTTGTGATTAAAAATAAATTTTACCCAATATATTATAAGGTATGTATTGTTCTGCATTTGTTATTTTGTAAACAAAAAAAACAACAATCAACGATACTATAAACAAATAAACAAGCTTACCCCCTCCCTTAAATATACGCATCAAATAAGTCAAAAGAACTATGTTCGTTATGTTGAAAATAATAACGAATCGGTCACTTAAATCCTCAAACTGTAAAAACAAAATACTTAAAATAAGTCCAATAAAACTCAGGTTGAAAAATAAGTTGTAATATTCAAACCTTCTTTCTAACCTTTTGTAATAATATAATAAAATAAAGAACATTAAGGGTTTTTCTATAAATGAGAAAGAAAATGGCTTTGGTTCTCCTGAGGAAACATATGATTTAAAAGCATAAAGAATAATATTCGAACTTGGCAAGGCGTCAGCTAGTAATTTAATTATATTGATAGCCTGTAAAAATATAGAACTCGCTAAGATCAACAAAAATACGCGGGGACTAAATTTTTTGTGTACAAAAAAGTACAAAGGTAATACAGTAATTAAACTAACATGAAACGTGATTCCTATTATATTTAATAAAAAGTAACCATAAATATTCCTACTTTTAATGTACCGTATGGAATATAAAAATATTGCTACAGCAATACCTTGCCTTAAAAACATCATATTAAACTGAAAATAACCATATCGCATGTATAGTAGTAATGCAAAAATGGTCATTGGTGTATAAATAGATACACTTTTATATGTTAATCCAATTGTAAATAATGCAGTGACCACCAGAAAAAAATTAAAGTCTTCAACAAAATAATGAATAATAAAATTATAAGTTAAGTAACCTTTTTCTAAGCGATTATTATCTGAAAAGTAATTAAATAAGTTAGATAGATATTCAGGCGCATCATAAAACACCTGATGATACACTTCCCAATCAGGCTTCGCACCAACCTCATGTCTTAAACCAGCAAACAGAGCTAGTATAAGAACTAAAAAGTACCCTAGAAAACTATAATCTTTTTTTGCTATAGATGAATATGAAAACAAAACAACAACAGCAATAAGAACTAGATAAATCATTTACAAGAAGTCACTATTCATCGAGTTTTAAATCTAAGATCAATTTTTCATATAAAGAGTCTTTATCAAAAACTGAATTTTTATCTAAACCATCTCTTCTCAATTGTTCATTCCATAAATGTACGGCTTGAGCCCCATCCAGATTAATACACTCGTCACTAGCAAAAAATATATGCTTCCAATCAGCGGATGAAATTGGATAATATTTTTGGGTTGGTGCAGCAAAATTAAGTAAACTGTCTTTTTTCACAAAGCCTGTAAGTGCTTTTGGGCCGGTAATTCCCCACGGTAGATATGAAAAATCCCCTCTTCCCCATGTCCTCCCTATAAGCTTTCTGATTAAGAACTTATAAGTATCCCACTTAGTAAATTGAAATGGATTATTACAGTAGTCACTTAAATTAGAAAATAGCTTGTTACCGGATTCCAGAGTTCCAATTACGGCATTGTTTATATAAGTATCATTCTCAAAGCCAAAATCGAGCTCGTTCTCAATGTAAAATGGAGAGAGGCAGATAACATCCATATCAACCCAATAGGTATTACTACACTTTAAAAGCATTTCATATCTAAAATGATTCGCAAAACCTGCGTAACTTCCTTTCCCCTTGCCTGTGACTGCTCCATAAGTGAATATTTTATCTCTAGGGAGTATTAAATTAGCGTCTAGCACTTCCACACCTTCAGGTATGTTTAGCACTTCATCATAAGTATATAAGTATACTTTATGCCCTGCGCGCAAAAAAGACGTTAAACACACTCTCTCTAACCTAGATAAAGATCCACCGATCCATAATGATCTTATTTCTGCCAACACTATATCTATACCTTTTTATTAATTTCGTGGCTTTATTACCAATAACGATAATGAATAATCGACTAGTAATTTAAATATACATTTAGTAATAAGGTATTATTAAACTACTTAATATCTGAGTACTCATTAGCAATGGTTAAATAATTAAGCCAAATAATACTCTAATTAAACTTCTCTTCGTTTTTAAGCCTAAAGTAATGCTCAGAATCTCTATGACTAAAAACAACAGCAGGGTGTCCGCCTGCAATAGCGAGTGCAGGAATATCAGATACAACCACACTACCAGCCTGTATTACAGCCCCTTCACCAATTTTAACACCACCTAAAATAATAACTCGGTTTCCTAGCCAAACGTTATCGCCTATTTCAATATCCTTTAAAATATAAGTATTGTCATAAGGTAGGGCTCCACCATTAATATTATGGTTTTGAGCTATCATCATGCACGACGACCCTGAGTGAAAGTTATCACCTATTGTAACTCTACCCCCACCCGAAATTTGCATACCGTTAAAATGGCAGTTATTCCCTAAGTACGTATTTCCATTAAAACTACTTTTATAGTTAATATTTGGTAACGTACCAAAGTAAGATATATTCTTAATGGCCTGTTTTGTATGGTATTTTTTCCCAAGTTGACGTTTCACTTTTCGTAGAAAGTTTAATAAGGTTTTCATCTTAGCTCCCTCAATCCCCAAGGCATTTTATATAATTTTGCACTTACAGCCCATGTGCAGCTAAACTGCCAAAAATTAGCAATTAAAAAGGCAAGTGCGGCACCAACAATTCCATAAATTGGAACTAATATTAATAATAAAGCTATATTTATTGCACCTGATGTAATTGTCACATACGCTAAGTATTTAGTTTTTTTAATATAAAAAATGTAATTTGTAACCATAAAATACATACCTAAAAATATCTGCCCTGTTATTATAATAGGGAGAACCTCTGCCGCCTGATGAAACCTTTCACCTACTATTAGCTTTAATAGTGGTGGGGCAATTAAAAAAGATAGTAATGCCATAAATATTAAAACAATAAAGTATCCATAGGTTTTTTTCACAATTGATAGTTTATTATTTGAACTACCTTGTTTTAGTTGCCCAAATAGCCACGGTACGTAAGCCTTATTAATGCTAGTGAACACAATATTTAAAGCCCCCCCTAAATTAAGGGCAACCATGTAGATACCAGTCATCTCTAAACCTAGCTCCTTATTAATTACAAGCCTATCTACCGATAATAATAAAAAACCTCCTAATACATGAGGAATTAACGGCACTCCAAATGATAATGCATAATTAATATCTTCTCTGCTGTATTTAAATAGAACAAGTTTTTCTTTACGAAGTGTAAAATAAGATAAAGCCCCTATTATTAAACTTGTTATAACAATTCCATAGATACGACCGCTTGGTCCTAGCTTTAATAAAACAACAAATAATAAACTAAATACTAAAACTACTACTGCATTTGCTATTTGTAGAGCACCGTATGACTTGGCTTTCCCTCTAATTTGCCACTGTCCTAAGCGTATATTTAAAATAAAACTGAAGAATACACTTAAAACCCCCAGGTAAATCCAAGTTAGCGGTATACCTAAGTACCCAGCTAAATAAGGCCCTAGCAAAAGCAAAAAGAACACTGAAAAACAGGTACTAAACAATAGAATAAAAAAGCAATTACCGTTAAATCTTGCAAGCTCAAACTCAGTGGTTTTCTCGTCAAAGAAACGCCTATTTGCAGCGCCTTGAACACTCAAACCAATTAAAGCAGCTAAAGCAGTTGTGAATATAGAAAACATTGCTATTTGTCCATATTCAGCTGGATTCAAATACCTTGTTAATATAGGGAGTAAAATAAAAGGAATAGCGGCACTCACAATAGAGCTTAGTACATAGATAGAGCTACTTTTAATAAAACTACTCATAATTATTTGAGTTCATAAAGTGTGTAATAGTTCGATTCTGATAATTCAAAAAAATCTTCAAAGCTTCTCTCTTTTAATATATTTCCTATCAACCTGGCAGAAAGATCACCTTCTTTATTTTCCCATTTTGTCATATATGTTGCGCTATATTTTTTTACTGCCTTACTACGCTCTGCACCAGAACAGTAAGTAACCCCTTCATTAATGGACTGTTCTATATTATCTATATTCAGGGCATATACTAATCCATTTTTTAGATACCCATAATAATCAGATATTTCAGCATCAGAAGAAAATTCATAGTATAAAGTCGCTTTTCCAGCCAAAGCGGCTTCCAAGTGAATACTGGAGTTAGCAGAAATTAAGCAATTTATTGAGGTAAAAAAGGAGCTTAAGCTATCCTTCCTTGGGTCACACCATTGAACTTGATTTTCAGTAAGGATCAATCTCAATTCCTCCAAGAAAGAAGTAGGTTGAGAAGGGTGCGTTCTTATAAGTACCCTTTTCCCACTACCTTTTAATTTTTCAATTAATACTTTTAAGTAATCAAACTTGTCTAACATATTGACTGCAATTCCAATATCAGAATCGACTGCTCTTTCTTTTTTTATGTTTATGATTTTTTTTTGACCACTTAAAAATATATTAACGGGTAATGTAGATATGCCAGGTAAATTTCCAGCACAACTTTTATAAGTTTCGTGTGCTATTTCACCATCGAGCAATGCATAATCAAACTGTAGGGGTGGAAATAATTTAGAAACAGACGCATGTTGCATGTAAAGTGTTTTTATTTTTAACATTTCACATACTAGGCGTAAGCATCTATTGGCACTATTATGATCATTTGACATTACAACTAACTTTAAACTTCCGTTAGAGGATAGCCTATATAAAGTTCTAATAAAGTACGGTAAAAAAGTGTAACTTTGACAAAGTGCAGAAAAGAAATATTTTTTTTCAAAATTTTTATTAGCTTTTTTTAGCTTAAAATACAACTTTGGCGAGTTCAGAATACACGTACATAAACTGATTAAAAAATCTAATACACTTATTGAGAAGTGACTACTTTTATCGTCGACTACTTCCGAAGTAATTAGATTATACCCAATACCCAACTTATTTAATCCGTTCAAAGTTGAATTCAAGCTGTTATATTGATTTTTAGTCGCAGCAAATACCAATACTTCTTTAGTACGACTCAAATTATCTTTACCTAAGCGAACTGATTTAAAAAGGGTATAAAAATATAAACATATTTGGAGGATTACTCCTGGGTAATTAGATTTCAATCTTTTAAAACTATCGATATTATCTAGCTGCGTTCCAAAGAAATATGATAAAACACATTCATCTTCTTTAGATAAAGAAGCTTTTATCAATTTAAAGGTTTTTATTATATTCATTTTATTATGACAACATTAATAAATAATATTTCACTTAATAAGCTCATACGAAAGAGCGCTTCCTGAAACAATACTTGAGCTAGCCTTTTTACCTATCACGTCATGTAGATGCTTAGGGGCTAATCCATAACCAGGCCTAATACTCTTTACATTTTCATGTGTAAACGTCTCACCTTCAGCAATATCTTTTACTACATACAGTGAACGCCTAAATATCATATTCCCCTTTTCACTTTCTTTACGTTCATAATTGACTTTACCCGTGGCTGCCCATGCAATTTTACTGTCATGACACAATTGCTTTAATTCAGGCTCTTCTAGTGAAAAACTATCATCTGGTCCGCCACCATCCCTATTAAGCGTAACGTGCTTTTCTATTAAACAAGCACCTAACGCAACTGAAGTAACCGCTGTTGTATTATCTATTGTATGGTCTGATAACCCTGTTAAAACATCAAAACGTTCAGCCATATCCGGTATTGTTGCGAGGTTATAATCTTCTGACGGGGCTGGGTAGCCACTTACACAATGCAAAACAACAAGCTCTTTACACCCCGCATTTCTTGCTGTTTCGACTGCTTCACGAATTTCTTCTTCGTTAGCCATACCTGTCGATATAATCATTGGCTTACCTGTTTTAGCAACGTACTCTATTAATGGTAAGTCAATGGCTTCAAATGATGCTATTTTATAGGCAGGCGCCCCAAGCTCTTCTAATAAATCAACGGCAGTTGAATCAAAAGGGGAGCTAAAAATAGTGATACCTAGCTCTTTTGCCTTTGCAAACAGTGGCTTGTGCCATTCCCATGGCATATGCGCTTCTGTGTACAAATCATACAGCGTTCTGCCATCCCATAGCCCACCATTAATTTTAAAATCGGGTTTATCTGAGTCTATTGTTAGCGTATCTTGTGTGTAGGTTTGTAATTTAATTGCATCTGCACCACAGCGCTTTGCCATTTCTAATATTTCAAATGCGCGATTTATATCGCCGTTATGGTTAGCTGATAACTCAGCAATAATATAAGGAGGAAAGTCTGGTCCAATTTTTCTATCGTCAATTGTAATAAATTTATTCATTTTAGTACTTCTCTACTTTAATTTTATATTTGCAACCATTTATATAAAAATAAGCAGGAAAACGCTCAGGATCGCATACCCTAAGCTGATTAAACTGCTCTTTTAATGATTGATTAATGTTCAGTTCACTATCTTCTGGCGTCCGCTTTCGCAGATAGTTAGATGCGATCTCATCTTGCGCTTTAGGCTTCACACTATTTATATTTTCACACGCCCAAGATAGTAAAAGTAATTCAGCATCAAACAGCTTTTTATTTATTTCATCATAAAGCTCTGTACCATCTAACTGAATATCAATTTTTTTCCAGATTCGGCCTGTATCAACTTTATCTTCAGCTTCTAAAAGTGAAAGTACTATTTTACTTTCACCATTAATAACAGCCCAGATATGTGGACTCCAGCCTCGGTCTTTAGGTAAGTCACTCGCATGTAATACAAGGGCATGATCAAATAGTTCTCTATGGCATGTTTTTACAATTTCTGTGCAAGAAACTAAGAATAGAATGTCGCCGCGTGCACTAACTTCATTTATTGATGTAAACAAATCAATGGTATATTTTTTACTGTTTACTTCTTTCCAAATTTCTAAACATTTAAAAACAGGGTGATTTTTATCAGAACAAATGAGTGTAACCCTTAACATATCCCCATAACCTCTTCTATTTTATTCACTGCTCTTTCACACCCTTTACCATCGCACAATGCAAAGCTATTATTGCTATAAGTTTGCCAATCTGTAATAAGCCGATTCAATGCTAACGGTAATTCACTATCTATATCGTTCAAGTTTATTAATATAGCCGCATGCGCTTTTTCAAGTTCCGTTGCAATCATATTTTGGTTCTGTGCAATAGGCACTAAAATTGATGGTATACCTAAGCAAGCCCTTTCCCAAGAAGTTGAACCAGGCGCACCAATGGCAATACTAAATTTGCTCATCAACTCTGCCATATCATCTACAAATTCAATATGCTTAACCCACGATGCATGAATTGCCGCAAACTCTTTTACTTGGCTATAATTTGGTGAACGCTGACTTAGTAAAACAGTAGTGGGTATTTTTTTTGTCTCTTTTGAAAGTGCTTTTAATACTTTTAAGGAGGAGTTAGGCATATCTATTCCACCCATGGTGATTAAAATCTCATGCTCTTGCGGGATTTGTTTTTTCAAATACTTACGTATTTCAGAAAAGCCAGGCTTTAATAAGGCGTAGTCTGTTCCGCTTAATACTGTACATGGGTATGCACTATTGTATTCACTAGGCTGCCTGTTAAGTGTTTGATCAAGTAAAATGGTAGCACTATGTTCCCTTACTAAATCATCAATCACCATTAGCGCACAACCTAACTTACTTTTAACTTGCTCATGCCAAAACTTATTAATACCGTAATGATCTACAATTACTAAATCTGCACTTTCGACTTTACTGATAAAATCCTGACTATCTTGGCACTCACTTACTTGTAGCCATGCTGAGTAGTCAGCAGTATTAGCCGGTGTTCGCCAAGCTTTTGGTTGAACTAAATCAATTAGTTTGAATCCCTTATTACTAATAAAAGCATTGAGGTTTGACTCCTGCTCACGAGTAGCAAATATAACATTATGGCCCGCAAGCTTAAGGGCTTGCGCCAATACCAAGCAGCGCATAACATGCCCACTACCAATATATTGTGATGCATCAACTCTTACAACGATTTTCACGATAGAGCCTTATATAGTGCTTCGGCTAACTCCCAATCCTCTTGAGTATCAATATCTTGTACACGTTTTCGTGGTAGCAGAATAGCTTTTGATTGTGGTGAAAAAAAAGCTTTTCGTTGTAAAAAAGCAGTTTTAGTACCCCAATAAAACTGTCCAGCATCATGATATGCTTCTTCGAGATCTTGCGAACGAGTATTTAAATGCTCTGGCTGAAACATTTCAACGCATTGTTTATCATTAAGCTTTAAAGCTCTTTGAATTGGAAAAGGAAAGCTTGTTGCACTGAAGGCGTAATCTACATTACTCGATGTCAGCTCTATAAATCCGCGCTGGATAAACTCAGGTATTAAAAAAGGAGCGGTTGCATATATACAACATACATTTTCAACGCCCCATTCCTGTAACTCGGTATACTCAACAGCATGCTTTATTACATCAAGCGTGGTTGCATAATCATCCGCAATATTAGCAGGGCGCATAAATGGTACTTCTGCCCCATATTGTATCGCAATATCAGCTATTTCAGCATCATCTGTAGAGACAATTACTTTATCAAAACAATTACTCTTTAAAGCCGCCTCAATCGAATAAGCAATCATTGGCTTACCGTGAAACTCTTTGATATTTTTGCGAGGTATGCGCTTACTTCCACCACGTGCAGGGATGATTGCTATATTCATGATTAGGCTTCTAATATTTGTGTTAGCTTACTGATAACTTCGTCTTGCTGCTCATGGGTCATACCATGAAACATCGGTAATGAAATAGCATTGCTGTAATAACTTTCTGCATTTGGAAAGTCACCTTGTTTAAAGCCCATTTTTTGGTAATAAGGCTGTAGGTGCACAGGAATATAATGCAGGTTTACACCAATACCGTTTTCTCTTAGCTCGTCAAACACTTCTTTATGCGTTTTGCTAATTTCATTTAGGTTTAGACGAATAACATATAAATGTAAGCCAGAATAAGTATTAGGTAACTGATAAGGCAGTATAATCGGTAAACTAGCTAGCTTTTCATAATAACGTACTGCTAATTCATGACGTGCAGTAACGAACTCACTTAACCGGCTCATTTGCGAAACACCGAGTGCAGCTTGCAGCTCCGTCATGCGGTAGTTAAAACCTAAATCCACTTGCTCATAGTACCAACCACCATGCGATGCATTTTCCATTAATGCTTCGTCACGTGTTATTCCATGGCTTCGGTAAAGTGCCATTTTGTCTGCAAGTGCTTTGCTATTCGTTAATGCCGCACCACCTTCTGCGGTGGTAACAATTTTAACAGGGTGAAAGCTAAACACGGTAATATCGCTGTATTCACATGATCCAATTGGTTGTTCTAAATAACGTCCACCTATTGCATGTGAAGCATCTTCAATGACTTTAAAGCCATACTCTATTGATAACGCATGGATTGCTTTCATGTCACATGGCTGACCACATAAATGCACTGCAACCAAAACTTTAGGCAAAACACCTTCTTTTTTAGCGCGGATAAGCTTTTCTTTTAATGCTACAGGGCAAAGATTATAAGTTGCGGGATCTATATCAACAAAATCTACTGATGCGCCACAATACAAACCACAATTAGCTGAGGCTACAAAAGTGACTGGTGTTGTCCATAGTCTATCACCAGCCCCTAGTTCAAGCGCTAAACAAGCAATATGTAAAGCTGACGTTGCACTATTAACAGCCAAGGCATGATTGGTGCCGGTTGAATCCATCAGTGCTCTTTCAAATGCAGGGACTTGCGGCCCTTGTGTCAAAAAATCCGACTTTAGAACATTAACCACTGCATCAATATCTGCTTGAGTTATATCTTGCTTTCCATACGGTATCATTTAGTTATCTCTATACTTCAAACGATGGGTCAACATGTTCAACAATAAGCTCACGCAAGCCTTCAATTGTTTCCCACTCAGTATTTGTTCCTGAGTTGTATTTAAAGCCAAATGGTACTTTTTCAGCTTTATGGTGAGCAAGGTATTCTTCTTCGGTATATGTATACGATACAGAGGGTAAAATTGCGTAGTATGGACCCAAATCAATCGTATTTAACGAGTCAGTATCTGTAATCATTTCTTCATGTAGTTTTTCACCTGGGCGAATACCTATATCACGCGTTTCACATTCAGGTGCTACGGCTTCAGCTATATCTAAAATTTTGTATGACGGGATTTTAGGGATGAATATCTCACCACCTAGATGGTTACCCAAGGCAAACATAACTAGGTTAACGCCGTCTTGAAGCGATATATTAAAACGAGTCATTTCATTATGTGTGATTGGTAAAACACCTTCTTTTCGTTTTTCTAAAAAGAAAGGAATAACAGAGCCGCGAGAGCCCATTACATTACCATAACGAACAACGCTAAATTTAATATCTTTAGAGCCGCGAATATTGTTAGCAGCAGCAAATAATTTATCTGATGCTAATTTAGTTGCGCCGTATAAGTTAATTGGTGCACATGCTTTGTCTGTCGATAGTGCAACAACATCTTTTACACCACATGCTAATGCAGCATGAATAACATTTTCAGCACCATCTATGTTTGTACGAATACATTCTGTTGGATTGTATTCAGCGGTATCAACCTGCTTAATAGCGGCTGCGTGAATTATTACATCAACACCTTCACACGCTTGCGTTAAACGCTCTTTATCACGAACATCACCAATAAAAAAACGTAATTGCGGGTAATCGTATGCTGGGTATTTTTGTTTTATTACAGACTGCTTTAATTCATCACGCGAATAGATGATTATTTTTTTTACATCTGGGTAGCGCGCTAAAATAGTTTCTATAAATTTTTTACCAAATGACCCAGTGCCACCAGTAATTAACACTGTTTTTTTGTTTAACATATTAGTTCCTTAAATATTTCTATACTTTATGTATCGAATACAAAATGTATCTTTATTCTTTGATATACCAAAATGCTTAAGCAGCATATTCATAAAATTGAGTTAGAGCTTTTTAGTCATTCGCTTTCTTTAAAAAGTATCTAGCGAGCACTATTAATACGCTTAAAATACCTCCAAAAAGAAAACCTAATATACAAATTAATGCACGCTTCGGCTTAAACTTTTGTTCCGGTACTAATGCTGGATCAATTGTTTTAAATACATACTCATCTCGCACATTTGCAAACATAATAGTTTTTGTTTGCTCTTCAATTAACTTATATAAAACAGCTCGAATATCGGCAACTTTTGTTTGTTGTAATTGCTCTGTTAGAAATTCAGTACTTTTATTAGCCTCTTCAACATCTCTAGACTTCATAACAGTATTGATGTCTTGAATTAACCAATTAACCCACCGCTGCGCAATTACTGGTGAAACATGCTCAACTGATACAGTTATCAATCCACTTTCTTTGTTCATGTCTGTAGTAATTATTTGGCTAAACTGTTTGAAGGCTTCTTGCATTGAAGGTTCGGCTTTAAAAGGTAGTTTAGCTTCCCTTAACCATTTTTTTTCTTTTTCGTTATATATCTCTTCATCGTATTCAATACTATTATCCGCTTGCTTCCATGACTTTACAGCCATTAGGTCTGGTAAAATATTGTGCTTTTCAATAAAGTTAAATGTGAATTGGCGAGACTTTAAAACCTCAAGCGCTAACTGAGTTTTGTTAGCGGTACCACTACTGCCCAAATTAACTCCAGCTAAACTAGCTAAACCACCAAATTGACCTGCTAGAGCACCTAAGCCACCGCTTTGTTCTTGTTCCGCAGCAGCAAGTAATGCTTCCGATTTATAAACATTAGGTTGCTCTAAAGCATAAAACACTGATGCAATTGTGAATAAGGCTGTTATTAAAATTACTACCCATTTGCCTTCCCAAATGACAAAGAATAGCTCACTTAAATTCACTTCATCATCAGCAATAGTGGGTACAGATAGGTTTTTAGTATGTGTATCTTTACTATTCATATATATCTCTATTCAGCAGCTATTACACAAAACTAAACTCCGGCTTAATTTTCGTGCAATAGCATAATACAAAGTAATATTTAGTCTTTTATTAAATACTACTAATCGCAGCAACAGCTACACCAAGTTGATAAAGGATCTGTGTTGCAGTACTCCAAAGTGTCAATTTATCCATGTGATCTGCGTCCATTGGTATTACTATTGTGTCACCTGGTTCTAACTGGTCAGCATTATTTGCTGCAAACCAGCCACCTGTGTTTGGTATTTTCACTGAACCATTAGCTTTAATAATGTAAATTCGATCTTCAGCCGCACGCTCTTTAAGGCCACCACTTAGCGCTATATAATCATCAACACTCACACCTGATTTATAAAGATGTGATGTTGAGTAGTTAACTTCACCTATTACACTGATTGAATCGCGCTTGCTTGGTACATAAAGTGTATCACCATCTTGTAATACTAAGTTTTGTTGATTATTTACAATTAAAGGTAAATCAATTACTAAACGCCCTACGGCTTCAACACTTGCGAGGTCGTTTAACAGCTTGTTCATTTCTTCATAAGAAAGTGTGTTACTGCTTACCGAATTTTGAAAGCTCTTAGAGGCGATGTCGCGGCGAAGCTCTGTAGATAAACGCGCTAACTGCTTTTCCTCTTGCTCTTTAATTGATGTACGGGTAAATACAGCTGCTTTTTGTTCTGCAAATTGTGAAAAACCACCCGCGCGATCAAGTAATTCAGTTAGCGTTTCACCGCGGCGTATAGTGTAAGTGCCTGGAAATTTAAGCTCACCTTTTAATTCTACTTTTACATTTTCTTGCCAATTTGGAATTGCAAAAACGTTGATGCTGTCTTTACTTTGTAATGTAATATTACTTTGAAGGTCGCCTTTCATGGCGCTTTCAAGGTCAAATCGTAAGTGTTCTATTTTAGAACCATCGCTGGCTACAATACGTGTAATTTCAGCTTGTTTTACGTAGGCAGACTCTAACAGGCCACCGGCTGCTGTTATTAAATCACTTACCTCACCACCAATCATTAGTGGATAAATACCAGGGAAAGTTACATTCCCGCTGATTTCAACTAATTGCATTGCTTGTTGCACTGATGCTTGCTGTTTAAATTTAGCAATAATTGGCGCTAACAAGTTATGGCGACTAAATAATGCATAATCCTCAGGTTTGAGTTCTTGCTCTTCTTCTTCTTTTGCTTTGCGTTTAGAAATTTCAGCAATTGTTAGTATTTTATTGTCTTCAAGAACAAGCTCATCGTCTTCTTGATTAACACCAATATATTTTTCGAACTCTTTTTGCTCAAACTTGTGCCATTGCTCTGCTTTTTGTTGCTGCTCTTGTTGCTCTTGGCTAAGGGCCATATTTGCTAGAGCTGATTGCTCAGCTTCTTTTTCTTCAAAACGACTAAATATAACTATCTTGTCATTAGCTTTAAGTTGTAAGTTGTTTTCAGGATTTTTAATAATCGCTTGAGCAACGTCGAACTGATGCGCTTCTATATCGCCGTTTACATTTATTTCGCGGATTACGAGGCCATAGCTTAAATCTGCTTGCGGTAGTAGGTCACCGCGTATAGATTTAAGTACATCTGAAATACGCTTACCTTGGTGCCATTGATAATTACCTGGGCGTGCTACTGCACCAATTAAGCTAATTGAATTTTGATATTGCGAGCTAACTGAATTAAAGCGAATGCGGTCGCCATCTTGTGGGATATAGTTAATTTGTGGTTTTGAAAAATCGACCGAGAGTACTTCTTTACGATCGAAGTTAAAGCGCTCTACAATTGCGCTTTTAGCGTATGCATTGGGTTTAAGGCCTCCGGCCATTGCTAATAACTGCTTAGCAGACTCACCTTTTTTAAGTTCAAAAATAGCGGGACGTTTAACTGCACCTTCAACTGTTACTTGAGCGCCAACTGACGGTATAAATACAGCGTCGCCCGGCTTTAATACGATGTCGTTACTGCTATCGCCATTAATAAGTAAGTCGTAAAGGTCAAAGTTTGCAACTACGTTGCCTGCGCGTTTAACTTGAATATTACGAAGAGAAGCAATATCAGACACGCCACCGCTCACAAATAATGCGTGCGAAACGGTTGTTAATGAAGAAACACTGTAGCTACCAGGCTTGTAAGCCTCTCCTAGCACTAAAATACGCATGCTACGAAGCTGACCAAGCGATACAAACGCTTTTACACCTATTACCTCTTGCTCTACTTTTACTTTTACTAATTCTTTAATTTCAGCAAAAGTTAAACCGGCCACTTCTACAGGGCTTAAATCTGGAATACTAATACGTCCTTCACGGTCAACTATAACTTCAAAACTGTCACTTTCTTTACCATAAAAGTTTATTTTTAATTGATCGCCAGGGCCCACAATATATGTATCTGGTACTGCGGCATTTTCGCTTGGCATAAATGTAGTTGGTTCACCTGCAAACAATTCGTAACCGTACGGCTTTAATTCGTCTGTTTTTGGTTTAAAGCGCTCTTCATCTGTAAGCTTTTCTTTTTCGGGTTCTGCGCGCTCACCAATACTATTTTGCTGCTGTGTATTATTTTGATTATTAGATTGGTTTGTACCAGTGATCGTTGCTATATCAACACCGTATTGTTTTGCGAGGGCTTCTTGTTGAGCTTTAGGTAACTTTTTAAATTGCTCAATTTGAGACGCTGTTGGCGTAAAAGCCAAAGTACTAAAACTACAAAGTAGAATAAAAGCACTAATAAATTGTGTAAAAACTTTCACGAGTAGGTATATCCCTAGGTCTACAACCAAAATTGGCCGCTATAATACCTTAATTTTAAGAAAATAAAAAAGGGACTTTCGTCCCTTTTGTCACTTTAGTGTCATTAACTTAACTAGATTGGTTAAAAACTGTAAACCAACGTGAATGACGTTTCAGTGTCAGTGCTTTCTTTATCGTCAGCAACATCTGAGTTGTTAGTGACATTAAAAGCGACTTTCATTTGTAACGAGCCGTTTATTTTTGCAAGTAATGCAGTTTCAGAACGAGTTTTAGTGTTTGTATCACCGTACTCAACAGCAACTAATTGAGTAAAACGTGCATTCTCAGAAATTTGCCAGTTGTAATCTAACTTACCCAAGGCAATTACTTCGCCTTCAAATTCACCAGCAAGAGAGTTACCGTTGTCATCAACTTCAGTGCTGTCATCTGGGTATTCAAAGTATTTATAACCAGGACCAATTTCAGCACTTAACCACATAGTTTTTTCGTTTAATAAACGTAAACCGTAACCTGCAGAAATTACTGACTCACTTCTATACGCTCCAAAATAATCTGAAACGTGTGAACCATAAATGAATAAATGAGAATGATCTTCATTTAATTTGTAATTACCTTGTGCAGAAATTGAATACTTTTCGTTAGTGCGCTGCTTGTTTTTGTCACCATTAGCATCTTCAACTTCATCTTCTTTGTAGATGCCGTCTAGCTTGTATTCGTTGTTCCAGTGTTCAAGGTTGTGCTGAACTTTAATGCCACCTTTAAGCGTGGTCGTTTCTGTATTACCACTTGTGACAATAGCACCTAATTCACTGGTAACTTCCCATGTTCTTTGTTCTGCGTCTGCAGCAAATGCGTTTGTTGCAGCAGAAGCCGCAACTAAAACTGATAAAAGCTTTAATTTCATTAAAAAATAACCTTTGTATAAATGTACATCTATTTTATTAAAGCATTACTTGTTAGAGCAAGCTAAACAGCTAAGTAATAATGTAAAAAATTTTCATGCAGCAAATACCGCATGAAAATTTTATGTTTAATAGCTCTTTAGCACTATAACAATTAAAGATAACTTTAATTAAATAACTATTTAAAATTAGTCTTGCTTGTGAAAGTGAACATCCATTTGTGGAAATGGGATAGTAATATCTGCATCATCTAATGCGATTTTAATATTTTCCATTAATGACCAGTAAGTAGGCCAATAATCAGCAGCGTTAACCCAAGGACGAACAATAAAGTTAACACTTGAATCGCCTAACTCATTTACAGATACATTATAAGCTGGATCTTTAAGTATGCGTGTTTCTGCATCTAATACAGATTTTAATACTTCTTTTGCGTGACGTAAATCAGCATCGTAGCCAACACCAATAACTAAATCGATACGACGAGTAGACTCTCGTGAGAAGTTAGTAATAGCACCAGACATTATTTGAGAGTTTGGTACGATAATTACTTTGTTATCTGGAGTACGTAGTTCAGTTGAGAATATTTCGATTTTTTTAACCGTACCCATTTTGTTACCTGCTTCAACAAAGTCACCAGACTTAAATGGACGAAGTAAAATAATTAGTACGCCTGATGCGAAGTTAGATAATGAACCTTGCAATGCTAAACCAACAGCTAAACCGGCAGCACCTAAAATAGCAATGAACGAAGTTGTTTCAATGCCAATTTGCGAAAGTGCCATTAAAATAGTTACAGCAAATACAAGTGTGTACACAATACTTGAAACAAATGAACCGACAGCTTTATCTACTTTCTTTTTAGCAAAACCTTTTTCAGTTAAGTTAGAACAAAACTTAGCAACACGACTACCAAGTAAAAAGATAACAAGCGCAACAACTGCTTGAATACCATAGTGTAAAATTAGGCCTGAGTTATCGTTAAGCCAATTAAGTACTGAATCCATATTTACTCCAAATGTTTTTTATTAAGCGTTTTCGGGCATTATTATACATTAATTTACAATTTATTCTCATGAAATAATGAATTAATACTATTAAATGCAACTATATTCGATTTTTTAGAGGCAATTATCCGATAAAATGTAGCCTACTTTGGAAAAATTTTAACGACTTAATACTAATTAAATTTGCCTGATTTAAATTATTTTAATTTATTTCACTTTTAGGCTTCACAACAATTATTATTTTATGTATTATGCGCGCCACACCAAACGAGGTGTGTGTAGTGGCGGTTGTAGCTCAGTTGGTAGAGCCCCGGATTGTGATTCCGGTTGTCGCGGGTTCAAGCCCCGTCAATCGCCCCACTTTTTTCCTAGAAAGCCTCATATTTATACCCTATTAATTATCCTATTATATAAATTCTAAAACCTCTTACTATATTAACCTTACAACACAATTATTAATACTCTAGTTAAACCCACTAATTTACAAATCTCACGCTGCGATTAAATCACTCCTAGATTAAAAAATTTCAATCCACAAAGATCAACACGCCCTAATTAGTAATAATATTTAATAAACAAGTATTTATACCAATTCGCTTAATTAAGTGATCTATTTTGAGGATGG
>TARA_R100001244_G_scaffold39766_7_pt1 | contig 56574 bp, 35 predicted proteins | sample TARA_R100001244 | Tara Oceans TARA_R100001244 (sample SAMEA2621564) | marine metagenome | biome: marine biome (ENVO:00000447); feature: mesopelagic zone (ENVO:00000213); material: "saline water (ENVO:00002010), including plankton (ENVO:xxxxxxxx)" | depth 790 m
GATCTCAAGACGGCACTTCCTATGTCGCCGAAGGTCTGGCTGCCTATGACAGTGCGACCCTGCTGGCACTCAAGTCGATTTTGCAGAATACGATCGCAGAAGGCAAAATTGACGTCGCTTCGACGTCGGTGGAAGATCCGTTCGCCTTCGCCCGCGTGCAGGCAGCGACGCTCAAGCCCGACCAGGCGCTGGCGGAAGGCTATAGACGCAACCTCAGCGGCAATTATGCCGAGGCGGCCGCCTTTTTTGAAACATTGCAACAGCGGACGTCGGGCATGAAGGGGGAAGATATCAATCCCCACGAATATTTGATCAACCGGGCATTGCAAAAATCCAATCTGGGCGAGTTCGCCGAGGCAGACGAGCTGTTCGAACAAGCCAATGCCCTGAACAATGTTGATCCGGTAACCGAGAGGTTACAGCGGAATTTTGAAGCGATGCATCTGCTCAATCAGGGCCTGTTTGGTGCAGCGATCGAGCGGCTCGATATGCCACTCGAAACGTCGCTCCAGGAGCAAATGGCGGTGACCGAACGTCTGGAGATCACAGCGCCGATTTCGAGCCGGATCAACGGTAGCGTGCGGACCCGCAACCTGCTCGGATTTGTTGACGAAACCAAATTGAGCGCCCGGGAGCGGGCCGAGATCATCGATGCGCAGGCATTGCAGCTTTCGGGCACGGCGCAGCGGCTGAAGGGCGACCGCGAATCAGCCCGGAGATCCCTTGTCTCGGCCTATAATCGCGCTGTTGCCGTTCGGGATGGCCGCGTCACATCGATCACCCGGCTGAGGGCCCAGACGCTTGCTGAATTGTCCCTGATTTCAGAAGCCGACGGCGATTTGCAAGAGGCCGAGCAACTGCTCCGCGGCGGGCTGGATCTGCTGAACATTCAATATCCGGAAACACGGGCGGTTAATGGCGCCAAGGCCCGACTCGCTGCCTTTTTGTTGCGGAGAGGAAAGACAACGGAAGCACGCCGATTATACGGCGAAGTCGTGGAAAGTTCGCTGGGCAAACGAAGCGCGATTTCCGGGCTGGCCAACCAGTTGGCGCCCTATTTTCGCTTGTTGGCCGAGGATGACACAGCGACCGAGCAATTTTTCAAGGCTTCGCAAATTTTGATTCGTCCGGGCGTTGCGGAAACCCAGGCCGTGCTTGCGCGCGAACTCAGCGGCGGGACCGATGAAGCCGCGCGCCTGTTCAGGCAATCAACCAATCTGGCGCGCAATATCGAACGATTGCGGATGCGCTTTGCCGCGCTGAGCAGAGTCGAGCAGACCCCATCGGTCGCCAGACAGGCCGCGGATCTCGCGTCCGAGATCGAAACATTGGAGAAAAGCCAGCAGTTCACCCAGGTGAAGCTATCCGAATTTCCGCAATATCGGGTGGTCGGCGATCGTTTCCTCAGCCTGGCCGAACTGCGCGCGACCATGCAGCCCGCTGAATCCTACATGCGCATGGCAATTATCGGCGGCGACATTTTCATGTTCTACACCGACAAGTCGGCAGCGAATGTTTACCGGGTTCCGCTGGATGAGGCGGCGCTGGACCAAAAGGTCGACACCCTCCGCGCTTCGATCTCGGTTTTCGAAAATGGACAGAATGTCACCTATCCTTTCGACATTGAAGCGGCGCGCGATCTCTACGGCGCGCTTTTCGGACCGGTGGCCGACCGGCTGGCTCGCGCCCGGCATCTGATATTCGAGCCGGATGGTGCCATGCTTCGCTTGCCGGTCAACTTGCTGGTGGCCGATGATGCGTCGGTTGCGCAATATCTTGCCCGATCAGAAGCCCCCGACGCCGATCCGTTTGATTTCACCGGGGTCAATTGGCTGGGCCGGGATCTGGATATCAGCACCGCGGTATCGTCCCGGGCGTTTGCCGATGCCAGGGCAGCACCCCAATCGGATGCCTCGCAACAATATTTGGGAATGGGCAGAAACCAGCCGGTTTTGGGCAGCATCAATGTCGCAGCCCTGCGCGGCGGTGAACAGGATGAGGATAGCCAGTGCCTATGGCCGCTGGGCCAATGGAACGCTCCGATATCCGATCGCGAATTGCTGATGGCGGAGGGGCTGATTGGCGCGGAAAACTCGGAGCTGATCACCGGTGCGGCCTTCTCCGATAGCGAAATCCTGTCCAAAAATGATATCGACGATTTTCGCATTTTGCATTTTGCCACCCATGGTCTGGTAACCGCACCCAATCCGTCCTGTCCGGCAAAACCGGCATTGGTGACCTCTTTTGGCGACAATGGCTCGGACGGGTTGCTGGCCTTCGATGAAATTTTCGATCTCAAACTGGATGCGGACATCATCATCCTTTCGGCCTGCGACACCGCAGGAAAGGCCAGCGTAACCGCCACCCGCGAGGCCGGTGTCAGCAGCGGTGGCGGCACCGCTCTGGATGGTCTGGTCCGGTCTTTCATCGGTGCCGGCGGACGCTCGGTACTCGCCAGCCACTGGCCGGCTCCGGATGAATTCCGTGCAACGGAGCGGCTGATCAACGGCTTGTTCAGAGACGGACAGGGCCAGTCGATTGCCAAGGCGCTGAGACAGTCCCAGCTGCACTTGATGGATGACCCGATAACATCGCATCCCTTTTACTGGGCTGGATTTGCCCTGATCGGCGATGGTGAACGATCCTTCTTGCCGGCCAGCGCGGACACGTCAGCCGATAATGCAGCGGATGCGGCAGCGACAAAGGCGGCTCTGAAATAATGTCAGAAACGGCCGCATCGACAGACCCGGACACAAACAACCGCGATGTAAAAGAGGGAGCCAAGGGCGTCCTGCAATCCCTGCGCCGGCTCTTTGATCAGCTGGGCCCGATCCGCATGGGATCGACCATATTGTTCATGGTCCTCGCGCTGCTTGTCGCCCGCTACAGCTGGACGACGCCCCTGATACAGGAAGCCGAGCGCGCGCTATACGATCTGCGCGCGTCCGTGTTCGCGCCGGAAGTTGAAAAAGACGAAGACATCGTGATGGTCGTCTACAATGAAGATACGTTGAAACTGACCGGGCAACGGTCTCCGGTCGATCGTACAATTCTGGCGCAGGCGCTGGAAACGATTGACGCAGCCAATCCCAAATCGATCGGTATCGATATTTTGTTCACGATGCCGCAGGATGACGACCCGCTGCTGATATCCGCCTTCAAGAATATCCGGACGCCTACCTATCTCGCTTATGCTGACCCGAAGGAAAATCCGGAAATCGCATTTGCCGAGCATGAATTTCTTCAGCAGTTTTTCCAGACTGTCCGCAGCGACACCGTAAAGCCGACCAATATCAAACTGGAAACCGACAGTGACGGTGTCCAGCGTCGATGGACACCTCATAGTCCGGGAGCGCCGCCATTCATGGCTATGGCGCTGACCGGCCCCAATCCGAAATTTGCCAGGAATGATGGCGCCATCCGTTACCATGTCCCGGCAACAACCGATATGCCGGTGTTCGACAAATTCCCGATCGAGAGTTTTGCCGATCCGGAAATAGCAGAAATGCTTGGGTCCTTCATCGCCGGCAAGCATGTTCTGATCGGCGGCGACTTCATTGACCGGGACCGATTTGAAACCCCGGTCGGCGGGTTGGCCGACATCAAGGGCGATGACGGCAAGATGATCGGGCTGGAGGTGCATGCCCATATGCTCGCCCAGCTGCTCAACGACGATCTCCCCGATCCGATTCCTTCCTGGACCCTGTGGATTGCGGCCCTCATCGTCGCGATCTGCGGTGGCCTGTCCGCCCTGATCGTTGGCAAAGCCGCAAAAGTCGGTTTGATTCTTATTGGCCAGTTCGCGTTTTTTCTGGTCTTTCCTTTCTTTTTGCAAAATATCGGCGTCGATACACTGTCCCTGCCCGCCTTTGGCTGGGGCGTGGGGTGGTTGCTGGGCTACGCCTCGGTTGGTTCCGCCGCCCGGACTGTCAATTCCAAGCAACGGGCCTTCGCGCAAAGCGCGCTGGGCAAATATCTGCCCAAATCCATTGCCACCGAGATACTGAAGGATCCGGAAAAACTGGCATTGCATGGCGAGAAGCGGAAGATTTTCGCAGTCTTTACCGATCTCGAGGGCTTTACCAAATTGACCCATGCGATCGAACCGGAAATGGTCGCAACCCTGCTGAACGACTATCTCGACCGGCTCAGCGAAGTGGCGCTGGAATATGGCGGAACCATCGACAAATTTGTCGGCGATGCCCTGGTAACCTTCTGGGGAGCGCCGATTGCCTATCCCGATGACGGTGAACGGGCGGCCAAGGCGGCCTATGCCCTCTATCTGGCCGGCGAGGAATTTCGCAAGAATGTCCCCGAAGGCGTGCCGCCGATCGGCAGAACGCGGGTGGGCATGCATTATGGGGATGCCATTGTCGGCAATTTCGGCGGGGAAGGCCGAATTCAATATACCGCTCTGGGCGACGCGATGAATACCGCTGCACGACTGGAAGCCGCCAACAAGACGCTGGAAACGAAAGTCCTGCTGAGCCGGGAGGCGATGGAGCGCACCGGTCTCGACTGGTTCCGGCCGATGGGCCGGATTACGTTGCGCGGACGCTCCACGCCTGTCGAGGTATTCGAACCGGTGCCCGACTGGGAAGAGAAAGATCGCGAGGCAGTGACCGCCGTCATAGCGGGCCATGAAAATGGTGATATCGCTTCAGTTCAGGCACTCGGTGCCATGATCAAGCGATATGGCGAAGACATGGGTCTCGCCAATTTGCGAAAACGACTGGAAAAGACAAAGAATGGAGAAAGCTATGTACTTGGATAAAGGTAAGTCGGCGCAGTCCGGCAAAATCGCATTCCGATCTGTGAAAGTGGCGCTCGGCGTGGCTCTGCTATTCGGAGTTGGCAGCACCGCCATGGCGCAGAATATGGTTGTGCGCTCGACCGGCCCTTCGGCCAGCAGCTACCCTGCCGGTAAAAAAATGGCGAACGACGCAAAGGTTACGCTGAAGGCCCAGGATCAGGTGACCATCCTGACCAAGTCGGGAACGCGAGTGCTCAAAGGTCCGGGAACCTATTCGCTCGCGCAGGGCAGCGGATCCGCATCAAGCGCCACCGGCCGGCTGTCGAGCTTCATCAATAACCGGGGTAGCAGCCGGGCAAGAACCGGAGCAGTCCGTTCTGCTGTTAGCACTGCGGTTGTGACGCCGAGCAATCCCAATCTCTGGTTTCTCGACGTAACCAAAGGCGGAAAATTCTGTGTCGCGGATGCAGATGCCCTGGTGCTCTGGCGGCCCGACTATACCGGATCGGCTACAGCCTCCATCGTTGAACCCTCGGATGGCAATGTTACCGAAATTGCATGGCGCAAGGGCAGCGCGTTAAAGGCATGGCCAAAGGCTGTTCTGCCGGTCACTGACGGCGCCAACTATCGTCTGCTCGGATCCAGCGTGTCGCAGTCTGTCGAGGTGAAATTTGTGGTTCTGCAAAATCCGCCAACCGACCTTGATGATGCCGCATCCGTATTGATCGAGAACGGATGCGAAAGCCAACTGGATCTGTTGGTCGAAACTGTAAATGCTAACAGTGGCGGCGCGCCTGATCAGGGCTAGCCAACGAACTGTTTCTGCCGGCCTGATCGACGTACGGACGGCAGAAACCGCTATTTGGCGATTCACTGGGTGACGCCGGAATCGTCGCAACACGGGGATATATATGTCGCGCGCGCGCACTACGTTTCGAACTACAGCTTTGATATCCTGCATGGCCCTTTTTTCGTCGACCCAGCCGGTCTGGGGCCAGTCTTCCGTTGCGGCGCCCACCAGGGAGGAAATCCAGCGCGGCGTCATCGACAAGGCGCTGGAGGGCCAGGCCCAGCCACTGGCCGTGGACGGAGACGTTGAACGTTCCGCCTGCCCGTTGGCCGGACCGGAATTTTCCGACGTGCGGTTCACATTGCGGTCGGTCGATTTTAGCGGGCTGATTTCGGTTGACCCCGCGTCGCTGGACGCATCCTACGCAGAATATGTCGACAAGGAGGTGCCGGTTTCGGTGGTCTGCGACATCCGGGACCGCGCGGCGACGATCCTCCGGAGCGACGGCTATCTGGCCGCCGTGCAGGTACCGCCACAGACCATTGATCAGGGCATCGTCCGCTTTGATGTGCTGATGGCGCGGATGACAGCGGTACAGGTCAGGGGCGATGCCGGCGCTTCCGAACGCTTGTTGCAGAAATATATCCGGAAACTGGCTGCACAACCGGTTTTCAATATCAACACGGCAGACCGCTACCTGCTGCTCGCGCGGGATATACCGGGGCTTGACGTAAGGCTGTCGCTCCGGCCGGTTTCGGCGGAATCGGGAGGGCGCCCCGGTGAAGTCGTCGGCGAGTTTAATGTGATCCGCACTCCGGTTTATGCCGACGTCAATATCCAGAATTTCGGATCGGAAGCTGTGGGTCGGTTCGGCGGTCTGGCCCGGGTCCGATTCAACGGACTGACTGGATTGGGTGATGAAACCGTGATCAGCGGCTATTCCACTTCCGATTTCAAGGAACAGCAGGTCCTGCAAGCCAGCCATGAGTTCCGGGTCGGTGGCGAAGGTCTGAAATTCGGTGGCAATTTTACCTATGCATGGACAAAGCCGGAACTGGCCGGCGGCTTTGACATCCGGTCGGAAACGCTGGTCGCAGGTGCTTACGCAAGCTACCCGTTCATCCGCAAGCAATCGCACAATATTTTTGGTACCGTCGGGCTCGATTATATCGACCAGCGAACCGACATATTGGGGACACGCACCAACGAGGACCGTCTGAGCGTTGCTTACGCGCGACTGGACTTCAATCAGATAGAGACGGGCAGCATTTCCGGGATAGGTGGCTATTCCGCTTTCGAGCCGAAATGGGGCATCGGCGGTTCACTGGAGATCCGGCAGGGAATGGATATTCTCGGAGCCAGCGAGGGCTGCGGGCCGGCCTTCGCCAATTGCATCGGCCAGACCGTCCTGCCGACTCGCGCCGATGGTGACCCGACCGCTCTTGTCATTAGAGCGCAGGCGAAAATCGACTTCCGTCCGACCCCGCTGCTGGCGTTCACGCTCAAACCGCGGATGCAATATTCACCCGATGCTTTGTTCTCCTATGAAGAAATTTCCGGCGGAAATTTCACGACCGGTCGCGGCTATGACCCCGGGACGATCATCGGAGACAGCGGCTATGGCCTGCAGACGGAAGTGAGCTACGGTTCCTTGCAGCCCGATTCCGTCGATGGCATCGCGGTCCAGCCCTATCTGTTTTTCGACATGATGGGTGTCTGGAACAGGAATATTCCGGGAGACCCTCAGAAACTCTATTCTGCCGGCGGCGGGGTGCGTGCGACCATTGGCCAGCAGGCGAGCCTGGACCTGGTCACCGTGGTGCCGCTCAAACGGGCCGGATTCCAGACACGACGGGACAGCGCCCGGGCGCTGCTCTCTCTCACCGTCCAGCTCGCTCCCTGGCGGCGCAGATGACGCCACCCAGCATTTATCAGCCGAAGTTTGAATCGAGGACAGCCATATGACCAGCGGCTCGCAAGATATGCAGCAAGGATCCGGAACAAGGCGATCCAGAAAATTATACTGGCTTTCAGGCAGCTCGCTGGCGGCGGCGGCATTTCTGATGGTGTCTGCCCCGCAAGCGGCCCAGGCGCAGTTGCGCGCGCCCGGCCTGATTCAGGACAATGCCCCGCATCGCAATAATGCGGACATCCCCCGGCCCGATCTAGCCCAGAACCAGCCCCACAATCGCGCACCCGGTCTCCTTGCACGCGATATCAGAATTTCCGCACCGGTCACCCCGCTGCCGGTCAACGACATACGCATTTCCTCTCCCGCTCCCGCGAATCTCAGCAACACAAGCATTTCTTCGCCTGCTTCCCTGCCGGCAGCTTTCCAGCCCCATCAAACCCTTGCCGATGTCAGTGTCAGCGATGTCCGTATTTCTGCGCCGGCAGGGCTGGATCTGGACAATATCCGGATCAGTTCTTCAGCGCTGATGCCGGGTGCCAATCAACCGCAAGCGCCCGCTGGGCTCGTCGCCATCAATCAACCCCAGGCGATTGGCGCTCGGATTTCCAATACTCAGGCCTTTCAGGCAAATGGTGTTTCTGCATCTGCCGTTACGACAGTTTCAAGAGCGGCCGATGCCGATGTCGTGACCGTGTTTGGGGCGGAAACGTTCATTAATTGGGCTCCCCTGGATACGGCCAATAACGATAATTTGATAAATATTCTCCCCGGTGGCACTTCCCTGACCTTTGTCGGACCGGTTGCCGGATATACGATATTGAACCGGATTTTGCCGACCGGAACCACCGTTTCCGGTGACCCCCGCGGCATTGCCTTTAGCGGAAATGTGTCAAGCCATTTGGGCGCCAACGATGGACCCACCGGTGGCAATATCTGGTTCTATAGTCCGGGCGGGATCGTGATCGGCGCGGGTTCGACATTTGACGTCGGCGGACTGGTCCTGACCACCAATGATATCGATACAACGGGCGGGCTGTTCGGCGCAGGCGGCGAAATCCGATTCCGGGGTGTCGCTGACAGCCTTTCCTCGGTCACCATCGAAAATGGCGCGACGATCAACGCCTCGAACAATGGTAGCAGCTATGTCGCGATGGTGGCTCCGCGCGTCGTTCAGGGTGGCACGGTCAGCGTCAACGGCTCGGCTGCTTATGTCGCTGCGGAACAGGCGGACCTGACGATCAACAACGGCCTGTTCGACATCGCCATCGGCGTGGGAACAACCGATGCCAACGGTGTCGTCCACAGCGGGACGACGACCGGTCCGTCCTCCACCCCGATATTCGATGCGTTCGGCAATACCACCAATGCCGACGCACAAGCCATCTATATGGTTGCTGTACCCAAAAATGATGCGCTGACCATGCTGGTCGGCGGCGCGCTCGGCTACCAGGCCGCTGCCAGCGCCGCAGTCGTCAACGGCAATGTTGTCCTCAGCGCGGGCGCCAATGTTGCTGCGACCGGCAACGTGACCAACGCAAGTTTCGCCTTTGACAAGACCGCGGCAGATTCCGACTCGAATATCGAGTTGCAGAATGTCGCCTTCGGTTCGTCAGTTTCAACCTTTGCGACAAACGGGATAATCGCGTCCACCACGTCACAGACCGATTCCGTTATTGCCAGCAATACGCTCGGCACGCAGAATATATTGCTGGAAGCAAGAAACCGGATCGACATCAATGCCCGCGGGGGCGGCGTTATACGTTCAGCCGGTAATTTAACCTTGCGGGCCGGGACCGACGGTATTGGCGGAACGATCAATATCGATGCAGATCAGACTGGCGTGGTCGGCCCAATTGTCAGCGGACTGATTGCAGACGGCAATCTGTTGGTCGACGCGAGCGCCGCCGGGCTTGATGACTTTTCGAATGTTCGCAACAATGGTGGCACGGGCATAGGCCAGAACGCGGTCGGCGGTACGATCAATATCGATATCAATGGCGGCGGCGACCTTGTGGTTGGCGGCACCGCGCGATTCATGGCCGACGCCCAGGGGGGCAAGGGTGAAACTCAGAATGGTTCCGCTCAGGCCGGAAACATCAACCTCGATATTTCTAGTGGGACATTCAATGTCACCGGGACAACCTTTTTCGGCACCCGGGCTATCGCGGCGCAAAATCTGAAAGCCCTGGGCAACGGTCCCGGTCTGGTCGGCAGCGACAGTGTCGGCGGCAATGTCAATATGGCGCTCTCCGGCGGCGTCGTAACCACCGGCAATATGTTTGTTGATCTTGGCGCGGTTGCCACGGCAGGCGAATCCGCGGGAGGGGTACAGAGCAATGATGCGACCTCCGGCGCTTTCGATCTGACCGTCACCGGCGGGTCCCATGTCATCAATGACCTCAGCGTCAATGCCTTGGCCGATGCCAGTACCGGCTCTTTCGATGCTGCGGGCACGGGAATTTCCGGGTTCGCCCGATCGGGCGGTGCCAATTTTCTGATTGGTGGCGGCAGCCTGACCATCAATTCCGACCTGACCACTGGCTTCAGTACTTATGGAATCTCGCCCGCGAGTGCAGCGGACCGGGTTAGCGTGACGAGTCGGAATGGAGGTTCACTGACAGTCACAGGGACCCTGGGCATCAATACGATAGCCTTGGATGGTGTTGACACTGCCATCAGCAACAGCGGATCCATCGCTATTCTGGTGGACAACGCTGCCTTGACCACCGGTGGTCTGAATCTCAATTCCTCTGCCAGACCAAATAACCGTTTCTCGTTCTTCTCTTCTGACGAGGGGCGAGATTTCCAGGCAGGCGACATCAGTCTGATCGCCCAGAATGGCGGCACATTTGCCTCCGGCTTCTCGAGCTTCTCCGCAAATGCCACGGGCAACGATACCAATGGCGGCAATGGCACGGGTGGCGATATTTTCATCCACGCCAATAATGGTTCGATGAACTTTACCAACAGTGTGTTTATCGATGCCAGCGGTGTCGGCGGTGTCGGGGGCAATAGCGGAAACCCTTCCAGCCTCGGAACCGGACAAGGCGGAGCTATTAATTTGCGGGCGGAGGGGGCTAGCGGCGTCTTGTCCTTCACCAATCTCGACATCAATGCCGACGGATCGATAGCCAGCGACGGTGAAGGCGGTGCCCCGGCCTTCGAAGGCGACGGGGGCTTGGGATTTGGTGGCGCCGTCACATTTGACATACTCGGCGGCACATTCACTGCCAATGATATTGCGGTGGGCTCCGACGGTTCGGGCGGCCGTGGCGGTAATCTGGTGACACTGCCGGCTCCCGGCCTGGCGCCATTGTCAGCGTCTCAAGCGCTGCCCGCAGACCTTACCGTCGTCAACTCGCCACAGGCAGGCGGCGTCTCCGCGGGCGACGGAGGAGACGGACAAGGTGGGGATGTGACATTCAATCTGAATGGCGGCAATGCCACGGTCACCAATCTGACGATTTCAGCCAATGGCTTCGGCGGGGACGGCGCGTACGGCGATATAAATAATGGTACGGCCGGCGGCAATGGTGGCCGGGGTCTGGGTGGCAGTACAACGTTTAACGCCCTGTCGGGCACCCTAACCGTTACCAGCACGCTGACCGTGTCTGCAGACGGAAACAACCAGAGCATCGCGCCTTACGGCTCCAGTGGACGGGGCGGATTTGGCAACGGTTCGGATGGCGGCAGCGGCGGAGCGGGCACCGGAGGAACCGCGACTTTCAATCTCGACGGAACCGCCACCATCAATGCCGGCCAGGTCGTGGTCAGCACCAACGCCAGCGGCGGACGGGGAGGATCATCCAGCTATTCCTTCGATGCGCTGTCCAATCCCATCCAGGCCGGTATTTCCGGCAACGGAGGCGACGCCACCGGCGGCAATGCGACCTTCAACAACAATGCCGGTACCCTGAATTTTGGTCAGCTCTCCGTTACCTCGACAGGAACCGGCGGCAATGGCGGCGAGGTTTTTGGCATATCTACCGGCTATGCCGACAATATAGCGGGCAATGGCGGTAGCGGAACAGGCGGCAATGCCACCATCAACATCAATCAGGATGATCTGGGAAATCCGGTTTATGTGGTTGATGCCAGTGGTGCTGGCGGCGATGGCGGTGATGGACTGGATGGCGGTTCCGGGGGCGCAGCCTTCGGCGGCATAGCGGCGATCAACATCAACGGTGCAACGGCGATTTTGGATGATCCCACGATCCGTGCCAATGCAACCGGCGGGAATGGTGGCCAGGGCAAGTTCGACGACGCCACCTTCACAACGGGCCGTAGCGGTGACGGCGGCAATGCCACAGGCGGCACTGCCAGACTCGAAGTCACCGGTGCGGGCGGCAATATCGATCTTGGATTCATCTCTCTGCAATCAGACGGAATCGGCGGACAGGGCGGCGCCGGCTCGTATAATTTTTCCGGCGACGGTGGCGATGGCGGTAGCGGCGGCGATGCTGCAGGCGGTCGTTCGGAACTGGTTACCCGCACAGGCGGTACAATCAACCTGACCGCAGGCACGTTTGATTTTACCAGCACGGGAACCGGCGGTGCCGGAGGCAGCGGCGGGAACACTTATGCAGACGCTGCTGGTGACGGCGGTGACGGCGGTTCGGGCACCGGCGGCACATCGCTGTTCCTGGCTCAGGGCGGCACCATCACCGGGCAAGACGTCAACTTTACGGTGGCCGGCAATGGCGGTAACGGCGGGACCGGGGGTACATACGGAATTAGCGGCACCAACGGGGTAAGTGGGATCGGCGGCACGGGATCTGGCGGGACCGCAGCCATCGAGGTACAAGAAGGCAGCCCGGGCGTTATAACCGTCGCCAATGTCACCATGTTTGCCAACGGCTATAATGCAGGAGATTTGGCAGGTCTGCCAACCGGTCTGGGCGGCAGAATCGAAATAACCGACACATCCACCGATCCGGCAGGATTGATAAACTTGGCATCGCTCAACGTGCAGGCCCTGAATGCTGGGGGTGCGCCAACCGGCGGATTTTTTGTTACCGGCAACAGCGACGCGATTGCCATTGCAGGGAATCTGACGGTCAACGTCGCAGGCAATATCGAATATGATTTCGATGGCGACGGCCAGATGACGGTCGGCGGCAACGCGACGCTAAACAGCGGCCAGCAAATTTTGATAAATCACAGCAATAATCTGGCACCGGTCAACTCGATCGATGTGGCAGGTACCTTCGCAGCCACCGCCCAGGGCAATTTTGTCAGCACTGCCGGTTCCCGCATCGGCGCGGGCGGAACCGCAACCGTACGATCCGAACAGAATGCAACCGTTGCCGACATCGCGGGTGTAGGTCTGGTAGATGTTTCGGCCCTTCAAAACGTACTGCTCGTTAATGGGGCGGTAACGGGAACCCCTGTTGTGGTGAACTTTGGTGCCGGTCCCGTCGTCACTGGTCCGCAGTTGATCGTTCGCGCTGGCCTTGATCCCACGGGCACGCCAGCTCCGACCCCTACAGCAAGCTATGATCCTAACTTTAACGCCACCATTAGCGGCACCGTCACCTCGACCGGCAATATCGCCGTCAACGCTGGCGGCAATGCGATTTTTGCGACCGGCAGCAGCACGATTTCGGACAACGGCCTGACCGTTCAAACCGGTGATGACATCATCATCCAAACCGGTGCCAGTCTGACAGCGGCGAACAATCCGGCGGCGACACCAAGCGCCGCAACTCCGTTCACCGATTTGAACAATCTGGTGCTGGCAGCTGGAGCACTGACACCGCTCGGCTCGGCACCGTTGACCCCGATCTCGTCGATCGTCGCACAAGGCGATCTGGATGCGAATGGATTCGCGGTGGTCTTGTCAGCCAATGCGATTGACGGTCTCGGCGGCACGATTACCGCAAGCTCACTGTCGGCAGACATCAACGACGCCCCGTCCAACGCCGTCATCGCGGCTACCGGGCAGTCCGATGACAATGGATTGCTCAGCGCACAATGTGTCGAGGGCAATATCTGTCTCGGTACGATCAACGCGGACAATCTGGTCTATATCGGCCAGGCAAGCAACAACGACGTAATTCAGGGAATAGTCGAGTCCGGCACGATTTCCACCAGCGACATTCTGGTCTCCACCCGCCGCGATATCATCATGGGCACGGACGGCATTGCGACGGTCCTCGATGCAACCAACCAGTTTCTGGTCCAGAGTACCGAAGGCAATGTCGATCTGCGCAATGCTTCCGCGAGCAGTGCCAGTGTGCAGGTCAGCGCCATCAATGGCAGCCTGCTCGGCAGCGGGTCGCTTACCAGCACCAATGATATCGGGATAACAGTGGGAGGAGATGTCAACGCGGCATCGATCAATACCGATGGCCAGCTGACGACCATTGCTCTCGTTGGCGGCGGGCTCGAATCCTCTTATTCAGTGCCGGGCAGCATCTCGGTCAACAGTCTGACTCAAGCTGGGGCAGTCAATGTCAATATCATTGCCGGTGGCAATATCAATTTTGGCCGGATCAATCTGCCCACAAACCGTTCCATAACGCTGACAGCGGCAAATGGGGATGCCTTCCTGGGCAGCAACAGCAGCGCAACCGCCATCTCCATGCTGGGCAACAATGTTGGCTTCAACACGCTACTGTCGACCGGCAACATCACGCTTAATGCGACCACCGGCAATCTGACCGGGTCCGGTCCAGGCGATTTATCAGCCAATGGCGCAATCGATCTTGATGCTGGCAATGATATCAGCTTCGGCAACGGGACTTCACCCACCGGCTTTTCTGCCAATGCGGGCGGCGCGATCAACTTCGGCAATATCACCGGACGCGACATCCAGTTTGCGGCGGCCGGCAATATAACCGGTCTCAGTGCGCTTTCCCCGACATCCACCGGCGGGGTGTTTGACCGCGTGGTGCTGAATGCCGGTGCCAATGTCACTATCACCGCCGCCGTCCAGGCGATCGATGTCGTTGATATCGACGGAATCAATGTTAGCCTTGGCTCGGTCAATTCCAATGCCGCCAATGTGCTGGCAACGGGAGTCGTGAATATTGGCTCTTTGCTGGGCGGCACCCAAATCATTCAGGGCGCTGCGGTGACGCTGGGCACGGTTAATATCAATTCCGCGAACACGGCTACGGTTACTGCAACAGCGGGCAACATTACTGCCGGAAACCTGGCTGGCGGCAGTGCCATATTGAATGCTGCCGGAAACGCCACAGTTACCGATGTTTCCCTGACAGGCCTGCTGGATATCGATGCGACCGGTTCGATAGGTTTCGCGAATGTCACCGCGCGGGATATCCAGCTCACAGCAGGTGGCAACATCGCCGGTGCAACCGCGATATCGCCGAATACGACCGGCGGCGTGTTCGACCGGGTTGTCCTGAATGCCGGCGGTGATGTCACCGTCACCGGAACCGTTCAGGCAATTGATATCGTTGATGTCGATGGCGGGAACGTGACGATCGGAACCCTTGATTCCAACGACGGCGATATCCTGGCGACGGGGGCGGTGTCCGTCGGGAATATCACCGGCACCACCCATGTGATACAGGGTGGCAGCATAAATCTGACATCCGTTGCAATAACCGGCTCCTTGACCGCAAACGCAACCACAGGATCAATTACGTCCGGCAATATTGGCGCCAGCACCACCAATCTGGATGCGGTGGACGCTATCGCTCTGGCAGATGTCACCGTAACCGGTGCCCTGTTCGCGGATGCGGGTGGTGCTGTTTCCTTCGGCACGCTGACAGGTCGTGATATTCAGATCAATGCCGGCGGCACCATTGCCGGGACGAGCGCAATTTCGTCCAATGCAACCGGCGGCGTGTTCGATCGTGTGGTGCTGAACTCGGGCAGCAATATCGATATCGCAGGATCGGTTCAGGCCGTTGATGTGGTGGATATTGACGGAGCCAATGTCACACTGGGTTCCGTGAACTCAAATGCCGGTAATGTGCTGGCAACCGGATCAGCAGACGTCGGCAGCTTGCTGGGAGGCACCCATGTCATCCAGGGCACGAGCGTAATTCTCGACAGTAGCAATATTGCTGGAAATCTGACGGTGACCGCCACAGCCGGCAACATTTCCGGCGTTGCCGGCCTGTTGGTCGGCGGCACCATCGATTATGATGCCACCGGCTCCATCGGGTTCGGCAGTGCGACGGCTTCCGTCATCAATATGGCTTCCGGCGGGAATATTGCCGGCGGTGACCTGACCGCCGCCAATGCGCTTGATCTGAACGGCGGCAATATCGCCATCGGTGATGCCAGCGCCGCCAGTATCGCTATGACCAGCGGCTTGAATATCCTGTTCAATTCCCTGACCTCGCCCAACACGATCACGCTCACCGCTGCCAGCGGCACCATCGGCATGAACAGCGGGGCCGGAGATATCGGCAGCGGTGGCAGCGTGGATCTGACGGCGCAGGCACTGAACCTCGGAGACGTGACTTCATCAGGCTCGGTCAATGCCACGGCGACCGCGGGCGATGCCGGCTTCGGTACCGTCGATGCGGCAAATGACATTGTCATCTCGGCAACCGGCACGCCGACCCTGGACAAGGCAATCAGCGGCGGCAACACCAGTATCACGGGTGCGTCGGTCACGTTGAATAACGGCACTATCGGCGGCGATCTGGCGCTCGATGCGACAGCCGGTGACATCAATGGAACGGGTACGGTTACCGTGGGCGGTGGCATCGACCTGGATGCGACCGGGAATGTAGGCTTTGGCAGCCTCGATGCCCAGGGCGGCACCTTCACCGTCGATGCCGGCGGCAATATCAATTTTACCAGCGCCGCGAGCAGCGATGATATGACGCTGAACGCTGGCGGCGCGCTGGTTGCAGACAGTGTCTCCGCTGCCAAGACAGGTTCGGGATCGGTCTTCATCAGTGCGGCAAATGGAATTGATCTCCGCAATGTTTCCGGAAACAGCATTACGCTGCAGGCGTTCAACGGACTGGTGAATGTCCGCAACAATGTCGATGTGACCGAAATACTGGTTGCAGAAGGTGCGTCCGTTTCGATCGTCACGCAGCAGGACATGGCGGTTATTTCCGTAGCCAGTAGCGGCGATATACGGCTGTCCTCTGCCGGAAATCTCGATGTTCAGGGTGCCGAAGCCACCGGCGACATCACAATAAACGCCGGTGGTTCCGCAACCATCAGCGACACCTTTGTTGCCGGTCAATCCGCGCCGATCAATCTCACCGGTCCGCAGAGCGCGGTTTCGACAGGTGGTGACATTTCCATCACCGCCGCCGACAATGTTCTGATCAAAAGTCTCTTAAACGCGCAGAACGACCTGCAGATCACCGCAGGAGGGCTGATCGATATTCAGGCAAATGTCGTGGGCAACGCCATCATGACAACCAGTTCAGACATGAATATCGGTTCGGCCGGAAGCCTTGGGCAAACAGACTTGACCAGTGATATCCAGATCTTCTCCGATGGCACGACACAGATGGTCCTGGGTGGAGCCACTGATCAGACCGGGGTCTTCTCTCTCGACAATGATGAATTCAGCCGCATCCATTCCGGCGGCGATCTGACCCTGACCGCCTTGTCTACAGGCATCGGCGGATTTGACATGGTGCTGCAGGATTTGAACGTGCTTGTGGCAAACAATGTCAGCGGCCCGCAATCGGCCAATATCGGACTGGGCAATAATCTCAATTTCGTATCCGGACAGTCGATTGCCGTGACCGGCTTTGTCGATTTCGGCAATGCCAATGCAAATTCCGGTCTGAATTTTACGGCCGGTCAGGACATGTTTGTCGACGCCGCCAGCGGCATCATCCAGATGACCGACGCGAACGGAAGTTTCTCCGGCAGCGGCAGTCTCTCGATCAATGCCGCCAGTATCTTCGCAATGACCAGCCAGGCACTGGACGATATCGCAGGCCTGTCTGCGGCGGATATCGACAACCGCCTCGCAAGCAACGACGGCATTGATCTTCCCGATGGCCTGATCCGGGCGGACAATGTCCAGATAGCGGTGACTGACAATCTGCTCATTCAGAATACGGCAAACGGAACCGAATTCGCCGATCGGCGCGGGTTCAATGCAGGAAGCTTGTCCATTGTAGGCCCCTCGACGGGCAATACCACTATCGTGATCAACGGTATTGTGAGTACTGCAACCGGCCTGGATACTATTCCCGCCACCAATGTATCGATCGGTTTTGATCCCGCCTCCACGATCAATGGCTGTGTGATCAACAATCCGGCCAGCTGCAACCCTACGCCAACTCCGACGCCGACGCCTGTCCCGGAGACACCGGAAATCGATGATCCGGTAAAGGATGTGATCGAGGAAGAGGTGACCCCGGAAAGATATGAGGCAGATCCGTTTGCCAGCAATCCCATCGAGATAAAGGAAAACGAGCAATTGGCCGAAGACCCCCTTATCGATGAACCGGTAACGGGAGCAGGCAATGACGATCTGTGGACCAGCGGTTCGGATTGCGAGCGGGATAACGCAGGAAATTGCCAGCCGGACGACGAAGAGGAAGAAAAGGAAAAGGAGCCGGCAGAATGATGTCGCCGATCAATTGATTTGTTGACCTGCCGCGCGGAAAGCCATTAGGCGATGGGCGATGAATGACAATGCCGCACATCCGCTCAAACTCTTTAACAGCCTCACTCGCCAGCTGGAGGACTTCGTGCCCGTCCATGCAGGCGAGGCACGGGTCTACACCTGCGGGCCGACCGTCTATAACTATCCCCATATCGGCAATATGCGGGCCTATGTGTTCGCCGATCTGCTGGGACGCACACTGAGCTGGAAGGGCTACAAGCTCACCCATGTCATCAATATCACCGATGTCGGGCATCTGACCGATGATGCCGATACCGGGGAAGACAAGCTCGAGAAGATGGCGGCCGAGAAGGCCCAGTCGATCTGGGATATCGCGAAACATTATACCGAGGCCTATTGGCAGGATATCAAGGCGCTCAATATCCGGCAGCCGGCCCACTGGTCGATCGCCACCGACTATGTTCCGGCGATGATCGACTACGCAAAGGGCATCGCCGACAAGCATTGCTATGAGCTCGACAGCGGCCTCTATTTCGATGTCTCCACCGTTACCAATTACGGTACGCTCGCTCGCGCAGCGACCGACGACGGCGAAGGACGCATCGACGCTGTCGAGGGCAAGCGCAACGCCGCCGATTTCGCGATCTGGCGCAAGACGCCGCCCGGCGAGAAGCGTCAGATGGAATGGGACAGCCCCTGGGGCAGGGGCGCTCCCGGCTGGCATCTGGAATGTTCGGTGATGTCGGAAGCGCTGCTCGGCCTGCCGTTCGATATCCACACCGGCGGCATCGACCATCGCGAGATCCACCATCCCAACGAGATCGCCCAGAACCAGGCGCACAGCTGCTCCGACCATTCGGGCGCGAAAATCTGGATGCACAATAATTTCCTGATCGACCGGACCGGCAAGATGTCGAAATCTTCAGGCGAGTTTCTGCGGCTGCAACTGCTGATCGACAAGGGCATCCCTCCCCTCTCCTATCGCCTGATGTGCCTGCAGGCCCATTATCGCAGCGAGCTGGAATTTACCTGGGACAATTTGCTCGCGGCGCTGACCCGGCTGAAACGGATTGTGATGGGCGTGGAGCGGCTGGTCGAAAAAGCCGCTGCAAAAACGGAAGCCGTCACACACCCCGCACTGCTGCAGCTGCGGGAAAAGTTTGACGCTGCTCTTTGCGAAGATCTGAACAGCTCGAAAGGCTTGCCATTGCTCGAGGAATTGCTGGCGCTCAAGAAAGTGTCCGCCGAACAACGGCTCCAGCTATTGTCCGACATGGATTCCGTTCTGGGGCTGGCCCTGACATCGGTGGAGCGCAGCGCCCTCAGGGTCCGGCCACTTGCGGCCAGGACAGACGAAACCGAGATCGAAGCAAAGCTGGACCAGCGCCAGCAAGCCAAATCGGAAAAGGACTTTGCAACCGCCGACGCCATACGCGACGATCTTATCGCGCAAGGCGTGGAATTGATGGACGGCGATCCGCTGCGCTGGGAATGGAGAATAGACATATGACCAACAAACCAAAAGCCGCCATGGCATCGCTTGTCCGCCCGCTGGTCGAGCCGCATTGCGGAGATCTTGACGTCACCTGGTTCACCAGCACCGAGGAAGCGATGGCAATCGCGCCGCATGCCGAAATTGGCTGGTTCGACATGTACGACAAGGCCAAGATGGCCGAGATCATATCCGCCGCTACCAATCTTAAATGGCTCAACAGCATTTATGCCGGGGTCGAACATTTTCCGCTTGCCCAGCTCAAGGAACAGGGCACGATCCTGACCAATGGCGCGGGCCTCAACAGCGCGCCGATTGCCGAATTCGCAGTCATGATGATGCTCTCCGCCGCCAAACGCAGCGATCTTATCGTGGACAGCCAGCGCCAGCACCAATGGCTGGAAACGCCGCCCGGAACAACCGAAATTGATGACAGCAAGGCGCTGATCATCGGCTATGGCGGCATCGGCCAGCAGATCGCGAAAAAGCTCGCCGGCTTTGACATGGAGGTGACCGCGGTCAGGCGCACCGCGACCGGCGAGCCCAATGTCATCGGCCTCGACGACTGGCGCGACCGGCTTGGCGAATTTGACTGGGTCTTCGTTTCAGCTCCGGCAACCAGTGACACCAGACATCTGCTCGGTGCCGAAGAGTTCGCCGCGATGAAGGACACCGCATGGCTGGTCAATGTCGCGCGCGGAACGCTGATCGACCAGGACGCGTTGCTGACCGCGCTGAACGACAAGGTGATTGGCGGCGCGGCGCTTGATGTCACCGACCCCGAGCCATTGCCGGCCGACCATCCGCTGTGGGATGCGCCCAATTGCATCATCACCATGCATTTGTCGGGCACCGCGCAAACCCGGATGTTCCAGCGTGCCGCCGCCCGCTTCGTCGAAAATCTGAAGCGCTACCGGAGTGGCGGGGAGATGATTGCCGTGGCAGACTTTGATCGCGGATATTGAGGGGGTGACACCTCAACTATTTTAACTTATCAACCAAGAACATAGGGGTAGAGTGAGTCTTGTTCTTGAGGGGGATTGAGGGTCATTTGGGTCGTTACCATTTACTCGCACCAGCACTGATCATCACGATCGGGGAAGGACCCACATGACCAAAGCATCCGATCTGTTCGTAGAATGTCTCGAAAACGAAGGCGTTGAATATCTGTTTGGCGTACCCGGCGAAGAGAATCTCGACATGCTCGACAGCCTGTCGCGCTCCAAGAAAATCAAGCTCATCCTGACCCGTCACGAACAAGGGGCCGGTTTCATGGCCGCCACTTATGGACGGCATACGGGCAAGACCGGCGTCTGTATGGCGACATTGGGGCCCGGTGCGACCAATCTGGTGACCGCCGCTGCCTATGCGCAACTGGGCGGGATGCCGATTTTGATGGTCACCGGCCAGAAGCCGATCAAGAAATCCAAGCAGGGCCGGTTCCAGATTCTCGACGTGGTCGACATGATGGGCCCCATTACCAAATTCACCCATCAACTGGCATCGGCCGACAATATCCCGAGCCGTGTGCGCGAGGCGATCCGTCTGGCCGAGGAAGAAAAGCCCGGCGCCACCCATATCGAGTTCCCCGAGGATATTGCCGACGAGGAAACCGACTCGACCCCGATCACGCCCAGCCTGACGCGGCGTCCGGTTGCGGAAGCAAAGGCGGTCCGTGCTGCAACCAAGAAAATTGAAAATGCCAAGTCTCCGATCATCGTTGTCGGCGGCGGTGCCAACCGGACGACCACCGGACGCATGCTCACGCAGTTTATCGAGAAGACCGGCATACCCTTCGTTACGACCCAGCTCGGCAAGGGCGTGGTCGACGAAACCCACAAGGAATTCATGGGTTGCGCGGCGCTGTCGGCCAATGATTTTGTCCACCGGGCAATCGAATCGGCGGATCTGATCATCAACGTCGGGCATGACGTGATCGAAAAGCCGCCATTTTTCATGGCGACCGGCAGCACCGAAGTCATCCACGTGTCGATGAACAGCGCGGAAGTCGACCCGGTCTATTTCCCGCAGATCGAGGTAATCGGCGATATCGGCAATGCGATCTGGCAGATGAAGGAAGATATTGTCCCTTCCGGCAGTTGGAATTTCGACGCGATGTACAAGGCGCGCCGGGCCGAGGAAGAGCATACGGATACGATGGACGACGACATGCGTTGCCCCATCTACCCGCCGCATCTGGTCAAGGTTGTCCGCGACGCCATGCCCGCAGACGGGATCATCTGCCTCGACAACGGCGTCTACAAGATCTGGTTCGCCCGTAATTACAAGGCGCGGCAGGCCAATACCGTTCTGCTCGACAACGCACTGGCGACAATGGGTGCCGGCCTGCCATCCGCAATGGCGTCGGCCATGGTCTATCCCGATCGCAAGGTCATGGCGATATGCGGCGACGGCGGCTTCATGATGAACAGCCAGGAAATGGAAACCGCAGTCCGGCTGAAGCTCAATATCACGGTGCTCATTCTGAACGACTCCAGTTATGGCATGATCCGCTGGAAGCAGGCAAACATGGGCTTCAAGGACTGGGGCCTGACCTACGGCAATCCCGATTTTGTCAAATATGCAGAAAGCTATGGCGCCAACGGGCACCGGATTACCAGCGCCAAGAATCTGACGGAAACGATCGACAAATGCCTGAACACCGAAGGCGTTCACCTGATTGACTGTCCGGTTGACTATTCCGACAATGACCGCATTTTGAATCACGAGATCAAGGAACTCAGCGCGAAGGTGTGAGTGAGGCCCCTATGACCAAGTTAAAAGACGTCTATCCGCTGTATCTCAACAATGAGGCAGTGCAGCCCAATACCGATCTGGAAGTCACCGACAAATATACCAATGAAGTCGCCTTCCGCACCGCCCTTGCGACGCCCGACGTTATCGAGGAGGCGATTGCCGGCGCGGTCGCGGCAACCGAACCGATGGCAGCGATGGCCAGCTACGAGCGGCAGAATGTGCTGCAGCATTGCGTCGACCGGTTCAAGGAGCGGTTCGACGAGCTGGCCTATTCGCTGTGCGTGGAAGCCGGCAAGCCGATCAAGGACGCGGAAGGCGAAACCACCCGTCTGATCGACACCTTCCGGATCGCGGCCGAAGAATCCGTGCGCAATTATGGCGAGGTCCAGCCGCTCGATATCTCCGCGCGGGCCAAGGGCTATATGGGCATGTGGAAGCGCGTTCCGATCGGTCCGTGCAGCTTCATTTCTCCCTTCAACTTTCCGCTCAATCTGGCGGCGCATAAAATTGCGCCGGCGATTGCCGTAGGTTGTCCGTTCGTGATGAAACCGGCAAGCAAAACGCCGCTGGGCGCGATCATCATGGGCGAGATACTGGCAGAAACCGATCTGCCGAAAGGTGCCTTCTCGATTCTGCCCGCAAGTCGGGACGGCGCCGATCTGTTTACCGTTGACGAGCGCCTGAAGCTGCTTTCGTTCACCGGTTCGCCGGGGGTTGGCTGGGATCTCAAAGCCAAGGCCGGCAAGAAAAAGGTCGTGCTCGAACTGGGCGGCAATGCCGCCGTGATTGTCGATCATGATGCGGATCTCGACGATGCGCTGGAGCGGGTCGTGTTCGGCGCATTCTATCAGTCGGGCCAGAGCTGTATCGGCGTGCAGCGGATCATCATTCATGAAAATATCTACGACAAGTTCAGGGACATGCTGGTTGCCAGGACCAAATCCCTGATCTCGGGCGATCCGAAGGAACGCGAAACATTCATCGGTCCGATGATTTCCGAGGGCGAAGCCAAGCGTCTGCACGGCTGGATCGAAAGCGCTGTCGCCGGCGGCGCCAAGCTGCTGTGCGGCGGCGACCGCAACGGCAATATGCTGGAAGCTACATTGCTGGAGAATGTCGACACCCGGGCAGACGCCTATCGCGAGGAAGCCTTCGGTCCGCTTGCCCTGCTCTCCAAATTCAGTGATTTCGGTGCAGCGCTCAATGAAGTCAATGACAGCAAGTTCGGGCTGCAGGCCGGCATTTTCACCCGCGACCTGTTCAAGACTCTCGATGCCTGGGATCATCTCGATGTCGGCGGTGTAGTGATCAACGACGTGCCCTCCTACCGCGTCGACAACATGCCTTACGGCGGGGTCAAGGACAGTGGTCTGGGTCGCGAAGGTATAAGATTCGCCATGGAAGACATGACCGAAATCCGGAATCTGGTGATTCGCCGCAAGCCAGGCTAGGCCAACAGCCGATGACCGTTGCCCATGCGCCACACTGTGCTCGGACTGGCGCATGATTCCATCAGCAAGACCCTAGAAAATAAAAGAAAACGGGCGATTTTCATTTGCATTGAGCAACGGATGGGCGATAGATAGCCTTAGCCATATGGTGATGGGGAGCCAATTTCGCCATAGGGAACAGCAAGGGTCGCGTCGTGCTGAATGAGGGGACCGGTGTCAAAACCGGATTGGGCAACGATGCAAACGAAGAAAAAATTTTCGTGGGTACCAGGCTGGCCAGTGCTGGCCGCTAGCCTATTCTGTTCGGCCCTGGTCGCAACGGCATTGGTCATCTCGACCATGGCAAGTACGACACCGGTGGCAGCCGCCACTGATGGTCCTGGCGGCACCTATCTGGGCGTGGCCACCTGCGGTGGCACAACCTGTCACGGGCGGCAGGAAGCTGACGGCGAGATTGTCCGGCAGGACGAAATCATGCGCTGGCAGGAAGAATCCACACCCGGCGGCGCCCATAGCCGCGCGTTCCGCGTCCTTCGCGAACCGCGCAGCATTGCCATTGCCAAGCGCTTGGGTCTTAAGGATGCCGCATCCGCTTCAGAATGTCTCGGCTGTCACAGCACGGCGGCATCGAGCAAGGGGCCACGGTTTCAACTCAACGACGGCGTCGGCTGCGAATCCTGCCACGGCGCGTCTTCCGGATGGCTGTCCAGCCATTATGCTGTCGGTGCCAGCCATGCCCGCAATGTTTCAAAAGGACTGGTCCCTCTGGACAATCCCAAGGCGCGGGCCAGTGTCTGCCTCGACTGTCATTTCGGCAGCGCCAAGAAGGGCCAGTTTGTCGATCACCGGATCATGGCCGCCGGACACCCGCGCATCTCGTTCGAAATGGACCTGTTCTCGACGTTGCAACAGCATCATGACGAGGATGTTGATTATGTCCGCCGCAAGGGACGCACCAACAGCGTCCAGTTCTGGGCCGTGGGTCAGGCGATGGCGCTCGAACGGTCACTCAACCTGTTCACCAAGCCGGCCATCGCCACCGAAGGCATTTTTCCTGAATTCTATTTTTACGACTGCCACAGCTGCCATCGCCGGATTTACGATGATCCGTCGGCCCGCCCGACCTCGATCAACAATCCCGCGCGATCCATCCCGGAAGGCATGCCGCCGTATAATGACGAGAATATGATCATGCTCAGCGCGGCAATCAAAGTGGCAGCCCCCGACATCGCCGGTGAATTTGACAGCCGGTCCAGGGCGTTTCACGCCGCCATGGCGCAGGGCCGTGAACCGGCCGTCCAGGAAGCCGCACGACTGCGGCAATATGCGACCCAGCTTGCGGATCGCTTTTCCCGCGCCAGCTTTGGCAAGGCTCAAACGTTCCAGATCATGGAAACCATTGCCGGCGAAGCGATTTCGCCGCGCTTCACCGACTACGAGGGCAGCGTCCAAGCGGTCATGGCGATTGATACCCTGCTCAACGGACTGGTGAATCGTGGACAGGTCAGCCCGTCCGCAGCCGCCAGCCTGCGCGGACAGATCAATGTCGCCTACGAGGCGGTTGCCGACCCCAATGACTACCAGCCACTGAAGTTCCGGCGGGCGCTGGGCAGTGCCGTACGCACCATACGGTCGCTCAGGTAGGGATATTGGTGATGCGCAAACCCATGTTCACAACCGCCATTTCGGCCGCTGCCCTGATCTTGACCTCTTGCGGTGGCGGCGGTGGCAGCAATGATTTTGGCGGCACGCCTTCGCCCGCGCCGGCTCCAACACCCACCCCTACACCCACGGGTTTCGTCGCGCCGGCACAGCGATCGCTGACGGTCGCGGATGTCCAGACAATTATCGCCCAGGCCGCCGGCGAGGCGCAGGCCCGCAATCTTCCTTCGGTGATCGCCGTGGTCGATCGCGTCGGCAACGTGCTGGCAGTATTCGACATGAACGGGTCGAATAGCGGATCGAGCGAAATCGCCGTCAGCTCCAGACAGATCGGTGGCGTTGCCGGTCCGGGGAACACCGTCGGCCTGCAAGGCGCGATGGTGCCAGCTTCAACGGCCGCGATAGCAAAGGCAATAACCGGTGCCTATCTGTCCAGCGGCGGGAACGCCTTTTCCAGCCGCACGGCCAGCCAGATCGCGCAGGAACATTTCCCGCCAGCACCAACCACTGTCGGTCTGGAGAGCGGACCGCTGTTCGGCGTCCAGTTCAGCCAGCTCCCCTGTTCCGACCTGTCGCAGCGATTCAACACGATGGGCGGAGCCGGATCCATGATCGGACCCAAACGGTCACCGCTTGGCCTGGCGGCCGATCCCGGCGGTTTGCCGATCTACAAGGACGGCGTCGTGGTTGGCGGCATCGGCATCATGGGTGACGGCGACTATGCTTTTGATCCCAATATTCTCGATGTCGATAACGATGCCGAAGAAGCGATTGCCCTGGCCGGAATCCAGGGCTTTGCACCGCCGGCATCAATTACCGCCAACCGCATTTCGGTTGACGGCACCTCGCTGCGGTTCAGCGATATCGTCGTCTCCGACCTGTCCCCGCTGCAGGGCAATTTTGCCGCGATAAACGGAACGCTCGGGAACCTTGTGTCCGTGACCGGCTATACGGATGGTTCGATTATCGCCGGCACGGCCTATGGCACGGAAGCATCCGGAATCCGCGCTTCCAAAGCCAGCGAGTTTTCCAATTCCGATGCCTTTGTGCTGACCGATGGCACCGGCGCCAACCGCTTCCCGATTCGCGCCGGTACAGACGGTGCAGCGATCACAACGCCGCTCACCGCTGCGGAAGTGCGCGCCATTCTGGAAGAGGCATTCATCATCTTCAGCCGCGCCAGAGCACAGATTCGCCAGCCGCTGGATAGCCGGATGCAGGCTACCGTCAGCGTCGTCGATACCTATGGCCAGATACTCGGCATCGTGCGCACACCGGACGGTCCGATCTTCGGCACCGACGTATCGCTGCAAAAAGCCAGAACGGCCGCCTTTTTCTCCAACGCAGCAGCGGCTCAGCAATTGCTGAATACACCGGTGGTGCCCGGCATCACCAACGTGCCCGCCTATGTGCAACGCGTCCGCACCTTTCTGGGTGATCCCAATGCCCTGACCGGCACGGTGGCCTTTGCCGATCGGTCTGGCGGCAATCTGTCCCGGCCCTATTTCCCGGATGGCGAGGTCGGGCGACCGCCCGGCCCGTTGTCGGTCGCACAGTCTTCGCAATTCAGTCCATTTGCGGTGGGTCTGCAACTCGACCTGGTGGTGCCCAATATCGGGGCGCATCTGGAATTTGTGCGCTCCAATGGTGCGAGCGCCGACACCCCGCAACGCTGCACGCAAGTGCCGGCAATAGCGGGAACCGGAGGACAGGTCCGGCTTGCCAATGGTATCCAGATTTTTCCCGGCAGCGTGCCCATCTATCGCGGTGACAAGCTGATCGGCGGGATCGGCGTGTCGGGTGATGGCATCGACCAGGACGATATGGCCAGCTTCCTTGGCCTGCACAACGCGGGTGTGCGCTTGGGTAGTATCGGCAATGCACCGAAAGCGATCCGCGCAGACAATGTCGTGGTCAATCTCGGCAATGCGAATGTCCGCCTTCGTTATGTTAACTGTCCCTTCGCGCCTTTTCTTGACACGAATGCACAAAATGTCTGCGAGGGACTGTAGGACGGATGACCGGACTCTCCGCCTCTTTTGTCCCGATCCTGGCCGTGATGTCAGGACAGGCGGAGCAGATGGAAGCTCAACGCGCCTCAGTCGAGGAGATGGAAGCGTCCTTGACAGCTTTGCTGGCTGGAGAAAAATTTGCCTGGATTGGTAAAAAATCTGCTGATTTCGGACCACAAACGGGAATGGGCGGACCAGATCTGGAGGCAGAAGAGACAGAAGCGGGCGACAAAGCGGCAGCCACTGCCGGGAAGCCAGAAGATGCTTCCAATTCTTCCAATTCACCCGTGTCGGAAGGCCCGGACCAGCTCGATACGGATATCGATGTACTGAATGCCGATGACGCGCTGATCGATGGCCGGCGCCGGCCTGGCGTGCAAAAAGAACTGCCGGACCCGATCACTCAGAATAATCCGGGCGCGGTCAGCGCCCCTCCGCCGGAGGCCTTTCCCACCGATGAATTTCCTGTCCCGGATCGCTGGCGGATCATGCAGAGCCTGTGCCCGGCAAAGGGCGGCGATGACTCGATCTATACCTTGTTCGGCGCCTTGCGGAACAATTGCCACAGCACGCTCAACCCCTACAACCAGAATGTACTCAAAGGTGACAAGCCGATCCCTGCCGACAAGAGGCCGGGATTTCTGAAGGGCGATGACTGGTTCTTTGTCGCCAATGTCATTTCTGATACCGTGATCGAACCGCGCAGTTTCCCTATTCCCGTTGGTGTGCAGACCACAGAACGCCCGAACAGCATCGACGTATTCGGGCGCTCCGGTTCGGAAGTCTATGCCCAGACCTTCATCACCGGTTTTGCCCTGATCAAGGGATCAACCGCCTACAAGCCGCCAGACGTCGAATATCGCCTGACCCTGGCAACACAGGTCAATCATGTGAACGTGCCGGAACGCCGGGTATTGTTCGTCGAACCGTCGAAATCCTCGCACCGCACCGACTGGTTCGTTGGCGTGCAGGAGGCTTTTTTCGACTATCATATCCGCAACACATCGGCGCGCTATGATTTTGACAGTTTCCGGATCGGCATCCAGCCGATGCAGGCGGATTTCCGTGGATTCCTGTTCCAGGACAACCAGCTCGGTTTCCGTCTGTTCGGTACGCGGGACAACAACCGGATCCAGTATAATCTCGGCGCCTTTGTCCAGCTGGAGAAAGACACCAATTCCGGGCTCAACGACATCACACAGACGCCGCGCGAAAGCTATATTTTCTTTGCCAATCTTTATCGGCAGGACCTACCCTTTGTCGGGCTGACCAGCCAGTTCAGCGTGACCTATAATATGAACCGCGAAAAATCCGATGTCGAGATTGACGACAATGGCTTTCCGGTCCGCCCCGCCCTGCTCGGAGATTTACGCGGCCGGGCTTATGATGTGGTCTATCCGGGCTATGCCTTTGACGGTCGCATCGGACGGATCAATCTGACCGGGCAGGTCTATGGTGCCTTTGGCGAGGACCGGAACAGTTTCTTCACCAGCGAACCAGCAAATATCGCCGCCTATTTCGGCGCCGTGGAAGCCAGCTATGATGTCGACTTCCTGCGCTTTCGCGCCTCCGGCCTGTTCGCCAGCGGCGACGGCAATCCCTATAATAATACCGAAGCCGGCTTTGACGCGATATTCGAAAATCCGATTTTTGCCGGCGCTGACACGAGCTACTGGATCCGCCAGACGATTCCGTTTGCGGGAGGCGGCAGAGTGATCTCGATCAATGGCCGCAACGGTATTCTCAACTCGCTTCGCTCTTCAAAGGAGCAGGGACAAAGCAATTTCAACAATCCGGGCACGATATTGGCCGGTGTCGGCGTCGATGCTGATCTGACGCCGGACTTCCGGATTTCGGCCAATGCCAATCATCTCTGGTTCCACAAGACCGAAAGCCTCGAAGCCTTGCGGGTCGAAGGCTCCATACCGAAGGATATCGGCTGGGATCTCTCCGTAGCAGCAATTTACCGGCCCAAGGCTACACAAAATATGGTATTTCGACTGTCAGGGGCGGCGCTATTGCCGGGTAAAGGGTTCAAGGATTTGTTCGATCAGACAGACAAGCGCGACTTTCATTATTCCATCCTGCTCAATGCGATACTGGCCTTCTGATGCATTGGCGGACCTTCATGACCAACAATAGCAAATCGATCCTCACAGGCTTGGGTGCCTTGGCACTTACCCTTGCTCCGGCGTCCTTGCTGCTCGCTGCGGGCAAGGAAAAGCCGCAAAAAATCGATTATAGCTTCACGCCCCCAGCTCCACAAAACCAGACCTGGGACGAAGCGCAGGTGAAAAGCAGTGGTTGCCAGTCCTGTCACACCGACAGCGATCAGAAGACCATGCACGAAACCCCGGCCGTGGTTCTGGGGTGCGTCGATTGTCACGGGGGCGATGCCTCGGTTACCGGTGACAACAGATGGGGCAAGAACAGTCTGGCCTATATGGATGCGCTCAAGAAAGCGCATGTTCTGCCCAAATATCCCGAAAGCTGGCATTGGCCTTCGTCTGCCAATCCGAAGCGAAGCTATTCGCTCTTGAACGCGGAATCGCCGGAATTTGTGCGCTTTGTCAATCCGTCGGACTATCGGGTCGCACGGGAATCCTGCGGCGCCTGCCATATGGAAATCATCGAGGCTTCGGAACGGTCGCTGATGGCAACCGGCGCCATGCTATGGGGCGGTGCCGCCTATAATAACGGCATCGTGCCGTTCAAGAATTACGTATTTGGAGAGGCTTATACGCGCGACGGTGAAGCAGCGACGATCAAGTCGCCCGGCAGTCCGCACGGCACGGTAACCGAAGCCGAGAAGAAGCGCGGCGCTCTGCCGATACTCTATCCCTTGCCGACCTGGCACACGGTGCCGCCCGGCGATATTTTCCGCGTGTTCGAACGCGGCGGCCGCAATATCAACACCCAGTTCCCCGAGATCGGGTTGCCCAATATCGGCGGCATCATCCAGCGGCTGGAAGAGCCCGGACGCCCCGACCTCAAGCAGTCCAACCGCGGACCCGGAACCGGCCTGCGCGTCGCCATACCGGTGCTGAATATCCACAAGACGCGGCTCAACGATCCGTTTATGTGGTTCATGGGCACCAATGACCAGCCCGGTGACTATCGCCAGTCGGGCTGTGCCGGCTGCCACGTCGTCTACGCGAATGACCGCGAGCCCCGCCACAGTTCGATCTGGGCGAAATATGGCCGCGACGGCCAGACACAGACCATCGATCCGACCATCCGCAACCTCAAGGAGGGCGAACATCGCTTCGGCAGCTATGGTACATATGATGCGTCGCACGGGGCGAAAGGCGGACATGGCGACGGTCATGAGCCCAAGACGGTGTCACATGGTGAAGATACCGACCACGGCGACGATCACGCTGACGAAACAGATCCTGCCAAACGCGAAAAAGGCCATCCGATACAGCATGCCTTCACCCGCGCCATTCCGACCGCCCAGTGTATGAACTGCCACATGCACCAGCCGAATATCTTTCTGAACAGCTATCTCGGCTACACGATGTGGGATTATGAATCGGACGCGCCCTATATGTGGCCGGGGCCAGACAACAAGACACCCAAGCCGGAAGGCATGAGCGACGCTCAATATCAGCAGAAATACAAGCAGCAGAAATATCCGACGGCGGAGGAGGTGCGGGCGGTGCTCGACCGGAATCCGGAAGGCGCCGCACCGAAAGGGTTGTGGGCCGATATCGATTTCCTGCGCAATGTCTACGACATCAACAGTGAAGCCAAAGATACGCAATTTGCGGACTATCATGGCCATGGCTGGAATTTCCGCGCTATCCTGAAACGCGATCGGGATGGAAATCTGCTTGATGCCGAAGGCAACCAGGCGAGCTACAGCACCGACACCGACAATATCGTTGCCAACGATGATCCGGAAAAATTCCGCAAGGGTGATGAAGGCCAGTTCGTGGAGCCGGGGATCAACCCGGGCAAATCAGTCCATATGATGAGTATCCATGCCGAGGTCGGCATGCAGTGCGCCGACTGCCATTTTGCCCAGGACAGCCATGGTAACGGCCTGATCTACGGCGAAGTCGCTAATGCAGTCGAAATCAGCTGCAAGGACTGTCACGGCACCGCCGATGCCTATCCGACCCTGATGACTAGCAATCTGGCGGCGCGGCCAAAGGGCAAAAACCTGGGTCTCCTCCGCAACGCAAATGGCGAGCGGCGCTTCGAATGGTTCAAGGACCCCGACGGCCAGCGCGTATTGATCCAGCGGTCGATTGTCGATCCAAAGCTTAGCTGGCGGGTCAGTCTCGTCAAAAACAGCGTCGATCGGTCACACCCCGATTTCAACCTCAAGGCGGCGCGAGCGAAGCTCATGTCCAAAAGCGGTGCGGAAACGGGCAAATATGCTTTCGGAAGCGGGGTGGCGAAAGACGACCGGGCGCATAAGGACGAAAATATGGTCTGCTTCACCTGCCATCTCAGCTGGACGACCAGCTGTGGTGGGTGCCATTTGCCGATCGAAGCGAACTGGCAGGCGGACAGCCACAAATATGAAGGCGGCACGACCCGGAACTATGCAACCTACAATCCGCAGGTCGCCCGCGACCAGATGTTCCAACTGGGCCGGCACCAGACCAGCAAGGGCAATGTCATTGCTCCCGTGCGGTCGACATCCGCCTTGATCCTGTCCTCGACCAACATCAATCGCGAACGCATTTATGTCCAGCAGCCACCGATCTCCGGCATAGGCTTTTCATCGCAGGCATTCGCGCCGCATTTCCCGCACACCGTGCGCAAGACCGAAACCAAGCAATGCTCCGATTGTCATGTCAGCGAGGCCAATGACAATAATGCGATCATGGCCCAGACACTTTTGCAGGGGACGAATTTCGTCAATTTCATCGGCCTTCACGCTTGGGTAGGCTTGGAAAAGGGCTTCGAAGCGGTCCGGGTTACGGAATGGGATGAACCGCAGGCGGTCATCGGCTCCTATCTGCAAAAATATGCCTATCCCGACTATTGGCGGATGCATGTCGAGGATCATGACCGTGAGCTGATAGACTGGGTGCGGGGTGAACGACTCGACAAGGATCTCTCCGGCGAAACCAAGGCGCTCGAAGAGTTCAAGAATGTCGTTCAGGGAACCGGTGATGCGGTCCGCTGTCTTCAGCTTCGCGGCGAATATATGTTTGTAGCGGAAGGCAAAGGCGGATTCCGCGCCTATGATGTCGCTTCGATTGGTAACAAGGGCTTCTCGGAACGCATCATCAAGGCTCCCTTCTCTTCGCTGGGTCATGACACCCATGTCGACACCAAAAACGCGACCTGCATGGCGCTGGCCACCAACCAGCCGATCGCGCCGCTGCGCAACACCAAGGAGCTGCGCGAGGTCAATCAGGAGCAGGCTTTCCATCCGATCTACGATTTTGCGGTGATCACGGACAGCGAAGAGGGACTGATCCTGGTCGATATCAATACGCTGGCCGATGGCGAGTTTCGCAACAATTTCTTCAAGCGGAGCCTCACCTGGAACGAAGGCGGCGTGCTGGACGGCGCGCGCCATATCACGCTGGCTGGCCATTATGCCTATATCACCACGGCCACCGGACTGACGCTGATCGACCTCGACGAGCCGCTCAAACCCCGCCATGTCGTCACGATCCCGATGGCCGATGCCCGGGCTTCCGCGCTGCAGTTCCGTTATCTCTGGGTTACCGATGCGGATGGCGTGAAGCTGTTCAATGTCACCGACATGGAAAATCCGGTGGCGGTTCCATCCGGCACAATTCCGCTACGCAACGCCCAGCGGCTCTATCTGGCCCGCACCTACGCCTATATCGCGGCCAAGGACGAAGGTCTGGTCATCGCGAATATCACCCGGCCGGAATCGCCGACCGTCTATCTGAAAGAAACTTTTGGTGGCAAAATGACAGATGCGGAAGATGTCATCGTCGGATCGACCAACGCGACCCTGTTTGCCTATGTCGCCGACGGCCGTAACGGGTTGAAGGTAATCCAGCTGACGACGCCTGACAGCCAGAAAAACTATTATGGCTTCTCCCCGGCACCGAAACCGGAACTCATCGCCTTTGCCCGCACGCCGAAACCGGCGCTTGCCTTGTCCAAGGGGCTGGATCGTGACCGTGCAGTGGACGAAACCGGCGGCCAGATGGCGGTCTTCGGTCGACTGGGATCCCGGCCCTTTACCCGCAGCGAAATGCAGCGCTTCTACCTGAACAGCAAGGGCAATCCCTATTTCGTGCAGGATGAACCGGATATTGCAGACTGGATCGGACCGGTTCCGCCGCTGCTCGCCAAACGATAAAAGGAACGGGGGCCGGGCTATTACGCAGCCGCGACCCCCTGTCCCCCAATACGCTACTCGGGGGAATGGCTTACCCTGTGCACCGGAGCACGCAGAGTTTTGTTAAAATTGGTAAAGTGGCAATCAGGTCAGCAGTTGCGGTCGATCGCGCGGCCGGCCAACGCACCGACGGCACCGCCAATGATCGTGCCTTCGGTTTTATCACCGCGCCCGGCCACTTCGTTGCCAAGCAGACCACCGGCAATCGCGCCGATGATTGTGCCGCCAGTCCCACGGTCGCAACCCCGATAGCGGCGGTCACTATAATAGCGGTTGTCGCGATAGCGGCGCTGGTCCCGATAATACCGCCGGTCCCGATAGCGGTGGCCACGATAGGTATCACCGCGCCGATATTCGCGATATCCGTTGTCGCGGACCTGTTCGTAATAGTCGCCATTATAATAGCCGCCACGCGCTTCTGCCGGTGCGGCAAAAGCCATGGTTCCGACAGCCGCCGCTGAAATTACCAAACTTCCCAATATCTTGTTGATCATCTTGTATACTCCAGAAGGATTTCTATAACCCAAATCAATTGCTACCCAACGAGTGTCTTTCTAGGGACGCTGGGTTGACCAGATACTGAATGGCGGTTTTATCTCAGGTTCATGTTCAGAGCCTGTTTTCTGAATAGACCGGGGAGAAGCAAAGCGACTAGCGATTTAAGCCATTGTCGGGTTGCAACCGGTCGGATAGCGATTGGCACAGACAACAAAGAGGAATGGCGATGAAACTGAAGGGCAGAACAGCAGCGATTACGGGCGGTACAGCGGGTATCGGTCGCGGGATTGCAGAGGCGTTTCTGGCGGAAGGAGCCAATGTTGCGCTGATGGCGCGGAATCCGGAAAAAGGTGCCAAAGTTGTCGCGGAACTGGGTGTTGGAGAGCGGGCGATCTTTGTTGCGGGTGATGTGATGGAGCAGGACCAGGTCGAGGGTTTTATTGACCAGACCGTCCAGCATTTTGGCGCTATTGACATTCTTGTCAATAATGCGGGCGGCGCGGGCGATCTGGCGCCGCTGGTCGACCTGACCGACGAAGCCTTTGATATGGCTATGAAATGGAACATCTATTCGAGCTTCTGGGCAACCCGTCGCGCGCTGAAACCGATGATCGCGCAGCAATGGGGCCGGGTGATCAACATCAGCTCGACCGAAGGCAAGATGGGCAAGCCGACCTTCGCCCCCTATACGATCGCCAAGCACGGCATCAACGGCATGACCAAGGCGGTGGCCCAGGAAGTTGGCACATCGGGGGTCACGGTCAACGCCATCTGCCCCGGGCTGATCATGACCGACCTGATTCTGGACAGCGGGCCGGCGACGGCGGCGGGCATGGGCATGACCTTTGACGAGATGATCGACATGTTCTCGCAGGAAAGCGCGCTGAAACGGCCGGGCAAGGTCGAGGAAGTGGCGGCGATGGCGGTGCTGCTGGCCTCGGAAGCCGGCGCCGGCATCACCGGAGCCACTTTGAGCGTCGACGGCGGCACCGCGCAATATTGACGCCGGCCGGCCAGGCCGCGACAGCGGTCCGGATCAGGGCAGCAGCTCTTTGCGCTTCGCGGCGGCCGCCTTCATCCCCGCCCAGCGATCCTCCGCCTCATCGTCTGTCCCGGACGGTCCGGCATCATCGATATGCGCCCAGGGGTCCGCAACCTTATGCCCGGCCTTGGCTTCCGCAGCAGCATCCGGCGCGGGCGCAACCTTGGCCGGCGGATCGGCGGCGACGCAATAGGCGGTAACCAGCACCATCACCGACCACCACAGGGCGTTGGCGCGGCTGGCAAAGACTCGGGAGAGACGCTGTCCGAACATGGGGCCGGGCTATCAGCCCGATATTAACAAGCCGTCGACAGTCCTCGATATCCGCAATCCCAAATATTGGGGCTTTTCCCCATTATTCAGTTTCCGTTCATGTTGGCCTATGATGTAAATATGGCTATCTAGCTGATATATCTAGATTTTCTGAAACTGGCACGGCCTGTGCATTGCTATGGACAACTTCGCGAAACAATTTGTGAAGATCCGTTTTAACCAGAAGGAAATTCGAAATGACCAACGCCAACATCCAGAACCAAGTCGCCGCCGCCTTTGCCGCTGTTTTCGCAGCCGCTGTCTTTGTCAGCGCCAGCATCGGCCCCGCCGTCAACTCCGCCGCCTCGCTGGTAGCCTGAGCAACCCATAAAGGAACCCCGACCATGTTGTCCCCCAAATTGCAAAACCGTCTCGCCGCAGCCTTCGCTGCCTTCGTTTCCGCCGCCGTCCTGCTGACCGCCTCGATCGGTCCCGCAGTCCAGAACAGCGCATCCCTGGTCATCTGATGACCGGTGATGTCGCTGGCGGCAAGCGCGCCACGCGCCCTCGCTCAATCTCCCCAGCAGTTTAGTCTCCCTTAATATCTTCCCGCTATTTTCGAGCCGGTGAAAAAGCAGAAAATAGCGCCTTTCCCATCGCGCCGACAAAGCGATGCGTTGCACCGGGCGAAGCGCGGTCCCTTCCGGCCAATCGCCGCCAATGCCGGGTCCGGCGACACAGTCCGCTGGCCCGCCTTCATCATCATCACCGCCGCGCTGTGCACGGCTTTGTTCCTGGCGATATTCCTGAGCGGCGGCCCTGCCGCGACCAGCGCTGCCGTTGGCCAGGACCCGCTCGAGGGCAGTTTCGGGATCTGCTTTGGCCCCGACCGCTACACCTGCGTCGTCGACGGCGACACCATCTGGTTCGAGGGCCGCAAGATCCGCATCGCCGATATCAACACCCCGGAAATATCGAAGCCGGGCTGCGCGTCCGAAGAGCGGCTCGGCCAGCGGGCCAAGATGCGGCTGCAGGCGCTGCTCAACGAGGGCAGCTTCTCGCTGCAGTCGATCGATCGCGACCAGGACCAATATGGCCGGGATCTCAGGATCATCACGCGCAACGGCGAGAGTCTGGGCGAGATACTGGTCGCAGAAGGGCTGGCCGAGCGCTGGCAGGGCTATCGCCGCAACTGGTGCTAGGCCGCCTGCCCCGCCTTGCGCGAGAGCAGCCAGGCGACGGCGAACAATATCATGAACAACCCGTCGACCATCGCCCCGACAAACACCGGCCCGGTCGCCACCCGGCCCTGCAGCCACAGCAAGGTCACCGGCAGGAAGAACGACAGTTTTTCCAGCACCGAAATCGGGATCAGCGCCCGATAGCGCCCCGGATCGCTGGCGATCAGCAGGAAGATCAGCTGGAACACCAGCGCAATGCCGATAAAGCCGTAATAATATTCCGGCCGCGGGCCCGCTTCCGCGAACAGGCCGGGGACCAGCGCCAGAAAGCCCCATGCGGCGGCGAGCACAAATATGATTCGGACCAGTTTCATCATTCCCTCCCGGTGATCATTGCAAAAATATGTCCAGCGCATGTCGCAGGATCTGTCTTCCAGCCTGCCTATCAGTTTGGGTCGCCGCAGGACAGAGGGCGATGCGCAAAATCACGGGATGGCAAATCCGGCCAGCCGTGATATCCGGCGAACATGAACCAATATCGCATCTATGTCGGCTGGGGCGCGATCGCCGTCGCGGCGCTCAATTTTCTCCCCCTGCCGCTGCCCGCGCTGCCGCCGATGCTGTCATCGGCAATGTTCCTGCTGCTGCCCGGCCTGGGTCCGGTGCTGATGCTGCTGTCCCCGATGCTGCTGTTCGCGGCCGGTATCGGGCTGGTCCGGGGCTGGGACGGCGGCCGCAAGCTGTTCGTCGTCTGGGCGGTAATCGGCGGCCTCGCCGCCATTGCCGGCCTGTCCTACATCCCGTTGGCGGCGACGGTCGATCTGGCGGTGATCGCGGCCTGCCTGGCGGTGGTGCTGTGGGGCGACTGGCGGCGGCTGTTGCCGGGACGGTGAGGTCAGCCGCGAAAGCGCACCCTAGCCGCCATAAGCGAGCAACAGGGACAGCGTCCAGGTCATGCCGTCTTCGCTGTCGCCGGTCACATCATCCAGTTTCCAGCCGCTGCGTTCCTTGATCCAGTAATAGCGGATTGCGGTCGGGCTGGCGAAATTCTGGAATGAGGCAATGATGATCTTGCGGTCAAACTGGTCCACCGCCGCCTCACCATAATCGCGGATCGGGACATCCACGGTCTCGAACGCCAGGTCGGTTATCAATGCGTCCTGGCCGTTGACAATCCAGTCGAAATCCAGTCGACCAACCGGATAGCCACTGGCCTCCAGATAGTCACGTTCCAGCAGGAACAGGGTCTCGAGCCGCTGCGTCATCGGCAACGGGCTGCGGTCGGCTGTATCGGAATAGAGCGCCGTCACCATCGCTTCCGGGTCAGAGACAGCCGGTTCTGCCGCCTGCGCACCATCACCGGACTGCGCCATCGCGGGCGGGACCAGCAGCGACGCGAGGATCAAGGCGGAGATATATTTGACCATGAATTTTCCCCCGGATTTGAAGGAAAAGACTAGCTCTCGCCAGCCGGGGCGTCAATCCAGGTGGCAGGGGTAGCGCCTGTTTCCCTTTCCCTGTCATTTCCGCGCCAGCGGGGATTCAGTGAATAGACAGAGCCGCTGCGCGACGTTTTTGTTGGACTGGATTCCCGCCTGCGCGGGAATGACAAGCAGCGGAGCCATCGAAGGGTTTTCTAGCGCCCGCGCCAGGGTTCGCAGGCGATGCCGTCATTGTCGCGGTCGAGCGGGGGGCGATAGCCGGGATCGCCGCGATAGAGCGGCGCGGCACCGGCGCGGCGGGCGGCGGTGCAATTGGGGTAATAGGCATAATGGTCGACCTTCGCCATGGCCGTCTGGACGCCGGAATTGAGAGAGTCAGCGGAATCATAAAAATACACGCCGCAGAAGGTCAGCGCGACCAGCTGGAAAAACCCGATATATTGCAGGCTGTCGCCAAAGCTTTTCTTGCGCGTCTTGTGCCGGAAGACGGCGCGTCCGGCATAGGCGCCGCCGATGCCGCCGAGCAGCGCCAGGGCGAGGAGCTTGCTCTCGCTGACCCGCCAGCCACCCTGCTCCGCCTGCAGCTTGTCCCAGCCGAACAGCGCGAAGGTCCAAAGATTGAGCGCCGCCAGAGCGAGCAGCAATGCGAGGAAGAAGCTCATCGCCGGAGAATGGCGCGGCGGGGTTAAGAACTGGTGAAACGCAGTTCCGGCGGCGGTGATCGCCTGTCATTCCCGCGCAGGCGGGAATCCAGTGCATGAACAAAGCCGCTGCGCGACATTTTTTCGGACTGGATCGCTTGGCTTTGGAAGGTTTCCCCGAAACCTTCGTCGCTTACGCCATTCGCGGGGATGACATTCGGGGGGATGTGACCCGGCCGGCGAGCGGGGCGCGGGGTGCGCTGCCTGCCGACCGGGTTGCAGTCTATATTTTTAGCGGCACTTCAGCCCGCCGCGGTCGATTTCGCGGCCGAGCAGGGCGCCGCCGGCGGCGCCGAGGATCGTGCCGACGGTGCGGTCGCGGCCGCCGTCGAGTTCGCGGCCGACCAGCGCGCCGACGGCGCCGCCGATGATCAGGCCGGTGGTGCCATTGTCGCGCTTGCAATAATAGCGGCCGTCGTCGCCGCGCCAGATGCGGTCGCTGCGGGTCAGCCGCTGCGGCTCGTAATAGCGGCCGCGGTCGTCATAGCGGCTCTTGTACTTGTTCTTGTAATAGCCATGGGCCTTCGCGTGGCGCGGCGGATCGGCCAGCACGGCGGCGGATGGCACAACCAGCGAGGCGGCGGCGATGGTCATAAGAATATTGCGCATGATGAATTCCCTTGGCTTGTTGCTGTTATCTGGGGCGGTTTTAGGGACGGTTATCTGAACCGGCGATGACGGGAATTGTCAGGATTGGATGGGGCGCCGTTGCGCGAGAAGGGTGGCGCGGATTTCGGGAATAGCGGGTGAGGATGTGGGGGCATGATGGCGCTCCCCTGTCATTCCCGCGCAGGCGGGAAACCAGTGAATGAACAAAGCCGCTGCGCGACATTTTTGTTGGACTGGATCGCTTGGCTTTGGAAGGTTTCCCCGAAACCTTCGTCGCTTGCGCCCTTCGCGGGGATGACAAGTCGGGAGGTTGGTGAAATTAGTGCACTGTCACCGTAATTAAAGAGGACTTCTATGACCGAGAAACCAAAGAGCAATCAGACCAGTGTCAACCAGTCGCAGCGCGACGATTCCCAGGCCCAGAAAGTGGCCGAGCAGGCGCAGACGCAGACCAGGGCGAAGCTGGAAGATGTCTCGACCAGCCGCCGCGACGACCACAGCGATCCGGCGCAGATCATCCCCGATGATACGCAGGACACGGTCGACCATATGAAACAGATGGCGGAAAGCGGCCGCATCGAGGAAGGTGCCTATGCCGGCGAGCGCAATGATGATGACGAGGAAAGCGATCTCGGGATTTTGGATGAGGCGGAGGATGATGCGCCGCTGAGCGAGAAGGGTGGCGCGGATTTTGGGAATTCGGGCTGAGGATATTGGGGCGTGATGGCGCTCCCCTTGTCATTCCCGCGCAGGCGGGAATCCAGTGAATGAATAAAGCCGCTGCGCGACGTTTTTATTGGACTGGATCCCCGTTTGCGCGGGGATGACAATGTGGGAATTATTGCACTGGCACGATAGCTAGTCGTCATCCTGAACTTGTTTCAGGATCCTTCACGGTTCGCGCGCTGTCTCACGGATCCTGAAACAAGTTCAGGATGACGAAGATGGGAATTAGTGCATTTAGTAAACTGTCACTATGATTCTAGAAAGAGTAGTTAGGAAACCTTTTTTCTAACTTCTCGAGCCTCATAAATATTTCAGATAAGTAACCTAAAGACTGATTAAAATCTGGAAAATAGTCTGTTGGATGAGCGCACTCATTTCGTTTCGAAAGCATTCCAAACATAGCTTTTTGTTCAGCCTTGCCCACAACCGACATTATTTTAAGAACATCAACTACTGCATGCTCAGTGTAGTTTTCTCTCAAGTCTTCAATCGAAGAAATCGACCAATTCGGTCTTGCAATTGCTAACTGAGTAAAGCCATCACTCTCAAGCAGTCTATAGATACAATTCATATACCCGCACCACGCCATAATATGTGCAGCTCTGAAAACTTCCAACTCAACGCACCTCAAGGCTTGCCGAAACAGCTCATCCTCCTTCAAACTGAGCTTAGATAGTTTTGTGTAACTATCACCTAATGTGAACCTGCGTTCTTTGGAGTTTTCCATATGCGAAAAATTAGAAACTGTTTCAGCATGAAATCGTCCGAGCCTGTCTGCCCAAAATTCAATCGGTGTCTGTTTTGACATCAATCAAATGCTTCTTCATAGATTTAAAAAAGGCATCATAGACTTTCCCCGTTTCATCCGGCGGCAATGACAACTCTATATTCAAGTTGACAGCCATCCCCGAATTAGAGAGCATCGGTGTGGTAACTACGGGGGGCTGAACCGGAGGAGGCGTGTAAGCGTTATCCGTCTGTGGTTTTTTCTCCACCACTCCCTTAGAACTCTCAAAATCACCAAACTGCGCAAGCGCCTTGAAAGTAGCAACCATCATTTTTATCGCAGCATCACCAACATCTGTCTTCGCTTTAAAGAAATTAGTTAATGATTCGCTGTCTTTTCTTTCCGCATCAGGAAATGTTTGAAACAGGGACTTGTACCCCGTCCGAACACCGGTCGCCGTAGCCTGCTCAGGTTTTGTTCTAGCTTGTCGCCAGAGTTCGGTAGGCGAGCCCGATTGATCCAGAAACCCTATAAACTTCAGAACTCCAACGATTGCGCGATCGTTACTACTTTTATAACCCCACACAGGAAGTTCTTTTGTAGTAAATTTATCGGGAACTCCGTTGCTTCCGATAGATTGGATTAGATTTGTCAGGTTTCCTGTATTTTGAGTATAAGGATACATGTTATTTCCTCGCCTGTGAGCGGGCAAGGTGCACCAAATGATCAGTTGTTGTCAAAAGCAAACTATAAATAGTTGTTGATTTGTTGTTAATAAATACATGTCAATATTCACCATTCACTCCGCAGCAACCCCCGCCTCGGCAAACATATCCGGCCCGTCATCCGCCGCCACATCATCCTCGTTCGCGACCTTGCCCTTGCGCTGGTCGAAGCTCGACCAGACATCGTTCCATTCGCCCTTGGTCGCGCCCTTTGAATATTCGGTGGCGCGGGCCTCGAAGAAATTGGCGTGCTCGACGCCGTTGAGCAGCGGGGCGAGCCACGGCAGCGGGTGGTCCTCGATCATGTAGATCGGCTGGAAGCCGAGCTGGCCCAGGCGCCAGTCGGCGATGTAGCGGATGTAGCGCTTGATTTCCTTGGCGGTCATGCCGGTCACCGGGCCGTCGCTGAACGCGAGGTCGATGAAGGCATCTTCCAGCCGCACGGTCTTCTGGCAGCAGTCGATGATATCGTCGCGCACCGACTTGGTCAGGCAGTCGCGTTCCTCGACGAAGGTGTGGAACATCTTGATGATGCCCTCGCAGTGCAGGCTTTCGTCGCGGACCGACCAGGAGACGATCTGGCCCATGCCCTTCATCTTGTTGAAGCGCGGGAAGTTCATCAGCATGGCGAAGCTGGCGAACAGCTGCAGGCCCTCGGTGAAGCCGCCGAACATCGCCAGCGTCTTGGCGATATCCTCGTCATTCTCGACGCCGAACGTGCCCATATAGTCGTGCTTGTCCTTCATCGCCTCATATTCGAGGAACATCGAATATTCGCTTTCCGGCATGCCGATGGTGTCGAGCAGGTGCGAGTAGGCGGCGATATGGACGGTTTCCATGTTCGAAAAGGCGGTCAGCATCATCTTGATCTCGGTCGGCTTGAACACCCGGCCGTACTTGTCGTGATAGCAGTCCTGCACCTCGACATCGGCCTGGGTGAAGAAGCGGAAAATTTGCGTGAGCAGGTTGCGCTCGTGGTCGGTCAGCTTCTGCGCCCAGTCGCGGCAATCCTCGCCGAGCGGCACTTCCTCCGGCATCCAGTGGATCTGCTGCTGGCGCTTCCAGAAATCATAGGCCCAGGGATATTCGAAGGGCTTGTAGGTCTTGCGTGCTTCCAGAAGGGACATGGTGGTTCGTTCTCCGCTTTATACTCAGTTCATCCTCTCCCCCGGAGGGAGAGGATAGTTAGACTTGGCAGCTTGCCTGCCTAGTCGTTCTTGGTGAGGGGGCTGCGACCAGACGCCACCCCTCACCGACTCCGACTAACCGCCGCCGCTAACGCTGCGGCGCCAAGTCTCCGTTGCCCTCTCCCTCAAGGGGAGAGGAAAATGCTCCTTAAACGTCCGAATAAAACGGTCCCCTCCCAAAAGGAGCAAAAGGGAGGGGACAGTGGGCAAAGTCTGTGCCGCGCCTACTGGCAGGCGAGGCATTCGTCATAGTCCGTGGTGCCCGCGGTGGTCATCAGTTCGACCGTTTTCGGGTCGAGCGTATTGTCGGCTTCAACGCCGCCACCCACAGGCTCGCTCATCATCGTCTCGCCACCGGCGAAGCCGGCGCGCTGGATCGATTTCGAGCGCAGGTAATAGAGCGACTTGATGCCGAGCTCCCAGGCGCGGAAGTGGAGCATCAGCAGGTCCCACTTGTCGACATCGGCCGGGATGAACAGGTTGAGCGACTGCGCCTGGTCGATGAACGGGGTGCGGTCGGCGGCGAGTTCGAGCAGCCAGCGCTGGTCGATCTCGAAGCTGGTCTTGTAGGCGTCCTTTTCCTCGGCGCTGAGGAAATCGAGATGCTGGACGCTGCCGCCCTTCTCGAGGATCGAGTTCCAGACATTGTTGCTGTCCTTGCTCTTTTCCTGGAGCAGCTTGAGCAGATGCGGGTTCTTGACCACGAAGCTGCCCGAGAGCGTCTTGTGGGTGTAGATATTCGCCGGGATCGGTTCGATACAGGCCGAGGCACCGCCGCAGATGATGCTGATCGAGGCGGTCGGCGCGATCGCCATCTTGCAGGAGAAGCGCTCCATCACGCCCTGGTCGGCGGCATCGGGGCACGGTCCGCGTTCCTTGGCCAGCATCATGCTGGCTTCGGACGCCTTCGCCGAAACATGCTTGAAGATCTTGAAATTCCAAGATTTTGCCAGAGCGCTTTCGAAACCGAGGCCGCGGGCCTGCAGGAAGCTGTGGAAGCCCATCACGCCGAGGCCGACGCTGCGCTCGCGCTCTGCCGAATATTTCGCCCGCGCCATTTCGTCGGGCGCACGGTCGATATAATCCTGCAGAACATTGTCGAGGAAGCGCATGACATCCTCGATGAAATTCTTGTCGACCGACCACTCGTCCCAGGTTTCGAGATTGAGCGAGGACAGGCAACACACTGCGGTTCTGTCCTCGCCCAGATGATCGCGACCCGTGGGCAGTGTGATCTCGGAACAAAGATTGGAGGTGGACACTTTCAGCCCCAGATCGCGGTGATGCTTGGGCATCATCCGGTTCACCGTGTCGCTGAAGATGATATAGGGCTCGCCGGTGGCCAGCCGCGTCTCGACCAGTTTCTGGAACAGGCTGCGCGCATCGACGGTGCCGCGGACCGAACCGTCCTTCGGCGACTTGAGATCGAACTCGGTGCCGTCGCGGACCGCTTCCATGAATTCGTCGGTCAGCAACACGCCGTGATGCAGGTTCAGAGCTTTCCGGTTGAAATCGCCGGAAGGCTTTCTGATTTCGAGGAATTCCTCGATTTCGGGATGGTTGACATCGAGATAGCAGGCGGCCGAACCACGGCGCAACGAACCCTGCGAAATCGCCAGGGTCAGGCTGTCCATCACCCGCACGAACGGGATGATGCCCGAAGTCTTGCCATTCAGGCCGACCGGTTCGCCGATACCGCGAACGCTGCCCCAATAGGTGCCGATGCCGCCGCCGCGCGAGGCGAGCCAGACATTCTCGTTCCAGGTGTTGACGATGCCGCCGAGACTGTCGTCGACGCTGTTGAGATAGCAGCTGATCGGCAGGCCGCGTCCGGTGCCGCCATTCGACAGCACGGGAGTCGCCGGCATGAACCAGAGCTTTGAAATATAGTCGTAGAGCCGCTGGGCATGCTCCTGATCGTCGGCATAGGCGTCGGCGACGCGGGCGAACAGATCCTGATAGGATTCGCCGGGCAACAGATAGCGGTCGTTGAGCGTTTCCTTGCCGAAATCGGTCAGCAGGTCATCGCGGCCGGCATCCAGTACGATCTTGAATCGACGTTTTTCAACGCTGTGACTGTCGCGCTCGGCCTTGAGTTCCTTTTCGTCATTGGCCTTGGCCGAAGCCGCTTCGGCAGCCGCCTTCTTGCTGACTTCCGGTTCCCTAACCGGCCCTGTGTTTTCGGCTTTGCTTTTTGGCGTATCCAATACTTCAGCGCCCATGTCACTCTCACTCACATCTGTTCCAGACCCACTCTCGTTGTCGCGGCCGTCTCTAAAATCCATCAAAGCCCCCTAAAATCACTCCACTAATCCAACGATCACAACGGCCTGCCGACCGATTGATCACCATGATCCTGTCCGGGCATTTGTTCCTGTCTTGTTCGACTCGGGCCGAAGCTCTCATCCTAACAGTTTTCAAGCCCGGGCGGGCATTTTTTTCTTGCCCGAATCCGGTATTTCTCATTGGCTTTTGGCAAAAGGGGAGCCGTCCACCGAGTCGGCGTTCCATAACGACTAACACTATAAGTTGGTATGCCCCCTTGGCCGAACCACAACCTATAGTGGCTGAATCAAAATTTTATGCAAGGGGGTAAATGACATTTTAACGACTCTGTTCGTCGCATAAATGAATCGGTTCGTCGAACGCCGATTCATGCTGCAGCGCAGCGACGCGTGGACCTCCTAGGGGTCGCGAGAAGTGCAAGAGTCGATGTGGAAAATTGGAAGAAATCTATCCACAGATCATTCACAGGGGCATGTGACATTATTGTGACGCTATATCTGGTGGATCAGGTCTCCACCCCCGGCTCGGCCAAGCATCAATTTGCCCACGGTGATGAGCCGGACCGTTGCTTGGCATTCGGCCGCCGCCGGTTGCCCGAATTGCGGTCCTTCCGGTCAGCGAATTCTGCTTCCCAATCCTGCCCCTGAACATGCGGCCGGAAAGGTCCCTATGTTGGCGCACAGCGGACGCTAGGAAAATGGCCGCAACCGGGCTATGGTCGCTTTGGAACGGGAGTGATGGATGGGTGGCAATGACAATCTGCTTTTCAGGCTGAAGTTCAGATCGACCCGTCTCTATGTTGCTTGCCTGTTCGCTGGCGTTGCGGTCATTCTCTCCGCGCCGGTGCCAGCGCCGGCTCAAACCCCGCCGAAATCAAGCACGACGACAGCGCAGGTGGAACAGCTCCTGTCGCTGGCAACAGAGCAACAGACCGCCGGAAACTATGGCCAAGCGGCCGATCTGGCAGAGCGAGCGCGCACTGTCGCCGAGGCGGCGCTTGGGCCGGACCACCCTGACACGATCACCGCCATCAATGCGCTTGCGGACAATTATCGCAGACTCGGCCGCTACGAGGAAGCCGAACCGCTTTTCTTGCGGGCGCTGCAGGCCCGTGAACGATTGCTGGGGCCAGACCATCCCGACACGCTCGACGTGCTCATCAATCTTGCAATCTTATACGCGCGTCAGGGGCGCTTTTCGGACGCCGAACCGCTTAATCTGCGAGTTGTGGAGGCCGCGGAGCGGACTTTGGGGCCCGATCATCCCGATACCCTCAGATTCACCAATATTCTCGCCGTGCTTTACATTCGCCAGGGCCGCTATGCGGAGGCCGAGCCGCTCAATTTGCTTGCGCTGAAGGGAACAGAGCGAACTTTGGGAGCTGATCATCCCGATACACTTCGCTCCGTCGCCGTTCTCGCAATGCTCTACGTCGATCAGGGTCGCTACGCCGAAGCGGAGCCCCTGTATCTGCGCGCACTGGAAGCGCAAGAAAAGACGCTGGGGCCAGACCATCCAGAGACACAGAATTCGATCAACAATCTCGGCGTATTATATTGGCGTCAGGGCCGCTACACCAAAGCCGAACCCCTATATCTGCGTGGACTGGAAACGCGGGAACGGACCTTGGGTCCAGATCATCCGCGCACGCTTGGCTCGGCCAATAATCTTGCCATTTTGTACAGAGAACAGGGTCGCTATGCCAAAGCTGAGCCATTGTACCTGCGAGCGCTGAAAACCCAAGAACGAACCTTGGGGGCAGATCATCCAGACACCCTGAGTTCTCTGAACAATTTGGCGGTTTTATACAGGGATCAAGGTCGCTTTGACGAAACAGAACAGCTTTTCCTGCGTACGCTCGAAGCGCGAGAGCGCATATTAGGCGGGGAACATCCGGCTACGCTCGTAACCCTCAACAACCTGGCATTGCTGTACAGCGATCAGACCCGCTTTAGTGAAGCAAAGGCACTTTTTCTGCGCGCACTGGAAGTCCGCGAACGAACCCTGGGGCCAGATCATCCGGACACGCTCGGTTCGGTCAATGATCTGGCGATCCTGTACCGTATCCAGGGCCGCTATGCCGAAGCGGAATCGCTGTTCCTCCGCGCGCTGAAGGCGCGAGAGCGTACATTGGGCGAGGAGCATCCCGCCGCTCTCGCAACGCTCAACAATCTGGCGTTGCTGTACCAGTCCCAGAACCGTGTGAAGGAGGCCGAGGCGCTCTATCGCCGGGCACTCGATGCGAGCAATCGTGTGAACGGGCCCGAACATCCCCGGACGCTGACACTTATCAACAATCTCGCGAGTTTGCTGATCTCGCAAGGGCGTCATGCGGAGGCGCAACAACTTATGGGGCGTTCACAGACTGCCGCGGAAAAACGGATGGGGCCAGAGGCACCTGAAACGCTAACCGCCGCCAACAATTTGGCCGTTTCGTTGCAGGAGCAGGGCCGATACACCGAAGCGGAGCTGCTCTTTCGCCTTGTGCTCGAAAGCCGCAAGCGGACTCACGGCTCCGATCATGAAGAAACGGTTGCTGCCCGGGTGAACCTGGCCACTGTTCAGCACCTGGAGCGCGGTCTGGCCGGAGCGAGCGGCGGCGATGCGGGCGGGCGAACCTGCATGATCGTGACCGATATCGTTATTATCGACGGAACGGAGACGAGAATGCCCGGGCGCCTGTGCAAAACACCGCCTTCGGCACGTTGGCAGCCCGCCTGATAGTCCTTCCGGCCGGGGCGCGCTCTGCCTTTCGCCAGGCGGGTCGCCACAAAAACTTGCCCGGGCGGGTACTATCCGCCAAAAGGCTGCCGGATCGCCTTTTGCCGCTATTCTGGAGCATTCATGACCACGACCATCAAGACCGCCGACCTGATCGAGAGCGTCGCTGACGCGCTGCAGTTCATTTCCTATTATCATCCGATGGATTATATCCGGGCGCTGGGCAAAGCCTATGAGGCGGAGAAATCGCCGGCGGCCAAGGACGCGATCGCGCAGATCCTGACCAACAGCCGGATGTGCGCCGAGGGGCACCGGCCGATCTGCCAGGACACGGGCATCGTCAATGTCTTCGTCAAGTGGGGCATGGATTGCCGGCTCGATGACACGTCGCAGTCGATGCAGGAGATTGTCGACGAGGGCGTGCGGCGCGCCTATCTGCACCCCGAGAACAAGCTGCGCGCCTCGATCCTGGCCGACCCGGCCTTCACCCGGCGCAACACCAAGGACAATACGCCGTCGGTGCTGCATGTCGAGATGGTGCCCGGCGACAAGGTGTCGGTGGATGTCGCGGCCAAGGGCGGCGGCAGCGAGAACAAGTCGAAGTTCAAGATGATGAACCCGAGCGACAATATCGTCGACTGGGTGCTGGAAATGATCCCGCAGATGGGCGCCGGCTGGTGTCCGCCGGGGATGCTCGGCATCGGCATTGGCGGCACCGCGGAACGGTGCGTGCTGCTGGCGAAACAGTCGCTGATGGACCCGATCGACATGGGTCAGCTGAAAGAGCGCGGGCCGCGCAATGATATCGAGGAAATGCGGATCGAGATTTTCGACAAGGTCAATGCGCTCGGCATCGGCGCGCAGGGCCTGGGCGGGCTGTCGACGATCCTCGATGTCAAGATCAACGACTGGCCCTGCCACGCCGCGGGCAAGCCGGTGGCGATGATCCCGAATTGTGCCGCGACGCGCCACGCGCATTTCACGCTGGATGGCAGCGGTCCGGCCTATCTCGAGCCGCCGAAGCTGGACGAATGGCCGGACGTCAACTGGACGCCGTCATCGGAAGCGAAACGGGTGCATCTGGACCAGCTGGATGCGGCGGAAGTGGCGACCTGGAGACATGGCGACCGGCTGCTGCTCAACGGCAAGATGCTGACCGGCCGCGATGCCGCGCACAAGAAGATCAGGGATATGCTGGACGCCGGCGAGGAGCTGCCGGTAGAGTTCAAGGGGCGCGTGATCTATTATGTCGGCCCGGTCGATCCGGTCGGCGAGGAAGTGGTGGGACCTGCTGGCCCAACCACGGCGACGCGGATGGACAAGTTCACCGACATGATGCTGGAACAGGGCCTGCTGGCGATGGTCGGCAAGGCGGAGCGCGGGCTGGACACGGTCGGCTCGATCAAGAAGCACAAGAGCGCCTATCTGATGGCGGTCGGCGGCAGCGCCTATCTGGTGTCGCGCGCGATCAAGGGGTCAAAGGTTGTCGGCTTCGAGGAGCTGGGCATGGAGGCGATCTACGAGTTCGAGGTGCAGGACATGCCGGTGACGGTGGCGGTCGATGCCGAGGGGCAGAGCGTGCACCATCTGGCGCCGCTGGTCTGGCAGGAGAAGATCCGGAAGGAAGGCTTGCTCGAAAGCGCCTGAAATCGCTGAACAAGGCCAGCGGAAGCAATATCCCCGGCTGTTGAATGGCGAAAGGGACGGCGCGCGCATGCGCCGCCCGTCAGAGCCGGATCATCCCTTGTGCACAAGGCGGATTCGAGCCACCTGCACGGCGCCCGATCGGTAAGGCTAAATTTCGCGTCTTGTGGTGGTGGTTGTCGTCTCTCCGACAGCGCCATCCGGCGATACGTCGCGGGTGCGGGTGCGGTTGGTGGCCGACATCAGGCCGATTCCGACCAGGATCACCGCTCCCACCGCGATATAGGTCGGCGGAGCGCCCAGCAGAAATGCGCCATAGGCCAGTCCGCCAACAAATACGAAAAAGCCGATCATATAAAGCGAGAAAGACGACATAATAGATACTCCTGTTACGCCAGACGTGCGCCCGGTAACGGATATACGCCCGGCGCGGCCCAAGGTTGCACTGACCGCGCATTGTTGAGCGGCACAAACTGCCGGCAGAATTTGAAGCGATCTGGAAGAGCGCGTCCTGCGGGCCTATTTCGCGCTTCGGCGGCAACGCTCCGAACAATAGATCACATGGTCCCAGTCGCGCGCCCATTTCTTGCGCCACTTGAACGGCCGCTCGCAAACCGGGCAGATCTTTTCCGGCAGGTTCGGTTTCCGGTGCGCGATCAGTCGTCTCGCCGCGTTTTTCTTTCTGCCCGCATCCGCTCTGCCCAAAGCTGGACATCGCCCTCGTCGTCGCCTTCGTGGCGGGGGGCATATTTTTCGAAGGCGCCGTAAACCTCGTCCCAGCGCTCTTTCATGCGCACGACATTATAGGGGTGGCTGACCAGATAAAATTCACCGGCCTGCATCTGCTTGAATATGATCGCCGCAAATTCGTCGGTATCCATCGCCGCGTCCGCCTGCAGTTCGGACAGTTCCGACTTGACCCAGCCGGGAAGAATGAGGCCGAGCTGGATATTTTCCGGGGCCTCGCGGCGCAGCACGTCCATCAGGCCGAGCACGGCGTGCTTGCTGGAAACATAGGCACCGCCGCTTTTCGGCAGGGCGTTGAACAGGCTGTTTTCCGAGCCGACGGTGTAAATCGCGGAAGGCAGACCGTCGGCCTTGTAGCGCTTGCCGAAGGTCGAGATGCCGTGCCACACGCCCCAGAAATTGACGTCGTACAGGCGACGCGCCTCTGCCAGTTCCATGTCGATCACGCTCGCCCGCCCGCCGCCGACACCGGCATTGTTGATGATGATGTCGCCGCGGCCGTTTTCGGCCCAGGCGAAATCGGCCAGTTCATCCACCTCTTCCGGCTGGCGCACATCGCCGACAAAATATTTTGCGTCAATATCTTCCCCGGCGAGGGCTTCAACGGCTTCCTGCAGACGGTTTTCGCGCGGTTCGAACAGGATGATCCGGGCGCCCGCCCTGCCCAGTTGCCGGGCCAGCGCGAAGCCGATCCCGGTTGCGCCGCCGGTGATGACCGCCGTCTTGCCTGCAAAATCCATGTGCCGCTCCTTCGCCTCTGACTGGCAGATTGTTTTTCTGATCATATGACAATGGCAGCAAATGGGCCTATATTGAAGCCATGTATATTTTCATTATCTTTCTGTGTGGCATCGGCAACTTCGCGATGCACAAGGCGATGCTCGAGAGCAATCATCCGATCATCACCGAAGCGCGCGGCAATTTCCGCAGGATGCTGGGTCCCTACGGCAGCTATATACTGGAATTTTTCATGCTGGTCGCGGCGATGATTTTCGCCAATATGGGCATGCTCACCGCGGTGATATTCTATTTCGTCTACACGCTCGCCAATTGCGCGGCCGCCTGGGTGCTCTTTTCAAACAAACATTAAGATAGAACAGCTTACAGCGAATATCCCGCGAAGCAGTTCATCCGACCACAGATGTGGTTTGTCGAAAGCCGGTATCGGCTGCAACCAATCGGGCATAGCAGCGCCCCATCAGAAGCAAACGACGTCGGGGGAGAATATCTTGCATCACAGAAAACGGATCTGGAGCGGCATTGCGACAGCGGCGATAATCGCCTCGACCCTGCTCCCCGTTGGAGCACTGGCGCAGACGGCAAACCTGTCTTCCTTGCAGCCCCGCAGCGAAGACGGACGGCAGATTTATGAATCAGGCCAGTTTGCGCGTTTCAATCCGCGCACGGCGCTGGACATGGTCCGCCAGGTCCCCGGCTTTACCATCGACACCGGCGATGATGACGAGCGCGGTCTGGGCCAGGCCGACGAGAATGTCCTGATCAACGGTGCCCGCATTTCCGGCAAGAATATCGACGCCTTCACATTTCTGGGCCGGATTTCCGCTGGCAATGTCGTCCGGATCGAGATTGTCGACGGTGCGACGCTGAGCATCTCCGGCCTGTCCGGGCAAGTGCTCAATCTCGTCACCAACGCAAGCGAAGCAGGCGGCCTGCACGGCAATTTCAAATGGGAACCGCGATGGCGGCGGTCGGGCAACAACTGGCTGGCCGGCGAAGCATCGGTCAGCGGCAAGCTCGGTCAGGGCGATTTTACGCTTTCGCTTGAAAATGATGCTGCGCGTAATGGCGTTGAAGGTCCGGAACAGATCACCGACCGTTTCGGGGGCCTGCTGTTCGAGCGCGACGAGGTCGCCCGCTATCTTCAGGACCGGCCGAAAATCAGCGGCTCGTACAGCCGGACCAGCGAGGGTGGCGCGCTGTTCAATGCCAATGCCGCCTACCAGATGTTCCGGAAACGGGAAACCGTCGCCACGGACCGCACGCAGTTCGGCCAGCCGGATATTTTCGAGCTCTATTCCAGCAACGAAGACGAATGGAATACCGAATTCAGTGCGGATTATGCCTTTGATCTCGGCGGCGGGCGGCTGAAGCTTATCGGTCTGCAGCGCTTCGAACATAGTCCGGTCACCGATTTTTTCGGCCAGACATTTTTTGATGGCATCACCCCGCCCAACGGCAGCCGGTTCGACCGGATCACCGATGAAGGCGAGTCGATCCTGCGCGCCGAATATGGCTGGAAGACCGCTGGCGGCACCGACTGGGGCATCAGCGTCGAAGGCGCCTATAATTTCCTCGACAACGAAGGCAGGCTGGCGGTGCTCGATCCGCAGGGCGTATTCCAGCCGGTCGCGCTCACCAACGCCAACAGCAAGGTCACCGAATATCGCGGCGAGATCATCACCTCCTACGGACGGCCGCTGTCGGACAACGTGGCCCTGCAGGCAACACTCGGCGGTGAGTATAGCAAGATCAGCCAGACCGGCGCCAGAGGCGAGAGCCGGTCTTTCGTGCGGCCGAAAGGATCGGTCTCGCTGGCGTGGAAGCCCGAGCCCGGTCTCGATCTCAGCCTGAAAGTGGAGCGGTCGGTCGGCCAGCTCAATTTCTTCGATTTCGTGGAATCGGTCGATGTTTCGCAGAATACCGGCAATGCCGGCAATCCCGGACTGGTCCCGCCGCAAAGCTGGCGCGCGGAGCTGGAAACTACGCGGAAGCTGGGGCCGTGGGGTTCCCTGACCGTCAATATCTATGGCGAGAAATTCAGTGACATCGTCGATTCCATTCCGATCACGGCGACCACCGAGGCACGCGGCAATCTGGACAGCGCCACCAGCTACGGGGTGGAACTGGTGACCAGCATATTGTTCGATCCGATCGGATGGCGTGGCGCCAAGCTCGATTTTGAGGGCGAATTGCGCAAGAGCTCGCTGCGCGACCCCCTCACCGGGATCCACCGGCGCATCAACGACGACAAGATTTTCACTTATGAAGCCACCCTGCGTCACGATATTCCCGGCAGTAACTGGGCCTGGGGCGCAGGGGTCGAGGATTTTCGCTATTCGAAATTTCTGCGGCTGGACCAGAGCACCCGCTTTCGCACCGGTGCGCCCTACAGCTGGATCTTTGTCGAGCACAAGGATGTGATGGGGCTAACCGTGCAGGCGAACCTTGGAAACTTATTGGGACGCAGCGAGAATTTTACGCGGACGGTCTACGCCGACCGGCGCGACGGCCCGATCGCCTTTGTCGAAGATCGCAGCCGGCAATTTGGTCTGATCTACAGGCTCACCGTCAGCGGCAGTTTCTAGGCGCACCGCGGTGGTGCGCAACCAAGCCGGATAGACTTTCACCGCGGGCATCCCTACATCCGCAGCCATGCCACCCGATTATGCCACCGAGGGTCAGATCGATCCTCCGATGATTCCCACGCTCAAGCGGTTCCTGCCCTATCTCTGGCCCAAGGGCGAGCCGGGCTTGCGGTTGCGAATCATCATCGCCGGGCTGCTGGTGCTGTGTGCCAAGGCGGCAATTCTGACCATGCCGTTCCTCTACAAGGCGGTGATCGATGGCATGTCCGATGATGCGCTCGGCACCGAACTGACGGTCTTGCTCGCGCTGGTGGCGGCCTACGGGGTGGCGCGGTTCGGGCAGGTATTGTTCGACAATATGCGCAACATCGTTTTCGAAAAGGTCGGCCAGGAAGCGGCGCGGCGGCTGGCGACCAATGTTTTCACCCATTTGCACAGCCTGTCGCTGCGGTTTCATCTCGGCCGCCGCACCGGCGAGGTTACCAAGGTCATCGAGCGGGGCACCAAGAGCATCGACGTGATGCTCTATTTCCTGCTGTTCAATATTGCGCCGACGGTCGTCGAGCTGGCCGCGGTGCTGATCATCTTCCAGATCAAGTTCGGTTTCGGCCTGGTCGCGGCGACGTCGGCGATGGTCGCGATCTACATCATCTTCACCCGCAAGGTGACCGACTGGCGCAACGCGCTCAGGGCGCGGATGAACGACATGGACACGCGGGTGATCGGCCGGTCGGTCGATGCGCTGCTGAACTACGAGACGGTCAAATATTTTACCGCCGAACGCCGCGAAAGCGAGCGCTATGACAAGGCGATGCGGGACTGGGCCGATGCCGCGGTCAAGTCGGAAAACTCGCTCGGCCTGCTCAATATCGGCCAGTCGGTGATCACCAACCTGACGATGATCGGGGCAATGGCGTTCAGCGTCTATGGCTGGAGCCAGGGCGATTTGACGGTCGGCGATCTGGTGCTGGTCAATGCGCTGCTGATGCAGCTGTTCCGGCCGCTCGACATGCTCGGCATGGTCTATCGCACGATCCGCCAGGGTCTGGTCGACATGGACGCGATGTTCAAGCTGATCGACACCGAACAGGAGATTGTCGACAAGCCGGGGGCGAAGCCGTTGCAGGTTTCCGATGGCACCGTCCGGTTCGAGAATGTCGTGTTCAACTATGACGATGACCGCAGGATCCTGCACGGGCTGGATTTCGAAGTGCCACCCGACGGGACGCTGGCCATCGTCGGGCCGTCCGGTGCCGGCAAGTCGACGATCGCGCGGCTATTGTTCCGTTTTTATGATCCGCAGGCCGGGCGCATCCTGATCGACGGACAGGATATTGCCGAAGTCACCCAGCACAGCCTGCGCGGTGCCATCGGCATCGTGCCGCAGGACAGCGTATTGTTCAACGACAGCATCGGCTATAATATCGGCTATGGCCGCGAGGGCGCCACCCAGGCGGAGATCGAGGAAGCGGCGCGCGGCGCGGCGCTCGACGGCTTTATCGCCAAGCTACCCGACGGCTATGACACGCAGGTCGGCGAGCGCGGCCTGAAATTGTCCGGCGGCGAGAAGCAGCGCGTGGCCATTGCCCGTACCTTGCTGAAAAACCCGCCGATCCTGATCCTCGACGAAGCGACCTCGGCGCTGGACAGCCGCACCGAGGACGAGATCCAGGCGACGCTGGCGAAGATATCGGAACGCCGCACGACGCTGATTATCGCGCACCGGCTGTCGACGATCACCCATGCCGACGAGATCATCGTGCTGAGCGACGGCCGTATCGCCGAACGCGGCAGCCACCGGCAGTTGCTGGTCAAGCGCGGGCTCTATGCGGATATGTGGAAACGGCAGGCGGAGGACCAGCGGGAAAAGGTGTGACCGCCCGTGCCAATTACAATTTCGGTCATTTCCGCTTTTGCGGTTTCGCATCCTGCCATGTCTGGCTAGGGAAAGATGCATGACCGAAGCCCTTCTCCCCCTGCTCAAATCGACTTTCGGCTTCAGCAATTTTCGCGGCATGCAGGATGCGGTACTGCGGCGGGTGATGGCGAAGCAAAATACGCTTGCGGTCATGCCAACCGGTTCCGGCAAGTCGCTCTGCTACCAGTTGCCCGCCCTCGCCAATAAAGGCACAACGATCGTGATCTCGCCGCTGATCGCACTGATGCACGATCAGTTGCGCAGCGCCGAAGCGGTCGGCATCCGCGCGGCCACCCTCACCTCTGCCGACGACAACCGTGCCGAAACAATTGCCCGCCTGAAGGCTGGCGAGCTGGATCTGCTTTACGCTGCGCCGGAACGCGCGTCGCAGCCGCATTTTCGCGAATTGCTGGAACAGGCCGATATTTCGCTGTTTGCCATTGATGAAGCGCATTGCGTCTCCGAATGGGGTCATGATTTCCGGCCCGACTATCGGCTGCTCCGTCCGCTGCTCGACCATTTCGGTGCGGTACCGCGGCTCGCGCTCACCGCCACCGCCGATGCGCATACGCGCGACGATATTCTGGTGCAGCTGGGAATCGAGCAGGATGGTCTGATCCTCGCCGGATTTGACCGGCCCAATATCCGCTACAGCATCAGCCCGCGCGCCGGGCTGGCGCGGCAGATCGAAGATCTGGTCGAGCGCACGCCGGGGCCGGGTATAATCTATGCGCAGACGCGGGCAGCGACTGAGAAAATGGCCAGCAAGATCGCCAGCACCGGGCGCAGCGCCCGCGCCTATCACGCTGGTCTGCCACCGGAAGTGCGGCAGCAGAACCAGCATGATTTTGTCGCATCCGAGGATATGGTGATGGTCGCGACGATCGCTTTCGGCATGGGCATCGACAAGCCGGATGTGCGCTTCGTCGCTCATGCCGGGCTGCCCAAGTCGATCGAGGCCTATTATCAGGAAACCGGTCGTGCGGGGCGTGACGGCGATCCGGCGGAAGCCCATATGTTCTGGGGCGCGGAAGATTTCGCCAAGGCGCGGCAGCGGCTGGGCGAGGTCGACCAGAGCCGGCTGGACAGCGAACGGACAAGGCTGGCGGCCCTCGGCGGGCTGGTCGAAACCGCCG